>OJJJ01000014.1_pt1 | contig 205274 bp, 175 predicted proteins | sample 1596311 | NCBI WGS metagenome assembly OJJJ01 (sample SAMEA4350140, study PRJEB24818) | metagenome | biome: human; feature: gut; material: faeces | place: Denmark | collected 2013-09
CAATGTGGCCGGTCACTCTCTCAAGCCGGCTACTGATCGTCGCCTTGGTAGGCCATTACCCCACCAACTAGCTAATCAGACGCGGGCCCATCTCATACCTATAAATATTTGACAGTTGTGTCATGCGGCACTACTGTTTTATGCGGTCTTAGCAGTCGTTTCCAACTGTTATCCCCCTGTATGAGGCAGGTTACCCACGCGTTACTCACCCGTCCGCCACTAAGTCACTTAAGTTTCACCCCGAAGGGATCCGCTTAAGTGCTTCGTTCGACTTGCATGTGTTAAGCACGCCGCCAGCGTTCATCCTGAGCCAGGATCAAACTCTCAAAAAATATTTCAAGTTTAATCTTTATTCAGAACAAAGCTGACATTTACTAAAAAGTTTAGCTTGCTTCTATCTCTAGAAGCTGTCATCTTGTTTCCGTTACTGATTTTAGGGTTGTGTCAGATCTTGCGATCCTTCACAGTTCTATACCAAACATTTCTGTCTGGATTTTTTATTCTCAACGAATTTCAAGGTTGTTTCACTGTTCAGTTATCAATGTTCTTTTTAAGTTACTGTCGTTTTGACCAGCCCGTACATTTTATCATGTATCAAGTTGTTTGTCAAGCACTTTTTTATTTTATTTTTCAAACTCTTTTGCTTTCGTAAGTGACAGCTTGTATATTTTAACATGTCACTCATTACTTGTCAAGTAGTTTTTTGAATTTTTTTAATAATTCAAATTTTTAAAACAATTTAGCAATTAACAGTAATTTTCTTATAATTTACTTTGTCCAACTTACTAACGTGTATACGTTGTAAATCGAAACGGAGAAAGAGGGATTTGAACCCTCGCGCCGCGTAAACGACCTACACCCTTAGCAGGGGCGCCTCTTCAGCCTCTTGAGTATTTCTCCTCACCTGAATAAAAACTTTATTCAATTCACTAGCACAACTTGCCAGTGCTTGATTAGTATACCAAACTATAAAATGTTTGTCAACTATTTTTTAAATTATTTTAAAATAAATATCTAATTATATGAATTGCGTTTGAATACTATATAATTGTATCTGAATTTATCATATTATTTACTATATAAATACGATAATAAAGATTAGTAAACATAGTATTATATTATTAATACTATTATTAATCTTATAAAGACTAATATATATAAGAACTTACCCTTAACTCTTAGCTATGTCTACTAACTACTAGCTACTAATTACTAATTACTAACTACTAGAATGTTATATGCATTTTAATCTATTTTATTAAATAAAAGAATTACTTAGTTTCTATAGAGAAAAAAGACCATTGCAATTCTAATGCAACAGTCTTTATTATATCCAATGTTTGATAAATCATGTATGAATAATTTCATTATTCAGAGAATAAAGGTGTAGATAAATATCTCTCTCCGGTATCTGGTAATAATACAACGATATTTTTACCTTCATTTTCTGGTCTCTTTGCTATTTCTGTTGCCGCCCATAAAGCTGCCCCTGAAGAAATACCTACCAATAAACCTTCAGCTCTAGCTACTAGTTTTCCAGTAGCAAAAGCATCCTCGTTCTCAACAGTAATAACTTCATCATAAATTGCAGTATTTAAAGTATTAGGAATAAATCCAGCACCAATACCTTGGATTTTATGTGGACCTGGTGTACCTTTTGTTAATACTGGGGATCCAGTAGGTTCAACTGCTATTATTTTGACATCAGGATTTTTTGATTTTAAATACTCACCAACTCCAGATATTGTTCCTCCTGTACCAATACCAGAAACAAATATATCTACCTTTCCATCGGTATCTTCCCAAATTTCTGGTCCTGTTGTATTTTTATGAACCTCTGGATTTGCAGGATTATCAAATTGTCCTGGAATAAATGAGTTAGGGATTTCATTTGCTAGTTCTTTTGCTTTCTCAATAGCTCCCTTCATTCCTTTTACACCTTCAGTTAGGACTAACTCCGCTCCATATGCTTTAAGTAGATTTCTTCTCTCAACACTCATAGTCTCTGGCATCGTTAAAATAATGCGGTATCCCCTTGCTGCTGCAACTGCTGAAAGTCCTATACCTGTATTTCCGCTCGTTGGTTCAATAATTACTGATCCTTCTTTTAATAATCCTTTGCTTTCAGCATCATCAACCATTGCCTTAGCTATTCTATCTTTTACACTACCTGCTGGATTAAAATACTCTAATTTTGCTATTAACTTAGCTTTAACTTCTTGTTTTTCCTCATAATTACTTAACTCAAGTAAAGGCGTCTTTCCAATCAAATCTGTTACACTCTTAGCTATACTCATTTTCATACCTCCATATTTTTTTATAATTAAATTATTAATTTTCTTTTACAACAATATATTGTTATTCCGCTGCTTAAACTAAACTACTCAAACCTTTTATTACTTCTCATGCTATTCTTTGTTTTTATTAAGGCTTATACTCGTTACTATAATATAATCTATTACAAAATCCTACTAGTATATTTATATATAGTATATTAGAACATTTAAGGATTATTAAAATAATACAATATTATTTACTTCTTCATTTATAACTTTATTTTTGTATTTTAATTTTCTTAATATCGCTCTTCTTTTTATATTAATATTCTAATATGTATATCTTGTCTTTTATTTCTTTTTTATCTATTAGTCTTCAACTAGTCTGGATCTAGTCTTTGACTTTATCTTGAACCAGTCTCTGATTTTATTTTTATCTAGTCCTGACTTTATCTTGAACTAATCTCTGATTTTATCTTTATCTAGTCCTGACTTTATCTTGAACTAATCTCTGATTTTATCTTTATCTAGTCCTTGACTTTGATTTTTATCTAGTCTTTGTCTTTTTTCTCTACTCATTAATATATATTATTATTTCGTTATATTATTCTCTTTCTGATTATTCATCTCTTTTCTTTTATTAACTTTATTCATATCAACTTAGTATGAATTAGATTATATTGCAAATTTTAACCATTGTCAATACTATTTTAAAATATTTTTACAATTTTTTTCCATTTTCTTCATTGAATTAATATGCTTAGGATCAAGTTATGATTGCTCAATTGTAATTCTAAAGTTTTATTGGTAGCCCGAGATTTCCATTCTCTTTCTTTTATATTTATTTTGTAAATATGCTTCCCCTTTTTTAACACCTAAATATAATTTTCCAATAAAAAAAGCAGTTATCACAAAATGTAATAACTACTTTTTTTATTACTAAATACTATAATCATGCTCTGCAAGCATTTTTTGACGTTCTACTAAATCCTCTAAGGTTATGCTATCAACTACCTCATTGACTGCATCATTAATTCTTGTATATACAAATGCTGTTGCACAACATCCGTAACGACTGCAATCACTAACTTCTTCTTCTACACATGAAACAGGAGCTAGACTTCCTTCTATGAGACGCAATATCATACCTACCGTATATTCCTTTGGTTCTTTCGCTAAACGATAACCACCTTGTGCACCACGGGAACTTTTTACAAAACCTGCCCTACTTAATTGAGTTATTATTTGTTCTAAATATTTATCAGAAATCTCTTGTCTTGCGGCAATGCTTTTAATTGTAATAAATTCGCCCGTATTATTAATTGCTAAATCAAGCATAAGGCGAAGTGCATAACGCCCTTTTGTTGAAATTTTCATAATTTCCCCGCCTTTCCTTATATCTAATACTATAATTATCATACTTACATATGAAAGTCAATATAATCCTATCAGATTAATATGATTTATATTTTTCTAAAACTGTATCATATAAATTATTTCCCTCTTTATCAATTACAACTATAACTGGAAAGTCTTTTACTTGTAACTCCCTTATCGCTTCTGTTCCCAAATCATCATAAGCAATTACTTTGGATGCTATAATACATTTAGACAATAAGGCACCTGCTCCACCAACAGCTGCAAAATAAACTGCACCGTTTTTTTTCATAGCATCGATAACTTCCTTATTCCTTCGTCCTTTGCCTATCATTCCTTTTAAGCCAAGATCTAATAGCATTGGCGTATACTTATCCATTCTACTACTTGTTGTAGGTCCTGCAGATCCAATGACTTGATTTTCTTTTGCCGGTGTAGGCCCCAAATAATAAATGATTGCATTATTTAGTTCAATTGGTATTTTTTTATTGCTTTGTAATGTTTCATATATTCTTTTGTGTGCAGCATCCCTAGCAGAATATATTGTCCCTGTTATAAAAACATAGTCACCTGAATTTAGTTCTTTTACTTTATCATAGGTTAATGGTGTTGTAATATATTTATCCACAAGCAGTATCCTTTCTTTTGGTTGTTATCCCCAAAAACAGAAATCTATCAACAAATTTTGTTAAATAATTCTTGTGATATGGCGATTCACATGACAACATATATTTACACCTACTGGTAATCCTGCAATATGGGTAGGATATGTTTCAATATTTACACCTAAGGCTGTCGTTCTCCCGCCGAATCCACCAGGACCAATTCCTAACTTATTTATATCATCTAAAAGTTCTTTTTCTAACTGTTTTATATGTGGGATTTGCGATGAAACACTTAAGTCTCTAGTCAATGCTTTTTTAGCAAGTAAAGCACATTTTTCAAAACTCCCTCCAATTCCAACACCAACAACAATAGGTGGGCAAGCATTTGGTCCTGCCAATTGAACGGTTTCTATAACTGCTTTTTTAATTCCTAAAATTCCATCCGATGGTTTAAGCATAATAACCCTACTCATATTTTCACTACCAAAACCCTTAGGTGCTACCGTTATTTCAATGTCCGTACCTTTTACAATTTCGCAATGAATAATACCAGGTGTATTATCATTTGTATTATTACGTATTATTGGATCAGCAACAACTGATTTTCTTAAATACCCTTTTTCATAACCCCTACGGATTCCTTCATTGATTGCATCTTCTAAAAGTAGTCCCTCTATATGTACATCCTGGCCTATTTTTACAAATACAATTGTCATTCCAGTATCCTGGCATATCGGAATTTTATCTTCTTTAGCAATCTCTAAGTTTTTTTCTAACTGCTGTAATATTTGTTTGCCAATAGAAGATTCTTCGTGCTCTTTTGCATATAATATTCGCTCTTCTACATCTTTTGTCAATACTAGGTTTGCTTCTATACACATTGCTTGAATATTTTCAATGATTTCATCCGTATGAATTACTCGCATTCTTTATTCTCCAGTCTTTCAAAATTATATATTTAAAGTTTATTATCCACACTCTCAATGACTGATACTTATATTCATAACTAGGTATAATAAATTAACATCATTTGAACAAAGCATATGCAAAGCACATTTTCTATGACTAAGCCATTTGTGTAACATATAGTTATCTTTGCCAGGTGCGAATATTGACATGTATTGCATTTTAAAAATTATCGGGTACTAAACATTATGCTATACATTAACAATGCTTTACTTAAAATTAAAATAGCAATACCAGATATAAATTTTTTCCAAAATATATATCTGGTATTATATTATATTATATTACTCATTAGAATTTTCTTTATCATCCATTGCACGATCAATTAATTCCGATAAGTCATTTGAACTTGCAATGATATCTTCTTCATCTTCATCCTCTACGGAAGTTTCTTCAATTATTTCAGGAATATCTTCTTCTTCTAATTCCTTTTCTAATTTTTTGATTACAGCCTCCTCTGACGAATCAGAAATGCTATCTTTTACCTTAGCAAAGCTAGCTACTCGAATATCATTGTCAGTATCCATATCTATTAATTTTACACCTGAGGTAATTCTGCCAAGTTTACTTATGCCATTAACCGCCAAACGTATTATTATTCCTTCATTGGTAATCATAATGATTTCATCACCATCATCAACCGCTTTTGCTCCAATAACATTTCCTGTTTTTTCGGTTATTTTATAGCACTTAACACCTTTACCACCACGTCTTTGAGTTGTGAACTCATCTAAATCTGTCAACTTACCAAGTCCATTTTCTGAAACTGTTAATAAATAATTTCCTTGTGTATGAACTTGCATCGCTACAACTTCATCGCCATCACTTAACGTCATACCTATTACACCCATGGATGTTCTTCCAGTAGAACGAACATCTTTTTCATGGAATCTGATACACATACCGTGCATAGTAACAAGCATGATATCTTTTTGACTATTTGTAGTTTTTACTTCAATTAACTCATCGTCTTCTCTTAAATTGATTGCTTGAAGACCTGTCTTTCGAATATTCGCATATTCTTTAATTTTAGTCTTCTTAACAATACCAGATTTTGTTGCCATAAATAAATAACGATTATCTTTGTATTCCTTTAATGCGATAATAGCAGTTATTCTTTCTTCTGGCATAAGTTGAAGCAAGTTTACAATTGCTGTACCTCTTGCTGTTCTTGAAGACTCTGGTATTTCATATGCTTTTAAACGATATGCCCTACCTTTGTTTGTAAAGAACATAATATAGTGATGTGTTGTAGTCATAAACAAATCTTCGATAAAGTCCTCATCGATTGTTTGCATACCTTTAATACCTTTTCCACCACGATGTTGACTCTTGAAATTATCAATTGTCATTCTCTTAATATATCCAAGTCGAGTCATAGCTATCACAGTGTTTTCATCAGGAATTAAATCTTCCATGGAAATATCATACTCATCAAAACCTATGGAAGTTCTTCTTTCATCACCATATTTATCACGAATAACAGTAATTTCGTCTTTTATAACACCTAAAAGTATTTTTTCATCCGAAAGAATAGCATTAAATTCTGCAATTCTTTGTTGTAAGTCTGCAAATTCACCTTCAAGTTTTTCTCTTTCTAAACCTGTTAAAGCACGTAATCTCATATCGATGATTGCTTGCGCTTGAACATCATCTAATTGGAATCTCTCAATCAAACGTTCCTTTGCAATTGGACCATTTTTAGATGAGCGAATAATACTTATTACTTCGTCAATATTATCAAGAGCAACTAAAAGACCTTGTAATATATGAGCTCTTTCCTTTGCCTTGTTTAAGTCATAAATAGTTCTTCTTGTTACAACTTCTTCTTGATGCTTTAGATAATATCCTAACATTTCTGGTAATGTTAATACTTTTGGCTGCTTATCAACCAATGCAAGCATTATCACACCAAACGTATCTTGGAGTTGCGTATGTTTATATAATTGATTTAATATTACATTGGCATTTACATCACGTCTTAACTCAATACAAATTCTCATACCTTGACGATCCGACTCATCTCTTAACTCTGTAATACCATCTATTTTTTTATCACGAACTAACTCTGCAATTTTTTCAATGAGCCTTGCTTTATTGACCATATATGGTAACTCTGTAACTATAATACGATTCTTACCATTTTGCATTGGCTCTATATCAGTGATTGCTCGTACTCTGATTTTACCTCTACCTGTCCGGTACGCTTCTTCTATACCTCTTGTACCAAGAATCATTCCACCAGTTGGAAAGTCTGGTCCTTTAACTACTTCTAATATCTCTTCAATGCTTGTTTCTTGGCCTAATACTTTATTATCGATAATTTTTATGACAGCATTCACTATCTCTCTCATGTTATGAGGAGGTATATTCGTTGCCATACCTACAGCAATACCTGATGTACCATTCACTAAAAGATTTGGGTATCTTGAAGGTAATACCACTGGTTCTTTCTCAGTCTCATCAAAGTTAGGAGAAAAATCAACTGTATCTTTATTGATGTCAGACAACATCTCCATGGATATTTTACTAAGTCTAGCTTCTGTATAACGCATGGCAGCAGCGCCATCACCATCCACAGAACCAAAGTTCCCATGTCCATCCACTAATGGATATCTTGTAGACCATTCCTGCGCAAGATTAACTAAAGCACCATAAATAGAGCTGTCACCATGTGGATGGAATTTACCCATGGTATCACCGACAATACGTGCACATTTACGGTGAGGTTTATCAGGACCATTATTAAGCTCTATCATTGCATATAATATTCTTCTTTGTACCGGTTTTAATCCATCTCTTACATCCGGGAGTGCTCTGGCTGCAATAACTGACATGGCATAATCGATATAGGATGTTTCCATTGTCTTTTTAAGGTCAACATCATGCACCTTGTCAAAGATATTCTCGTCCATTTTATTTCCTCCGTTGTTTTATCGTTTTAAGTAAAACTAAAATATTTTATATTTCTCTAAACATCTGAAATACTTCTATTTTTATTTTACCTTTATTTAAAATGTTTTAGTTTCACCGCAACGAAACATTTCGTTATAAAGTTATTACTAGATGTCTAGATTCTTAACAAACTTTGCATTTGCTTCTATAAATTCACGTCTAGGCTCTACATTATCACCCATAAGTGTAGTAAATGTCATATCAACTTCTGATGAACTTTCTTCATCAATTGTTACTCGAAGCAATACTCTTCTCTCTGGATCCATAGTGGTATCCCATAATTGTTCTGCATCCATTTCTCCAAGACCTTTGTATCTTTGGATTTTATTACTTTGGTCTCGGCCAACTTCAGCTAAAATCTTATTCAGCTCTTCATCACTGTAGGCATACCAAGTTTGCTTATTTTTTTCTAACTTATAAAGTGGTGGTTGCGCAAGATATACATAACCTTGACGAATTAATTCTGGCATAAATCTGTATAAAAACGTCAATAATAACGTACTAATATGAGCACCATCGACATCTGCATCTGTCATTATAATAATTTTATGATAACGTAATTTTGAAATATCAAAATCATCGGATATTCCTGTACCAAATGCCGTAATCATAGCTTTTATCTCATTGTTAACTAAAATTTTATCAAGCCTAGATTTTTCAACATTTAATATTTTTCCACGTAAAGGTAGTATAGCTTGGGTTGCTCTAGATCTAGCAGTTTTTGCAGAACCTCCCGCAGAATCACCCTCAACAATATAAATTTCACAATTTTTAGGATCTTTGTCCGAACAATCTGCTAATTTTCCTGGTAAACTCATGCCTTCAAGTGCAGTTTTTCTTCTTGTAAGATCTCTTGCTTTTCTTGCTGCATCTCTTGCACGTTGTGCTAATACTGCTTTTTCTAAAATAGTTTTTGCTACAGAAGGATTTTGTTCAAGAAAATAAGTCAATTGCTCACTTACAATTCCATCCACTGCACCCCTTGCCTCACTATTTCCCAATTTTTGTTTTGTTTGTCCTTCAAATTGAGGATCCGGTAGTTTAATACTAATGATAGCAGTAAGTCCTTCTCTAATATCTTCTCCAGAAAGATTTGGTTCATTGTCTTTTAAATACTTCATTTTTCTGGCATAATCATTAAATGTTTTCGTAATTGCATTTTTAAAACCAGTGTAATGCGTTCCACCTTCTGGAGTTGTTATATTATTTACAAAACTATAGCAACTTTCTGCATATGAGTCGTTATGTTGCATCGCAACTTCAACATAAACTTTATCCTTTGTTCCTTCGCAATAAATAATTTCAGGATAAAGTTTCTCTTTATGTTTGTTTAAGTATTGCACATATTCCTTTATACCGCCCTCATAGTGGAAATCTTTTACAACTTCATTTTCTTCTCGCTTATCTCTAAGTATAATTTTTAAGCCCTTTGTTAGAAATGCCATTTCTCTTAAGCGCTGTTTTAAGGTATCATACTCAAAAATTGTTTCTTCAAAAATTGTATTATCTGGTAAAAAAGTTACAGTCGTACCAGTACGTTCTGATTCGCCAATTACTTCAAGTCCTGTTATAACTTTTCCCTTTTCATATCTTTGCTTATACATTTTTCCGTCAACTTCAACTACAACTTCAAGCCATTCAGATAATGCATTTACAACAGATGCTCCAACACCATGCAATCCACCAGATACTTTATATCCTCCACCGCCAAATTTTCCTCCGGCATGTAAAATTGTAAATACAACTTCAACCGTCGATATCCCCTTCTTTTTATTGATTTCAACTGGGATACCACGGCCATTATCAATTACAGTAATGGAATTATCTGGATTTATAGATATGTCAATTGTATCACAAAACCCTGCCAACGCTTCATCTACTGCATTGTCAACAATTTCATAAACCAAGTGGTGTAGTCCCCTACTTGATGTACTACCAATGTACATACCAGGTCTTTTTCTAACTGCTTCCAAACCTTCCAGTATCTGTATTTGATCAGCTCCGTAATCTTTGCTCATATCTATCCTCCTGCTTTCTTACCGCAAATATCCATTTGCTCCTTCACTGTTCCACTTATTACTTGAAATACCTTTTCGGTTTGAATTCTGCTATTTACAAATTCCTCCAGTCCAGTACAAGTAACAATGGTTTGTATATTATCAATACTGCCAAGCAACTCTGTTTGTCTATTTCTATCAAGTTCAGACAATACATCATCTAACAGTAATATAGGATTGTCATTAATGGTGTTTTTTACCATTTCGATTTCTGCAAGTTTTAAAGACAACGCCGCAGTCCTTTGCTGTCCTTGAGAACCAAATTTTCTAATATCGACACCATTTATTTTAAAATTCAAATCATCTCTATGTGGTCCATAATTTGTAACTTTTAGCCCAATATCCCTTTGAAGGGATGCCTGAAGTTTATTCTCAAATTCATCCACAGATACATTAGGTTCATAAGAAATTGTTAAAATCTCTTTTCCACAACTTAACTTTTTATGTATCGTTACGATGATTTCATTTAATTTTTCAATAAAAGACTCTCTTGTTTGAATTAAACTTTTTCCAAATGCAACAAGCTGTTCATCCCACACATAGATTGTATCCAATAAATTTTGTTTAAAAACAATTTGCTTTAATAAATTATTTCTCTGGTTTAAAACTTTGTTATAATTTATCAAATTATGCAAATAAATCTTATCTAGTTGGCACAATTCCATATCTATAAATCTTCTTCTCTCACTTGGACCACTTTTTATGATGGATAAATCCTCTGGCGAAAACGATACAACATTGACAATCCCAAATAAATCTGCTGATTTTTTTATTGGTAAACCATTGATAGCTACCCCTTTGGGTTTATTTTTTTTCAAGTGCATGTCAATACGATGATCAATACCATCTCTTGTTACGATCATTCTTATATGGGATTCTTCTTTATCCATCTTAATAATTTCTCGGTCTTTACTTCCTTTGTGAGACTTAGTCGTCGAAGCTAAGTATATCGCCTCTAGAATATTTGTTTTTCCTTGCGCATTGTCACCATAAAAAATGTTTGTATTTTCAGACAATTTTATAGATAAATCATTATAGTTTCTAAAATTATTCAATTCTAGAGATTTAACAAACATCTCCACACCAACTATTCTAATTATTTTTAATAAGATCCTTCATTTTTAAAATTTTGTACAACAAAAAGAAGCATACAAATCTGGATAAATTTCAAATTTGTATCTTAGTTATCCACAATCTACAAGTTTTAATTAATACAATAACACAAAAATTAGGAATTGACAATTTGAATTTTGTCATTATTATATTCTACCACGTCACCAGCATGTAATTTTTTGCCTCTTTGGTATTCTACTTGACCATTCACTTTTACTAAACCATCTAAAATAACTTCTTTACTTTCTACACCTGATTCAACAAAACCTACAGCTTTTAATGCTTGTCCAAGTTTTATGAATTCATCTCTTAATACTATTTTTTCCATAACTCCATCCTTTTGCCTAATGTGCGGCAGCGTTAAAATTTACTGGTAATATTAAATAAATATATGTTTCATCCTTGTCTTTAATATAACATGGAGCCTTTGGGTTAATAAGATAGATTGTAACTTCTTCATCGTCTATAACTCTAAGTGCATCGATTAAAAATTTTGGATTAAAACCAATTAAAATATCTTTACCCTCTTTGGAAATATCAATCTCTTCATCCATAGAACCTATGGTTGAATTAATTTTTAATTCCATAGTACCATCTTTTATACCAACTATAATTGGCTTTTTCTCTGTTTCTTTGATTAAAAGAGTTGCACGATCAATACAACTTAAAAATTCTTTTTTATTAATTGTTACCTTTGTTTCATAATCAGCAGAAAGCATTTGATTAATTTTATAGTATTCGCCTTCAATTAACCTGGACAATACTAATGTATCATCGAATTCAAATAAAATATGCTTTTCTGTGAAATAGATAGAAACTTCATCAGATATCTCACCTGATAAAATTTTACTCACTTCAATTAGAGTTTTTCCAGGAACAATGACTTTGGTTGATTCAAAACTTTGTTTTAATTCAATTTTACGAATAGAAATTCTATGACCATCTAAAGAAACTACTCTCATTTCTTTATCATCAATTTCGAAAAGTTCTCCTGTCATAATTTTATTACTTTCATTGTCAGAGATTGAAAATACAGTTTGACGAATTACTTCTTTTAACGAAAATTGAGAAATTGTAAGAGCTGATTTTTTTTCTATCTTAGGTAAGACAGGAAATTCATCGGTTGATTTTCCTGAAATAGTAAACTTAGATTTTTCACAAGTAATGGTTGCCATATAATTATTATCAGTATCGATTGTTACTTCGTTATCAGGTAGTTTTCGAATGATCTCAGAAAAGATCTTAGCATTCAATGCAATAGAACCTGAACTTACGATATCTCCCTTAACAATGGTTTCTATACCCAATTCCATATCATTACCAATTAGTTTGATCGTAGATTCATTTACATTTATAACTACACATTCAAGTATTGGCATTGTTGATTTAGCAGGAACTGCTTTTAAAACGATATTTACACTATTTAACAAATCAGACTTTTGACATTTGATTTTCATATTGTGTATAACTCCCTTCGAAAAATTTGCATATATAAATAATAAATATTTATGTTAGTAATAGTAATAGGGGCTGTGAATTTGTTTATAAGTGATTCAAACCCTTATACACATTATGTTTAAAGAAATCATAAGTATGTGAATTATTCTTAACATGTTAAAGTATAATTTTTAAGGGTAAAACCAGAAAATCAAGTTATCAAAACCCTACTAACATACTAACCACATTGTGTACACTTTTCATTGTTGATAAAAGCGTATGAGTTTCTTCTATATATAAAGTATCAGTAAACGAAAATAAACCACAATAAAATTATTGCGGGTTTATTTTCTTTACGAGAACATCCATTGTATTTTGCAATGTAACGTCCTTCTTTAAATCTTTCTCAACTTTATTACAGCCATGTAATACGGTTGAATGATCTCTTTTTCCTATCATTTTTCCTATTTCAGTAAATGAAAGTGAAGTTAGCTTACGGCATAAATACATTGATACTTGTCTTGGGTAAGCTATATTTCGACTTCTATTATCAGAATAGATTTCAGCAGGGGTTGTCCCAAAGTGTTCAGCAACAACATCAATTATTAAATCAAGTGTTACAGTCTTTTTGTTGTCTGGTGATATTAAGTCTTTTAAGGCTTCTTCTGCTAAGACTACATCTACCTCTTTCTTTTTTAATCGAGATAGTGCAACTATTTTAGTTAAAGCGCCTTCGAGTTCACGTATATTGGATTTTATATTTGAAGCAATGTATTTCATAACTTCGTCATCGATAGTTAAGCCATCCAATTCTTCTTTTTTCTTTAAAATAGCCATCCTCGTTTCATAATCAGGAGATTGAATATCAACGGTTAATCCCCATTCGAAACGTGATCTTAAACGTTCTTCTAATGTTAGAATATCTTTTGGTGGTTTATCAGATGAAATAATGATTTGTTTTTTAGATTCGTGCAAGGTATTAAAGGTATGGAAGAATTCTTCTTGAGTTCGTTCCTTACCTATAATAAATTGAATATCATCTATGAGTAAAACGTCAATATTTCTATATTTTTCACGAAATTCAGTTGGAGTCGAATCTGCATTACGGATTGACTCGATTAATTCGTTCGTAAATTTTTCACTTGTAACATACAAAACCTTAGAATTAGGATTTTGGTCTAATATATAATGTGCAATTGAATGCATTAAATGTGTTTTTCCAAGACCTACGCCTCCATAAATAAATAAAGGGTTATAGATTTCAGCTGGTGATTCGGCAACCGCTAACGATGCTGCATGAGCAAGGTTATTATTTGCACCGACAACGAAAGTATCAAAAGTATATCTTGGATTTAAATAAGAAAGACTTTCATTTTTTAATTTCGTCGTTGAAGAAGTGGATTTTTCTTCTGCTTTTGTTTGGCTGAGTAATACAAATTCAATTTCAAAATCTTTATTAACAACTTCAGCAATTGCCGTTTTTAAAAATAAAGAGTATTTATTTTTGATAAAATCCAAACTATTTGCACCAATTTTCGAATCATCCACAGCTAATTTAATCACATTATCTTTAACATCATAAACCTTTAAAGGAAGCAACCATGTTTTAAATGAAACTTCGGTAACATTATATTCAATTTTAAGATATTCTAATATTTCACTCCATTTTTCTTGAATTAAGCCCTTCATAAAAAAAACCGTGCCTTTCTACATATGTGTATGAATATTTAATATGGAATTCATATTGATAAAAACTGTTGAAAGCTTTGCTTTAATATATCCAATGTAAAATATTATTACGGGTGTCTTGAATCCGAAAAGAAAAAATGCGCAAAGTGAATATCTTAACTACCACTATAAAAATCCATACACATATAATATATAACATAATTGTTAATATTTCAATGATAAAAATCACATCATGAACATAACTTTCGCATTTTTAGTGAAGTTATACACATTATTAACTAAAATATACACAAGCTGTTCATAATATTGTTAATAATATCAACGTAGACAAGCTATGTGAAAAAGCGTATAATAAATTCTATATCATTAACAATTAACACGGATAAACATGGTTATCCACATTTTATCCACTTCCTGTGGATAAATGAGGATTATTTACTCACATATGTGTATAATACATCAAAAATTGTTAAATATATGAGGATAAATAAAAAGTTATCATTACTAAAATTAAAAAAGCAAATATTTACTTGACGTGAGTTTGCTTTCCTACTATAATAGTAATGCTATTTAAAATAGAGTAAATAGGCTTACCATATATATTGGTTATCTAAAAGGAGGTGTAGTTCAATGAAAATGACATTTCAACCTAAAAAAAGATCCAGAGCTAAAGTTCATGGTTTCAGAGCAAGAATGAGTACTTCTAACGGAAGAAAAGTTTTAGCTGCAAGAAGAGCAAAAGGTAGACATAAATTATCAGCATAGGTCGCAGTAAATGTGACCTTTTCTTGAAGAATAGACAGTAAAAAGTTTTAATAAAGTACAAAATAAGATTTCTCTTATTATTAGAAATATCTATTTTTGCAATAAAACAACTGTCTACTTTTCTTCTATTTAAGATTGATAATTGCACAATTAGGAGTTTTATCATTGATAAAATCATTAAAAAACAGTAACGAGTTTGGAATTGTTTACAGAAGAGGTAAGTCTTACGCAAATAAGTATTTAATAATGTATGTTTTAAAAAACGATTTAACGGAAAATCGTTATGGAATTTCTGTAAGTAAAAAAGTTGGAAATAGTGTAGTTAGACATCGAATTACTAGACTGATTAGAGAGAGTTATCGTTTGAATGATTCTATGATTCAGAGTGGTTTGGACATAGTAGTAATAGCAAGATCTAGTGCAAAAGGTAAAGGATTCGAGGAAATAAATAGTGCTATATTACACTTAGCAAAGTTGCACAAGATCATAGTTGAAAAGTGATAATATCGTAATGAAACGTATATTAATTAATTTAGTAAAAATTTATCGAAGGTATTTGTCTCCTTTAAAGAGAACACCTACTTGTAATTTTACGCCAACTTGCTCGCAATATGCGCTTGAGGCTTTGGAAAAGTATGGCGCAGTTAAAGGAACATACCTAGCCATAAGAAGAATATTAAAGTGTCATCCATTTCATAAGGGGGGATTCGATCCCGTTCCATAGGATGGCTTTTTTATAGTACCTACAATTCTAAATGGCATTAAGGAGGAAAATCAGTTGGATTTACTGTTTTTAACACAGCAAGGCGGTTTTTTAGGTCCATTTGCTTGGGTAATGGGGAAAATTTTAAATGCAATATATGAGTTTTTATCATTGTTTAATGTTGAAAATATTGCATTGTGTATTATTTTATTTACGTTTGTTACTAAAATGTTAATGCTGCCTCTTACAATTAAGCAACAAAAGGGAGCAAAGTTATCAGCGAAAATGAATCCTGAATTGCAAAAGATTCAGGCGAAATATAAAGGAAAAAAAGATCAAGATTCCATGAGAAGACAGCAATTAGAAATGCAGGAGGTTTACGCAAAATATGGGTCAAGCCCTATGAGTGGATGTCTTCCACTATTAATCTCCTTACCAATTTTATTTGCTTTATATCGTGTAATCTACAAGATACCAGCATACGTAAACGATGTTTATGGTATGTATGAAGGCATTGCAATAGCGGTTCGAAGTCTTGGAAATTTTCCAAACGACTTTAAAATGTTTCTTGAAGCCAACCCAGTTTCGAATGCAGTTACAAATTTAGATACATTTAGCGTTAATCAGCTAATTGATGTTATGGGTAATTTCAGTACAGCAAATTGGAATGCTTTTATGAACTTTGAAGGATTTCAACCAATCATTAGTTCCATTCAAGGAAATATTAATGATATTCTTCATGTAAACCATTTTCTTGGTGATTTAAATATATTAGATGCACCAGGGTATTCATTCCCAGGTATTTTGATACCAATTTTATCTGCACTTTCACAATGGTTAGTGACAAAATTAAGTACTGCAAGTACTCCTACAAGCAGCGCAAATGATATTGATAATCCTGCAGCTCAGAGTCTAAAGACTATGAATACAGTGATGCCAATAGTATCAGGTGTATTTTGTACATTCTTACCAATCGGTGTAGGTATTTACTGGGTAAGTGGTAGTGTATTTCAAATTGGGCAACAATTTTTTATCAATAAGTACATGGACAATATGGATGTAGATGAAATGATAGAAAAAAATGTTGCTAAATCAGCGAAGAAAAAAGAAAAAATGGGAATTGCCACTGGTAATACAATGGCAGGGGTAGCTAAAACATCAACAAAATCTTTAGATATTAAATCTACGAATACTTCCTCGAATAATAATACTTTGAGTAAAGAGGCTTCCAAATATAAAAAGAGTGAGGTATCCTACAATGCGAGCAGCATTGCCGCAAATGCTAATATCCTTAAGAAAAGGAATAGTGATAAGGGGGATAAATAATAATGGAAGATTGGAAAGAGTTTACTGGAAAGACAGTAGATGATGCATTAACAGAGGCCATAATTCAATTAGGAACTTCGATTGATAATGTGGAATATGAAGTTGTTGAAAAAGAGTCAAAAGGCTTACTAGGAATGTTTAGTAGACCAGCAAAAATACGTATAAAGATAAAATATAGTGTAGAGTTAGCTGCAAAGACGTTCTTGGATAAGGTTTTCAAAGCAATGAATATTGACGCTAGAGCTGAAGTAACTTATGAGAAGGATCAGGATAATGTTACGATTAATGTTGTTGGAAATGACATGGGTGTTCTAATTGGAAAAAGAGGACAAACATTGGATTCTCTACAATATTTAACCAGTCTTGTTATTAACAAAAATAGTGAGGGATATTTAAAGGTTAAATTAGATACTGAAAATTATAGAGAAAGAAGAAAAGAAACCTTAGAAAATTTAGCTAAGAACATAGCTATGAAGGTTAAGAAAACTCATAAGACAGTATCACTAGAACCTATGAATCCTTATGAAAGAAGAATAATTCATTCTGCTTTGCAGAATGACAAATATGTGGAGACACATAGTGAAGGGGAAGAACCTTACAGAAAGGTAGTTATTACACTTAAAAAGGGCGTTTTAAATTCTAGACCTAACAATCAAAAGCCTTATGGCAATAAAGAGTTTAGTCAGAATAAGGGTAATAATTTTAATAAACCAAATAATAACTATAATAAAAAGTACAACAAAAATGATTTCCATAAAAAATATGGTGGAAATACGAAAGATTATAGTGAAGATTATAAAAAAGACTATGCTGCATATTTAGAAGCAAAAGCTGCAGCGAAGGCGAACGTAGAAACAACGCCTTCAATAGAGAAAGATACAAAAGCTGAAGCTTAGCGAAATAAAAGAAAGGGCTGTTATGTGAGTTAATATGACTTATGCAACAGCCCTATCTTAAATTAAAGATACATTGTTTTAAGTAAGTAAATAATATAAGACAAGCAACAAGCAACAAATATTAAGTGATAAACAATAGGCAATAAATCATAAGCAATATGCAATAAATAATAACCAATAAACAATAAGCAAAGAAAATCTATTAATATAAAGTCTTATATGTCACTAAAGTTTATAGGTAGTTATTGTAAAAAAAAACAAAAATATGATACTATAAAATCTAAGTATTTATGATAATATTTAGATATAGAAAATTTACATCAACACAATGAATGAAAGGCATGGTTTAATGATGAAATCGGATACAATTGCTGCAATCGCAACTGGAATGAGTAACGCTGGAATAAGTATTATTCGTATTAGCGGTGATGAAGCATTTACAATAATAGATAAAATATATAGATCCAAAGGTGGTAATAAAAAACTATCTGATATGGAAACCCATACGGTTCATTATGGGTATATCGTTGATAATGAAGATATTATTGACGAAGTTATGGTGGTTCTTATGAGAGCACCAAAAAGTTATACCAAAGAGGATTGCATTGAGATTGATTGTCATGGTGGTATAACAGTAACAAAACGCGTCCTAGAAACCGTTATAAAATATGGGGCTAGACCTGCGGAGCCTGGAGAGTTTACAAAACGAGCTTTTTTAAATGGTCGTATTGATTTATCTCAAGCAGAAGCAGTTATTGATATTATACATGCTAAAAATACAATGGCACTCGAAAATTCAATCAACCAATTAAAAGGAAATGTATTAAAGAAAGTTAAAGAAATTAGAGATAGCGTTCTATATGATGTGGCTTTCATTGAAGCAGCCCTTGATGATCCTGAGCACATGAGTTTGGATGGATTTAGTGAAACATTGCAAGAACATGTTGAGAATCATTGTAAAGAGATTGAACAATTATTAAAATCCGCTGATAATGGCCGACTTATAAAAGAGGGAATTAAAACAGTTATCTTAGGAAAGCCCAATGCAGGAAAATCATCGTTAATGAACTTATTAGTTGGAGAAGAAAAGGCTATTGTTACAGATATTGCTGGTACAACAAGAGATGTTTTAGAGGAAACGATTTCCCTTGATGGAATCTGTTTAAACGTGTATGATACTGCAGGTATAAGAGAAACAAGTGATGTAGTAGAAAAAATTGGTGTAGAAAAAGCAATGAGTATGGGGCAGAATGCTGATTTAATTATTTACGTTGTTGATGCCTCAGTTGAGCTTGATAAAAATGACGAGGAAATTATTGAGTTTATAAAAGATAAGAAAGCAATCGTATTATTAAATAAAAGTGATTTATCTCCAGTGATTTTAGATTCAGAAATTGAAAAAAGAACAGGTAAGAAAGTAATACGTGTTTCTGCCAAAGAAGAGACTGGATTTGATGAGATGAAAAATGAAATTACTGAGATGTTCTTCCATGGTAAATTACAATTTAATGATGAAGTTTATATAACAAATATTAGACAAAAAACAGCATTAAAAGATGCCCTTGATAGCTTATATCAAGTATTACAAAGCATCGAAGCAAATATGCCAGAAGATTTTTACTCCATTGATCTTATGAATAGTTATGAGGTGCTTGGAAGTATTATTGGAGAATCCGTAGATGAAGATTTGGTAAATACAATTTTCAAAGAATTTTGTATGGGAAAATAATGATTTGCAGTTAGTAGAAAAGAGGATAAGAGAATGGCTTATATATACGATAGCTATGATGTTGCAGTAGTTGGCGCTGGTCATGCTGGATGTGAAGCAGCATTAGCGTGCGCAAGACTTGGTTTAAAAACTATAATGTTTACAGTTAGTATGGATAACATTGCGCTTATGCCATGTAATCCTAATATTGGTGGTACTTCTAAAGGTCATCTTGTGCGTGAAATTGATGCATTGGGTGGTGAAATGGGGAAAAATATTGATAAAACATATATTCAATCAAAGATGTTAAATCAATCCAAAGGTCCTGCAGTACACTCACTACGTGCGCAAGCAGATAAACAAGATTATAGTACCACAATGCGTAAAATAGTTGAAAATACTGAAAATTTAACACTTAAGCAAGCTGAAATTACGGAGATTTTAACGGAAAATAATAAGGTTACTGGTGTAAAGACGTATTCGGACGGAATACATCCATGTAAAGCCGTTATACTTTGTACAGGTACGTATTTAAATGCGAGATGTGTTTATGGTGAAGTAAGCAATTATACGGGGCCAAATGGTTTACCATCAGCCAATTATTTAACAAAATCTCTTATGGATTTGGGAATAGAAATGTATCGATTTAAAACAGGGACACCTGCAAGAATTGATAAAAGAAGTATTGATTTCTCTAAAATGGAAGAACAATTTGGAGATGAAAAAGTAGTACCATTTTCATTTACAAATAAACCTGATGATATAAAGAAAGATCAAGTATCTTGTTGGCTTACTTATACCAATGAGGAAACGCATAAAATTATTTTGGAGAATATCGACCGTTCGCCATTATATTCAGGTAGTATAAAAGGAACGGGACCAAGATACTGTCCTTCCATTGAAGATAAAGTAGTTAAATTTGCAGATAAGAATCGACATCAAGTATTTATCGAACCAGAAGGCAATTATACAAACGAAATGTATATATCAGGTATGTCTAGTAGCTTACCAGAAGATGTTCAAGTTAGAATGTACCGATCCGTTGCAGGGCTTGAGAATGCTAATATAGTTCGGAATGCATATGCAATAGAATATGATTGTATCAATCCAATGCAGTTAAAACCAACTTTGGAATTTAAGAACGTAGAAGGTTTATTTAGTGGTGGACAGTTTAACGGAAGTTCTGGATATGAAGAGGCAGCAGCCCAAGGCTTGATTGCAGGAATTAATACAGCAATGAAGTTGTTAGGTAGAGAACCACTAATTTTAGATCGATCTCAGGCATACATTGGAGTTTTAATCGATGATTTGGTAACGAAAGAAACCCATGAGCCATACCGTATGATGACCTCAAGAGCAGAGTACCGATTAATTTTAAGACAAGACAACGCTGATTTAAGATTGACTAAAATAGGACATGATATTGGATTAATTGATGATGAACGTTATCAAAAGTATTTATTGAAACAAGAAATGATTCAGAAAGAAATGGAGCGTTTAGAGAACACACCGATTGGTGCAGCAAAAGAAGTTCAGGAAACATTAGAGGCATTAGGTACAACTATTTTAAAAACGGGAACAACATTAGCAGAGCTTATACGTAGACCTGAGCTCTCATATGAGATGATCGCTCCTTTAGATAAAGAAAGAGCTGAATTGCCAGAGGATGTTATTGAGCAAGTTAATATCAATATAAAATATGATGGATATATCAAACGACAGATGAGTCAAGTAGAACAGTTTAAGAAATTAGAAGGTAAAAAAATACCTGAGACTCTTGACTATCAAGATGTACCTTCTCTTAGAATTGAGGCAAGACAAAAATTAACACAAATACGTCCAGTAAACGTTGGTCAAGCTTCTAGAATTTCGGGAGTATCTCCAGCAGATATATCTGTATTGCTAGTGTATTTAGAACAATTAAGGAGAAAATAAGATAATAGTCAATAGATTTAAGTAAGAAATTGTTGATATTATTTTAGAAAGAGGAGTATATGAGAAATAATGAAATATTTCTTAAAGGCTTAGAGGAATTAGACATTCAATTATCAGAAAATCAAATGGAACAGTTTGAGAGATATTATGATTTATTAATTGAATGGAATTCTTTTATGAATTTAACAGCGATTACTGATTATGAAGAGGTGTTAGTAAAACACTTTTTGGATAGCTTGGTAATATCAAAAGTATGGAAGCCAGAGGATGGTAAGAAACTTCTAGATTTGGGTACAGGGGCAGGGTTCCCTGGAATACCTCTTAAAATTGTTTACCCAAATTTAAATATTGTTTTAATGGATTCATTAAATAAAAGAATTAAGTTTTTGAATGAAGTAATAAATCAGCTTAATTTAAAAAATATTAAAGCAATCCATGGAAGAGCAGAAGAATTAGGAAGAAATATAGAGTATAGAGAAACATTTGATGTGTGTGTGTCAAGAGCAGTGGCACGTTTAGCTTCTCTTAGTGAATTTTGTTTACCATTTGTTAAAACAACAGGATTTTTTATACCATATAAATCCGGTAAAATAAAAGAAGAGTTAGAAGAAGCAAAACATGCATTTCAGCAGTTGGGTGGAAAGTTAATGAGAGAAGATAGCTTTTTACTTCCAAACACGGATGTAGAGCGTACACTGATTGTTATTAATAAAGTGAAAGAAACACCATCACAATATCCAAGAGGTGGTGGAAAACCATTGAAGAATCCACTCATAAAAACGAAGTAAATGAAAAGTAAATAAGTTTATAAAGACTACTAAAATATAATTATAATGCCGATGTTTAATTATTCTTCAAGAATTTCATTTGTTTCTCGAACGAAAGTAATTATACAGATGGCACACATATATTTTAGTAGTCTTTTTATTTAAAAGTTCTTTGACAATATTACACTTATATGTGAAAATATAACTATAGAATTGAAGAATTAAGAAATAAGGGGAAATATATGTACATAAAGGGAAGAATGAAAACAAAACAAGACGATTTATCGGATATAGTTTATATTCGAGAAAAGGTTTTTCAAGAAGAACTCGATATACCAAAATCACTTGAGGAAGATGATAATGATAAAAATGCAGAGTTCGCTGTCGTTTATAAAGTAGTAGATATTCCGCAAGGAGAAGATGAAAAGCCCGTTGCTACGGGGAGGTTAATCGTTGATGCTGATGGTAATTATAAAATAGGACGTATCGCTGTCTTACCGGAAGAACGAGGAAACCAATATGGGGATATGATTGTAAAGATGTTAATTAATAAAGCATTTACAATAGGAGCAAATGAAGTGTATGTAGGAGCCCAAACTCATGCAATTGGATTTTATGAAAAAATGGGTTTTGTAAGTACTGGAGTTGAATATAACGAGTTAGGAAGAAAACATTTAAAAATGTCTATTAAATCAACAGCTACATTAAGAGAATGTAAAAATGTATAAATATGTAATTTTGTTGTATTTAATATAAATAGTTTGAAATTTCTGTCGATATATATTATTATTAATTATTATGGAGATTTACTTAATGGATGTCAAAAATGAAAGTACTAAGAATGAGAATGATAAACTTGATAATGCAAAAAAATTCATTATTGGGAAAATAAGTTTATTAAATAAAAGTTACTTAGAACATATGGAAGAACTTACAAAGTTAAATCAAGAATTAATCGATATAAGTAAATTATTGGAAAAAGAAAAATCGAATAAAGATGTAAACCTTTCGTTATTTTCACCGTATTCTCATGATACAATAAATACAACAGAATATAAGTTACAAGAAAAAATCAGAGAATACAAGGATAGTATAACAAAGCTTAATATAATAGTTGAAGAAGAGAGGGGAGAGTTAGCGCAGTTTAAGATACTTGAAGAAGTATTAAATGAAAAAAAAGATGGTTTACTTGATTTGAATCTTTATCACTTAGAAAAGAGTGATGAGAAAGTAATGTTACATAATGCATGCACAATACAAAAAGTGGAAAAGAAGATTATGGATGCTCAAGAAATTGAGAGAAATCGAATAGCTAGAGATTTACACGATTCTACAGTACAGAATTTAACTGCATTGGTTCATAAGGCAGAGTTATGTACAAAATTAATTGATATCGATACAATTCGTATGAAGTTTGAGCTAGTATCTATGATTGATGTTTTAAGAGTCACTATAAATGAGATGCGTTCAATTATATATGATTTACGACCGATGTCGTTAAATGATCTTGGTCTAGTACCAACAGTTGAGGCTTTATTAGAAGATATAAAAAAGAAACATTCAATTCAAACAACTCTAATTTCAAACAAAGAAAGAAATACTATATCATCTACTCTCAATCTGACTTTATATCGTGTTATTCAAGAAGCTTGTAACAATGTAGTTAAGCATGCAAAGGCTACACTTATACAAATTAATATAACATATTTAGAAGATGAACTACAATTAGAAATAAACGATGATGGAAAAGGTTTTGACTTAAATTCATTAATGAATGAAAAAAATGGTACTATTAGAAATTTTGGGTTATCTATAATGGAAGAAAGAGTTAAACTATTTAATGGAGAATTTTATATTGATTCCAAAGAACATCAAGGAACAAAGATTAAAATTGTAGTACCATACTGTAGTAATGAGGAGGAGCGTACCAAATGAATGTAATTAAGATTATAATTGCAGATGATCATTTAATGGTAAGGGAAGGTTTAAAACAATTACTTGAACTTCAGGGAGATATTGAGGTTATAGGACAAGCAGATGATGGAATACAATGCTTGGATATGATTAATAAATTAAAACCAGATGTTGTCTTACTTGATATCAATATGCCAAATATGAATGGAATACAAACGCTAGAGGTTATGAGACAAAATCAAAACAAGACGAAAGTATTGATATTAACCATACATAATGAAATTGAATATTTATTAAAGGCAGTCGAAATTGGTGTCAATGGATATGTGTTGAAAGACTCAGATTCATCGGTTTTAAAGAAGGCTATTGTAGCTGTATATGACGGGGAGACATATATAGAACCATCTTTAACACCATTGATGAAAGATAGGCTAGAGAAAATTAATAAGCAAAATGATGATGAAATTCTTACTAGAAGAGAAATAGAAGTTTTAAAATTGTTAGCGGAAGGCTTATTTAATAAAGAGATTGCTTATAAGTTATCAATAAGTGAAAAGACTGTAAAAAATCACGTATCGAATATATTTAAGAAGATTGGTGTTTTTGATCGAACTCAAGCTGCAGTATATGCGATTAAAAATAATTTTGTAGATATATTTTAATTAGAAAGGAATGTTTCACGTGAAACATTCCTTTCTTAATTAATTCTTTAGAAAAAAGCGCTGATATAGTGTGGCAGATTAAACTGTTCTTAAATTCATAAAAAATATTTATGCGGATTTATTGTATTAAAAGTTTAGTAGACGAGTCCTTATTTTTATGAATCAACAGATTTGAGTCATATAATACATTACAAGTTGATTTATTTCCAAAAAAATTCATAATCATATTAAAATTGCGAAAATATTATATTGTAACTATAGATATCTATTTCATATCATGATATAATTATTTTAGTTATATGTCGAAATTTAAATTTTATTTATAGTAATAGTATTACTATTTTCTTAAATAGACATGATTGTACTATTTTAGTATAAAACATGCAAGGAGTAAGTATGGGAAGAACGATAGCGGTAGCAAATCAAAAAGGCGGAGTAGGTAAAACAACAACTGCAATTAACTTATCTGCTTGTTTGGCAGAAAAAGGAATGAAGGTACTTACCATAGACATAGATCCGCAGGGAAATACAACAAGTGGATTAGGCATTAATAAGAGAAATCTTGATAATACGGTATATGAATTAGTTCTTGGTGAATGCTCAATTAGGGATTGTATGATAGAGAGTGTTGTTGAAAATTTATATGTATTGCCGTCCAATGTTAATTTAGCAGGTGCAGAAATTGAACTAATTGGTGTTGAAGACAGAGAATTCATACTTAAAAAGAGTGTTGAATCAATTAAAGCGGAGTTTGATTTTATTATAATTGATTGTCCACCGTCTTTAAATACACTAACGGTTAATGCAATGACGACTGCTGATTCAGTTCTAGTACCAATTCAATGTGAATTTTATGCTCTTGAAGGGTTATCTCAATTAATACATACTATTAACCTAGTAAAACAACGTTTAAATCCTGATTTAAAGATTGAAGGCGTAGTCTTTACGATGTTTGATGCTAGAACCAATTTATCTTTGGAAGTTGTTGAGAATGTAAGAGGAAATTTGGAACAAAAGATTTACAACTCTATAATTCCAAGAAATGTAAGATTAGCCGAATCACCAAGTCATGGTTTACCAATTAATTTGTATGATTCAAAGTCTGCTGGAGCGGAAGCATATAGATACTTAGCAGATGAAGTAATTAATTTGAATAATGACGTTGCGAAATCAAGCAAAGGAAAAAAAGGTAACAAAGGCGAAGGTACTAAAAAACTTAGTACCAAAAAAGAAACTATGAGAGAAAAAGCTGCTAAGATAAGTTTGTTTAAAAAAAGGAAGTAAGTAATTAAGTTTATTTTTTGTGGTACTTTTAAGAGGTACGGGAGTGGGCTTTTAAATATTGGAGGACTGATTATGGCTATAAAGAAAGGTCTTGGTAAAGGATTAGATTCCTTAATTACTGACAAGTATGACAACCAAAAAGAAACATCCGATAAAGTTATAGATAATAATGTTTCACGTGAAACATTATTAAACATAAACAAGATAGAACCAAATAAGATGCAACCAAGAAAAGCATTTGAAGAAGACTCATTGCAAGAGTTAGCAGATTCTATTAAGCAGCATGGTATTATACAACCATTAATTGTCCAAAAGAAAGGTAAAATGTATGAGATCATTGCTGGAGAGCGAAGATGGCGGGCTGCAAGATTAGCTGGTTTGAAAGAGATTCCAGTACTTATCAAGGATTACTCAGATCAGGAAGTATTTGAAATCGCATTGATTGAGAATATTCAAAGAGAAGACTTAAATGCAATTGAAGAAGCCTTGGCTTATCAAAGACTTATTGAAGAATACAAATTAAAACAAGATGAAGTTGCAGAAAGAGTTGGTAAAAGTAGAGTTGCAGTCACAAATTTTATGCGTTTACTAAAATTGGACAAGCGTGTTCAACAAATGTTGATTGATGATATGATATCTGGTGGACATGCAAGGGCTTTATTAGCTATTAAAGATGGAGAAAAACAATTTAATATAGCTAATCTAGTATTTGATGGAAAGTTAAGCGTGAGAGAGACAGAAAAGTTAGTAAAGAAAATGTTAGAACCCAAACCAGAGAAGATGATAGCTGCAACTACAGAAGATAGCTTTATATATCGTGAGCTGGAAGATAAAATGAAACAGATTTTCGGTAGTAAGGTAGCTATAAACCGTAAAAATAATAACAAAGGTAAAATAGAAATAGAATACTATTCAAATGATGATCTTGAGAGAATCATTGATCTTATAAATACCATAGGTTAATAAAACAGCGAGGAAAGGTAAGGAAATGCATCATGGAGTTGTTTGATAGGTTTGGATTAGATGGAAGTTATTTCATTTTAGGCTTATTATTTGCACAGTTTTTAATGTTTCTTTTTTTAATCATATTGTTAGTTAAACATATAAATTTGAAAAAGAAATATAATGCATTTATGAAGGGATCTGATGGTACTACATTAGAAAGCACCATTTTAAATCGCTTTAACGAAATAGAAGAATTAAAAACAATAACAAAAAACATGAATGGGTCTATTGATAAGATAAAAGAAAACTTGTTAGGTACCTTCCAGAGGGCCTCAATTGTTAAATATGATGCGTTTAAAGAAATGGGTGGAAAATTAAGTTTTTCTATGTGTCTGTTGGATGATAACTTAGACGGTTTTATAATCACTTCGATGCATAGCAGTAGAGAAGGTTGCTATACGTATGCAAAAGAGATTATAAAAGGAGAATCCTTTGTTATATTATCTGAAGAAGAAAAACAAGTATTAAATGAAGCAAAAAATAAAAAAAATTATATGGTTTAAAATATAGCGTTTATAGTTACGGGGATTAAGGGTACCAAATATGATAAACTTTTATTGTAGCTATATTTCTAGCTTACAATTGTATGGCTGAAGTATAATTACAATAATTGATTGGTCATTTTGTGTACCCTTCAATATAATATAGAATTCAATCATGAAATATTGAGGGGTCAATTCATAATTTTTTTTTGTAATAGCTATTACAAAAACAATATGGGCGTTTTATAAATACTAGTTTAAATTTATAGAAAGGCGAAAATGATGAAGAGAGTAGGAATTGATCAAATTTTAGGAGTAGAAAAAATAGTCAAGGATATTTGTTTAAGTAATGGTACAATCCTACTACCAGCTGGGTCCATAATAAAAAAAGAATACATAAGATATCTAAAAAATTTAAATATCAATGAAGTATATATTGAAGATACTGTAGACATTCAAATGGATTCTGTAATCGAAAATATTATCCAGGAGGAATGCAAGGAAATTGTCAAAACTACTATAGAGAAATATTCGTATTGCGGGAATGTAGAGTTGAAAGATATTACGGAAGCAGCTGACAATATTTTAAATGAAATTATTCGTGAATCTGAGGTTATGTACAATATATCTATGGTTAGAGAAAAAAGTGAAAGTACTTATGCTCATAGTGTTAATGTTGCTGCGCTTGCTGTGTTTCTCAGCTTAAGAATGCAGTTAAAAGAAGAACGAATACGTAATATTGCTATAGGTGCGTTACTCCATGATTTAGGTATCCTATACTTGCCTTTTGATTATAGCAATATAAACTATGATCTTTGTGATGAAGAAACAAAAAAAGAAATAAAAAAACACGTTATAACAGGATACTCATCTGTAGACAAAGAGGAATGGATACCTAGTGTCTCAAAAGAAATTATACTATCACACCATGAGAGGGATGATGGATCTGGATATCCAATGCGTTTGACGAAAGATAAAATATCTCTCGAAACTAAAATAGTTTCATTGTGTGATGAATTTGATAGTTTAGTATATGGTAATTTAAAAACAAAACTTAAGGTGCATGATGCTATTGATTATATAATAAGTCAGGCAGGGACAAAATTTAATCATAAGATAGTAAGAAAATTTGTAGAATCTGTTGCAGCCTATCCGGTAGGTACTTATGTGATTACAAACGAAAATGAGATAGGCGTTGTTTTAAGGCAAAATAAAAACTTGCCGACAAGACCAGTTATTCGAATGATAGAAGATGCACATGGACAGTATTATACTACTATAGTAGAAAAAGACTTGACAAAAGAATTAACTCTTTTTATCCAAGATGCCTTGACCGAGTGATGAGAAGAGACAGTGCAACTATATTTGATACATACTAAGTAACTGATGTCAATATAAGTATTTTAAACTTCTTTCTTGTATTGATTATACAATTAAAATGTGTTATAAATAATAGATGACAATGATATATTTACTAAAAGAAAGTAATCAGGTGATTAGATGCATAGTTTTTTAAAAGCCATTGGCTTTAGTCAATTGAAAAGTAGAAAAGAAGTAGAAGCCTTAATTCAAATGGTTATTAATCAGGCATCCGAACGTCACATGATACGTTTAGGTAATTCTTCTTCCGTAGCAGAACTGTCAATGGAGTTTGGTGAAGGAGTAGGTATTACAGTTCGAGGCGAATATGATGAGGATGAAGTGTTTCACATGGAACATTATTTCCCGTTTTTTTCAGGTCGTAATGTGAGTACTAGAGAACAGGTATATATAAGTAAAAGAGTTGATACCGATGCTTATACTGGCATGTGTGATGATTATCGTTTAGGTGTTTCTCTTATATTTTATTTACAAAATTCAATAGATTATTTTAATTTCAAACAAAAAAAAGGACAATTGGTTCATTCGGTGACCTTATCTGCTTTGGCTCTTGATGGTAAAATTCTGTTACCAGTTGAAAAGAATGAGAGACAGAATAATATATCCAATGCGGATATACATTATAGAAGTCAGTTAATTGCAGAAGCAAAAAAGGGAAATCAAGAAGCTATTGATAGTTTAACAGTAGATGATATTGATCTGTATGCTATGGTCTCAAAACGTATTAAGTATGAAGATGTATATTCTATTGTGGATACAAGCTTTATACCGTATGGCTCGGAGTCAGATAACTATACAGTATTAGGGACCATTCTAGAACATAATTTAATTAAGAATACGAGAACTGGTGAAGAGGTATATATTCTACAATTAGATTGTAATCACTTAGTTTTTGAGGTATGTATAAATAAAAACGATTTGCTAGGGGAACCTCTTCCGGGAAGAAGATTTCGAGGAACAGTGTGGATGCAAGGCAATGTAGATTTTTTTGCCTAAGTAAACATTAGCATAACTTGACTTTACATTAATTTATTTATATAATAATAAGCGTATCTGATAGATACGCTTGTTATTTGTATTCATTCAAAAGATACAACTCAGAAAGTATAGAGATTATTTGACCACGTTTCAGTAGCTCAGTTGGATAGAGCACTCGCCTCCTAAGCGAGGGGTCGGGCGTTCAAGTCGCCTCTGGAACATTTAAGACGTATCGAAATGTTATTTTGATACGTCTTTTAATTTGTAAACCTTTCGGTAAAGACAATTATAAATAATCGAAATGCTTCAAAGGGAATGGGGGATATGCATGAAAGAGAAAAGAAAATCTAAAATACTACCGGTATTGTGTTTTATCGCATCAGTTTTTTTTGCAGCGTTTATTCTTGTTGAATTTCACAACGACTACCTGGCAGTAGGTGGAGTAGGTATTGTTATGTTAATAGCAGCTTATTTTTTAATGAGTAGAATTGAATTCGATATTTTTAAAAAACAAGAAATTGAGAAGCTAGAAAATGATATGAGATTCCAAGAGGTTTATAATAAAATAGATGAGACAAGCAATCGAATTGAAACATTGCAAAAAGCAATTTATGTAGCAACAAAAAAAGGTACAGAAAATATAGAACAGAAGTTGGATGATATTCAGAAGAATGGGCTTGATTGTAATAAAAACAATATAGGCAATTAAAAATTAGTACAAACAGTAATGTAAAATCCAAAGGTATAGAAATATATGAGCGTATGATATAAAATATATTGAGATACATAAAAAGAATGATACAAAAACAATTGACTACGATGTTTTTGTATCATTCTTTTCTATTAATTAGATATTTTAATAAGGTGATTAAATATGCCAGATTTTTAATTAGAAATCTAAATGATTATCTTTATTTAAGTATTTCAAGGCAGCCATTCGTTTTTTTCGATTGGCAAGATATGTTCTTCTGCGTTTACGATGTGGAAACTCGATAAAAAGAATATACCATCCTATAATTAGTACAATAGCTCCAGCGAATACACCAATCAATATAGGTTTGATCTTTGAAGTTTTAGTATTCAAAGATTCTATTTCTGTTATTTTTTGATCTGGAGTATTAATAACTTCTTTTGCTTCATCGTTACTATTTTCTTTGTCAGCACGACTTGCAATGACATCCTCAGGTGATATCAAATAGCTTGGCCATTTTTCTTCAATAACTTCTTTTGTTATAGGATGATCGGTATTGTAATATAGGATATCAGCGAATCCCACAAATTTACCTGCAAATTCATATGAGATTTTCCCTATAACATTATCCCCATGTGACAGTTCTTCTATCGGAGTTAATGTAATTGTTTTTTTTGCATCTGCAATATTTGCCGATACAGGTAACACAATGTTACTATTATCGGCAATTCGTATCAAGGACTTTTCTTCCTTTTTTAAGAAAGGAACTGATGAAAATAAATCTGGAAAACTCGCATCACCGGATAATTCTGTCTGCTCTATATTGTATAGGGAATAGTTATCAAATGCAAAATCTAAAATTTTAGCCGTGTCTTCATAAGCATGAAGAGAGGTATCTACATGTAGAACAACCGCGATTAATGTCAATCCATTGCGCTCTGCAAAGGTTACTAATGTTGTTTTAGCTTCAGTTGTTCCACCAGTTTTACCACCAATTGCGCCTTCATAGTTTATAGTTTTACGTATAAATCGATGATGGTTGGCAAGTGGTCTTGAAACATTTTTATTGGTCGCTGGTATGGTATGAGTTCTTGTACCTGTAATCTTTTTAAATTCTGGGTTATTGATAGCAGCTCGACTAATTAGCGCCATATCGTATGCGCAGGTATAATGATTTGCATCATGCAAGCCATGTGGATTAACGAAATTGGTGTTTACACTTCCTAGCTCCTTAGCACGTTCATTCATCATCTTAGCAAAGTCAGTAATTGGCCCATTAGCAACATGTTCTCCAACTGCATAGGATACTTCATTTGCAGATTCTAACATAACACCATATAAAGCATCTTCTAATGAAAGTTGTTCACCTTCCACCAAACCAATACGGGAACTGTTAAAATCTACGTCCCATTCCGCTTCATGAGACATAGTAACAGTTTCATTTAAATTGTTATTTTCAACTGCAAGAAGTGTCGTCATTATTTTAGTGATACTTGCAGGATAATGCTTATCATAGATATCCTTTTCATATAAGATTAATCCAGTACTTGCTTCCATGACAATTGCGGCATCAGCATATACAGATGGACCGGTTGGCCACGTAAAATCAGTAGAGCTATTAGAAGAAGTATTCGAGTCATTTGCTTGTACAGAACTTGCTTTGGCTGGAATCGAATTATTTATTAAAACTGTCGTAAGTAGACAGCAGAATACTTTGAAAAAACTACCTTGTTTAAAAAATTTCATGATTAGACCTCCAAGCATAAATTCAATATAGACTTTAATAATTATTAAAATAGTTATATTCAATTCACCTTATTTATATATAATTGTATACGAGTAATTATTGTCATTAATATAATTTATATGTGAAGAGTTTTGCTTATAAAAAAGTAACATATAAGATTACTTGTGGATTGTTGTCTAGAATCTTACATGTTATGTGAATAAATAATATAATTTATAGTCTCACCATTATATTATAGATTATTTTGGTATATGGTACAAGATGTAAATGCTTAGAAAAAATTAAATATTTATATATAAAGGTAAAGAAATTTTAAGATATATTTTTGGGGCATAAAAGAGTAAATTAATTTATGAAATAAACAGAAGCATAATGGGAAATTATAATATAAAAGTTTGGACGAGTGAATAGAAAAGTTAAATATAAAAATTCGACAAATGGCGGTTAGAAAGATTAAATATAAAGGCTAGGATGAACAGAGGTTAAGAAAATATAAAGGTAAGGATGAATAGAGGCTAAGAAAATAAATATAAAAGTTAGGATGCATAGAGGTTAGGAAAATAAATATAAAAGCTAGGATGCATAGAGGTTAGGAAAATAAATATAAAAGTTAGGATGCATAGAGGTTAGGAAAATAAATATAAAAGCTAGGATGAATAGGGGTTAGGAAAATAAATATAAAAGTTAGGATGAGTAGAGCTTAGGAAAATAAATATATAAGTCCGAGTGGATAGAATAGAGAAATTAAATGTATATCAATTATAAAACATAAACAATGCATCCACTGAGTAATTAAATTAAAAAAAGAGTATTAGAAAAGGGGCATCGATTATTTTCGAGCCCCATAAGATTATTTTTGACCATAATAGGCATTAGCACCATGTTTTCTTAAAAAGTGTTTATCTAGTAGCTCTGCTTGCATATTAGGTAAGGAATTATTTTTTAGCATAAGTGAGTGATAAGCCATAAAAGCAACTTCTTCTAACACAACAGCATTATGTACTGCGTTTTTTGCATCGGTCCCCCAAGTAAAAGGACCATGACTATGTACAAGAGCAGCTGGAATACAATCAGGGTCTAGATTGTGGTTGGTAAAATGTTCAATAATAACGGAGCCTGTTTCTTTTTCATATGCACCATTAATTTCACCCGTTGCCATTTTACGTGTACATGGAATTTCTCCATAGAAATAATCTGCGTGGGTCGTACCCAATGGAGGGATTCCATTACCAGCTTGCGCAAAAGTTGTGGCCCATCTGGAATGTGTGTGCACAATACCACCGATATTAGAGAATGATTTGTATAACTCAATATGTGTTGAAGTATCGGAAGAAGGCTTTAACTTACCCTCGATTTGATTACCATCAAGATCTAACACAACCATATCATCAGGAGACATTTGGTCATAGTCTACACCAGAAGGTTTAATGACAATAAGACCTAAAGAACGATCAATTGCAGAAACATTACCCCATGTAAAGGTTACCAATCCATACTTTGGTAGTAGCATATTTGCTTCATAAACATTTTGTTTTAATTGCTCTAGCATATCATAATCCTTTCTTTAAAACATTGTGAGTTGGAATGTAATTCATACATTCGAAAACTAAAATGATAGTAAAATAAAAAATTATCATAAAAGTAAAAGTGTAATAAAAATAATAATTAACTTATTTTAACATACTTATTGGAAATAAGTAAGATGTTTTATTTATGTAGAATTAGATGATTATTTTTTTCCAAATTATTTCAAGATTTAGTTGACGAATGGAACATTTTATCGTATAATCACTTTGTCAGATAAAAGCGCTAAAGCAATATAGCGACAAAGTAAAATATAAAAATATGTTAATTAATTATTGTAGTAAAAGGGGCAGGATTATGAAAAGAGTAAAAAAAGCTCTCATGCTTGGGTTAAGTCTTGTATTAACTATGAGTATGTTAACTGGTTGTGGAACAAAAGAGGATTCTGCAACAATGGGAAAAGATGGGGCCATAAAGATTGGTGTAAGTCAGTTTGTTACACATGATGCACTTGATGCTTCCTACAAAGGATTTGTTGATGGATTAAGCGAAGCTGGATATGTAGACGGAGAAAATATTAAAATCGATTATCAAAATGCAAGTGGAGATCAATCCAATTGTACAACAATAGCACAAAAGCTAGTAACGGATGACAATGATCTTATATTAGCGATAGCAACAAATGCGGCACAAGCATGTGCGAATGCTACATCTGAAATACCTATTTTAATAACTGCAGTAACCGATCCAGAGGCGACCGGTTTGGTTGAATCCAATGAAGCTCCAGGTGGAAATGTATCTGGTACATCAGACTTAACACCGGTAGCAGAGCAAATGAAGTTGTTAAAACGTATATTACCAGAGGCTAAGAAAGTTGCTATTTTATATTGTTCTAGTGAAGTAAATTCTCAGATTCAGGCGGAGATGGCAGTAAAGGAAGCTGAAAATCTTGGACTAGAAGCAGTACATGCAACCGTTTCAGCATCCACTGAGATACAACAAGTAATAGAATCATTGATTGATAAAGTGGATGCGATTTATGCTCCAACTGATAATATGATTGCAAGTGGTATGGCCACTGTTGCAATGATAGCGAATGAAAATAATTTGCCAGTTATCGTTGGTGAAGAAGGAATGTTATCGGAAGGTGGATTGGCTACCTATGGTATTAACTATTACGAACTTGGTAAGCAAACCGCTGCTCAAGCTGTAAAGATTATCGAGAATAAAGCTAAGATTGAGTCTATGCCTATCGAGTACATAAATGCAGATAATGTAAAACTAAAGATTAATGAAGAGGTTGCTACACAGTTGGGTGTTACTTTTCCAGATGATGTATTAGCAGAAGCAAAACAGTAAATAAACATAAATAAATAATTATATCTTAGGCTTGCTTTTTAAGAATGAATACTTAAAAGGCAAGCCATAATGTCTTTATTTTAAACAATGGAGGAAAAGATGAGTTTACTATTAGCAATTTTAGGAGCAATGGGGCAGGGAATGATCTGGGGAGTTATGGCCCTAGGTATTTATATAACGTTTCGTATTTTAGATTTTGCGGATATGACATGCGATGGGTGTTTTGCATTGGGTGGTTGTATCAGTATAGTTTTAACGGTTGAAATGGGGATGAATCCTTTTGTCAGTTTACTTTTTGCAATCATTGGAGGAATGGCAGCTGGGGCAATAACAGGCTTACTACATACAAAATTAAAAATTCCGGCAATACTTTCTGGTATATTAACGATGATTTCTTTATACTCCATTAATTTACGTGTAATGGGTATGAAAGCAAATCTATCACTTGCCAAAGAAGAAAGTATTTTTATGAAAATCAAAAACATTATACCAGATTCCATTAAGGGAAATTTAAAGGAATATATGTTTAATTCATTTGTTTTACTAGGCAGCGGCATACTAATTTGTATTATACTAATTCTTTTATTATATTGGTTTTTTGGTACTGAAATTGGTTCAGCACTTAGAGCTACTGGTAATAATGAAGATATGATTCGTGCACTAGGACAAAATACAGATCGCATTAAAATTCTGGGATTGGTTTTAGGAAATGCACTTGTTGCATTGTCAGGGGCCTTGCTAGCACAAAGTGATAAAACAGCAGATATCGGTAAAGGTCAAGGTGCAATTGTTATTGGGTTGGCATCTATTGTTATTGGTGAAGTTATTATTGGGAAGAAATTATCGTTTTTAACAAAACTTATAGGAGTTATTTTAGGATCGGTTATTTATCGAATTATCATAGCATTTGTTCTTTTCCTAGGTTTAAACACCAATGATTTAAAGTTATTAACGGCAATTATGGTTGCAATTGCTTTATCAATACCAAGATTAAAGCATACAAGTTTTCGTAAAAGCGCCAGAAGAATTTAATAGAATACATCATTCAGCCAATCACTGATTTTCTTATGAAGGATAAGTGGTTGAAACTATTTAAAATTATTATAATATAGCTTGGCTAATTAGATTTATTTATTGGAATGTATTTTCCTTAATTAGAATTAGTTATAAAGAAAATTAGTCTAACGTTATATTTTATTACACAATACAAGTCGCCTTATCCTTTATATAGGATGAAGTGATGCAGAAAGAGGTAGTCATGCTTAGAATTGAAAATTTGTATAAAACATTTAATGCAGGGACAATAAATGAAAAACAGGTTTTAAAAGGTGTTAACTTGCATTTAAATCCAGGAGACTTTGTAACCGTAATTGGTGGTAATGGGGCTGGAAAATCAACAATATTAAATATGATTGCAGGTGTATATTTTAGTGAACAAGGAAATATCATTTTGGATGGAGAAGATATTACCATGCAACCGGAACATGTGCGAGCAAAATTTCTAGGTAGAGTATTTCAAGACCCAATGAAAGGTACAGCAGCGAATATGGAGATTCAAGAAAATCTGGCACTTGCATATCGTCGTGGTAAGAAAAGAGGACTTCGTTGGGGAATAACACAAGGGGAGAAAGATCAATATGTCAGCGACTTAAAAACCTTGGATTTGGGATTGGAAACAAGAATGAGCTCAAAAGTGGGGTTACTATCTGGTGGGCAAAGACAGGCATTAACATTATTAATGGCAACATTACAAAAACCAAAACTTTTATTATTGGATGAACATACAGCAGCACTAGACCCTAAGACGGCAAAAAAAGTCTTGGATTTAACAGAACAAATTGTTACCAGTCATCAGCTAACTGCCTTAATGGTAACTCATAATATGAAAGATGCTATTAACATTGGTAATCGCTTAATTATGATGCATGATGGTAATATAATATACGATGTACAAGGTGAGGAAAAGAAGAATCTTAAAGTTCCGGATCTTCTCCAAAAATTTGAAAAAGCAAGTGGCAGTGAATTTGCAAATGATCGAATGATGCTCGGATGATATAGAGGATGTTATAAAAATGGAGTTACTTCTGTTTTATAACATCCTTTTTAGCAGTATAGGAAGGCCTTATTAATATAAGTATTAAAGCGAAGTCCTCTATAATTAAAAAAATTAACTACGTTCCTAAATACGCATCTAGCGGAGACGAGTCATAGGCATATAGAAAAACTAATGATTGTGATGCATCTAAAGTAATTAAATATAATATTAAATCATTAATTTGTTTCGTAATTAATATATTAATCTTAATACTATACAAATTTGGTAAAAAGTTGTATAATTAAATAATAATCATAGAGTAATTTATGAAATATTCACAAATTATTTTGTGTTTGAGGCTGTTTTTATTAATAGTTTAGTAAGTGATTGAGAGGAGCGGATCATATGAACCTAGAAGTCTTAATTTCAAAAGGAAAAAACGCGAGTGTATATCGGGATGGTGACAAAGCCATCAAATTGTTTAACAAAGAAGTACATAAGACAGATGTTCTTAATGAGGCACTAAATACATCACGTGTTGAAGAAACAGGTTTAGCAATACCAAGTATAGAAGAGGTTGGCGTTATCAATGGTCAGTGGGCAATCACTATGAACTTTATTGAAGGGCAAACCTTAGCGAAGTTAATGAAGAATGATCCAGAGCACATTGAAACGTATATCGAAGATATGGTGGATTTGCAACTTTTAATCCATTCAAAAAGAGCCCCTTTACTAAATAAATTAAAAGATAAGTTAGTACGTCAAATTAACAGTCTTGATGTACTTGATAATATTAAGAAATATGATTTATTAACGAGACTCGATGGAATGCCAAAGCATGTAAAGGTATGTCATGGAGATTTTAATCCAAATAATATAATTATTTCAGATGGTAAAATGTATGTTTTGGATTGGGTTCATGCAACCCAGGGAAATGCCAGTGCTGATGCAGCAAGAACGTATTTATTATTTGCACTTGAAGATACAAAAATTGCAGAGCTTTATATGGATGCTTTCTGTAAAAAAAGTAACACAGAAAAAAGATATGTACAGACATGGCTTCCGATTGTTGCAGCGGCTCAACTCACAAAACAGAAAGAAGAAGAAAAAGAATTATTAATGAAATGGTTAGATGTTGTTGAATATGAGTAATATAAAGAAGCTCCCTAGGATAGGGAGCTTCTTTTATGCAACTAACGTACTTAAGTTTATACCATGATAAAGCAGTTGTTTCGTTTCTTACAAGTAAGGAAAACTTGTTTATACATAGATATAAGTGGAAGATTTAGTTTCCATAATATACTTTTAAATAGATTTCTTTTATTTCCTTCATTAATGGATATCTTGGGTTAGCACCAGTACATTGATCATCAAATGCTTGCTCAACCATCTCGTCTAATGTGTCTAAGAAATGTTGTTCGTCTACACCATAATCTTTAATTGTTTTCTTAATACCTACTGTTTCTTTTAATTCATCAATAGCAGTTAATAGGTTATTAAATTTCTCTTCATCATTTTTACCTTGAATTCCTAAGAAGTTAGCACATTCTACATATCTTTCAAGTGCATGAGGATACTGGTATTGAGAGAAAGTACCCATCTTTGTAGGAACGTTTGTTGAGTTAAACTTCATAACTTCATTGATTAGAAGTGCATTAGCAACGCCATGAGGTAAGTGATGGAATGCACCTAATTTATGAGCCATAGAGTGGCAAATACCTAAGAATGCATTTGCAAAAGCCATACCTGCAAGTGTAGAAGCATCTGCCATCTTTTCTCTGGCTTCTACGTCCTTTGCACCTAACTCGTAAGCTCTTGGAAGGTAAGCAAATATATTTTTCATTGCTTTTAAAGCAAGACCATCGGTATAGTCAGTAGCCATAATGGAAGCATATGCTTCAAGAGCATGTGTAAGTGCATCAATACCAGAAGCAGAAGTTAAGCCTTTTGGTTGGTTAAGCATTAAGTCAGCATCTACAATTGCCATCTTAGGAAGTAATTCATAGTCAGCCAAAGGATATTTAACCCCAGTTCTTTCGTCTGTAATAACAGCAAAAGGTGTTACTTCAGATCCAGTACCAGAAGAGGTTGGAATCGCAATAAAGTACGCTTTGTCACCCATTTTAGGGAAAGAGTATACACGTTTTCTAATGTCCATAAAGCGCATTGCTAAGTCAAGGAAATCAACTTCTGGATGTTCATACATTACCCACATAATCTTACCAGCATCCATAGCAGAACCACCACCAAGAGCGATAATACAATCTGGCTCGAATAATCTCATAGCTTCAGCGCCTTCGGTTGCACACGCTAAAGATGGGTCTGGAGCAACATTATAAAATGTAGTATGTGAAATTCCCATTTCATCTAATTTGTCTGTAACACATTTTGTATAACCATTTTTGTAAAGGAATTCATCTGTTACTATAAATACTCTTTTCTTACCCATTACATTCTTTAATTCATCAAGAGCGACTGGTAAACAGCCTTTCTTAAAGTAAACCTTTTCTGGTGCTCTAAACCAAAGCATATTCTCTCTCCTCTCAGCAACAGTCTTAATGTTGATTAAATGTTTAACTCCAACATTTTCAGAAACAGAGTTGCCACCCCAAGAACCGCATCCAAGGGTTAAGGAAGGAGCTAATTTAAAGTTATAAAGATCACCAATTCCGCCGTGTGAAGATGGTGTATTTACTAAAATTCGACATGTTTTCATAGCTTTTGCAAATTGATCGATTTTTTCTTTTCCTGTTCCAACATTGATATAGATAGAGGACGTATGACCATAACCACCATCTGCTACTAGCTTTTCAGATTTGGTAAGAGCATCATCAAAGGATTTGGCTTTATACATTGCAAGAACTGGTGATAATTTTTCATGGGCGAATTCCTCATCGAGTTCTACGGAATCTACTTCACCAATTAATATCTTAGTAGTTTCTGGCACTGAGAATCCAGCTAAGGCTGCGATTGTGTGTGCACTCTGACCAACTATTTTAGCATTAAGGGCACCATTAATTAGGATGGTTTTACGTAACTTATCTGTTTCTTCCTTGTTACAAATATGACAACCACGATCTTTAAATTCTTTTTTCGTTGCATCGTAAATTTTATCGCTTACAATAACAGCCTGCTCAGATGCACAGATCATACCATTATCAAATGTCTTAGAATGTATAATTGAGTTTACAGCTAAACGTATATCACAGGATTCATCCATAATAACAGGGGTATTACCTGCACCAACACCGAGTGCTGGCTTACCAGAAGAGTAAGCTGCTTTTACCATACCAGGTCCACCAGTTGCAAGAATAATGTCAGCACTCTTCATAACTTCATTGGTAAGTTCAAGAGATGGTACGTCAATCCATGCAATAATACCTTTTGGTGCGCCAGCAGCTACGGCAGCATCTAAAACCACTTTAGCAGCTGCAATTGTAGAGTTCTTTGCACGAGGATGAGGGCTAATTATAATTGCATTTCTTGTTTTTAAACTGATTAAGGTTTTGAAGATAGCAGTAGAAGTTGGATTGGTTGTAGGAATAACAGCAGCAATTACACCAATAGGCTCTGCAATTTTTTTAATACCAAAACTAGTGTCTTCTTCAATAACACCACATGTTTTAGTGTCCTTATAGGCATTATAAATATATTCTGCAGCATAGTGATTTTTAATTACTTTATCTTCTACAATTCCCATACCAGTCTCTTCAACAGCCATTTTTGCTAAAGAAATTCTTTGTTTGTTTGCCGCCATTGCAGCTGCAAAGAATATTTTATCTACTTGTTCTTGGGTATAGGTTGCGAATTCCCTTTGTGCCTCTCTTAATTCTGTTAACTTTGTGATTAAAGTATCAATACTATCAACAAGAGTTGTTTCGTGTACCATATCTTTTTTTGCCATATTATTATCCTCCTATAATAATTATTGCTGTTTTCATAGAAATTTGCCTTGTTACATAGATGTTCATAAAAAAAATTATTAAAAGTTAAAACAAAGATGTTAAAAAATTAACAAACTTAGTTGTAAACTATTTATCTTATTTAACAAAGTCATTGTATAACACTGTTAAAAAATTGTCAATGTTGATATCTTACAAATAAAATCCTCTTAACTAGATATTTATGGTAAAAATAAATAGATAAAAAAGTAAAAAGCAAAAATTTACGAATTGGTACATTGATTCATAGCTACTTGAATTCAAAACGAAGTTGTTCGTAAGCTTCATTTTTAGGAGGGGACATAGTTTCTTTATATAAAGGAGATGGAATCCTACTAAGAATACCAGAAGCGCTTTTGTAATCTAGTATAAAAGGTTCAACCTCCTCTTGGTTTAATAAAACGGGCATGCGATTATGAATTTCTTTCATAGAATCATTGGCAGCAGTGGTCAATATAACAAAGCGTTCTTCGTTAGAAAAGACTTGATATAGTCCGCACATGTATAAGATTCTATGATTTGGATCTTTGAAGTAATACTTTTGTTTGTCACCCATTCGATTCCATTCAAAGAAGCCGCTGGAAGGAATCACGACACGTTTGGTCAGTAAAGGTTCAGCAAACATACGTTTTTCATTTGCAGATTCGCTTCGGGCATTAATAATGACTTCACGCCCTTTAAAACCAGGAAATCCCCAAGTCATAATTTTTGGAACTAAACTATTTTCGTTATTTGTCAGGATGGTCACTTCATTGGTAGGATAAATCTCCCCTGTTTTTGTTTGTTTTTCATTTTGAAAGCGTTCATCCAAACGTCGAACAATGCGAAGAATTTCTTCATTATCTTCTTCCTCTATATAAAATCTACCACACATAGACACCTCTTTCTAAACGCTATACGTTTCTACGGTTACTATACTCTTTATACAATTATAGCACATAATTCATAAAAACTATTCTCTTCTAAAATAATTTTAATCTCAGAATGCTTTTTTTAGTTAATCAAAAGGCTAAAGAGTTAAAAAATAAAACGATATAAGAAGAAAAATAACTGGTAAAATATATAAGTATTAGTAAGAAATTTGAGCAAAGTATAAAATATCTGGAAATAGCTTACTTTAGTAATAAAATGGTTTAGTTAATATTAATTATATTTAACTTAAAAAACAAACAATAAATCAAAGTTAAGTTAATAGAAAATTATGTATAAAACACCAGTAAATTAGCCTAATTAATAATAATCTTGTATTTACAAAGAACATACGTTCTGATATAATAAACGTACATATGTTCGATTGAAAAGAGGTGTAATGACATGCAGACAAATATACCAGTGGATATAATATCATTTAGTAATACATTAGGAGAAATAAAGCCAATGCGTATAAGATTGGAAAATGAGCTGCATGAGAGAGTCACTGTAGATATTATTGAGATACTACTCAGAAAAGAAGCAAAACCTTCTGGAGTACGCATTTTAATTTTTATATGTCGTGTTTGTTTATATGAGGAGGAGCATTTGATAGAACTACATTTCAATACGGAATCACTTAAATGGACATTGTACCGCATGGTAAGTTAAGTTATGGGAGAATCGTTAGTTTTTCATATTGATGTAAATTCTGCTTTTTTGAGTTGGGAAGCAGCCTATCGCCTTCATGTACTTGGTGAAAAAGTTGATCTACGGGAAATTCCTTCTGTGGTAGGTGGAGACAAAGAACAAAGGCATGGTATTGTTCTTGCAAAATCCATACCAGCAAAAAAGTATAATATTCATACTGGAGAGGCTTTGGCAAGCGCACTACGAAAGTGCCCTGATTTGGTTGTAGTTCCACCAAATTATGAGATGTATGTAAAAGCATCCAAGGCGTTTATTTCAATTTTATCTGAGGTATCCGCAAACGTGGAGCAATATTCCATTGATGAGGCATTTATTGATATGTCTGGTACTGAATTGTTGTATGGATCACCTATAATACTTGCTAATAATTTAAGGGAGAGAATTAAAGAGGAGTTAAATTTTACTGTTAATATAGGAGTATCTTCGAATAAATTGCTGGCTAAGATGGCGGGGGAATTAAAAAAACCGGATTTAGTGCATACCCTGTACCCAGACGAGATTAAGAAAAAAATGTGGCCTTTGCCTGTTGCTGAGTTATTTTACATTGGAAGAGCGACGGAAAGGAAGCTATATTCATTAGGAATACGAACAATCGGAGAGCTAGCAAATACGGATGTGTCTATTTTACGGAATCATCTTGGAAAACATGGAGAAGTATTGTATCAATATTCACATGGAATTGATCAATCTCCGTTTTTGTCGCAGCCAGTAGCCAATAAAGGTTATGGAAATTCCGTAACCACCCCTTGTGATGTTGGTTCAAGGGAACATGCCAAAATGGTACTTTTGTCACTATGTGAAACGGTTGCAATGCGTTTAAGGAAAGATGAGGTAAAAGGAGCCTGTATTTCTGTTTCCATCAAAGATTTTTCATTTTTTTATAAATCACATCAAGGAAATTTGTACTCTCCAACAAATACAACACTTGAAATTTATCATTTTGCAGCAAAGTTATTTGATGAGCTTTGGGATGGGGTTACACCCCTGCGCCAATTTGGCGTACATGTAGGGAAAATTACAAATGAATCATTTCGACAATATAATCTGTTTGACAGAACAAAGTATGAAAAGCTAGAAAAACTAGATCAGGCAATTGATAAAATACGAACTAGATATGGAGAAGACTCAATAATGAGAGCAAGCTTTATTAATTCACCAGCATATCACATGTATGGAGGAATATCAAAAGATAAGCGTGGAGGAATAACCAAGCCAGTATAACAAAAACTGACTTGGTTATTTTAGAATATATAAAAGGGAGTTCTTATAGTTTTCGTAGTTATAAAGTTTATATATGCTAATTTTGAAAGGAAGTAATGATACATTTTTTTGATATTAGGAAAGAGGCAATAGCGAGAGCTTTTTTAAATAACTCTTGATTATCCGCTTTATTTAGTATCATTTCATAACGGCATGTAACATTTTTCTTTTGCCCTTGCTCACTTTCTAAAAGAGTAGCCACATCCTCCAGTAAAAGCAGGTTATTTTGTTTTTTATTAAGTACGTTAGCCAATATTTCTGCACGATGACTAACTTCATTTATTGGTTTTCCTAAGCAATCAAGGCCAGTAACCCCTACAACGAGTGTTGTATACGATGGTATTACAGGCTCATGAATTGCAGGCGCTTTTATTGGCATGTGTTTTGAACCATCGGCTTCAATTAAGAGAACGTCACATATGTTAGGTAACTGTGCTAAGAATGAATCGCTAAAGCTTTTTAGCTTTTGGTTATCGCTAGGCAAACCGACAGTAACGACACAGTGTTTTTCTAAAGCGTCTTTTATTTCATCCAGGTTCTCATGCAAAACAACATTGTGTTCAGGTTTATAAATGTGAGTTGTTGTTGTAATAATAACTCTTTTTTTAAGTTCTTTTAATTCATTTGAAAGTCTTTTTATGAGGCTGCTCTTGCCACCTCCGCCTACAAAGGCTATTATTTCCTTGTTTCCTAGAGAAAGAGAGAGCGCATCAATTAATGTATCTTTTTCTTTGTAAAGATTTTGCTCATATTGATAAATCAGCATATGGCCTCCCAAAAGCAGTAGTTTGTTATTTACTCTGGTTTGTGTGTTTAGTAAAAAATATTTTAAGTAATATTATAAGAGGATTTCATACATTCCATCTATGGAAAAATGCTCTCTTTGTATGATTTCTTCAAGGACTGGTCGTTGGCTTGTGACTGTACACCAAGAGAAGCCACAACCTGCTGTGATTTCTCTTGGAATTGGAATTAGACGGCCGGCAATCCCGTTTTGTTTACAGTAAGTTTCAAAACTCATGGCAGCAGTCGTAGTATGAAAAGCAATCACTAATTTTAATTCTTTTGTTCTCATAATATTCCTTTCACTATCAATAAAATTTAAAAATGGTAAATGCGTTAAAAATAATAAATTTATATCAATGTTAATCCAATGAACTAAATTAAAGTTAATACTAAATTTAAATAAAAATTAATCTACATAAACTAGCAGTAAGTTAATTAAAAAACATAATTAAAAAAATTATAACATTAAGTTGAAATGATAAAAGTTTAAGTTAAAATAAACAGGGAACAAATGATGTGATTAACTAAATTTAAGCGCAAATAATTAATTAGTTGTGTTTAAATTAGCTAAAATTAATTTAACATAATTATAAGCGTAAACAAAAAGTGAAACTCTGTAATAAATATAAGTTTTACTAAAAATTACATATAGCACTAACTGTAAAATTACTAACGTAAACAAGTCATTGATTGAATTTGTTGTAATCAATTATTGTTCATCTAAAAGTGCGAGTTGCGTTATGGCGCGAATCGCTAGGTCAACCTCTTCTTCTTTATTAAGGTGAGAAAAACTAAAACGGACTGCACCTTGTTCTATCGTATTAAGTGCTGTATGCATGAGTGGGGCACAATGACCGCCAGACCTTGTGCATATATCATATTCATAAGCAAGTTGATCGGAAATAAAACCCGAATCATAATCACCTATATTTAAAGCGACGATAGCGGCACGCATTTTTGTTTGAAAATCTCCATAAATCTTAACATTTGGTAGATTTTTAATCCCATCATAGAACTTCCACATCAAGGCAAGTTCTTTGTTTCTTATACTCTCAAGACCTGTTTTATTAATATATTCAATTCCAGAGATTAATCCAGCAACTCCATGGGTGTTAACAGTACCAGCTTCCAAAGATTCTGGCATTTGATTTGGTTGACCCTTTAAATAAGTAGAAATACCAGTACCGCCATACTTAAGTGGTGTAATTTGAATTCCATCTCGTAGTAAAAGGCCACCAATTCCTTGAGGACCGAATAAGCCTTTGTGTCCAGTAAAACATAGTATATCAATGCCTTGTTTTTTCATGGAGATTGGAAATACACCAGCAGTTTGTGCTGTGTCAAGAATGCATAATAAGTTATGTTTTTTACAGATACTTGTAATTTTATCAAGGTCAATTAGATTGCCCGTTAAATTAGATGCATGATTGCAAATCACTGCTTTGGTGTTTGGTTGAATAAGTTTTTCTAAGGAATCGTACTCAAGAACCCCTTCTTTATTGCAATTTACAATGGAAATTGATACCCCTTGGTTTTCCATAAAATAAAGGGGGCGAAGTACAGAATTATGTTCCATAGCAGTTGTAATAACATGATCTCCGTTATTAAAAAGTCCTTGTATCACTGTATTTAGGCTTTCAGTTATATTGGAGGTAAAGACGGTTTGTTCTGGACCGTATCCGTCAAAAAAATCTGAAAGTATGGAACGTGCATGAAATAATAACCGGGAAGCATTGAGAGTAGACTCATGAACACCCCGGTTACTATTTCCTAATTCTTTTATAGCATGGTAGACAGCTTCCGCTACACAGTCAGGTTTTAAAAGACTAGTAGCAGCATTATCAAAGTATATCATAGACATTACCTCTTTTTGTTGCAGTTGACATGTATTAAAATAATTCTTTTTATGCTGAAAAATACTAGAAAGTAGACTAAACTTCCTAGTATTCATATGGATACTGATTTATATATTTATCATAAGTAGAATTCTTTAAATGAATTCGTTATTAAGTATGAACTAATTTCTATAATTATATGAAATTTGAGTATGTGATTTCAGCATTGATAAAATAAGTTCTAGTTTATTTATTGTGTTTTAAATAAAACATAGCTTCTAAAACACTTCCTGCAATGCATCTTGCTTTATCGGATATGGTAAAGCAATTATCTTTTTCGGTATATCTAGGATCGATATCTGCGATTTTAAAGCCCTTCGTTACAGTGTATCCATCGCGAATAATTCCTCTTAGAACACCTGAGATACTTGCAAGTACCGGTGTGTCATCAACATAAGCTAAAACATCATCTTTTTCAACGATATCTCCAATTACCCTTTGGTTTTTAATAATTCCAGCCACAGGAGAGTAAATAACTCGTTCCTTAGTAAAGCCGCCAATGTTACCAGGAATACCTGTATTTTTCATTGCGACTCCTTCATAAATTATTCTTCCAAGATTATGGCCCCTCATTGTTTCGATTACAGCATCTACATTCTCACCAGCTGTAAAACCAGGTCCGAGACCAATTGTAATTTCAGCCATATTGCGTGTGGTTCCAATGTTTTTTTTGGCTAAGATGGCATCGATTAACACTGTGGGCTGTATTGATTCTAAAATCTTTGCAGTTTCATCGATCATAACTGGAATAGTATGATTGGCAAAGCAAAGGTTAACTTCTTCAAGAGTTTTTACGTATTTGGCCGTTACATTTTCAATGGTTATTTCACCATCATAAATTGCTTCGGAAAAGGAGACTTTTCTACGTATTGAAGAGGGCTTACTAACCTCGAGTACCAACACAGAAAAACCACAGTTATGCAAACGATGAATTGTTCCAGTAGCAATGTCGCCGCCACCTCGTACAACGATAATATCTTTTTTAGTAAACATCATTTTAACCCTCATTCTTGCGCACGTTTTCTGTGCATAACAAGTTTGTGGTGCGCAAGCACAAACTTGCGTGTAAGATTTACTCTTTATTTTTCACACTATACCTCTAAGGAGTAATCACAGTAGAAGCACTCATCATTTTTTCTACGATTTCGTACATATTTGTCACACCGCCAACTTGTAATGCATCCGTTAATTGATAGTGATTAAGACAAGCACCACAACTAAGGATTTCAACACCAGCAGTGGCTAAATCAATGAGATCTTGCAAACTATCTGAGCCCTCTGTAGTAAGAAATACACCACCATTATAAAAAAGAATGGTTTCTGGGTATAGGTCTGATTTTGTTAATGCGTAAATGTAATTCTTCATTAAGACAGTTCCTAACTTTTCGTCACCTTGTCCTAGAATATTAGAATGAATTACAATAACAGTACCTTTTTTTATATTAGAAACTTCTGCCTCAGCCTCTAATTGTACGTTTGATTCGGAGTTAGAGTTTGAGGATAAAGAAATTTCAATTCGAAAGCTTCCTTCTGATGTTTCTTGATATGACATCTGAAAATTGTTTTTTTCTACATACTTTGCAATGTTTTGAACAACTAGCATATTGTCAACAAGAACTTCAATTAAATCAGTGCCATTGCTATTTTTAACTGCATTTTTAGTCATAATAACTGGCTCAGGACATAATTTTCCACGTGCGTCTATAATCGTATTCATATTTTCTCCATTCCAAAAGTTTTAACTAAATATAAGATGATAACTTTAGTTAAATCCTTTTAACATAAAAATATTAGGTATTTTGTAGGTATATTAATAGGTATTACAGTTTTGACACAAGAATCAAGTATTTCATTCTTTTAAAATACAATAGCACTTCATCTATTGAATATCAAACATATTATTGAATATCAAGTATCTATTGAATATCAAGTATCTATTGAATATCAAACATATAGTATTGAATTTTAAATATATATTATTGAATTTCAATTTCTATATTTTTCTTATTTGTAATCTCTCCAACAATACCACATGGCATATCTAATTTTTGTAAATCTTCCAATGCATGCTGTGCATCCTCTTTTTTAATACTATATAATAATCCACCGGATGTTTGCGCATCATATAATATCTCTTCAATTGCAAAATCATTGATCCTAAAATTTACAAATGGACTTAAAAAGTTACGGTTGCGTTGACCTGCAGCAGAAATTAAGAATTCTTCTGCATAATTTACTGCTTCTTCGATAATTGGCAAGCGGTCCGAATAAATAGTGGCAGAATACGTGTTGTTTAACATTTCATGCAAATGCCCAAGGAAACTAAAGCCAGTGATATCTGTGCATGCATGTACATCATAATTTTTCATGATTTCAGCGGCATATTTATTTAATGTAGTCATTGAATGAATTGCTTTTTTCATCGCATCTTTTGATGCTTCACCAACACGGTTAGCAGTTGTAATTAAACCAACGCCAAGGGGTTTGGTAAGTATAAGCACATCGCCTATTTCAGGTGTATTATTTTTTAATATTTTATCAGGATGAACAATTCCTGTTACGGACAAACCATATTTAACACTGCTATCTGCAATTGAGTGACCTCCGGATAAAACGCCACTTGCTTCGGCTACTTTATCAGCACCACCCATTAATATTTCACCAAGAATATTAAGATCAAGAGATTCTGGATAACATACTATATTAAGTGCTGTTTTAACGTCACCGCCCATTGCATAGACATCGCTCAAAGCATTTGCAGCCGCAATTTGCCCAAACGTATACGGATCTTCCACCATAGGAGGAAAGAAATCAAGTGTTTGAACGATTGCTAACTCATCTGTAAGTTTATAGATCGAGGCATCATCATTGCTATCATATCCAACTAGTAAATTCTCATCGTTAGTTTTTGGTATTTTTTCGAGAATTTTACTTAAGACCGCAGGTCCTAATTTAGCAGTACAACCACCATTGTTACAAAATAAAATTTGCTTTTCCATAGATAACCTCATTTCTTCGAAAAAATGGGTTGCTCCAAAATAGCATATTGCTGAATTAGCAGTAACTATCTTGCAACAACCCGGTGTAAATTTGACTTTATCTAGAAAAAAGCATATCATATGGGCATATTCATGTCAAGCAGAGTGAATGTATATTAAAATATGTATTTATTTTACTGAAATTCCAAAATTAATAAATAAATTACATTATATCCTAAAGCGATTTGTGCAGAACTGATAAAATTGAACAATTTAGGGGGGAAAACTTCGATAATTTTTATTATAGCTTTTTTGGAATAAAGGAGTATTATAGATACAGCTTACCAAACGTAGATTGGAGGGAATCGTATGGAACAAGTTATGAATCTACTGTCTGAAGTAGAGGAAAAGGCAACCAAAATTCTAAATCTTGCAGAAGAAGAAAAGAAGCGGTTACGAATTCAATCAAAGCAAGACATGGAAGATTTAGAACAAAAAATAAAGCAAACCACAAAAGAAAAATTGGATGCTTTAAAAAGTGCGAATGAAAAAGAACTCGAAGAAGGTAAACAAGCATTGATGAAAGAATACGAGGAAAGTGTTAGCGAGTTAAAAGAAAAGTTCCAAGTAAATCATGAATCGTTTGTTGATCAATTATTTCATCAAATCATAGGAGAGTGATCTTATGGCAGGAAAGTTATTATCCTATAGCGCGATAACAACTAAAGTTAAGGCTATGGAGAAAAATCTCATTCATACGGATGACTATACTATGCTTTCAAATGTTAAAACAACAAGTGAAATTGTAATGTTTTTTAAAAATCATCAAGCGTATGAACCGTACTTTTCTAACGTAAATGAAACGAATACGCATCGTGGGTTAGTAGAGAGTATATTAAGTAAAACGGTGTATGAGAGCTATGCTAAGATCTTTCATTTTGCAAATAAGAATCAACGAAATATTTTAAAACTTAGTTTCTTTCGTTATGAAGTTCATGCACTGCAAGAATGCTTAAAACATGTGTTGCATAAAGAGTCAACGGTTGATGTACGTGCCTTTGAAAAGGTATTCCAAAACAACACTTGCTTAAATCTAGAGGCTTTGCAAAATGCGTCTAGTATTGAAGAGTTTACGAATTGTTTGCGCGGAACAGAATATTATCCATTGTTTAATCGATTGGCGAATACAAAAAATGTAACGTTATACGATTATCAAATGGAATTAAATATTTATTATTATAAAAAGATTTGGAAACTAAAAGGACGTTATCTATCTGGTCAAGAATTAAAAGATTATACAGATACCATCGGAACGGTGATTGATTTACAGAATATTATGTCTGTGTATCGATGCAAGAAGTATTATAACGTAGAAGTTGCTGATATTTTATCAATTGTTATCCCTATATCATATCATTTGAAAAAAGAGAAGTTAACAGCCATGATTCAAGCAAGCTCTATGGAAGAATTCGTTAGAATATTACAAACAACGAAGTATCGTATCGATAGTGATAGCCCTACAAAAGAAGATATTGAGCGATCTTATTATGAAAGAATTTATAGTGTGTATGAAAAGAATAGCTTAAAAAACCCTGTTAGTATGGCGCCAATCCATTTTTTCCTTTATAAAAAGGAGCGTGAGGTGGATCAATTAACAACCGTACTAGAATGTGTTAGATATGGTGTAGAACCAGATCATATCATGCAATATTTGCTATAAAATTGTTAGGAGGTGTGGTGCAGTGATTGAAAAAATGAAATTTATGCGAATTACTGGTCCCAAGGAAGACATTAATCGTGTCATAGATATCTATTTAAAAAAATACCAACTGCATGTAGAAAATGCATTATCCGATTTAAACGGTTTGCATAATCTAACGCCATATGTTGATACCAACTCTTACAAAGAAACGGTATCAAAATCTGAAGAAATTATCAAACAATTAAAGATTGATACTGCTTCTTCAGGAAAACAAATGACGTATAAAGAAGCAGAAGACTTTTTAACAAACATGCATCTTTTACTTGGAGAACTTAAGGAACAAAAACAAGAGCTCTTAGATCAAAAGAAGGCAATCGTTGAAAAAGAAAAACAAATGGAACCATTTAAGTCCCTGGAGTTTGACTTAAAGAAATTGTCCGAGTTCAAATTTATTAAATATCAATTCGGACGTATTGGCATTGATTATTACGAGAAGTTTGTTAAATATATTTATGAGGCATTAAACATAATTTTCTATGAATGTAAGTCAGACAAAAATTATGTTTGGGGTGTATACTTTGTACCTCATATGCATGCAAATAAGGTAGATGCAATCCTTTCATCCTTACATTTTGAGGATGTTGACTTTGAAGAGCAATATGAAGGTACACCAAGTGATGTATGCGCTATGCTTGCAGGTCAAAAGAAAGATATTGCAAAGAACCAAGCGAAGTTAAATGACGTAATGAAAGAAGTCCTCAAAAAGCACGCGGGTGACTTCATAGCTGCATATGATCGACTTTCTAGCTATTGCAACAATAGTCAGATTCGTAAGTTGGCAGCTTGTACTAGAAAGGAAGAGGAAGTATATTATATTCTTTGTGGTTGGATGTCAGAAAAGGATACAAAGAACTTCTTATCCGAAATAGAAGGGGATGAAGAGGTTAATTGTCTTGTTGACGATAATATAAGTAGTACGACCTCGACCCCCCCCACGAAGCTTAAAAATCCTAAAATTTTTAAACCCTTTGAAACGTTCATAAAAATGTATGGGTTACCAGCCTATAAAGAAATTGATCCAACGATCTTTGTAGCGCTTACCTATTCTTTTATGTTTGGTATGATGTACGGTGATGTTGGGCAGGGGCTATGCCTAGTTGTTGGTGGATTTATTTTATATAAAATAAAGAAACTAAACCTTGCAGCGATTATTTCTTGTGCAGGTATCTTTTCAACAATCTTCGGATTTTTATATGGTAGTATTTTTGGTTACGAAGACGTGTTAACGCCGCTATGGACAAATCCAATGCATGATACAATGACTGTTTTATATGCTGCAATTGGTTTTGGTGTTGCACTGAATATGATTGCTATGATAATGAATATTATCAACGGAATTCGTCAAAAGAATGTTGAGAAATATTTATTAGATACAAATGGAGTTGCAGGTTTGGTATTTTATGCGTCGGTAATATCCATCGTAGTATTACTTGCAACAGGCCATACAGCACCAGGTTTTATCGTAATGTTTTTTACAATTATATTACCACTGATTCTTATTTTCTTAAGAGAGCCATTATCAAGATGGATTGAAAAGAAAAGGGATTTGATACAAGGTAGTAAAGGAATGTTTTTCTTAGAAGGATTCTTTGAATTATTTGAAGTTCTTTTAAGTTATATTACGAATACAATATCCTTTGTGCGTGTTGGTGCGTTTGCATTAAGCCATGCAGGTATGATGTCAGTTGTTTTAATGCTTGGTAAAGCAGAAACACTTCATCCAAATTTATTTGTAATTGCATTAGGTAACATTTTTGTTGCTGGTCTTGAAGGCTTAATCGTTGGTATTCAAGTATTACGTCTAGAATATTATGAAATGTTTAGCCGTTTTTATTCAGGTACTGGTAAAGAATTTAAATCATTAAAGAAAAAATAAATATAAAGGAGTTTTTTAACATGGATGCAAAACTTATTTTAACATTAATTTTAGTTTCAAGTATTATTTTACCATTTGGATATTATTTTATTACAGAAAAGAAGAGAAAGAAAACTTTCAAAGCAGTTATGGCATGTAATGTATTTTTATTCTTTGGAACTTTAGTAGTTGGTACAATTGTATTATTTAGTGGTTCTGTAACAGCATCTGCAGCAGAAGCAACAACTACAGCAGCTTCTATTTTTTCAACAGGTGAAGGCTTAAAATATATTGCAGCAGCTCTTTCAACAGGTATGTCAACTATCGGTGCTGGTATTGCCGTTGCTAGTGCAGCGTCTGCAGCTCTTGGTGCACTTAGTGAAGATTCAAGCATTATGGGTAAAGCACTTATCTTCGTAGCGTTAGCAGAAGGTGTTGCTCTTTACGGTATGCTTATTTCCTTCATGATTTTAAATGCTTAATTGTGAATCTAAGGATGTGATTAAATATGCGAATGTTTTTAATAAGTGATAATGTAGATACCTGCGTTGGCATGCGCCTTGCGGGTGTCGAAGGAGTAGTAATACATTCCCAAAAACATTTAAAAGAACAGTTAGAAAAGGCAGTTTCCGATAAAACAATAGGCGTTATTTTAATCACAGAAAAATTCGGTCGAGAATTCCCTGAGATTATAAATGATGTTAAATTAAATCGTCGTCTCCCATTAATCGTTGAAATTCCAGATCGACATGGTACAGGAAGAAGTCAGGATTTTATTACATCATATGTGAATGAAGCCATTGGTTTGAAATTATAAGTGAGGTGAATGCGCGTGAATATTAAGGAAAAAGCAGAGCATTTTTACAATACAGCAGTGGAAGCTGCCACTGCCTTAAACACCTCAATGGTGGAAGAATATACTCAGTTAATGAAAAAGAATTATGAAGAGTATAAAAAGGAAACAGAGGATAAAGCAGCTTCTTATTTAAAACAAGAGACAGAGAAGCTCCATCGTGATAAAAACTCAGCACTTGCTGTGCAGATACTTAGTATTAGGCACAAACAAAACGATCTAGTTTTAGAACTTACTGAGCAATTATTTACGGATGTTCAAAAACGTTTGAATGATTTTATGAAAACGGAAGAATATATATTACTTTTAGAAAAGCAAATCAAAGAAGCAATAGCGTTTTCAAAAGGATTACCAATGACAGTGTACATTAACCCAAGTGACGAAGATAAAAAAGAACGTCTAGAACGAGCGACTGGAATTGAAATTAAGATTAGTGATCGCGATTTCTGGGGTGGCACTCGTGCGGTAATTCATGAAAAAGAAATTTTAATTAATAATTCTTTTGAAAGTAAGTTTTACGATGCAAAAGAACAATTTTCAATAGCTTAAGCTTAAAACAGTGTAATAAACGATTATGGTTAAAAGTGCTTTATTATAATCATTTGTTGGAATTTAAGTTTATAAATTCCCATTGTTGTCTAAGCTTAGTATTAGGTATATAAGCGGATAAAATATCCGCTTTGATTGTAAGTTATTTAAATAAACGGAGGTATCTCCAATGGATAGAGTAGGAAAGATATATGGAATCAATGGACCAATTGTTTACTTAAAAGGAAATCTTGGTTTTAAGATGTCTGAAATGGTATTGGTTGGAAAACAAAGACTCGTTGGTGAAGTCATTGGTCTTACCAAAGAGACAACAACAATCCAAGTTTTTGAAGAAACAACAGGTCTTTACCCAGGAGAAGAGGTTATTGCAACTGGTAGTGCAATATCCGTAACTTTGGCTCCAGGTATTATAAGTAATATTTTTGATGGTATTGAACGACCATTAAAAGAAATAGCGAAGCAATCCGGAGCATTTATTTCAAGAGGTGTTAATGTTACAGCTCTTGATGAAGAAAAGCTTTGGGATGTTCATGTAACAGTTAAAGTTGGTGACCGTATTTATGGTGGTACAGTAATTGCTGAAGTTCCTGAAACAACTGCCGTGCTACATAAATCAATGGTACCACCGGATGTTACAGGTGAAGTAATACGTGTAGTAGAAGACGGAAAGTATACGATTAAAGATACAATCGTAGTTATTCGAGATAACAAAGGCAATGAAAAAGAGTTATCACTTACTCAAAAGTGGCCAATTCGTGTTCCTAGACCAAATGCAAAACGATTTCCAGCTTCAAAACCTTTGTTAACAGGTCAAAGAATTCTTGACTCTTTGTTCCCAATTGCCAAAGGCGGTACGGCTGCAATTCCAGGTGGATTTGGTACTGGTAAAACAATGACACAACATCAGCTTGCAAAGTGGTCTGATGCAGATATCATTGTTTATATAGGTTGTGGTGAACGTGGTAATGAAATGACAGAAGTACTAGAAGACTTCTCAAAATTAGTTGACCCGAAATCAGGAAATTTACTTCTTGCGAGAACAACTTTAATTGCAAATACATCAAATATGCCAGTAGCAGCACGTGAGGCAAGTATTTACACCGGAATTACATTAGCTGAGTATTATCGTGATATGGGATATCATGTAGCAATTATGGCAGACTCCACTTCCCGTTGGGCAGAAGCACTTCGTGAATTGTCTGGTCGTTTGGAAGAGATGCCAGCAGAAGAAGGTTTCCCAGCATATCTAGCTTCTAGACTTTCATCCTTCTATGAAAGAGCTGGTTATGTACAAAACTTAAATGGTTCTGAAGGTAGTGTATCCATTATAGGTGCAGTTTCTCCTCAAGGTGGTGACTTCTCAGAGCCTGTAACACAGAATACAAAACGTTTCGTACGTTGTTTTTATGCACTTGATAAATCCCTTGCTTATGCAAGACACTTTCCAGCAATTCAGTGGTTAACAAGTTATAGTGAGTATTTAAATGATCTCCAACCTTGGTATAGCGAACATGTTGGATCGGATTTCATGGAACTTAGAAATGAAATTCTAAGGTTATTAACGGAAGAGAGTAAGTTAAATGAAATCGTTAAGTTAATTGGTAGTGATGTTCTTCCAGACGATCAAAAGTTAACCTTAGAGATTGCAAGAGTAATTCGTCTTGGATTTATCCAACAAAATGCATACCATCCAACCGATACGTATGTTCCAATGGAAAAACAAATAAAGATGATGAGAACGATTCTTTACCTATATAAAAAGGCAAGAGATCTTATCAATATGGATATGCCAATGTCGCTTATCCGTGAGAATCCAGTATTTGATCACATCATTTCTATTAAATATGATGTTGGAAATGATGAGTTAGATAAATTTAATGAATATAAAGAAGAGATAGATACATTCTATCAGCACTTTATTGAAACCAATGCATAGGAGGAGAAGAGATGTCAGTTGAATATTTAGGACTTAGTGAAATTAATGGACCTCTTATTGTCCTTGAAGGGGTTTCAGATGCATCTTATGAAGAAATTGTTGAAATTACAGTGGATGGAAATAAAAGAAAGCTAGGACGTATCGTTGAAGTTTATGAAAATAAGGCTGTAATTCAGGTATTTGAAGGAACAGAGGAAATGTCTCTTAAGAATACACATACCAAGTTGACTGGACGCCCAATGGAAATTGCGTTGTCAAAAGATATTTTAGGTCGTGTGTTTAATGGTGTTGGTGAACCAATCGATGGCCTTGGAAACATTGCGTCCGAAGAAAGACGTAATGTGAATGGGGAACCTTTAAACCCTTGTTCTAGAGAATATCCTAGAAACTATATAAAGACAGGTATTTCAGCGATTGATTGTCTAACAACGTTGATACGTGGTCAAAAGCTCCCAATCTTTTCTGGAAATGGTTTACCACACGATGAGCTTGCAGCACAGATTGTAAAACAAGCATCCCTAGGTGGAGATTCCAATGATAATTTTGCAATTGTATTTGCAGCCATGGGTGTAAAATATGACGTTGCTGAGTTCTTCCGCCGTACCTTTGAAGAAAGTGGCGCAAGTTCTCATGTTACAATGTTCTTAAACTTAGCAAACGATCCAGTAATTGAACGTTTGATTACACCAAAGGTAGCTTTAACTGCAGCTGAGTATTTAGCATTTGAAAAGGGTATGCACGTACTCGTTATTTTAACAGACATTACTTCTTTTGCAGAAGCGATGCGTGAGGTTTCCTCTTCTAAGGGCGAAATTCCAAGTAGAAAAGGTTACCCAGGCTATCTATATAGTGAGCTTGCTACCTTATATGAAAGAGCTGGTATTGTAAAGGGCTCTACAGGTTCTGTAACTCAGGTGCCAATTTTAACAATGCCAAATGATGATATTACTCATCCAATTCCAGACTTAACTGGATATATAACAGAAGGTCAAATTGTATTAGAGCGCTCCCTATATCAAAAGAGCATTTATCCTCCAATCAATGTATTGCCTTCCCTATCTCGTTTAATGAAGGATGGTATTGGTAAAGGTTATACAAGAGAGGACCATCAGGATTTAGCAAACCAGCTATTTTCATCTTACGCACACGTTGGAGATGCAAGAGCTCTTGCTAGTGTAATTGGTGAAGATGAATTGTCACCTCTTGATAAGAAATATCTAAAATTCGGTGAAATGTTTGAGCGTAAGTTTGTAGCTCAGGGTAGAGAAGAAAACCGTTCTATGGAAGAGACGCTAAACTTAGGTTGGGAATTACTTCAAATCCTTCCTAGAGAAGAGCTTGACCGTGTGGATACTAAGATATTGGATAAATATTATAAGAAAAATATTGATATTTCGTTAGGCAAAAAATCAAACATTGAAGGATAAGGGGTGATTGTATGGACCTGAATACCTTCCCTACGAAGGGCAATCTTATCTTAGCAAAGAATTCCTTGGTATTTTCTAAGCAAGGATATGAATTGATGGATAAGAAGCGTAATATTTTAATTCGTGAACTTATGGAACTAATTGATTCTGCAAAGGATATACAAGCAGAATTGGACGAAACCTTCAGTGCAGCTTACCGTGCGCTTCAGAAAGCGAACATTGAAATGGGTATTTATAATGTGGAAGAAATAAGTCATGCAATTCCAGAAGAAGACTCAATTCGTATAAAAACAAGATCAATTATGGGAACAGAGATTCCTCTGGTTGAATACGATGAGAAAAAGGATACAACTCCTTCTTACGCATTTTATAATACAAGATTATCACTGGATGAAGCATGCAAGCATTTTAATAAGGTAAAGGAACTAACCATTCGCTTATCCATGATTGAAAATGCGGCGTATCGTCTTGCAACTAATATAAAGAAAACCCAAAAGCGTGCCAATGCGCTTAAGAATATTACAATCCCATACTACTCAACTCTTACTGTTAACATTGCGAATGCATTGGAAGAGAAGGAAAGAGAAGAATTTACAAGATTGAAAGTAATTAAGAGCACGAAAGAAAATAAAAAAAGTAGGAAATAAAAAATAAGAGGATGTTTCAATTAAATTTGAAACATCCTCTTATTTTTGCTTCAATTACCCCTAATTGATATTTTACATTTATACATAAAAGCGTTTCTATGCCTCTGTATCTAGAATTTATGTACAGACAAATGCAGTGTCTGGTTGAATCGGTTTTATAGTAATTGAGTATGTAAATAGTTTATTGCTATAAATTTATAAATTATAGCAGTATGTATATAGTACCATATAAGTGAATCTTTTAGTTATTGTATTATGGTTGATTTTTATTTGATATATTGATAATATCTATAAATAGATAAATATAAATTAAAATTATGACGTTCATGTATTATCAAACAAAGAAGCGACAACCAAAAGAAGCGTCAACCAAAAGAAACAATAGGGATGCGTTTAGGGTAATGTATCGTTAAATGGAGAATAAAATACAAGGAGATAATGGTATGGATTTTAGGCAATTAGAGGCATTTTTAGCTGTGGTGAATTTGAAAAGCTTTTCAAAGGCAGCAGAAAGACTTTATTTAACACAACCTACAATTAGTTCACATATACGTAGTTTGGAAAAAGAATTAGGAACCGTATTGATCAGGCGTACGACAAAAACATTTCAAATGACTTATGAAGGTGAGAAGTTCTATCGCTATGCAAAGAGATTAGTCGAGCTTAAAGATGCTGCGGTACAAGATATAAACAAAGAATCTAGGATGATTGTACGTTTGGGTGCGTCAACAATACCTTCAACATACCTTTTACCAGAGCTTTTGCCAGCGTTTCGTAAAAAACAACCCAATGTATATTTTGATGTGAAGCAAGGTGACTCTAGATTGGTTGAAGAGCGTGTTTTAGATGGAACTTTAGATATTGGTTTAACGGGAACTACTCCATTATCCAGTGAATGCCATTCTGAGGTATTCTGTCAAGATGAATTGGTCATTGCAACTCCTGCCACCAGTCACTATATCCAGTTAATGTCTCAAAATGTATCAATACATGAATTATTAAAAGAACCGATTATAATGCGTGAGAGGGGCTCTGGAACTCAAAAAGAGGCTTCTAGGTATTTAGAACAAATACATGTTTCAACCGAAGATTTAAACATTGTAACGTATATTAATGATCCAGAATCCATCAAAGGGATGATTGTTAATGGTATGGGAATTTCTATGATTTCAGGATTTGCAGCAAAAGATTTGGAGGAAAGAGGACAAATTTTAACGTTTCGTCCCGAACCTCGAACAAAACGCAATTTTTATATTATATATAAGAAAGATAATGCTATGAATCATTATTTAAGCGAATTTAAAAGTTTCGTGAAACATTTTTATAAGATATCATAATGGAATAGTTCTCTGTGCCATTGTAGATTCGTTTTGCGAATGAGATGGTATAAATCTTAATAAATCAATCTGATATTATAATTAAAATAAAAGCCCTCACCCAACGAAAACCGTCAAACGAAGACCTTGTGAATGCGTCTTCAGGGGCTCGAACCCTGGACACCCTGATTAAGAGTCAGGTGCTCTACCAGCTGAGCTAAAGACGCAAACATTATATACACTAACGAGATAATATTATAAACACTTATAATAAAAAAATCAAGTTGTTTTTATAAAAAAACAAGTAAAATAGTAAAAGGATACAAAAAAAGCCCTCACCCAACGTAAAACCGTCAAACGAAGACCTTGTAAATGCGTCTTCAGGGGCTCGAACCCTGGACACCCTGATTAAGAGTCAGGTGCTCTACCAACTGAGCTAAAGACGCAAAACACATTATTTTCTACAAAATATAATTATAGTCGAGATATCGAGAAAATGCAAGAACTTTATAAATAATTGTTCTATTTATAAGTATGTTGGGTGAATCCTAGATTATAATAAAAATAATGTGTAAAAGTCTATAGCCATCCTTACTTCATCAAATAAGATTGGTTGTTTTTGATATAATTTTCAACATTACTCTTTATAACGATTTGTGTATCTAGATAAATTTGTTGTTTGCTTGGGGCTAAATCTTCTAGTAGGTATTTTACAAGTAAATGAGCCGTCTGATGCCCTTGTTGGAATGGGTATTGGTGCAAAAGAACGTTACACCAATCTTCTTGTATTGCTTTTGCTGTAATTTCAGTAACGTCATATCCACTTAATTTAATATCTTTACGATTTAGTTTCTTTAAAGCGTTAATAGATCCAACAGTACTGGAATATCCTGTACAGTAAATGCCCTGTATGTTAGGGGTTGTAGTTAAGAATTCTGTTAATGATTTTTCTGCATATTCATATCCCGGATAACAGTCAGCACATATATGAATGTGAATGTCTGGGGTATATGACTGTAAATATTCTAAAAATCCATTCAAACGCTCTAAAAATGGAGACATCTTAGATAGATTCCCAATTACTAATACATTTCCAGAGCCATGCATGATGGAGCTTAACATTTCACCGGCCATCATACCAGATTGATAGGCATTACTTCCAAAATAAAATTTGCGTAAACTATTGGGCGCATCTGTATTAAATGTAATCGTTGGTTTTCCTAATGACGCAAAATCATCAATATAGTTTGATATTATATTTCCACCTGCAGGATTTACCGCAAAACCATCATACAAAGATACATCAATACCCTCAAAGCATTCTCGTATATTGATGGGAGAAAAGGTAGGATAACGGAAAGTATCTACACGAACTCCATAATCTTGTAACTCTTCTTTCGCAAGTTCAATACCCTGCGAGATGTCTTTATAAAAATCTTCTGGTTTTTCTGGATAGATAATTCCAATTCTAAGTTCTTTTTTTCTCCCCAATGCGCTGGCAAATTTATTTGGACGATATCCAAGTTCTTCAGCAATCTTTAGTATATGTAATCTACTTGTTTCACTAACTCCTTCACGTTTATTGAGGACACGATCAACGGTACCCACCGATAAACCGGATTTTTCTGAGATCATTTTAATTGTAACACGTTTATCATTTTGATACATAAATAACTCCCTTCTAATTACGATTATAGCAAAAAAAAAGACATGGTTATACTACTTGTTTTTATAGTAATTTTTTAATTAGTCGCAAATGTGAATGCACGCCAGCGAACTTGTTAGAAATTATGTACTAGTATTTTTGTTAAAATTATTGTGTTCGATAACGAAAATACAAAAAATAATATCATAATTATAAACTGATTTGGGTGTTAATTGCAATAGCGTTGTATAGTTTTTATATTATATGTATAGTTTTTAAAATATTTTTGTGAAAATTGTTGACAAAGTGAAAGGCCTTGCTTATAATCAAGTTATCGTTATCGAACACGGTATTTTACAAAACTAATAAATTGGGTGATAAAGAGGTGAAAAGATGAGTGAAGAGCTTTTTCGTATGGAGGGCATTAGTAAATCATTCCCTGGTGTAAAAGCATTGGATAATGTATCTTTTTCGGTGAATAAAGGAGAAGTTCACGGGTTAGTTGGTGAAAATGGAGCTGGTAAATCTACATTGATGAAAATTATGACAGGGGTTTATCAAGCGGATGCAGGAGAAATTTACATAGAAAATGAAAAAGTTACAATTGATTCCGTTGCAAAGGCACATCAACTTGGAATTAGTATCATATTTCAGGAATTGACTCTTTGTCGTCACTTAACGGTTGCTGATAATATATTTATCGGTAGACCACCACTAAAAGGTGGATTTATAAGTGATAAGCAAATGCATCGTGAGGCTAAAAAGATACTTGATAATCTAGGAATTAATATTAACACTTACACCATGGTATCTAGTCTAAGTGTTGCTCAACAACAAATGGTAGAAATAGCAAAAGCAATATCTTATAATTCTAGAATTTTGGTGCTAGATGAACCTACGGCAACGTTAACGGAGCGTGAGATAGACCAATTATTTGAGATTATACGGAATCTTCAGAAAAAAGGCGTGGGTATGGTTTATATTTCTCATCGAATGGAGGAATTAAGACAGATTTGTGAGCGTGCTACTGTTATAAGAGATGGACAATACATTGGCACTAGGAGCCTAAGTGATATAACACTGGATGAGCTTGTTAATATGATTGTGGGTCGTTCTCTTGAGGATAAGTATCCTAAGTATCAACGTAAAATTGGTGATGTTGCTTTGGAAGTACGCAATTTGCGTCAAGGTTCAAAACTAAATGTTGACCATTTTCAGGTACATAAAGGAGAAATTCTGGGTATATCGGGGCTTGTTGGTGCAGGTCGAACAGAAATAATGAGATGTATTTTTGGTGCTGATAAAGTCGATTCTATGGAATTGTATATGGAAGGAGAGCAGATTAAGGTTAACTCTGTCATTCAGGCTATTAATAATGGAATTGCTTATGCCACAGAAAATCGTAAATATGATGGTTTAGCACTAAGTCTTGATGTGGAGTATAACACGAATATGGCTCATCTACGGGATCTTTCAAAATTTGGTTTCATTAACGACAAAGAAGGTGCTAAAAATGCAGAAAAATATAGACGAATGATGAATACCAAAACCCCTACTTTGCGAAAACCGTGTAGTCAACTCTCCGGTGGTAATCAACAAAAAATTGTATTATCTAAATGGCTATGTAATGATATAAAAGTCTTAATTGTTGATGAACCAACGCGTGGAATTGATGTTGGTGCTAAATTTGAGATTTACCAAATCTTCAATAAATTAAGCGATGCTGGAGTGGCTATTATTATGATATCATCCGAGTTGCCAGAAATACTTGGTATGAGTGATCGTGTCTTAGTTATACATGAAGGTAGCATCAATGGTGAATTAGACGCGAAAAAAACCACACAAGAAGAGATACTTTACCTTGCCGCAGGGTATAACAAGCTGGAGGGAAAACCAGCCCCTACAATTTCTTAAGGAGTGTTAAATTATGACGGAGAATAAGATGATTTTAGGAATTAAAAAAATAGGTGCAGTACCCAATAAAGTTAAAGATAGTAAAGTAGGTAGAGCTTACGACAACTTAGGAGTATCAACAAAACGAGCAATTTCTTCCTCAATTGTTTTGGTTGTATTATTTATGGTATTTACGTTTTTACAACCCGAACTATTTTTATCATCTAAGAATATGCAAAATTTATTGCAACAAATTGTTACATATACAATTATAGGCTGTGGTTTAACATTCTGCCTTGTTTGTGGTGGAAATGATTTATCTGCCGGCGCATCTATGGCTCTCTCAGGAATCATAGTAGTATTAATGCTAATCCAAGGGTACCCATTGTGGCTTGGTATCATTATTTGCTTAATGATGGGTGTTTTAACTGGTGTTATGAATGGATTCTTTATTGAAATATTAGGTGTTGTACCTTTCGTAGCAACGTTAGGTACCCAATGGGTTTATCGTGGTCTTGCCAATGCCATTGTGAATGGTGCACCTGTTTATACTACTAGCATCCCAAGTGAAAAAGTTCAAAAAATTTTCTATCAGTTGGGCGGCGGACGTTTTTCAAATGGATTATCTTATAGCGTTATTATAGCACTTGTTTATGCAGCAGTGCTTGGACTCATACTTGCAAAGACTCGCATTGGTCGTCAAATTTATGCCTGTGGTTCGAATCTTGAAGCTGCGAAACTTTCTGGTATCAATGCTGTTGGTACACGTATGTTTGCTTATTGTATCAGTGGACTTTCAGCAGCAATTTGCGGTATTTTAGTTACTTCCCGTCTTAGTTCTGCGCAACCTACTGCAGGTACTGGATATGAAATGGAAGCCATTGCAGCAGCAGTATTAGGTGGTATTTCCATTACTGGCGGTGAAGGTGTTATCTTAAATACTGTAATTGGTGCTTTAATGATGGGTGTTATTCGTAATGGTCTTAATTTAAATAAGGTTAACTCCTTCTGGCAACAAGTAATTATTGGTTTAATTTTAGTTCTTGCAGTTGCAAGACAGATGTATCGTCAACGTAAAAATAGTGCTGCGGGACCAACATCTTTTAAGACAATAGTAAGCCGTTTATTTAATAAATAATCGCTCACTATAAATTATTTCATTCAAATTCTAAGGAGGGTTTTTTTATGAAAAGAGTTATTAGCATGATGCTTGTACTTGCAATGATGTTCAGTCTTACAGCTTGTTCTGGTACAACAAAGAAAACAGGAAGTGATTCTGCAGGGGGGCAAAAAACAATTTATGTAATCGTAAAAGTTCTTGGAAACCAATATTGGTCTGTTGTTCAAGCAGGAGCTGAAAAAGCAGGAAAAGATCTTGGCTGTAATGTAGTTATTGTTGGTACGGCAGCAGAATCAGACATTGAAGGTCAAGTACGCTATATTCAAGATGCTGTATCTGCTAACGCTGATGCAATTGTAGTTGCACCACTTGATAGAACAGCTTTAAAAAATCCAATTTCTGAACAGTTTAAGTCAGGAACACCAATCGTATTAATCGACTCTAGCGTAGATGGAGAAGATTATAGTACGGCTCTTATGACAGATAATATTGAAGCAGGAAGAATGGCTGCAAAAGAAATGATTGCTAGATTAAAAGCAAAAGGAACTCCAGAAGATAAAGAAGGAAGTATCGCGATTCAGGCAGGTTCAACTGGATCCCAAGCAATTAACGATCGTTTGAAAGGATTTAACGAATATTGGAGTCAAAATGCTCCAGCAGCTTGGAAAGTTTTAAATGATGATATTAAAATCAATGATGGTGATATCAGCAAGGCAGTAGCATTTTGTCAGGACTTCTTAACTACATATACTAATTTAATTGGTGTTTTTGGTCCAAATAACGGTTCAACTGTTGGATTTGTTACAGGTATTACAGAGGCAAAACGTACGGATTTAACTATGGTTGGATTTGACTTCTCCAATGAAATTGAAACAATGATTCGTGGTGGGGAATATGATTGTGCATCCGTGGTACAACGCCAATACTTAATGGGTTATGATGGTGTTAAAACAGCACTTGAGTTAGCAAATGGCGGTAAAGTGGATGACAAAGTTATCGATACGGGTGTTTTAATTGTTGATAATAAGAACGTGGATGATGAAGGTGTACAGGAAGTTATCAATCCTTCAAAATAATGATAATTTAATTTTCATTTAGGTACAAAACGAGAACCCCCTAAGAAGAAAGTGTTTTTAGGGGGAATTCTTTTATAAACTTAATTTAGACAATAAGCTGATAGCATAAAGGAGAATATAAATATGAAAATGACATTGCGTTGGTTTGGAAGTAAATTTGATACAGTAACATTGGAGCAAATTCGTCAGATACCAGGAGTAACTGGTGTAATTACAACTCTATACGATTCTGTTCCTGGTGAGGCATGGGAACTAGATGATATTCTTGCTTTGAAATCAGAGGTAGAGGCTGCAGGATTAAAACTTGAGGGGATAGAAAGTGTTAACGTTCATGATGCAATAAAAGTTGGATCAGAAGATAGAGATACGTACATTGACAATTATATTACAACCTTGGAGCGTTTAGGACAGGCAGATATACATTTGGTATGCTATAACTTTATGCCTGTATTTGATTGGACTCGTACGGAGCTTAAGAGAGTTCGTAAAGATGGATCTACTGTTCTTGCCTATACTCAGGAAGCTGTTGATAAACTCAATCCAGAGGAGATGTTTAACTCAATCTCTAGCGAAACAAACGGTAGTATAATGCCAGGCTGGGAGCCTGAGAGAATGGCTAGAATTAAAGAGTTGTTTGAGTTATATAAAGAAGTTGATGATGAAAAATTGTTTGAAAATTTAAAGTACTTCTTAGATAGAATTATGCCAGTATGTGATAAATACAATATTGATATGGCAATTCATCCGGATGATCCTGCATGGAGTGTGTTTGGTCTTCCTAGGATTATTATAAATAAGGAAAATATTTTACGTTTAATGAATATGGTTGACAACAGACACAATGGTGTGACTTTTTGTGCAGGTTCTTATGGAACAAACTTGAAAAATGATTTACCAGATATGATTCGTTCACTAAAAGGAAGAATACATTTTGCTCATGTACGTAACTTAAAGTTCCATTCACAAGATAATTTTGAAGAGGCTGCACATCTATCCTCAGATGGTGACTTTGATATGTATGAAATTATGAAAGCACTTTATGATATTGACTTTGAAGGTCCAATACGACCAGATCATGGGCGTATGATATGGGGTGAAGTTGCAATGCCTGGATACGGCTTGTATGATAGGGCACTTGGTGCTACATATCTTAATGGCTTATGGGAAGCAATTGACAAGAGTGAAAAACGTAAGTAGGAGAAATCATGTGAAAAATAGAATTCAATTTTCACACGCAAGTTTGTGCTTGCGCACCACGAACTTGTTATACACAAAGAACGTGCGCAAGAATGGGGAATAAGATGAAGTTAACAGATGAGGGTTTAAAAGACAGGAGAGCATGGGAGAGGGCAGGTTATATATTACCAGAGTATGATCGTGAGGAAGTTAGAAGTCAAACGATGAAAACTCCAGAATGGATTCATTTTGGTGCTGGTAATATCTTTCGTGCCTATCAGGCGAATCTAGTACAAGAGTTATTAAATCAAAAAGTTATGGAAACTGGGTTAATCGCAGCAGAAGGTTATGCTTATGAAATGATAGAAAAAATGTACCACCCACACGATAACCTTAGCATCTTAGTTACGTTAAAAGGGAATGGTGACATAAAAAAAACAGTGATAGGAAGTATTGTAGAGTCACTTTGTCTTGATAGTGAAAATGAAAAAGATTTTTTAAGAATGAAGGAAATCTTTAAGAATCCTAGCCTTCAAATGGCTAGCTTTACAATTACAGAAAAGGGATATTCCTTAAAGGATAATACCGGAGAGTTTGCTAAACCTGTTATGTATGATTTTAAAAATGGTCCAGCAAAGCCCGTAAGCTATATGGGGAAAGTTGCAGCCTTACTTTATGAAAGATATCGAAATAAACAATTACCGATTGCTCTTGTGAGTATGGACAATTGTTCACACAATGGGACCATACTTTATCACGCAATTAGTTCCTATGCTAAAATGTGGTGCGATGGAGGGATTGTTGATTCTGGTTTTATCGATTATATCAACGATTCTAAAAAAGTATCGTTTCCTTGGAGTATGATTGATAAAATTACTCCAAGACCAGATGCAAAAGTAAAAGACATGCTTAATAAGGATAAGATTGAAGATCTAGAGGAAATAATCACGGATAATGGTACCTATGCGGCGCCATTTGTAAATGCAGAAGAAAGTGAATATTTAGTAATTGAGGATTGGTTCCCTAATGGTAGACCAAAGCTAGAATCGTGTGGAGTTATGTTCACCGACCGTCAAACGGTTGATAAGGTGGAGAAAATGAAAGTATGCACGTGTTTAAATCCACTTCACACTGCACTTGCTATTTTTGGTTGTTTACTAGATTATCATTTAATTTCAGAGGAGATTAAGAACCCTGTATTAAGGCGAATGGTAGAAATTATAGGATATGATGAAGGTTTACCGGTAGTAATTAATCCAGGTATTATTAAACCAGAAGATTTTATCGATGATGTTTTAAATGTTAGAATACCGAATCCATTTATGCCAGATACCCCTCAAAGAATTGCTACGGATACATCTCAAAAGCTAGCGATTCGTTTTGGAGAAACCATAAAAGCTTACCAGAAAAGAGAAGATTTAAATGTAAGCGATTTAAAAGTTATCCCATTTGTATTTGCAGGATGGCTACGCTATTTAATGGGTATCAATGACAAGGGAGAGGTATTTCAGTTGAGTCCAGATCCTTTGATTGATAAAGTCCGCCCATATGTAATGGATATTTTACTTGGTGAAGAAGCTAATTTAAGCCAATTAAAGACAGTCCTTTCGGATGCATCCATCTTTGGAGTTGATTTAATTGAAATTGGAATGGCGGATCTTGTTTTAAACTACTTTAACGAGATGATTCAAGGTGTTGGAGCTGTAGAAATAACTTTGGCGAAATATATAGTATAATTAAGAAAAATCTTATGAGTTATAGTAATTAAAATGAAAGAACTTAAAATTAATTCGTGTTGATATATTAATTTTTAGTACAGTTCATTACTTATAAAAAGGTTTGTATGGAATGGAAGAACCATTTAATGTAGACAAATGTTTAAACCGACAATTTGTCCACCTAAACTGGAGTATCTCATTTCGTATAAACCTTTTTTGAAATATCAAATTTAAAATGAAGTGAAATTTAAAACGAAATAAAATTTTAAAATGTAATAAAATCTTGAAATGTAATAAAATCTTGAAATGGAATAGAATTTTAAAATATAATAAAATCTTGAAATGAAATAGAATTTTGGCAGGATCTTATAATTAAACACAAAGGCTAGGGAAAGCATATTTTCGTTATGGCGTGATTTATAAAGTGGACATAATCTTGTCATACGATGTAGCACTATCAAGGTATTTTATAACATAAAAAAGCCCCAACCCAGCAACTCTTCGTTTGCCAAACTAGGACCTTAAAATGCGTCTTCAGGGGCTCGAACCCTGGACACCCTGATTAAGAGTCAGGTGCTCTACCAACTGAGCTAAAGACGCGCATTTCTTAAACGCAAGATTTATTATATATTATCAAATATAAAAAAGCAAGTACTTTTTAATAAATTATATATTTTTTTGTAATTTATATAAAGAGTATGTGCAATTATTAAATATTTTAGTCAATACTTTATGTATCTAGTAAGAAATTGGAATATTTCGACTTGTAATAGCTTAGAAACGCAGATATAATAAGAACATAGTAAGGTACAAAGAAAGTAAATAGGTATATATATGAATAATAAAAAATTAAAGAAAAGAAAGAACTTAAAGCATAATAAAGATAGCACGGATCATTTAAAAAAGAAAAAAGAAAACTTATATGGGCCAATTATCATTGAAGACGTTCAGGATATAGAGATAAGCAAGCAAAACGATACGGTAGAGGAAGAACATATAATTATTGATGAAACTTTGTCACCAAACTATAGTTTGGAGTTTAATCGGAAATATTTTATGATTAGTGTATATGCACTTTTAACCTTATCGTTGGGTGCTTTCATCATCTACTGTATTATGAAACTTCCAGAAATAAAGGCAATCGTAGGTAACTTCTTTCGTATTTTAGCACCATTTGTTGCGGCATTTTTTATTGCCTTTATCATCAACCCTTTGGTTCTTTATCTGGAGAAGAACTTATTTTTAAAGGTCTGTAAAATAAAAAGCATTGGCATTCGATTGTCACTGGCAATTTTGTTATCTTATGTTACGATTTTCGGGTTAATCGTGATTGGACTGTTGTATGTAATACCGCAAATAACCGCAAGTATCGCTGATTTAACAAATCGATTACCAGAGGTTTATAATGAAATTACTTTATTTTTAGATGATATGGAAAAATATGTAACACCTGAAATTGTTGCATTTATTGAAGAAAAGTTACGAGAGATTACACCTACTTTAATCACCTTTGGAACAAACTTAGCGAAAAATGTATTTCCTATGATTATTGATGTTCCAGTTTATATTTTTAGAATAGCAATTAATATATTTTTGGCTATCGCAATATCAATTTATATGTTATACGATAAAAGGATGCTTACCAAACATGTAACTCGTTTTATTTATGCGGTTACACCAAGGAAAAGAGCGGAAGGAATTATAAGAGTTTCTAAAGAATGCGGTTCTATATTCTCAAGCTATGTTGTTGGGAAATCGATTGATTCATTGATCATTGGTATCATATGCTTCATTGCGATGCTTGGGTTAAAATTACCGTATGCTATGTTATTGAGCGTTATTGTTGGTGTAACGAATATGATACCTTATTTTGGACCATTTATCGGAGCTGTTCCAGGGGTATTACTCTATCTGTGCTTTGATCCGGTAAAGGCTTTAATTTTTGGTATTATGATATTTATTTTACAACAATTTGACGGGTGGATTCTAGGGCCAAAAATATTAGGTGATTCAACGGGATTAACTCCATTATGGGTTATCTTTGGTATTACTGTTGGAGGAGCATATTGGGGTGTTATAGGGATGTTCCTAGGAGTTCCTTTTGTAGCTGTTTTGGCGTATTTAATTAACTTGTTTATTACATCTAAACTAAAAAAGAAGAAAATAGATATTAAGTAATTTAATTTCAATCTTAAATTATAGAATAAAAAATGGTCTGTCGCAAGAAAGTCGTTTCTATTAATATAGAAGAAACGTTACGTTGCAACAGACCTTTTTTATTTGAGTTTATTTATATTACATGTTGTTGTAAAGATCAGTTCTAATTGCTAGATTTAATCCCTTGATTATTTAAGATAACCTGCTAATGTTTCTTTTGCTATAACACCTACAGAAGTTTGTTCAGGTGTTCCATTTTTAAATACGATGATTGTTGGTATAGTCATAACCTTATACTTTGCAGCAAGTTCTGGACAATCATCGACATTGAGTTTACCTACTTTAGCTTTTCCTTCAAACTCAGTAGCAAGTTCTTCAACAACTGGTCCCATCATCTTACATGGACCACACCAATCTGCATAAAAATCTACCATAACTGGTAATTCACTCTGTAATACTTCTTTTTCAAAATTTTCACTTGTAATTTGTAATGCCATTTTAAGTACCTCCGTATTTCTCTTTTTGTATAGTATCTCCATAGGAGAGTTAAATTATGATTTCTTTTTTGGTTTTCCTTTGATTAAAGAATTAACTTCATCCCATGATTTTTTCAGTTGCAACGCTGTTTTATTTAAGTCGTTTTTAGAACTTAACGCATTTGCAAGTTTTACTTGCAATGATCTTTTCATAAGACAGATTCTCCTCCTTAGATAAGTCAGGAAATAATAGAACATTCCTTTTACTATATCATATGTGGGAAGGATAAAAATGTTTTAGCGATAAGCAACCAATCGATGGATTGGATTTCCTTTGGATGAGAATTTTTCCTCATATTCCGTCATAACGTTTCCATCATTATATTCACTATGATGTAGATCAAACGTTACATCTTTTAATGTCCAACCTGCTTCTTCAACTTGTTCTAATGAAAAATCAAAAAGAAGTCGATTGTCAGTTTTAAAAGCAACATGCCCATCTTGTTTTAAGATACAGTGATAACGACTAAAAAATTCCTTAGAAGTTAATCTACGTTTTGCATGTCGGTCTTTTGGCCATGGATCAGAAAAATTCAAATAGATACGATCTATTTCATCTTTATTAAATATGTCGCATATATTTTCAGCATCGAAACGTATAAAGAATAGGTTATTACACTCTACTTCTTCACGTTTTTCAATCGCGCGAATTAATACACTAGAATATTTTTCAATACCGATATAATTGATATTCGGGTTTTGTAATGCCAATGTTGTAATAAATCTACCCTTACCCATACCGATTTCGATGTGAATCGGGTTGTTATTACCAAAAACTTCGTGCCATTTTCCTTTGTGTTGTTCTGGATCTTGAATCACATATTTATTTGCTGCGATTGCTTCTTTCGAACCGCTTACATTTCTAAGTCTCATGTAACTTCATACCTTTCGCTAATAAAACGTTGTTATAAATTTGTAGGAAGATGATGTCGTATTAAATCTTCACAATTTTTGCTATGCCATAATGCATCTGTTGTGTTTTTAAGTGGCCAAGCAAAAACAGTTGGAAAATCAATTTCATCATATTCTTTTCTTATAGGAAACTCAAGGAACTCTTCCTCTAGGGAGAATTTAGCTTGGCTACCATTCTTATTGCCTCTTACATCAAGCCGAATCCATCGATCTTCTTCTTTTAGATATACCGCATTTAAACAGTGGATACAATAACCACTATCCGGCATATCAAATACAGTTAATCGTTGATAACAAAAACCGGCTGGTATTCCCTCATGACGTAATAGTGCAGCAAATAGTAACGCTTTAGCATAACAGATACCTTCACCATAAGTCAAGACCTCGGATGCAGTTTTTGTAATTCGCTCGCTTCCTATGTCCCAAGAGTGATGAATTTCATCTTTTACGAATAAATAAGCAGCTTGAATTTTTTCAATATCGTTGTTGCACCCGGAGAATAATTCCTTTGCTTTTTTATCAATACATGGAGAAGTAAAGTCTACGTATTTTGTTGATAACAAGTACTCTGACAAATCATTTTCTTCTAAAATTAGTTTCATTATATGATACCTCCTATGTATAAATTTAGATTGTATTATACATGAAATAATTGCTAGATGCAATTACAAAAATTCCTAAATGAAGGTTTTAGAGTAAAATAATTAAGATCTACTATAAATTTACCAACGTATTCAAACGTTGCATTCTATTAAGAATCATGATACGCTTTTAGCCGTAGTTTAGCGATATTTAAAATAGGAATGAATCATCACCATAAATTGTATTTATTGGAAGCTTAGTTGCTTAATTATTGTGGGTTTATCAATAAAATACAAGTATAAAACTTGTAATTTTTTGGGTACTAAGATATAATGATTCTATTTATACTAAAAGAGGAGTTATTAAATGGATTTATACAATCGCTTATTGCAATATAAGGAAGAGGGTTATTATCCAATGCATATGCCAGGGCATAAACGCAACTTAGGCTTTGTCATGGATAATCCGTATAGCATAGATATTACTGAGATTGAAGGGTTTGATAATCTTCATGAGGCAGAAGGTATATTGCTTCAATCCATGGAACAAGCGGCTAATGTCTTTAAGACAAAACAAAGCTTTTTTTTGATAAATGGTAGTACTTCGGGGATTTTAGCTGGAATTTCTGCATGCACAAAAAAAGGGGATAAAATTATGATGGCTAGAAATTCCCATAAGGCTGTCTATAATGCAGTTTATTTACGCGAATTAGAACCAGTGTATCTATATCCTAGTATGGATGAGAGCAGTGGAATTGCAGGAAGTATTAATGCCAATGAAGTGAAGCGAATATTGCAACAAAATGAAGATATTAAGTTAATCGTAATTACTTCACCAAGTTATGAAGGGGTTATTTCAGATATAAAAGAAATTGCAACGATTGCTCATAGCTACAAAGTGCCATTGTTGGTAGATGAGGCGCATGGAGCACACTTAAGTTTTCATGATTCGTTTCCAAAAAGCGCAATTGCTCTTGGAGCTGATATTGTTATTCAAAGCATTCATAAAACTTTGCCAGCGTTTACGCAGACGGCAATTCTACATCGAAATAGTGATTTGGTAAGGGAAGAGGAGTTAAAACGTTATTTGAGTATATATCAAACCTCATCGCCGTCATATTTGTTAATGGCTGGAATTACCAATTGCATTAATTTTTTAGAAAAGGATGCAAAAATTGCGTTTGAGGAGTATGTTAAAAACCTAGATTCCTTTTATAGTCAAGCATCGAGTTTAGAAAGTATTAAAGTCTGGCAGCCTTCTTTGAATGATTTTTGTTATCAAAGAGATCCATCAAAAATTATTATAATGTCGAACTGTAAAGAGCTTACTGGTGTAAAATTATATGAAATTCTTTTAAATAAATATAAGATACAAGTTGAGATGACTTCTAAAAATTATGTGTTATGTATGACAAGTGTATGTGACACAAAAGAAGGATACTCACGTCTTTTACAAGCGTTATGTGAGATTGATGAGGCGTATAAGGAGTATGGTAATCTGATTCATTTAGAGCCAAAGTACATTGACTTTATACAACCAAAAATTAGACATTTGCATTTCGAATGCGTGGATGCGAAAAGCAAGCAAATAAAACTTATCGATAGTTTGAATCAAGTTGTAGCTGAATATGTGTATTTATACCCACCTGGAATCCCTATTTTGGTACCGGGGGAGGTAATTACGAAAGAAGTACTTGATTCGCTTTTTGAATATAAAAATTCAGGTTTAAGCCTACGTGGGATGAAAGACCATCTAGGAAACATGATTCAAATTTTTGATAATGATAATAAACTTAGTTAAGAAAAAGGAGCTCACAAAATGGGAAAAATATTTCTTGTTATGGGAAAGAGTGCCACGGGAAAAGATACGATTTTTAGAAAGTTGTTAGAGATAGAGAAGTTAAATTTAAAAACAGTGGTTACGTACACAACACGCCCGATTCGAACTGGGGAAGAACACGGGAGAGAGTATTTTTTCGTAGACAATGAAAAAAGGGAACAACTTTTAGCAGATGGTAAAATAATAGAGCAGCGTTCTTATGATACGGTGCATGGAGTGTGGTACTATTTTACGGCCAATGATGGACAAATCGATTTGGACCATACAAATTATATCATGATTCAAACGCTGGAAGGTTATAATCAAATACGAAAATATTATGGTGCGAACCAGGTAATTCCAATTTATATTGAAGTGGAGGATGGAGAGCGCCTGCAAAGGGCACTTGATAGAGAACGTGTGCAAAAGGAGCCTAAGTATGCGGAGCTGTGTCGCAGGTATTTAGCAGACACTGCTGATTTTTCAGATGAGAATATAAGAGCGTTGGGGATTGACAAGCGATATCAAAACAAGGAAATGGATGATTGTATTACCCTTATTTATGAAGATATCTTATCCTTGATCAAGGAATCAAAGGAATCGTTTTTATAGAGTTTATAAATAAGGATAGATGCAACAAAATAAAAACTATAAATATAAAATATATTATGTTATAATAAAAATGGTACAAGCCTTTACATAAGCTTGCTTGCGTAAGGGATTTAAGTATTAGAAGAGGAAAATTTTCATGTTATAATGAAAACGGATTGAGTCATTGCAAGCTTACTTGCGGATGGTGATTGGAGTAACAAGATCATGAACTACACTTGTTCATGGTATAATAAAGGCAGAATGAGGGGACACAAGTGAGTGCAACTGCCGATTGGAGGATTTTATGGAGATTAAAGTAAATCAATTGCAAACGATTCAATCAACAGAATTAAAGGCTCCCCCAAAGGAAAGCGATGGCTCGTTTAAGTTTACTTTAATCAGTAGTATACAAGAGCAAGAACTTCAAGCGAGACTAAGTTTTTTAATGGATGAAATATCTGCACAGGGTAAAAAAATATCGAAGCATATGGATGTGTTAGATATGCGCCATTATCGCGAATTGATTCGGGAATTTATGAATGAAGTAGTGAATCGTTCCCATAAATTCAGCAGGCAGAATTTCCTTGACCGACGTGGTAGGCATAGAGTTTATGGAATGATAAAACTAATCGATAAAACGTTGGATGAGTTAGCATTAGAGCTTATGAACGAAGAGAAAGATGCAATTGGTATATTAAGTAAAATTGATGAAATTCGTGGACTACTACTTGATATTTTTGCATAGTGTATGGGTTGTAAAGGAGGAGTTTAATGCTTACATTTTTAGATGTGGTAGGGCATGAAACTATTATAAACTATTTTCAAAATGCTTTACGTATACAAAAATTCTCACATGCCTATATTTTAAATGGGGAAGATGGAATGGGTAAAAGCTTACTTGCATCTATTTTTGCAGCAGCCCTGCAGTGTGAAGCACATGATGTGAATCCTTGTGGCGTATGCAAGTCGTGCTTACAGGCAGTAAGTGGGAACCATCCTGACATTAAATATATCACACATGAAAAGGCAAGCATTAGCGTAGATGATATTCGTAATCAACTAAACAATGATGTTCAAATAAAGCCATATAGTAGTAAGTATAAGGTATATATTATAGATGAGGCAGAAAAATTAACAGAGCAAGCGCAAAATGCACTGCTTAAGACAATCGAAGAGCCACCAGAATATGCAGTTATTTTATTACTTACGAACAATTCTAATTTATTTTTAGAAACCATCGTATCACGTTGTGTTAATCTTAATCTAAAAGCAGTTCCAAAAGAGAGCATTAAAAAGTATCTAATGGAACAAGTGAAAGTTCCAGATTATCAAGCGGAATTAAGTGCTACTTTTTCAAATGGAAACTTAGGTAAGGCGATTCAGTTATCAAATTCAGAAGAATTCGCCTTTATGAAAGAAGAAGTTGTGCGCTTAATGAAAAGTGTGGATGATTATGAACTTTCTCAGATTATGGAAGCGATTAAAAAAATTGCTGAAAATAAATCAGCAATTCATAGTTATTTGGATTTGATTTTAATTTGGTACCGGGATGTATTGATATTTAAAGCTACCATGGATGCAAATCTTATTTTTTATAAAGATGAAGTACAGGACATAAAAAAGCAAGGAAGTAATAAGAGTTTTGAAGCTTTGGATCATATTATCAAAGCATTGGAGGATACCAAGAAAAGACTTTTGGCCAATGTAAATTTTGAAATAGCAATGGAGTTATTGTTGCTTGCAATGAAAGAATCTTGATATAGATATAACAAATAGAGAGGATAAGAATGATGATCAATGTTATCGGGGTACGCTTTCGTAGAGCGGGGAAAATATATTTTTTTGATCCAGCTGGATATGAGATAAAGCAGGGGGATAATGTAATTGTTGAAACAGCTCGTGGTATAGAGTATGGTATGGTTGTACTTGGTCCAAGAGATGTTGAAGATGAAAAAGTAATTCAGCCTTTAAAGTGTGTAATGAGACCTGCAACACCAGAAGATGATGAAACAGAGCGTAGGAATAAAGAAAAAGAAAAAGACGCTTTTCGAATTTGTCTTGAAAAAATCGCAAAACATGCGCTTGAAATGAAATTAATCGATTGTGAGTATACATTTGATAATAATAAAGTGCTATTTTATTTTACAGCTGACGGAAGAATTGACTTTCGCGAGTTGGTAAAAGATTTGGCAGCGGTCTTTAAGACAAGAATTGAACTTAGACAAATTGGCGTAAGAGATGAAACTAAAATTTTAGGTGGAATCGGTATCTGTGGTCGTCCATTATGCTGTCATACACATTTGTCAGAGTTTGCGCCAGTATCAATTAAGATGGCCAAGGAACAAAACTTATCACTAAATCCAACAAAGATTTCAGGGGTATGTGGTCGTTTGATGTGTTGCCTTAAGAATGAAGAAGAGGCTTACGAAGATTTAAATGCGAAGCTACCAAACGTAGGAGATCGTGTTACAACCGTTGATAATCTACAGGGTGAGGTATCAAGTGTAAGCGTATTAAAACAACTTGTTAAGGTAATCGTTGAACTTGAGAACGATGGAAAAGAAATCCGTGAATATAAAGTGGATGATTTGAAATTTAAGCCGAAGAAGAAAAAAGAGAAGATTTTAATTGATGAAGAACTTCGTGCATTAGAGTTATTAGAAAGAAAAGAAGGTAATCATATAGACGACTAATTTTTTAGCTTATGTGATTATAAGGAGGATACATGTGGGAGGAGTTACTACTACCCGATGAACGCTTGGATGATTTACACCGGAATGGGTATAAGATAATACAAAATCCAAATAAATTTTGCTTGGGCATGGATGCAGTGTTATTGGCTGGGTTCGCCAATGTAAAAGAGAAGGACAAGGTTTTAGATCTTGGGACAGGAACAGGGATCATACCCATTTTATTAGAGGGAAGGAATAAGGGAGGACATTTTACTGGCCTTGAAATACAAGAAGAAAGTGCAGATATGGCGAGGCGAAGTGTAAAAGGAAATTCTTTAGAAGAAAAGATAGATATTGTTACTGGGGATATCAAAGAAGCCTCTAAAATCTTTGGAGCTGCATCATTTGATGTCGTTACAAGCAATCCTCCTTATATGAATCATAACCATGGTCTTGTGAATCCGAACCAACCAAAGGCAATTGCAAGACATGAGCTCTTATGTTCTTTAGAAGATGTGATACGGGAAGCTTCTAAGGTGTTAAAGCAAAATGGGCGTTTTATAATGGTTCATCGGCCATTTCGATTGGCTGAGATTATTGAAGTTATGAAACGATATAAATTAGAGCCAAAGAGAATGAAATTTGTTCATCCCTATATTAATAAAGAACCGAATATGGTTCTAATTGAGGCCTTAAAGGGTGGAAATCCAATGGTAAAGATAGAGGCGCCGTTGATTGTATATAAAGAAGAAAATGTTTATACGGATGAGATTTTTCATATATATGGATATTGATAATGAGGGTATTGCTTAAGCTCATATATATTAGAGAGTTTGCAGTACCCTTTCTTTTTAAGTTATTTGGTTAAATTAAAATGATTGAAAGGTAAGGTAGATACCATGTCAGGAACCTTATATTTATGTGCTACACCAATTGGTAATTTGGAAGATATCACGTTTCGCGTGGTTCGTATATTAAATGAAGTGGATTTAATAGCTGCGGAGGATACTAGAAATAGTATTAAGTTATTAAATCATTTTAATATAAGCACACCGATGACAAGCTATCATGAGTATAACAAATATGATAAGGGAAAGTATTTAGTAAACAAGTTATTAGAAGGTGAGAATATAGCATTAATAACGGATGCAGGGACACCAGGAATTTCTGATCCTGGAGAAGAGTTAGTTAAGATGGCGTATGAAGCTGGTATTACTGTTACATCGCTACCTGGGGCATGTGCATGCGTTACAGCACTATCATTTTCAGGATTACCGACACGAAGGTTTGCATTTGAAGCATTTTTACCTACAGATAAAAAAGAACGACAAGACATCTTAGAGGAGCTAAAAGATGAAACTAGAACAATCATCCTTTATGAGGCACCTCATAGATTAGTAAAGACTTTAAAATTGCTCTTAGAAACGCTTGGAAATCGTAAGGCGACGATTTTGCGTGAGCTTACGAAAAAGTATGAAACGGTGTTTTGTTCAACGCTAGAAGAATCCATTCAGTATTATCAAGAGAATGAGGCAAGAGGGGAATGTGTCATTGTCATTGAAGGTAAAAGTAGAGAAGAATTAACAAAGGAAAATCAGGAAAAATGGATGCAATGGACCTTGAATGAACATATGGATTTTTATATGAATCAAGGGATGAATAAAAAAGAAGCGATGAAAGCTGTCGCTGATGATCGTGGTGTATCCAAAAGAGAGATTTATGCTTTATTATTAAACGAAGAATAAGTAATATAATAAATATATTAAATATAAGAAATAGACTGTCAATTTACAGAATTATAGACAAATGAAAAAGAAACCTACTGCTAAAACGTTTTATTTTAACAGTAGACTTCTTTTCTCATTTACTGGTATTCCATGGTTATTGAATTATAACTTTGTCACTTTGGTCATATAATTTTAAATTAATCAATAAGACCAGCAAGTTTAGCAAGTTCCATAATAGAACTTTTAGAAACCTTTTTACCGCAATAATCAAATAATTCATCTTTTTCGCCATTGAAGATATCAGTTGGCTCATATTTTTGAAGAATAATTCTACCTTCATCTACAAAGATTTCTAATGGATCTCTCTCACTTACACCAAGAGTTCTTCTTAATTCAATTGGAAGTGTAATACGTCCTAATTCATCTAATTTTCTAACAATACCTGTACTTTTCATTTTTATTTCTCCTTTCATATCTGTCAAAAACGCTAGTAAAATGTAAAAATATGTTAATTAATGGGGGGTCACTTCTTATAAAATATCATAGGAGGTAAAAATAGTCAACTGAAAAAATTAAGACGTTTTAGCATTTTTTTAACTTAACAGATAATGGTAATAGTTGATAAAAAGCTACAAAATGAATCACAAAAAGAGAATTTTCGATTATTTATGTTATAAATGTGAAATTATATGTAAAAATTATATTGATATATAAAATTGTACTACACTAAAAACACGAATATATTAATAATAATTAACATAAAATTAAAAAAAAATGAAGTGAAATAAAAAAATGATCAACTATTTATGGGGATTTATGATAGTTATTGGTATCGTCTATGGTACTTTAACTGGAAAGATTGCAGATGTGAGTATCACTACTATAAATTCTGCCAAAGAAGCGGTGACATTGTGCATTACGATGCTAGGAATCATGTCGTTATGGATGGGTCTTATGGAGGTAGCAAAAGAAATAGGCCTTATGGATAAATTAACGAAAGCGTTAAAGCCGTTATTAAGAATATTATTCCCAGATATACCACGGGATCATATTGTTAATGAGTATATTGCATCGAATATGATAGCAAATGTATTGGGACTTGGTTGGGCAGCTACACCAGTTGGTTTAAAAGCAATGAAAGAGTTTTCAAAATTAAACCAGATGAGTGAGAAAGCTAGTCCAGACATGTGTACATTCTTAATTATCAATATTTCTTCATTGCAACTCATCCCAGTAAACATAATTGCTTACCGGAGCCAGTATGGGTCAATGAATCCTACAGAAATCCTAGGAGCTGGATTAGTTGCCACCTTGATTTCTACCTTGGTTGGAGCAGCATTTTCAATTATTGCAAGAAAACTTGTAAAATCATAACTACAGGAACGTTGATTGAATCGGAAAGGCTGGGGATTATATTGAATTTTTTAATTTACATATCGGATTATATCATTCCTTTTTTATTTTTATACATTATAGGTTTGGGACTAATGATGAAAAAGAATGTTTACGACATCTTCATAAAAGGCGCTAAAGACGGTTTTAAAGTAGTTTTAGATATTCTGCCAACGTTAATAGGTCTTATGGTGGGAATAGGGATTATGCGGGCTTCTGGGGCCTTAGAAGCCCTATCAGGAATAATTGAGCCTATTACATCATTGTTTAAATTCCCAGGGGAACTTGTACCTTTAGTTGTTGTTAAAATGTTCTCATCATCAGCAGCTACCTCCTTACTACTAGATATTTTTAAAGAATATGGTCCTGATTCTTACCTTGGACGACTGTCCTCTATAATAATGAGTTGTACAGAAACTATCTTTTATACAATGGCAGTTTATTTTATGACAGCAGGGGTTAAAAAGACGAGATATACCTTAGCGGGAGCGTTAGTTGCAACTTTAACAGGTGTCGTGATGAGTACGATATTAGTAGCCTGGATTATGTAAGAGATATATTACATTAAATAAACTGGTTAATAAAGTTATAAAATTAATTAATAAACAAGATTAAAAAGGTAAATTTGAAGTTTAACAAATAATGACAGAATAAGCATCGCAAGAAGTGTTGCATTTAGAAAAAAGATTCATATAAGAAACTATTGTACATACTTAAAAAGGAGCTATACACTTCATTACTATGAAGATGTATAACTCCTTTTTATAAGATAGCATATGGTTGGACAGTGAGTAACGGTTTACTAAATAAGACGAAGTGTGCCTCTATGATAGTTTAAATTCGCCGATCTGTTCCATAACGTCTTTGGTTAAAATACTGAGATTTAAAGCTGTACTTGCAACTTCCTCAAGTGAAGAACTCATTTCTTCTGAGGCGGCAGCGATCTCTTGGGAAGAGGAGGATATTTCCTCTGCTATGGAAGCGGTTGTTTCGATTTGAATACTAATCTCATCCTTACTGCTTTTAATGTCTGAAGCAGAATTACTTACAGCTTGAATCTTTGGAGTAATCATTTCTAGCGCCTGTAAAATACCATCAAAGGATGTAATTACATTACGAATATCATCTAATTGATAATCCAATTCATGATTGATACTTGTATTCTCTGAAATAATATAATTAGTTTCTTTCGTTATGGTCTCAACTAAACCAGTAATGTTTTCTGCAGATATTTTTGATTGTTCTGCAAGTTTTCGAATTTCATCTGCAACCACAGAAAATCCTTTTCCTGCTTCACCTGCTCTTGCAGCCTCAATAGCTGCATTTAAAGCAAGTAGATTGGTTTGTTCAGAGATAGAATTGATAAAATTATTAATTTCATTAATTTGATTGACGTTATTACGCAGGTCAGAAATCTTACTGGTAAATGCTTTGGATGTTTCAGTGACCTTATTAATATTATTAACGGTATGCTGCATCTTTTGAGTGCTTTCACTTGCCATTTCACCAATTTGATTGGAATTTAATTCAATGTCTTTGATCGCGTGAACCATTTGCTCTAATTTTTTACTAAAATCGTTTATAATGGTTGTAATTAACGTTAGGTTCGTAGCTTGTTCATTGGTACCTTTGGCTACGTCTTGAATGGACTTTGCAACATTTTCTGAGGAAGCAGCCATTTCATCTGAAATGGAGGACAAACCTTCGGAATTCTGATCTATAATATCGGAGGCATTGGTAATTTGATGAATCATGCTAGCAATATTATCTATAGTTTCAGCAAGTGCTTTTTTCATAATTCCAAATTCACTTTTTTGGTGAGTTTCAATTTTAATTGATAAATCACCTTTGGATACAATATTAAGTTTATGTATCATATCTTTTGCTAAGCGTTTGAGTATGGAGATAATAAAAAATGCGCTAATTGAAAAGATAACTAATGCCATGATGCTATAAATGAATAAATTTTCTCTTGTCCGATCAAAAAAATAATTACTTTCGGTCATAACAGTCTCTGCGCTCATTTTAGTTTTAACCATAAGTGTTTCTAGTGCAACTTCTGCTTGTGACCCAAAAGAATCTAGTTGTTTAAAATCCTCCCCCATAACATGCTTGCCGATGCTTAGTCTAGAATTAACTTTTTCCCATAATTCATTATATTGCTCGTATGCAATTTTAAAGGAATCCATCTGCTCCATGTTAACACTGTCAATTGCGGATCGATCGTAGGCGTTTAGTTTATCTTTAATGATGTTTTGGTATGTATATATCTGGGTGGCATATTCTGCTTCGTAACCACTGTCTGCTTTATTCGTTAACATTCGAATAGCTGAAAGCTAGATCGAATATCTGCTATTTGCGTAATTGGTACCAATTGCTTATTGTACATAGATTCAATATTATCGTTTACATAAGTGATACCACTAAGTCCCATAAAACCAATAAAAAAGATAGATAAAACAGCTATCATGTTTAAAAAATTAACACCAGTACTAAGTTTAATGTTTGCAAGTCTCCTCTTCATAGTGTCCTCCTCAATTTATGTCTGATTTTAACTAAATTATACGATTTACGTAAAAATTTGTCTATCAAAATATGAAATGAGTTTCTTTGGGAGTTTCTTTTTGTTTATTCTTATTTAACAAGAGTTAGAAAAGGTGTATGATAGAAGAAATATAAGGATACTTGTTTGTACATAAGAATTTTAGCGTTGTAGAGTTGTGTGATCGAAGTAAAAGTTGCAACAGCTATTTTATTCACTATAAGGAGGGGTATAAAAATGGTTTATACAATAACCTTAAATCCATCGCTTGACTATATAGTTTCTGTACCAAATTATAAACAAGGTTTTGTAAATAGAACGACCAAAGAAGAAATATATCCAGGTGGTAAAGGCATTAATGTGTCAATTGTTTTAAATAATCTAGGGGTTTTAAATAAGGCCCTTGGTTTTGTAGCGGGATTTACTGGAGATGAAATAAATAAAAGATTACAGGAGCTTGGCTGTGCCACGGATTTTATTGTGTTAAATGAAGGAATGTCAAGGATAAATGTGAAAATAAAGGGAACAAAAGAAAGCGAAATCAATGGTCAAGGCCCTGCAGTGAAGGAAAGTGAGATTAAAGAATTATATTGTAAGCTTTCTCTTATGAAGGAGGGGGATTACCTTGTATTAGCTGGAAGCATACCTAGTACCTTGCCAGAGAACATTTACGAAGAGATATTAGAAACAATAGAATATAAAAAAATACTTGTTATTGTAGACACTCACGGAAACGCATTAAGGAATACTCTAAAGTATCGACCGTTTTTAATAAAACCCAATCAACATGAGCTTGGGGAACTTTTTGGTGTTACGATTAGTACTGTCGATGAGAGTGTTATATACGCAAAAAAATTACAAGCCATGGGCGCAAGAAATGTGTTGATATCAATGGCAAGGAAGGGTGCTATTTTACTGACGGAAGAAAATGAGCTTTGTATAAAAAAAGCACCCACAGGAACGGTAATAAATTCTGTTGGCGCAGGCGACTCTATGGTGGCTGGATTTATTGCTGGTTATATCAATACAAAGGAGTATGAAAAAGCTTTTCAATTGGGTATTGCAGCGGGGAGCGCCTCTGCGTTTGCACCGTGGTTGCCTGGGAAAGAAGAAATATTTAAGCTGTTAACAAACGAGTGATGAAGTCATATAACTGCATTAAAATGATTCACTACATAGGGCATATTATATTACTGGGAGGTTGTTATGTATACTTTACAAGGAAACAGTATATTAGAAGAAATTTGTATCGGCAGATTATTTTTTTATGAGAGAACAAAATATGACGTTGAACCCATGACAATTCATAATGTAGATGCTGAGATTAAACGATTTGAATTAGCGAAAGAGACGGCTATTTTAGAGTTAGAATCTTTATATAAATTATCATTAGAGGAAGAATTTAAAGAAAATGCAGATATGTTCCAAGGGCATCAAATGATATTAGAGGATGAAGGGTTTTATAATTACATCATTGACCTTATTTTATATGAAGAAGTAAATGCGGAGTATGCGGTAAATGAAACCGCTAAAAAGTATTCAAATATGTTTTTAGCGATGAGTGATGACTATATGAAGGGGAAAGCCATTGACATAATTGATGTCACAGAACGCTTACTACGAATACTTTATGGCGATAAACCCAATGAACTGTTAATAAAAGAACCTGTGATACTTGCAACTGATGATTTAAGACCAAGTGAAGTTATGAATCTTGATAAAAAACTTATTCTAGGGCTCGCAATGGGCGAAGGATCAAAGTATTCACATACTGCAATTCTAGCAAGAGCCTTAGAAATTCCGGCTATTCTTGGCATCGGAATGGATTTAAAAAAAGAATATAACGGTAAGTTGGCTATTATTGATGGGATTCATGGAATACTATATATTGATCCAGAGAAAGAAATCTTAGATAATATGAGAAAATTACAGCAAGAACTTATAGCGAAAAAAGAAATGCTGCTGCTGTTAAAGAACAAAGATAATGTTACACTGGATGGAAGAAGAATTAATATTTTTGCAAATATTAATCAGGGGACAGATGTAACGGATGCCTTATTAAATGACGCAGGTGGCATTGGTTTATTTCGAAGCGAGTTTCTGTATTTGAATAAGGACACTTACCCAAGTGAAGAGGAACAATTTGCGTTTTATAAGGATATTATAAAAGCCATGAATGGTAAGAAGGTCATCATTCGAACATTAGACATTGGTTCGGATAAAACAGTGGATTATTTTGGACTTGGAAAAGAAGAAAATCCTGCAATGGGATATCGTGCAATACGTATTTGTTTAACGGATACGCAAGTGTTTAAGACACAGTTACGAGCCATTTTGCGAGCATCATTATATGGCTGTGTATCGATTATGTTCCCTATGATTATTTCTGCTTGGGAAGTGAAAAAAGCAAAAGATATTTTAGAGGAAGTAAAAGATGAATTAAAAAGCGAAGGTATTGACATTAAGGAGGATATCGAGGTAGGTATTATGATTGAAACACCGGCAGCAGTAATGGTTAGTGATGAATTAGCCAAAGAAGTAGATTTCTTTAGTGTTGGTACCAACGATTTAACACAATACACACTGGCCATTGATCGTCAAAATAGGAACCTGGAAGCTTTTTTTGATCCACACCACCCGGCAATTCTTAAGATGTTAGAAATGGTTGCAAATAATGCACATGCAAACGGGATATGGGTTGGAATCTGTGGAGAACTCGCTGCCGATTTATCCCTAACGAAACGATTCCTTCAGATGGGATATGATGAGCTATCGGTACCTCCATCTATGATTTTACCACTTCGAAAGCAGGTAAGAGAGCTGGATTTATCGTAAAAGTTTTTCCGTTATAAGAGATAAAAGCACAAATACTGCTTTTTATAAAAGAAAAGTGCTAAGCACATTCTTTGTAGGGAATGCTTAGATTACATGGACAAAATTATAATAAAGCCTTATAATAAAAAACAATTGCATAAAAATGAAGAGATACAAAGTAATTATAGATTAGTTTTTGAGAGGTAATTATGTTAATAGATACACACGCACATTATGATGACGATGCTTTTAATGCGGATAGAGAAGAGTTATTAAAACAATTATTTGAAACTGGGATAGAAACCGTTGTAAACATCGGAGCGAACATTGAATCATCAAAAAACACCATTGAATTAACCCGTAAATACGATCATATATATGGAGCGATTGGAGTGCATCCTAGTGATACTGACCAATTAGATGAAACTTCCTTTGAGTGGTTGAAGGAGCAGGTGAGTCTTCCTAAAATTGTAGCGATTGGTGAAATTGGGCTGGATTATTATTGGGATACACCAGAGAGGGAGTTACAAAAATATTGGTTTAAAAAACAATTATATTTAGCAATTGATTTAGAAATGCCAGTTGTTATTCATAGTAGGGATGCTGCTGAAGATACACTTGTAATCATGAAAGAAGCTAAGGAATATGCGGGTAAGCAAGGGAAGAAGTTTAGCGGAGTCATACATTGCTTTTCCTATGGTGTAGAGATTGCAAAAGAATATGTAAAGATGGGATTTTATTTAGGAATTGGTGGAGTAGTCACTTTTAAGAATGGTAAGAAATTAAAAGAAGTAGTAGAGCAAATTTCACTAGAATTTCTTGTGCTTGAGACAGATTGCCCATATCTTTCACCTGAACCAAATCGTGGTAAAAGAAACTCTTCTCTTAATTTAGTTTATGTAGTAGACGAAATTGCATCGCAAAAAGGAATAGAAAAAGAAGAAGTGATTCGAGTAACGAATGAAAATGCAAAGAAGTTATATTGTATAAAATAAAGTAACGGGAAGTTGAATCAATTACGAAATAATTAGTAAGCTTTGAGAAAGAGCCTATTAAGATAGATAAATAAATTTGAAATGAGGTAGTACATGGCAACATTAGGTGATCCTAAGAATACAATTGAGATTTTGAACAAATACCATTTTATTTTTCAAAAAAAATTCGGACAGAATTTTTTAATCGATACTCATGTTCTTGAAAAAATAATTAAAGCGGCCAATATAACGAAGGATGACATGGTGCTTGAAATCGGGCCTGGTATTGGTACGATGACTCAGTACTTATGTGAGAATGCAAGAGAGGTTATCGCAGTTGAAATTGATAAAAATTTGATACCTATTTTAACGCAAGATACCTTGTCTAAGTATGATAACGTGACCGTTATTAATGAAGATATTTTAAAAGTAGATATCAAAGCATTGGTTAACGAAAAAAATGGCGGAAAACCAATTAAAGTAGTTGCGAATCTGCCTTACTATATAACGACTCCTATTATAATGGGATTGTTTGAAGCACATGTACCGATCGATAATATTACAGTTATGGTTCAAAAAGAAGTTGCTGAACGTATGCAATCCGGACCAGGAAGCAAAGATTATGGTGCGCTCTCATTGGCAGTACAGTATTATGCTGATCCTTATATTGTAGCCAATGTTCCACCAAATTGTTTTATGCCGCGTCCAAATGTTGGATCTGCAGTAATTCGATTAACGCTTCATCAAGATGCGCCAATTCGTGTAAAGGATGAACAACTTATGTTCAGGTTAATCCGTGCATCGTTTAATCAAAGAAGAAAAACATTGGCAAACGGGCTTAATAATTCAAGTGAGTTATCATTTTCAAAAGAAACCATAGAAAAGGCAATTAATCAATTAGGGGTAACACCTACAATTCGCGGAGAAGCCTTGACACTAGAACAGTTTGCAAAACTAACGGATATTCTGTTAGAGTTAAGCAACAATTAGTGTAGTGAATACAAAAAAAGATAAAAAAGAGAGGCTTCGGTGAAACAAACATGGGGAATTTAAAGTGTCTACATCGTTTGAATGGCCGATATCGAGAAGAGATCCGAGCATTAGAAGAGAAGTGTAATGCTTTTGATCAATCAGAAAGAACGGTTTATTTATCAGCAAACGGTAATACATTAACGAATCTAAGATGTTTTTATTTATATTATGAAGATGGTTTGAAGGGGTTTTTATCTTTAACGAATATCGATGAGAGTGATATTGAGTTAAATGCATATGTAGACCCAGAGAGCAGACGTAAAGGGATTTTTAAGAAATTGATTCAGGCTGCGTTTAAAGAGTGCAAAAAAGAAGGCGTTACGGAAGTATTAATTTTCCAAAAACCTTATGATGAGAATTCCATAAATGCAATTAAATCAGTAGGTGCTAACTATTTATATTCCGAATATCAGATGGAGTTGTCTTTAGAGGATGAAATGAGCACACTAAAAAAGCAAACTAAGGCGATTACGTTACTAGAAATCAAACAAGAACAAAAAGAGTTTTATGTTTCACAAATGATGCCATTATTTCAAATGACGGAAGAAGAAGTTGCCGAACGTTTTGAGGATGCCTTATTAGAGCCAAGATTAAAAACATTCATTGCTTATGATAACGAAGTCACGGTGGGCTTTTTTAGTTTATTTTATGGAAGCACTGCGGTTACATTATTTGATGTTGGAGTTTGTAAAGAATACCAAGGGCAGGGTTATGGAAATGCTTTACTTACATCGGTATATTATGAGGCTAGAAAACAAAGAGCTGTTGGCATTCAAAGAATAATTCTTCATGTAGGAAGTTATAATGAAATAGCAACAAAACTTTACAAAAATCATGGCTTTTGCGTCAAAGATCAATTGGATTGTTATAAATTAGAGGTTCAATAAATAGTAGATTAGACATAAAGAAAAGAGGTAAATTGTATGGTTTATTAAAATACAATTTACCTCTCTTTTTGGGTTCACAGTGATACCATAGTAATCCTCAAATTACAATTTAGCATTCTGTTTATATGCTTCAATTTGTTCTGCTATATCGTTTAGATACATCCAACGTTCCATTTTTTCTTCTAGTTTTTGTTCGTATTGTTCTTTTTCTTCCATAAGGGCATTTAGTTTTGAATATTCTGTAGCAGATTTCGATATTTGAACTTCTAAATTAGCAATTGTTTGCTCTAACTTATGAATATCATCATCTATGCTTTCATATTCTTTTTGCTCGTTGTAACTAAACTTTGGACGATTGTTTGGCTGTTTCCAAGTGTTTTTACTAGAGTCATTATCCACAGAACTTTTTGAATCACTAGCCTTATTGTGGATAGAGGAACTCTTCTCATCGCCTGGCAGTGGATAAGTTTCTTTACTCTCTCTTTTTTCTTTATAATCACTAAAACTACCCTCGTACTGTACAATAGAACCATTGCCTTCGAAGGAGAAAATTCGATCTACGACCTTATCAAGAAAATATCTGTCGTGGGATACTGTAATTACAATACCATCAAAATTCTCTAAATACGCTTCTAAGATGTTTAGAGTTTGGATGTCTAGATCGTTTGTAGGCTCGTCTAATATTAATACATTTGGGGCCTCCATTAAAACTTTAAGTAGATATAATCTTCGTTTCTCTCCACCAGATAGCTTGGAAATCAATGAATATTGCATTGCTCCTGTGAATAGAAATTTCTCGCACATTTGAGAAGCAGTCACAACACCATCTACCGTTTGAATGAATTCTGCAGTATCTTTTACATAATCAATTACCTTTTGCTGTTCGTTTAAGGCTTCATTTTCCTGTGAGAAATACCCAATTTTAACGGTACTTCCAGTATGAACCTCCCCTTTATCAGGTAGGAGTTGGTTTGTAATTATTTTTAATAAGGTTGATTTTCCGCATCCATTTGGACCAATGATTCCGATGCGATCTCCAGGTAGAAATATATAAGAAAAGTCATCAATATAGGTTTTGTCATCAAATTGTTTAAAGACATGATCCAGTTCAATGGTTTTCTTTCCTAAACGACTTGAGACGGATGAAATTTCAACGCTTTTATCTTCTTCAATGGCAGCACGATCTCTAAGTTTTTCAAAGCGTTCAATGTGTGCTTTTTGTTTGGTGGAACGTGCTTTAGCACCACGCATCATCCACTCCAATTCAACGCGGTATAAACTTTTATTTTTTCGTTCTGTTGCCATCTCTATTTCTTCGCGGGCGGCTTTTAACTCTAAAAATTTTGAATAATTGGCTTGATAACTATATAAATGACCTTTATCAATTTCTACAATACGGTTGGTTACTTTATCAAGAAAATATCGGTCATGGGTAATCATTACGAAAGCGCCTCGATACTTGTTTAGATAATCCTCAAGCCACTCTACCATCTCGTTGTCTAAGTGGTTTGTAGGCTCATCTAATACTAAAATATCAGCAGGAGTTAATAATGTACGCACTAGCGCTGCTCTCTTTTTTTGTCCACCAGATAAAATCTTTGGAGATTCATCATAATTGGAAAGTCCAAGTTTTATCAACATGGATTTGGCTTCACCTTCTAGGTTACGATAGGATTCTTCTGCTGTTTTACCTTGTATAACATTTTCAAGTAAAGAGAGTTCATCATTAAACTCTGGTACTTGAGGTAAATATTCGATTCGTATTTTTTTGCCTTTTGTAATGGTTCCGGAATCGGCTTCTTCAATGCCAGCGATTATTTTTAGTAAGGTAGATTTTCCAGTACCATTGATACCAATGATACCGATTCGATCATAATCGTTGATACCAAGACTCTCATTTATTAAAAGCATTCGATCTGTATAGCTTTTGCTTATGTTTTCCATTGTTAACAGGTTCATAAATACCTCTTTCTAAATTTAGAATTGACGATTTGTATAGTGCCCATTCTACACTATTTTTCATATGATTGCAAAGGGGGACGAAAAAAGACGGGAAAATGATACAGTTGAAATCGATGAGGTTTGTGATAATATTTTATGGGGATAATAACAATAGGGATATGTTAGGATTGGGGTTTTATTATTTTATATAAGTACGTTCATAATAGTATGAATTAATGTGTCGCTGAGCGATAGAAAGGATGTAATTATGTCAAAAATTGATTTAGTTCGAGCAGAGATGATGAAAGCGATGAAGGCAGGAGATAAAGCAAGGAAAGATGCTCTTTCAGCATTACTTAATGCTTTAAAGAATGCTGCGATTAATAAGCGTGAAGATTTAACGCAAGAGGAAGAGAATACAGTAATACTAAAAGAAATAAAACAATTAAGAGAAACATTAGATACAGCGCCTGCGGATCGTACTACTATTATTGAAGAATGTACATTCCGAATTTCTGTATTATCTGAGTTTGCCCCAAAGGCAATGAATGAAGAGGAAGTAAAGGCAGTTATCAAAGAAGTAATTGAAACTTTAGGAATAACAAATCCTAGTGCAAGTGACAAAGGTAAGATAATGAAAGAGCTTATGCCAAAAGTAAAGGGAAAAGCAGATGGCAAGATGGTCAATGAGCTTGTAGCTAAGATGTTTTCCTAAAAGTAATAAACAATTTTAGTCATATTACTCCTAGTAAGGTCATATATTTCGATAAGACGAGCAGTTTGATTTTAATGGTCAATAAACGGTAAGGGAGGAGTAATATGGCTGAATACAAACGCTTAATTACGTATGCATATAGTTATGAGTCAGGATTAAAGAAGCACAATGTTGGGCATGCAAGAGTTGAGGTTTATGGCAGTGAGCTTAAGGTCAAAGTAAATATAAAGGCACCGAGTTATTCGGAAAAAGTTCTAAAGGTATACTTTTACAAGCGGATAAGCGGAGGCCTAAAAACATCTTATTTTTGTGATGTTAGTGTCCCAAATGGAAGTGTGGATGAAAAATTCCAAACAAAGACGAATAATTTAGGTGATTCTAGTTTACAGTTTCATGAGTTAGATGGATTTGTCTTATTCTTTAATCCCGCAAAATGCATCGTGTTTGATTTAAAGGACCAAGTACTGACAAACGAAGAAATACATAATATTGGAATGGAAAGAAGCCAAGTGAAAAGTTCCTTGAGCAATCAAGAACAGGAAAAAGAAGTTAAAGAGGATAAGATAGAACAAAACAGTGGTAACGTTGCTTTAGGAGAAAGCAAGAAACTCGAGAATCTTACTGAATTAACAGAGAATTACCAAAATGAAGAGACTAAGGTATACGATAATGATGCGGAACCGATTGAGGATGCAGAAGGAATAGAGACTGAGGTTTACGATAATAGTTCACAACCGATTGAGGATGTGGAAGGAATAGAAACTGAAACCTATGATAGTAGTGCAGAACCGATTGAGGATGCACAAGGAATAGAGACTGAAACCTATGATAGTAGTGCAGAACCGATTGAGGATGCACAAGGAATTGAGACTGAGACCTATGATAATAGTTCACAAACAATTGAGGATGCACAAGGAATAGAGACTGAGACCTATGATAATAGTTCACAAACAATTGAGGATGCACAAGGAATAGAGACTGAGAACAATGATAATAGTGCAGAACCAATTGAGAATGCAGAAGGAACAGAGACTGGGATCTATGATAATAGTGCAGATCTGATTGAGGATGCAGGAAAAGAAACTGATGTTTATGATAATAGTGCGGAAACAATAAAGAGTGTTGCAAGAGAAGTAATAAATGATCCCCCAACAATGTCGGAGGAAGATACCAACACGTATTCGGATAATAATGAGATGGAGCTTTTTAAAAGCATCGCTTCTAAAATTGCAAAGAATGTTGATAAAACATCAAATCAAAGTAATAATTTAGAACAATCCACGTACGAAAATCATGTAAGAGAAGAATCATCCCTAAAACCGAACGAACCTGAAACATGGTCAGATGTAGCAGCAGCAAATACGAAAGCAAAGAATCAAGGCATCTTTGCCAATGTAGATGAGGCAGAAGGTTTAAGACAAGAGGTACCATTCCCATGGAGAGATACTCCAGAGGCACGAAGAATTTTAAATGAATTTCCTCGTGTATATCCCTTTGAAGATGGTGAAATTGCAGAATGTGTTAAAATCGAACCAAAAGATATTGGATTATTACCAATGAATCACTGGGGGGCTGGTAATAATAGCTTCTTACTTCATGGTTATAATAATTATCATCATTTATTATTTGCTAAAAAGCAAACACGTAATGGGTGTTTGTATTTGCTTATGGTTCCAGGGATATACAATGCACGTGAGAAATATATGGCTAGGTTATTTGGATTTGAATATTTTAAGTGCGCAAAGCGTAGAAATCTGAGGGAAGGCGAATTTGGATATTGGTATTTAACAATCCAATTTTAAATGGAAATTTGGAAGCGGATCGGTTGATAATAATGAAAAACGCAAATGATGTTCCCATTTTCCGGAGATTTCACAACAATCTCTAGCGATACCTTCAAAAGTAAAACCTAGTTTTGTAATTAACTTAATTGAGGGAATATTATCCGGCATAATATCAGCTTCGATACGATGAATTTTATGATCCTGTATTAATTGAGGTATTAGAAAGCATAATGCCTCATAAGCGAAACCGTTTTTCTGAGCATCTTTATCAAGACGATAGCCTAATTTACAGCTTGCGTATGGTTGGTGATATAAGTGAGAAAAGGATACAGTTCCAATAACATTTTGTTCTTTATTTTTTTCAAATATGTAGTAGCGGAGGGAGCTTGCTCTTAGAAACAGCACATTATCGGCTCTAAGAGCAGACTCCTGAAATGCTATTGTATAGAATTGATTTGACTGCTGGGGCTCATATGGACGAAAAAAGTCTTTGTTTCGTTGATAAAAGTCTAAAACCATGGCAGCGTCATTTTCATTGAGTAATCGTAATGAAAGCCGATTTGTAGTATACATCATTTGCATTTTTCTTCTCCTTATATGAAAATAAAGTTGTTATATCTTTTGTTAAATTAATCAATTCCTCTTAAGGAAACGCTTGGGATATAAGGGATTAAGCGCTCTTTTATTAAAAGCATTTCATCTTTGCTTCGTGGGTGTAATCCCTCTTTAATTAAATCTTTGGAGTCTTTGTAAGCTTGCAAATAATAATTACTAGCTCCTTTAATCCATTGACCAATCGATGTGAAATCATCTAGGCTATGATACTCTTGTACGACAGTAGTGCGAAACTCATATGTAATATCGTTCCTTAACAATAGTTCTACACTTTTTTCGATATGATTCAGTAAAAAAGTGTCTAGCCCTATGGTCATCGCATATTTTTCTTTTGAGTTTTTGATGTCCATGGCAATATAGTCGACCATTTTCGCAGTAATTAATTGTTGTAAAACATCTGGTCGGTAGCCGTTGGTATCTAACTTCACGAGATAACCTAAATCCTTCACTTTATCAATAAACGGGATCAGATCATGTTGTAAGGTAGGTTCGCCACCAGTAATACAGACACCTTGAAGAATACCTACTCTCTTTTTTAAAAAAGAAAATACTTCAGATTCCGGTATAAAAGATTCTTTAAATGGGGCGATAACCAAAGATGCGTTATGGCAAAAGGGGCATCGAAAGTTACAAGCATGCGTAAATATTGTACAAGCAATATGACTCGGATAGTCTAAGAGTGTGAGCTTTTGTAACCCTGAAATATTCATATTAACCTCTATTCTGGTCCATGGACCAAATTTATTATAGTCTTTAAAGTGATGGAGTCTGTTCCGATTTTATTTTTAATTTTTCTAATTTCTTTTGTTCTCTTAATTCTTTAAAAAAACTTTGTAGTAGATTTGTACATTTTTCTTCCAACACTCCTGTTACGAGTTCTACTTGATGATTAAATCCTTCCATTTGCAATAGGTTGCATACAGATCCAGCGCAACCAGCTTTTGGGTTCATCGCTCCAATTACTACTTTATCAAGACGTGACTGAACAATTGCGCCAGAGCACATTTGGCAAGGTTCTAGTGTAACGTACATGGTGCAACCTTCTAATCTCCAATCTCCCAAATGTTTACTTGCTTTTTGAATTGCAATTATTTCGGCATGGGCAAGTGTAGTTTTCTTTGTATTTCTTTTATTATAACCCCTTGCGATAATTGTATTGTCATAGACAATAACACATCCAATTGGTACCTCTCCAATTGCTGCAGCTTTTTTTGCTTGTTTTAATGCTTCTTTCATATATATTTCGTCCATTTGGATAAACTCCTTTAGCTTTCAATCAATATAAGAATGTTTTATGAAGTCTAGTGTACTTCACTCATGGATTTTATTATAGACGCATCACATTTTTAGCACAAGTCTTTGTAGATTAACTTATTAAGAGGAGTGTCAAAAATAAAACGTATCTACATAAATTTAAGTATGAAAAAGTAAAGAAAGACTTATAATATCCATCATAGTCGCACATATTAATTATTAGCTGAAAGCTATTTTTAATGTATGGCTATTAAAAGAAGGCATTTATACATTAAGTAACTTAACATTAGCAAATAAATAAAGTATAACATGAAACATATTGGAGGAAATAATATGGCAAAAGCAGGAATGAGAAGACCAGATCCAAAAGAGCCCCATGGAACAGAGAGTAACCAAAAGACTCATATTAAGAAAAATGATCAACCACCAGTACCAGAAATTCAGGGAAAAGCAAAAAGTGGTCATAAAAAAGCAGCTCCAATGCAAGAAAACTCAAAATAGCTTTGAAACACGAATTGTTTAGAAAGTATTCAGAATTATTTTATATGCTTTGCTTCCGCTTTATCTTGACAGATGAGTAAAAACCAAGTATACTAAGTCATGCATTAGAAATAAAAATACTAAAATTGTTTATAAAATTTCCGTGCAGCCGGGGAGATAGCGGTGCCCTGTACCTGCAATCCGCTACAGCAGGGGTGATGTCTTAGCCTAGGGCAATGTCTTGTAGAGCAGCCCTTAATAAGTGGCGTTGACGTTTGGGTCTTACGCAACAGGAATTTGTGAACCGTGTCAGGGCAGGAATGCAGCAGCACTAAGCAAAACCTCTTGTGTGCCGTAAGGGAGCCTGAGCCGAGTTAACTGTTAAGGTAACGTCTATGAGCATTGTTCGAAGCAAGGCGCACGGATTAAAATAGAATGAAATTGATGTCGTTGCGATATGTAACGACTTTTTTTTATGTTAAAAGAAATTGTATCTTAATTTATAAAACGTGAAAGAGGCATTATTTATCCGCATAATAGCTTTGACTCTGTAATCATAATTTTGTGTTAAAAAATTATGTGGACGATATAGGATACTACCATAGGACTATTGTATTAAGGCGGTTAGGACTAGTGGACTAGAGATTTTAAAGGTGCAGAAAATGACTTTGAAAAAAGTACAAAAAACCTTTAAAAAAGTGTATTTTATACAAAATTCTAGCATTTTCATCTTTCCGTACTTTCCTTTTTCGATTATAATAAGAGTTGAAGTTAAGAGGGGATTTTAGATATTTAAGAAAGGTATCGGATATGGGTATAGAATTAAAACCAGGCACTGTATGTCAAGTTGTAAAAGGTACAACGTTATTTACTCAAAATAGTACCGTTCATAATATCTGTATGATATTAAAGGGGCGAGTAATGGTAAAAAGCAAGGGGGCATTCACTGTGCTGACCCCTGGTTGTTTTACTGGATTGAATGATCTATACATTGGCCGTTATTTAAATGATTATATTGCAATGGATGACATTGCTATATACTCCTTTGCAATAGAGGAGGGAGAACATGACGGTACGAAGATTATTGATAAAATATTAGAAGTTAACAAAGAGTATGGCGGATTGATGGTTTATTCACTATGCAATTATTTAAAAAACATAGTAGAAATTAAAATGAGTTTGTCCTTCGTCACTACATCCATTTATTCTTTTATTCAGTCACATTATAAGACGTATCTAGAAATCGGAAAAGAAACAAATATCATAAGCAATACGATGCCACAAGTGGAAGAGTTAAATGTATATGAGTCAGAGTTTAGTATTGATGTAAAAAAGCTAAAGTATTATCTTGAATGTAGTAAAATACCAGTAGATGTACAAAAAAACTTTTTTTCCTATACCAATCTTATGGTATCAAATCATGTTGAAGAAATCTCAACACTGATTGCAGAAACTACAAGTGAATGCATGGAGTTGGCAGAATACATAGAAGATGCCGTATATATTTTAATGAACGATGGTGAACAAAGTTTATTTAAAAACCAAGTTTTATTGGCAATGAAACAAAACAAAGCCGGTAATAGAAGTGAGCTTCTCATGGAGGAAATTGATAAAACCATAGATCAGATCAATTTGGTTGATAAGGTATTCAATGAAAAAATAGGACATAGTCTACAAATTAACCGTGAAAAGATGGAGCAGCTTTATTATGTTTTAATCAGTGGTGATGACAGTTCGGTGATTCAAAACACAGAAAATGAAATCGTTGATGATGTTGCTTGTATAAAGGAATTGAGTGGATCGTTACAAAAAATAATGAAATTTAGCTCATTAGAAAAGGAAACAATGGATAAATTCGTCGAGGACATTGAATATTTTCTAAATGCTACAGATCGGCTTTCCGTTGATGACACGATGCGTACCATAAAACGAGAAATATCAAAAACATTTTATGAACTCTACGAAAATATATTCTTGTTATCGTATGGAAAAACATCCATTCCAAAAGCAGTGGACTTGTTTTTAAATTATGGTTTTATTGATGAACGTTTATTAACCGAGGAGCAATTACTTGCGTTATGTCAAATCGACCAAGTCAAGGAAGAATCGAAATATCAGATTTATAGTATGAGGGAATGGCTCACATTAATTTACGAAGGGAAAAAAGAACCTTCGAAAACAGAGTTTGATTTGGATTATTCTGAAACAATTAGAATGGCTAAAAAGCGCGGGGAAATCAAAGAAGAGGATGAGCTACGTTTAAAAACAAATACAGAAGAAAAGCTTAAATTCGAAATTAAGAATATGTTTACTTATAATAATAGAATTGTGAATGGACAATTGTCTACATTTGTACCGATTTTATATAAAGATATGTTCTTAAATAGTGTAGACCGGGCTTATTTAACCAAGCATAAGGTCGAAGAGGCCCTAGATAGAATAATTGCCATAGATTATTCAGCTTTTTGTCGTGAAGTTCTTTATTATGACAAAGAAAAACGGATTGACCGTGAATATATAATAAAAGAAGTATTTCCGGATATTATTTTATTCCCTACGGTTGGTACCAATGGTTCGATGTGGCAAGAAATCACAGGCAAGAAGAGAGACAGCGAGGGAAGATTTATGTTTCCTAGCTTTTTTGAATCAAACTTTGATGATGTTATGATTCGAATGGTAGGACGTTTCCGTTGGGAATTATGTAGAAGCATACAAGGAACTTCATGGAATAACATAAAGGAGAAATCCTTAACTTCTGAATATATGGATTATATTCAGTTTTATAGAAAGAACAATGAGTTATCCGAAGAACGTAAAGAGAAGTTAAAATTACAAATTCAAAGAAATAGAAATAATTCCAGGGAAATCTTTGCATCGGACTACGAAGCTTGGATAAAAGGTGAGGCAATGGGGGCTCTTAGGTTAAATAAGTATGTAAGAGAGATTCTTGCAACATATTGTCCTTTTTCAAAACAGATACGAGATAAAATACGTATGCAGCCATTGTTTGAGGATGCAATGGCAAGATACAATCGTAATAAAGCGAAAAAAGTACATGAACTCGAATTGCGATATCATGCGTTACAAAAGGATCAAATTGAATTAACAAAAGAATTAGTTGATACTATGAAATTTTACAAAGAACTGTAACTTAAGATTAGAATTAGAACTGTCGCAAGGATTGACCGCGGCAGTTCTAATTTTTCTTGTTAACACTTTTTATAAATAGATAGGCCAGAGTGGCAATACGGAGGAATTATGTTTAAAGACTCTCCAATGATTACGGATATTACAAAAAATCATAACGATCGTATGCAAAACCTAAAGAAATTTATGCCATTTTTTCGTTTGCAAGATTCTGCGATGAATTACTACAAGGAAGGAAAATATGCCTTCCTTGATTTGGGATATATAACAATGGCCTTGTTACGATTCTTTATCGAAGAAAATAATTTCAATGATAGACAAGTATCCTACTTAGAAGTGATTGCATTTATGACGGATGTATTAAAAAGAGATTTTGAACTTTATCTATCAGAGGAAGAATATAAAGATTTGATAGGATACATGTTTGATAAGATAAAAAACGATGGAAAACCATTTGTTATGAATTACTTTGATCCACAGGAAAAAAAAAGAAAAACCGCTCGAATGAAATTAATCGATAGTAAACTAAGTGGTGGAGTAGTTGTGTACTCAATTACAGCGGATGCCATTGAATTTTATCTTGAAACAAAAGAGGTGAAAGAGGAAAGCAGAATTAGTATCGAGCAACTTTTGCTTGAGAAGATGATAACGACCAAAAATTTCAGGGGTGGAATCGAAGTAATCCGTAGAATTAATGGTGAAGTAAATCGCCTACGCTTAAGGAAACAAGAGGTATTACTTATACTAGGGAACAATGTTTTTGAAGGTGTGAAAGCACTCGAAGAGTTTAACCGCACTGGTATACAGTGGTTTATGGAGGAGCAAAAGGCATTTCTTAGAAACAAACAATTGATTGATCAGGCATATGAAAAAACAGAACAATTGGCACAAAATGAAACGGATATAAATCATAACAGTACGTATGGGGAAATCTATGAGTTAGAGGTCGAGCTTAATAAAGCAATTGATAATCATGGTAGGTTATTAAGCGATTGTACAGAGTTACAACGAAGAGCAGATGAGATAATATCCAAGTATAAATACTCAAGATTAAGAAATGCATTTGATTTTAATTTATATCTAGAGAAGGCAAAAGAAATAAATAATACTGCATTGCTATCGACATTTACCATGCCATTGTTAAAACCTAAAGTAAATAAGAGTTTTTATATAGGGACAATCGATGAACTTTTATCCTGCCAAGTAGAGGAAGAGGAGAAGGGGCAACAAATCGGAGAACAAAAGGAAGAAAGCTATCGCTATGATGATGAAATCGAAGATGAACGATTAGAAACGAATTATTATAGCATGGTTAAGACCTTATTAGATACCTTATTATCGAATAAGAGTTTTGATTTAAAACAGTTTAATTCTATTTTAGAAGTGAAATATTTTGATGTTATATTTAAAAATAGCGATTATTACTCATTTTTGGTTCATTTATGTCAGAAAAAGGAGTATGATTTATCAAAACTACTAGAACATCAAGACACCTTTTTTGAAGGGATGTTATCTAAATTCTTGCAAGATCCAAAGAATGAGAGGTATAAAAATATAAGATTCCGTTTGGTACTATCTGGTGAAGAATCACTAACCAGTGAAGGAGAATTAAAAGAAGAAGAACTTTTAACCCACCAGGTTTTATTGCAAGAACATACAAGTAGCTTTACGACATCCAATATTAAGTTTATCCGTGTATAAATTATAAACTCAAACTTCGAAGTATGATAATGTCGACCAAACATTTGATTTTAAAATGCGAAATTTGGGTTCCGAAATAAAGTAGCATGAACATAGAAAGGTTAAAAAACGATGAATAATAAAAATCTTGAAAAGGCGATGGATATTTTTGCAGCTCTCATCGTTGGCGAAGAAATTAGTTTAGAGTCTGGTAAAAATGCAAGCCTTTATGAGGCATATAATTCAAATAGTGAAGTAAATGATATGGTGGATCTTATGCTAAAAAAAATGAATTTACATATATATAATTATAACTATAGTTTATATGTAACTTCGGGAGATCGTAACCGAGTATTTGGATACAGCAATGAAGAATTAAAAAGAATGCTTTCTCTTCGATTGAACAAAGAACTTTATTTGTGCTATTTTATTATGTACAACATTATGACGTATTTCTATAGTGATTCTGCCACGTATACATTTGCTGAATACATTAAGTTAGAAGATGTAATAAACTCAGTGGATAACTCGCTAAAAAATATAATATCAAATCTTAATATTATGGTTAAAAATGAACTAGAAGAAAACAGTTTTGAAACATTAGCACTTACTTGGGATGAATTGCCTGTCATGAGCAATGAGGATACAAATGGAGTGCGTGCTGGTAGGGGTTACAAAGCTTCTTTCGTTAAACTTACATTTAATTTTTTAGTGTCTCAATCTTTAATGGTAGAAGCTGAGGAGCGTTATTATCCAACGAACCGTTTTCATGCACTTATTAAAAATTATTTTGAAGATGAGCGTGGGCGTTTGTTTGAAATGGAGCAACTAGCTATGACGAAGGAGGAAAACACCGGTGCCGAATATTAATCGAATTCGAGTAAATAATGTAAAATACAATTTTGGAACACAGGCCTATGATGATTTTATCATGAAACCTTTTGGGAAAAATACACTCTACGATTTAGCCAATGGTGGTGGGAAAAGTGTCCTTATGTTATTAATGTTACAAACGGTGTTACCGAATTGCACATTGGATGACAAACAACCTGTAGAGAAATTATTTAGAACAGGTGATGGAAGCCAAACCATCCACTCGCTTATTGAGTGGAATTTGGATCAAAAAGATATGAAACAAGGCTTTAAATATATGTTAACGGGTTTCTGTGCAAGAAAGGCAACCGGGAATTTAGCGGAACTTAACCCATCAAAGGAAACGGCATCCATTGAATATTTTAATTATTGTATTTTCTATCGAGAATACAATGAAAATGATATTCGAAATTTACCTTTAGTAAAAAATAAAGAAAGAATTACGTATAGTGGTTTGAGAAAGTATCTAAAAGATCTTGAACGCGATAATTCATATATTGTAAAAATATTTGATCGTAAAGGTGAGTATCAAACATTCATCAGCCAGTACGGTCTGTATGAGAGTGAATGGGAAATAATCCGAGGTATTAATAAGACAGAGGGTCATGTAAGAACATATTTTGAAAGCAACTATAAAACAACTAGAAAAGTTGTAGAAGATCTATTGATTGAAGAAATCATAGAAAAATCATTCCGTTTAAAATCTGGAAGTGGCGAAGCAACAGATATGATGTCAAAAACATTGCTTGATATAAAAGATAGGTTGCTTGAACTTTCAAAGAAGAAGGAAGAAATATCATCCTATGATAAGCAGATAGAAATCATAAATCATTTTTCTAAGCGCGTGGAAGGTATTTTAAAAACATATCAAGAATTATCTCATTGTGAAAAGAACTTAGTTCATATGTATGTTAACTTGGGTCAGTTGCATAAGAAAAAAATAGATGCCATCGAGTTAAACAAAACAGAAATTGAATCTTATAAAGAGAAATTATTTACATTAACAAAAGCAATTGAGTCGGCAAAATATTTCATCGATAAATCTGCAGCAAGTGACTTATGGATGAAACTAAATGACATGGAAGAGGAACTTAGTAAGGCTAAGGCTAGCTATCATGAATTACAAGATCAGCTAAATTTAAAAGAAAGCTTTAATGATTACTTAGAGTATCAAGAAGAAAAAAGAAAACGAGATGAGATCTCAGAAGCGATTGCCGTAATTAAGAATAAAAGTACTGGTCTAATCGATGAGATTCATACACTAACATATCATTTGAAGGAACGCTTTTCAAAAAAAGAAGGAAGATTGCAAGAAGAGATTCATAAACTTCGGGATGAAATTAATATTTCCTCACAAAAGGTTCAAGATCTTGATTTTAAAACAAGATTAATCGAGAAAGAGATCGCAATCAGTGATAGTAAGATGGAACATGCGACTGAAAAATCGGTAGAGTTATGCAAACAAATCGGCAAACTCAAGGCAAACTTAGGCTTACTCATCACGGAAAATGTAAGTGATGAAATTAAAGCACATGAGATAAAATTAGAGCATTGTAAGGACTATCGTAAAATATTAGTTACATCACTCATTGAGATTGAAAAAGAATTCAGCGAATTGGAAATAGGATTAACGAAAAGTGAATATGAAAGTAGTTCTATAAAGAGCTTCATATTTGATGCAGAGGAATTTTTTAATGAATATGAAGACGTTAAAAAAAGAGTGGAAGCGCTAAGCCTTGTTTATGGAAAACATGATTATTTGGAACTTAGGGAAGAAATTAAGCGAAAATATAAAACGAATATTGGTAATCTCGAGGACGTTAAGAAGCGTATTATTACATTAGAAACAGAAATAAAACGGCTAAGAGATAAATCATTTATAACAAATAGTAAAGTACTTCATGAGATAAAAGATGATTTTAAAGTCAATGCACGCATTCAACTACAAACTGGAGAAGAGTACTTACAAGCTTGTTCCAGGGATGAGAAAAAATCTCTTTTAGAACGTTATCCATACCTACCGTATTCCATTGTAGTTAAAGAAGGATTTGATGCGATTAAGTCAGAGATACAGACGCTATATCAACTATCTCATGATATTGTGTTACCAATTATTGATGAACGGGCATTAACGTTTCAAAAAGACATTGTGCAGTCGGAATATGTTTATTTATTGGCAAAAGACCAAAGTATCTTTTTTGATGATAAGCGTCTAGAACAAGAAATCAATGTAAGAGAGAAAGAATTAGAAGAAGTAAAGCGATTGCAAGTACGCTTCGAAGAGCAAGAAATTTCATACTTAACGGATGAGGCTCAAGTACAGGAATTTATTTTAAAGTATGTAGATAAATATCATAAGTTAAAGGATGAAGTTCTTTCTTACAATCAAAGTCTAGCTGCGTTGGAAAAGAAGGCAATGGATATTAAAAGAGAATTGCATGGGCGATTAGAGAAGAAGGAAAAAACCAGACAACTTCTTCAAAGTACAGAGGAGGAAATGCTTCAGTTAGAGTCTGAGTTAGAACGCTTAAAAGAACTCTTACGTCTTGATACAGAAAATAAATCACATGAGGCCATTCTTACGCAGGAAATTAAGAAAAAAGAACATTTCGAAGAACAGTTAGAATCAATAAAAGAAGAGTATCGCATTGCAAGCTATCACCTTGAATCTGTTCAAAGTAGGATGGATAGTAAAGATGCGTCGTTAAAAGAATTAAGTGTGTTATGGGATGAAAAGTACCAGAAATATTATGTAGAGGGAGATTATGAGGAAATTAACCTCTCTGATGATGAGTTGATGGCTAAGCTAAATGGTATATGCCTTGCTTTTGAAACAGAACATACCGACTTAGAGGATAAGAATCATTTGGTGAACTCTTACGTTAATGGCATGAATCGATGTTTAAGAAGTATTTCTAACCGTGGAATTAGTACTTCTTTGCTTGCTCAGTTATACGATGAAGGAAAATTATATAAAGTTGGAGAAACAGAATTTGCAACATTAAGTGCTGACACGAAGAGCATAAAAGAAAAAATTGAAACCATGCACGCACGGTTGGATGAAAAAAAGGCTGAATTCAATCGTTTGGATGGGAAGAGTGGTCAGACACTTCAATCCTATCAAGAGAAGTATGGTGAATTAGCGGATGTGATTTCTGATAAAATCGATGCCAAGGTACTAATTGAACGGAATAAAGAACAGGTTTTAAAATTAAAAGAAGATCTTAAAGTAATGGAACAGGATCAACTAATATTCTTAGAACAATCGGATTATTTGCTAAACCTTAAAAAAGATATGGAACGTATTTTTAAGAATCGTTCGATTTTACATGACGTTACGGATCAAATAGTTAGCAATTACGAGGACGTTTTGGAAGAGGACCTAGGTGCAAAAAATGAAGAACTGATAAAGGCTTATGATGCTCTTGTAAGTGAATTAAAGTCAAAACAAGAGAACTTTATGAAAAATAAAGAAGCAATGGTAAGTGAGTTATTAACATTAAAAGCAATTGGTCTAGCAGAAGAGATTAAAAATAATGTTTCTATTCCGAAAAATGAAGAAGAAACGAATGCGTTACTCAGCAATTTAAGTGAAGTAAATGATTGTATTTCCCTTGAAAAATCACTTATTGTACGTGGATTACATGATATGGAACAGATGAAAGAAAATTTTGAAAATCAATGTTTACAACGATGTATCCACATTAAGACAGAGTTAGAACGACTTTCTAAATTATCAAAAATAGTTCTTGATGGTGAATCAATTAATATGATTAATCTTGTGATTCCGTATGTGAAAGATGAGTTTTATAAAGAAAAGATGTCATATTACATTGATGAAATTGTGCATCTAGCGGATGAATGTAAAACAGCAGAGGAGCGATTAAAATTTATAAAAACTTCTCTCTCATTAAAGAAATTATTCTCTGTCATCGTAACTGACATGAATAGTATAAAATTAACACTTTACAAACGAGAACGTATCAAAGAACAAAGTAAACATCTACGCTATGAAGAGGCAGTTGGAAGTACTGGTCAGTCACAAGGAATCTATATACAATTTTTAATCGCGATAATTAATTATATAAGTAATATTAATTGTGCAACTATGGATAGCAAGGGACTGTTAAAGGTTATTTTTATTGATAATCCGTTTGGGGCTGCAAAGGATGTATATATCTGGGAGCCTATTTTCGAACTTCTTAAAACAAATCAAGTACAGTTAATAGTGCCAGCAAGAGGTACAACTCCAGCGATTACAGGTCGATTCGATGTAAATTACGTGCTTGGACAAAAGATTATTGATGGAAGACAACAAACTGTAGTTGTAGATTATCAAAGTACAATTGATGCCAATGAGGTTGAGTATATACCAATTCAGTATGAACAAACGAGTATGGATTGGTTTGAAACCTCGGAGAATAATACTCTTGTCTAATAAGAATGTTAATGTTAAGATATTCATATAAAATGTCAAAAAAGGAGAGATTTTCGCGCTGGAACGAATTCAGATAGTAAGTACTATAAAAAAGTGATAGCAGTGAAAAATCTTTCCTTTTCTGTGAAGGAAGTTGAGGTTTTGGATTTGTTTGGTGTGAATGGTGTCAATTGCGGGGGAAAGTGTAATGGAAAGATATCATAATATAGTTAAGATAGAGAAAATAAAAAAGTGTTTGGAACAAGGGGATATTAAAAATGCCCTAGATGTCGCACAAACAATCAATAGAAAGAAAGTTAAAAATACATCTGATTTAAGTACATTAGCGGAAGTTTTTTTTCAAAATGACTGCTATGACATAGCAAGAGAAATCTTTCTATCCATTTATTCCAAAAACAAAGCTCGTAGAATTCTTGCTCAAATTGTGCATCTATCCATAAAGCTCAATGATGTGGAAAATGCAGAAAAATATTTGGAGGAGTTTAAAGAGGTTGCTCCAAAAGATTTATATTGTCATATCTTTCGCTATAATATTGATAAAATGGCAGGAAAAGATATCGATGTTTTAATTGCGGATTTAGAAGCACTGAAAAATGACTCTTATATGGAAAATTGGGCGTATGAACTTGCAAAGCTTTACCACAAAGCAGGCGCTAAAGATAAATGCATCGACGAGTGTAGTAATCTTATTTTATGGTTTGGTAATGGTGTTTATGTTGAGAAGGCTAAAGTCTTAAAAGCATATTATTTGGGTGACATTGACTTATCCGAAATTGAAGAAAAAAAAGAGGAATTCAATGAAGAGCAGATAGCGAAGCAGATTCAGAGCATTTTAAGCGAATATAAGGCGAAAGAAAATGCGAGAGAGAAAGATGAAATCATAGAAAATCATAGTGTTCATGAGGATGGTCTTAAAGAAGGTTTGGAAGAACTGGATAAAGAAGAGGAATTCAACAACTCATCTTCTGAAGAAGTTGTAGATAATGAAGATAAATTAGAAAAAAGCGAAGATACTTATAAGGTAGAACTTACAAAAGAGAGTCAAGAAGTAGAGACGGTCAAAGACACTTTGGATACAATTTTTGACGATGCCAAGGAAGATGTAGAAGAACATAATGATATTGATGAAATAGTGTTAAAGAAATCAGAAATTGAAGCCATGAAAAAATCACTTTTAAAGCATGTAAATTCTTTGGAAAGTGGTGCTCTTAGTGAGCTTGATAGCTCATTGGAACCGGAGGACTTAAGTAATGATGAACTCATTAATGATTCTATGGACACTGTGGTAGAAGAAGTGAATGAACCAGATTATTTAGGGGAATCCATGGTTGAACTTTATAAGTTACCAGATTTGAATCAAAGAAATCCGTTCATTGATCAATTAGAAGAGCTTAATGCGCTTATTTGTGAAAAGGAAATAGACATAGAAGAGCTTTTGGGAAATTATATTCGTATTGCACCAGCAGGGAATCAAATTCTGCAATCCTTGCAAGAAATCGTAAAAGACGAATTTTTAAATGCGAATTTTATAATAACTGGATCAAATGCATCGGGTAAAACACATTTAGCAAAACTAATATTGAAATTAATGCGAAGAATGAATTCCTCTATCTCATCAAAACTTGCCATTATTGATGCTGATAGGTTAAATCAAATTGATTGGGATGAAAAGAAAAGCCAGTTGGTTCATTGTACTTTAATTATTGAGCATGCTGCGAATTTAAATGCCAATAGTGTCGAGAACTTAATTGATATGCATAAATCTCATGGGAATACGCTATTTATTTACATTGAAGATTCAAATAATAACATAAACTCTTTATTAGAAACAAATTCAGAGTTTAAGAAAATATTCAAATATCGGATAGAACTTCCTGATTATACAGTAGAAGACTATATGGGATTTGTATATCATTATCTAACTGAGAGAGAATATGAAATAGAAGAGAATGCATTTACATTTTTAAGAGACAAGATAGAAGAGCAAATGATGAAACAAGAAGAATATTCTTTGACGAAATTATTTGCAATTATGCAACAAGTCATTAAAAATGCAGAGAATCGAAGCGCAAAACAATTATTGTATCATGCGCAAAGTGGTAATTTTAAAGGAACAGATTTATTGATTATTAAAGAACAAGACATTGATAGTATATAATTTTAGAAGATATCCCGCTTCTTCTAAGCGGGGTATCTTATGTTTATGGAAAGCGAATTGTTGTTTCCTAACATAAAATACGCTCCGCAAAAGATACGGATGATTAGTAAGGTTGTTAGTCACTTTTTTACAATTAGACTCTGAAACGCAATTGGATATTTTCCTTAAGTGATTGACCACCTTTTGATTGAACATTTTTAGAAATATTTAAAATATAAGATTCATCTTTTGCATAAGCTTCTAGTGGTTCTATTTCAATAAAGTTATTAACGGAGTCGTAGCGTATATGAGTTTTTAAAGGAGTCTCTGCGACGGTTGTAACGTACAAATTGATATTATTTACGGTAGCAGGATTTAAGGGAGCTGAAAATTTAATACGCCATACGAATTTACCTGTTTTGAACTTTAAATCTTGCTTTATTAGATTTCGTTGGCTTCCAGAAACTTCTTCAATGTCAATATAGTTTGTACTCATTTTTATCACCTCGTGTGTAAATTACATAAAATAAGGATTTATCGAATTCGATTTATCTATAATACTATGTAGAAATTGTGTATTTTACCCAATATATAACTTTTGGTAATCCTCATTATACAATAAGATTCTAAAAAAAGATATATGTTTCAATAGGTAAAAAGGTATCATAAGGAAAGGTTAAATATGAATAAGGAAACATTCAAAGCGGGAAATATGTTATATCCATTACCAGTTGTTATGGTAAGTTGTAGTGACCATAAAGAGCATGATAATATCATCACTGTAGCTTGGGCGGGAACAGTTTGTACCAATCCACCTATGCTATCAATATCAATACGTAAAGAACGGTTTTCCTATCAGCTGATAGAAGAAACAAAAGAATTCGTAGTGAATTTAACAACGGAGAATCTTGCAAGAGCTACTGACTTTTGTGGGGTTCGTTCTGGAAGAAATATAGACAAGTTTAAAGAAATGAATTTAACAAAGGTAAAAGGAGAACATGTAAATGTACCAATGATTTTAGAATCTCCTGTGAATATTGAATGCCGTGTTAGAGATATTATTAAACTAGGTTCACACGATATGTTTATAGCAGACGTACTATGTGTTCATGTAGATAAACAGTTGATGAATGAAAAGGGTAAGTTAGAGTTAAATAAATCAAACCCAATCGTTTATTCCCATGGGGAATATTATGGAATTGGAGATTTGCTTGGAACCTTTGGATATTCGGTAAAAAAAGAATCGAAAAATGATGCTACACAGCAGAAAAAAAATCAAAAAAACACATGTGAAACCCAAGAGACGAATAGCAATAATAAAAAGCTAAAAAAACAGAAAGTAAAGGGAGCCAAAGAAATCGTTAAAGATGTTAATAAAAATCCATCGAAAAAAATAAAAGAAAAAAATAAAAAACGATAAAATAAAAGTGAAGTAATTAAGTTGCAGGAGAAAAAGCATGGAGCGAAATAATATTGTTTTAATTGGAATGCCTGGAGCAGGAAAAAGCACAATGGGTGTAATTTTGGCAAAGGTAATGGGATATCAATTTGTTGATGCAGACTTACTGATACAGCAGGAAGAAAAGAGGTTATTAAAGGATATCATCAAAGAAGAAGGTTTGCAGGGATTCTTAGAGATAGAAGAAAGAGTAAATAAAGAAATTAAGGCAATAAAAACAGTAATAGCTACTGGTGGCAGCGTAATTTATGGAGCAAAAGCCATGGAACATTTACGAGGCATAGGATTCGTGGTATATTTGCAACTTAGTTATGAAACAATAAGCAAGCGATTGGGGAATATTAAGCAAAGAGGCGTTGCATTAAGAAAAGATCAGTCTTTATATGATTTATACTTAGAAAGATGTCCATTATACGAGCAATATGCTCACATAACAATAAATTGTGAAAATTTAGATATTGAAGCAGTTGTAGAAGAAATTGTGGAAAGAACCAAGACATTAACCCAATAGTGTAAGACAATATATAAAAGGTATCCTGATTATTGAACAATGAGTAAGCGCAACATTAGGAAAATACAGTGTTTTTCGAAAAAAACATTTACAAATAGTAACTTTATGATATAATGAAAACGGAATGAGGCGTCCAAAGCTTGCTTTGAGATGCCGACTGGAGTAACAAGGTTATGAACGTCTTTTTGTTCATAACATAATGAAAACGGAATGAGGCGTCGGGAGTTTGCTTTGAGATGCCGACTGGAGTAACAAGGTTATGAACGTCTTTTTGTTCATAACATAATGAAAACGGAATAAGACGTCGGGAGCTTGCTTTGAGATCCCGATTATATGAATGAGAAAATTGATTATTAAGTTAAGTTTTAAAAAAGAAAAATATTATTTAGCAAATTATAAGAGCAGTTTATGTGCATAATTACAATAGAGTGGGAATAAAGGGCAGTACACTAATTTAACTGCGTAATAAATAGATAGAGGTGTGCAATGGAGCAGTATATTATTAAAGGTGGGAAAGCATTAGCTGGTGAAGTCACAATCGGTGGCGCCAAGAATGCCGCACTTGGGATTATAGCGGCAGCAGTTATGACTGATGAGACAGTAACAATAGAAAATTTACCAGACGTTAGAGATATTAATGTATTATTAAAAGCAATTGAAGAAATTGGTGCAAAAGTTGAAAGAATTGATAGACACACTGCAAGAATCTCTGGAAAGAATATTTCAACATTAAATATCGAACAAGATTCAGTAAGAAAAATTCGTGGTTCCTATTATTTATTAGGAGCTTTATTAGGTAAATACAAAAATGCCCAGGTAGCATTACCTGGTGGATGTAACATCGGAAGTAGACCAATTGACCAACATATCAAAGGGTTTGAAGCACTTGGTGCTGAAGTTAAGATACAACATGGCTTTATACAAGCGGAAGCAAAAGAATTAGTGGGCAATCATATTTATCTTGATGTAGTAAGTGTAGGTGCTACAATCAATATTATGATGGCTGCATCTCTTGCAGATGGCTTGACTACAATTGAAAATGCTGCGAAAGAACCACATATCGTTGATGTTGCTAACTTCTTAAATAGTATGGGAGCAAATATCAAAGGAGCGGGTACAGATGTTATTCGTGTAAAAGGTGTATCAAAATTACATGGTAGTACTTACTCAATTATTCCAGATCAGATTGAAGCTGGTACATTTATGCTTGCTGCAGCAGCAACCAAAGGTGATATTATTGTTAAAAACGTAATTCCAAAGCATTTAGAAGCGATTACTGCAAAGCTCGTAGAAATTGGTGCAGAAGTAGAAGAGTTTGATGATGCTGTCCGTGTTGTAGCTACAAAACGATTGGGACATACACAAGTTAAAACATTACCATATCCAGGATTTCCAACGGATATGCAACCTCAGATATCTACCGTATTGGCGATGTCAACTGGAACAAGTATTGTAACTGAAAGTATTTTTGAAAGCCGCTTTAAATATGTTGATGAATTATCACGTATGGGTGCTAATATTAAGGTAGAAGGAAATACAGCTATCATTGATGGTGTAAAGGAACTAACAGGTGCTACTGTTAGTGCTCCAGATTTAAGAGCTGGTGCTGCATTGGTAATTGCTGGACTAGCAGCAGATGGTTTTACTATTGTAGAACAAATTGAATATATTGAACGCGGATATGAAAATTTTGAAGATAAGATGCGTGAGCTAGGAGCAACAATTGAGAAAATAGACTCAAAAGATGAAAAAGCAGTACGCAAATTTAAATTAAAAGTTAGTTAATAAAAAGGCCTATCACAAAATAGTTTTTAATTATTTTGTGGTAGACCTTAATTTTTTTATATGTAATATGATATATAATAATCAAAGCATATATTTTTAAAAATGAAGAGATGTCTTTTCACTATAAAATAGCTTCAATGTATAAATCTGTTTCTTTTGTAAGATCGACATAGGTGTTATCAGGGAAAGCAATTACTGGTCTGGCAGAAGAGAATTGATTCATCATTACAATTTTTCCGATTGCTTGGTTATTTAACCGTACGGTATTATTTAAATAGGTCTGATATACATGCTCAACAAAAGTCATTAAATATTTTGGCTCAAATTTCTTAAAACCTTCTGTGTTAAACATTGATAAAACTTCAAATGGACAAAGTGCTCCTCGATAAACGCGAGCAGAAGTCATTGCATCATAAACATCTGCAATCATAACTATTTTAGCAAATCGATCAATCTGATCCCCTTTCATTGACATAGGGTATCCACTACCGTCACAACGTTCGTGATGCATGATGGCAGTCATTTTTATGTGAATATTAATGTCACTTGATTGTAGGATATTGTACCCTTTGGTGGTATGGGAACGTACGATTTCAAATTCTTCCTCGGTAAGTTTTTCAGTTTTAAACATTACTTCTTTGGGAATTGTGAGTTTACCAATGTCGTGTAATAGTCCACATAGTGTTGCGGTCTCTATGTCTTTTTTTCCGAAATTCAACCACTTGGCCATTGTGTTAGAAATCAGAGCAACGTTTATAGAATGAACAAATGTTTCGTCTTCTAAATCTCTTAGGCAGTGTAACATATCAAAAAGATGAATTCCATTTCTTGCTTTTTCAGCAAGAGTACAGATTTGCTTATATAAATCTGCGGTATGGATCTCTTTTTTCCCGTTTGCGATATCATTTAATTCATTCTTTAATAATGCAGTAGAATTTAAAAGAGAATTATTAAAATCTTTAAAAGCTGTGGTATTTTTTACTCTTTCTGAATGCATATGTTCCGTATATGAATCTGTTAATACAGGAGCCATTGCTTTATCAGGCACAGAAATCATTATATTTTTTATGGAATAAAACTTAATTCGAGTAATGGCCTTGTCTGTTAAAATCGTACCTTTAGGAATTATTAGCTGATTATTAAAGGTATAGACATCCTCAGCAACCTTCATACCAGGGGATGCCTGCTTTGTTAATATCTTTAGCAAATTCATAGTAAACCTCCAACACATAACAATGTATGGCAAAATTATAGGTGATAAGTGATAGTTTCATTATAGGATTATATGTAAAAAATGTCAATCTGTGTATAGAAATGTTATTTTTTATAAAAGAAAGGTGGAATTTGTTTCAATTTTGTAGATGCGACAAGAATCGTTGTAGGGAAATTTTCTCATATAAAATAAAATAGTTGACAATTAATACGCTATGGTTTATTCTTATTTCACATGTAACACGTGCAAATGCACAAATAATCATTCTTAGAATGAATTCTATCATGATACATTGAGTCTTGCTGTTAAGAAATCAATTATAGATGATAGAAACAAAATAAAATTTTTATGAATTTCTCTTATTTAGAGTGACGGAGAGTAAAGACTCGGTGAAGTCACGGCAACCCCTGTTATGGAAGGTGCCAAGTTGAGCGAGTAATCGAACAATAAGAGGATTTGATTATTGCTATCAAGTCCGCTTATGCGGGCTTTTTTTATTTGAAAGGAGTATTCCAATGAATAACAAATTATTATTTACTTCTGAATCGGTAACAGAAGGACATCCAGATAAAATCTGTGACCAAATCTCCGACGCAGTACTAGATGCTTTATTAGCACAAGATCCTATGAGCCGTGTTGCTTGTGAAACAGCAATTACAACTGGTTTAGTTTTAGTTATGGGTGAAATTACAACAGCAGGTTATGTAGATATTCAAAAGATAGTTCGTGATACTGTACGTGAAATAGGATATGATAGAGCAAAATATGGATTTGATGCTGATACTTGTGGTGTAATTGTAGCGTTAGATGAACAGTCCGCAGACATTGCGATGGGTGTTGATAAAGCACTAGAAGCAAAAGAAAATACTATGACGGATGAAGACATTGAAGCAATTGGTGCAGGGGACCAGGGAATGATGTTTGGATTTGCGTCCAATGAAACAGAAGAACTTATGCCTTATCCAATATCTTTGGCTCACAAATTAACAAAGCAGTTATCATTGGTTCGTAAGAATGGTACATTATCCTATCTTCGTCCAGATGGTAAATCTCAGGTAACTGTTGAATATAACGAAGAAGGACAACCTGTTCATATCAATGCAGTAGTATTATCTACACAACATGATCCAGATGTGACTCAAGAACAGATTCATGAAGATATTAAAAAATATGTATTTGAGCCTGTTTTACCAAAAGAATTACTAGATGAAAATACAAAATACTTTATTAATCCAACTGGACGTTTTGTTATTGGTGGACCAAACGGAGATAGTGGTTTAACTGGTAGAAAAATCATTGTAGATACGTATGGCGGATATTCTCGTCATGGTGGCGGAGCGTTTTCCGGTAAAGACTGCACAAAAGTAGATCGTTCTGCTTCCTATGCTGCAAGATATGTAGCAAAAAATATTGTTGCTGCAGGTCTCGCAGATAAATGTGAAATTCAGCTTTCCTATGCAATTGGTGTGGCAAAACCAACATCAATCATGGTAGATACCTTTGGTACAGGAAAAGTTTCCAACGAAAAATTAACTGAGATTATTAATGAAAACTTTGATTTACGTCCAGCGGGAATCATTAAAATGTTAGATTTAAGAAGACCAATCTATAAGCAAACAGCTGCTTATGGTCACTTCGGAAGAAATGATTTAGATTTACCTTGGGAAAAACTTGATAAAGTTGAAGCATTGAAAAAATATTTATAAAAATAAAACTTGGTTCAAGCATTTTGCTTGGACCATTTTTATTACAGGATAGACTTTGGTGAAATAACGTATTAAAGTGAACTTCCGTCAAAAGCTAAAAAAAAAACTAGGTGATAAAATACGCACCTCGCTGGGATGAATATATGGGAACGCAAACGGATCAGGTGCGGAGAGTGTACTTAACACAATTTTTAGCACACTTTTATGAAATAATAACATAATCGCTTATATATCCATCGTTTCATAAAAAGTTAAGAAATATCATGCTTAGTTAATGTGTAAGAAAAGACAGACTATGGTATAATATAGGAAATATAGCAGTTAGGAGGGAAATCAGTGGATTTAAAACGAAGACTGCGAATGGCTTTTGTAATTATTATATTTCTACCATTACTTATGGTGTGTGGGATAGGAAAAGCAATTATTACGTATCAAGTAAACTCCATTCAAGAAACGTATGATGTGGAATCAAATACAATGCAGTTGATTACTAACCCATTACAAATACTCAATCGAGTAACAAGGGATGTTTATAATCGTGTGAAACTAGCCGCTTTAAAGAACCCTGAGTATTTAGAGAATATAAACTATATAAAAGAGCTTAACAATGAGTTAAAGGACAAGTATTCGTTTATTGTAGCAAGAAAAGGAAATGAAATAATATTTGAGGGAAATTCTGAAAAGCTACAACTGATTAAAAATAGTTTACCTCAATTTGGCGTATATAGCACAGATGTAGATGGTGGAATTTATGTTGGAGGGAAGAATCCATTTTTATTAAAGCAGCAAGACTTTTATTACAGCGATGGAACTCCTGGAACTATTTTTGTTATTACTGATGTAAATACATTGGTGCCGCAGATTAAAGCATCTGCAATTCAGGCCGTTGTATCTTTTATTATGATAATTGTTATTACTGCGTTAATTTTAATTGTGTGGTTATATCGAGGGATTCTACGCCCTTTAAATACGTTAAAACAAGCAACCAATGAGATGAAGAAAGGAAATCTAAATTTCTCTATTTCAGGGGATCCAGACGATGAAATTGGCCAGTTGTGTGAGAATTTTGAAGAGATGAGAATTCACCTAAAAGAACTGATCGAATCTAGAATGCAATATGAGCAAGAAGTAAGAGAGCTGATTAGTAATATCTCTCATGATCTAAAAACGCCGTTAACTGCAATTAAGGGATATTCTGAGGGTATTCTTGATGGTGTGGCGGATACACCTGAGAAAAGAGATAAGTATATAAAAACAATATATTCAAAAGCAAATGATATGTCAGTTTTAGTAGACGAACTTTCTCTTTATTCAAAAATTGATAGCAATACAACATCGTATGTCTTTAGCACAATTGACGTAGGAGAGTATTTTGGGGACTGTATTGATGAGGTGAGTTTAGATCTTGAATTAAAAAATATAGAACTTGGTTATGAGAATACCACAGCGCCAGATGTAAAAGCAATTGCCGATGCAGAACAATTAAAACGTGTAATCAATAATATCATTGGGAATTCAGTTAAATATTTAGGTAAGAAAAAAGGCAAGATAAATGTAAGAATTAAAGAGCTGGGTGAATTTATACAGGTGCAGATAGAAGACAATGGAGTTGGTATACCTGCAAAAGATTTACCGTATATTTTTGATCGATTTTATCGTGCCGATGCATCTAGAAACTCTAAAAAAGGTGGATCGGGTCTAGGGTTAGCAATAGCAAAGAAAATAATAGAGGAGCACCAGGGGAGAATTTGGGCAAGTAGCGATGAAGGATTTGGGACATCTATATTCTTTACCTTAAAGAAGTGGAGTAGTCAACCATTAAAGACAGAAAGTAATTCTAAGAGTAACAAAGATAAAAAATTACAAGTAAAAGATTAAAATGATAAGGAAGGTTAGGAGGAATTACAATGGAAAAGATATTAATAATTGAGGACGAAGTTGCAATTGCGGAGTTGGAAAAAGATTATCTAGAATTATCAGGATATGACGTGGTGATTGAGCATTCTGGTGATACAGGACTAGCAAGAGCGTTACAAGAGGAATTTGATTTGCTAATTCTAGATTTAATGCTACCAAACGTAGATGGCTTTGAAATATGTAAGCAGGTAAGAGCTGTAAAAAACATTCCAGTAATTATGGTTTCAGCTAAGAAAGATGATATCGATAAGATTAGAGGTCTTGGCCTTGGAGCGGATGATTACATGACAAAACCATTTAGTCCTAGTGAGTTGGTTGCAAGGGTAAAAGCACACTTAGCTAGATATGAAAGATTGATTGGCTCAGGTGCAAAAGAAAATGAAATAATTGAAATACGTGGAATTAAAATTGATAAAACTGCAAGAAGGGTGTATGTAAATGGAGAAGAGAAGACATTTACGACGAAAGAATTTGATTTACTAAGCTTCTTAGCCGAGAATCCGAACCACGTATATACAAAAGAAGAATTGTTTCAAGAAATCTGGGATATGGAATCCATCGGTGATATCGCAACAGTCACAGTTCATATAAAAAAGATTCGTGAAAAAATAGAAGCAAATACCTCGAAACCTCAATATATTGAAACTATTTGGGGTGTTGGATATCGATTTAAAATATAATAGTAAAGAACTTACTTCGTTGACAAGATTATCAAATAAAAGTATAATTGTGGTGCTGAGATAAAAGGAATGCCCTGATAGGTAAGCACTTAAAATTGCAATATTACAGAGTTATACTATGCTTATTGGGGGCTGTTTCGCTTAGAAACAGCTCTTTTTCAATACTTACATTAAGAAAGGGGGATAAAGATGGATAGTAGAATTGCATTAATTGGTATTATCGTTGAGGATATCGAAGCATCCTATGAAGTAAATCGCATATTGCATGACTATAATACATATATCATAGGAAGAATGGGTATTCCGTATAAAGAGAAGAATGTGAATATTATTAGTATCGCTATCGATGCAGAACATAATATTATAAGTTCTCTATCGGGTAAGTTAGGAATGGTTAAGGGAATTAGCGTAAAAACAATGTATTCAAAAGGCGCTAATAACTAGTGAATTTATATGTATTTATAATAAACATATGAAATGGAAACAGAAACCTGTAGTGAGTTTTATCAGATTAAGATCCACATTGGTGGAGGAATGAGAGGATTTATGAAAAGAATAGTTTCATTGTTATTGGTAACGGTATTTTGCTTTGCACTCATGACTGGCTGTGCAAAAGAAAATACTAATAAAGAAAATGAGCAGATATCACCTACACCTACGTTACAAGAGAATAATGATGTAACGGTTATCCCGACAAAAGAGGCAGAGAGCCAAAGTAAAAAAGACATAACAATAGCTGCTTTAAAAGGGCCTACAGCAATGGGAATGGTAAAAGTTATGAAAGATGCTGCAAATGGTGAAACTGCGAATAACTATAATTTTGTAATTGCGGGAACTGCAGATGAAATAACAGCAAAATTAGTTTCCGGAGAAATCCCAATTGCAGCAGTGCCATGCAATTTAGCATCGGTTCTATATAATAAAACCAAAGGTGGAATAAAAGTTGCAGGAATTAATACACTTGGTGTGTTATATATAATTGAATCTGGTGATACAATTAAAAGTGTGAACGATTTAAAGGGTAAAACAATTTACTCAACAGGAAAAGGAACAACGCCAGAGTATACTCTTAATTATTTATTAAGTTCTGCAGGAATCGATCCAGAGAAGGATGTCAAGGTTGAGTATAAATCAGAAGCGACTGAAGTTGCGGCGATATTAAGTGAAAAAGAGAATGCGGTAGCCATGTTACCTCAGCCATTTGTTACCACTGTAATGATGCAAAATGAAAACGTACATATTGCACTTGATGTTACAAAAGAATGGGAAGCATTAAGTGCAGATGAAAGTTCTGTTGTGACAGGTGTAATAGTGGTTAATTCTAAGTTTCTTGAAGAAAATAAAGAAGCGTTTAATGAATTTCTAGATGAATACTTAAATTCAGTAAACTATGTAAATAACAATATTGAAGAGGCTGCACAGCTTGTTGAGGAGTTTGGTATCGTAAAAGCAGCAGTTGCAAAAAAAGCGATGCCATATTGTAACATTACCTTTGTAGAGGGGGATGTCATGAAGGAAAAAATCGCAGGCTATCTCAAAGTATTATATGATCAGGCTCCAAATTCCGTAGGTGGGGCATTACCAGAAGATGATTTTTACTATGTAAAATAAAAAAAGAAATATTAAAAGAAGTCCTTTTTAAGAACTTGTGACCATCCTAAAACCCTATCTTATGAAGTAATAAGTAAGGGATGAAGTATGTATACACAAAAGTAAATAAAAAGGACTTCTTTATACTTAGATACTTAATTACATATACCATTAAATTTATTTTAATAATAATAGCTACAGATATAGCAATTCAGCGATCCATAGAGCTATAATGTTATATGGTAAATTAATTTGTGGTAGGCTTTGCTTGTTTGCTGTTAATCCAATCGTTTAAATATTCCTTGATGATACCAAACTGTGTTGGACCTATATCTAGAAAGAATTCATGGAACTCTTTCATATTAAAATCGTCGTTCAGTTTTTCTTTGGCAATATTTCTTAATTCCATAATCTCCAAATAGCCAATAGAATAAGGTAAATATATACCGGGCTCAGCTAAGATATTTGTGTATATTTCTTTGGCAGTTTCTTTGTCAACGCCATAATCACCCCAAAAGCTAAGTACCTTCTCCTTCGTCCATCCATCGTAGTGGATTCCGATATCCGTTAGAGAGTAAAGGCAATGTAGTGCTATTGAGTTAGCTTTTAAGAAATTAGCAAGATCTTTTGAAAATCCTGCAAAATCATAGGAATAAAGCTCCACATAGGTAGCCCAACCTTCGTCATAACCAGAGACATTGATAACGCTACGGACTGGGTTTGGATTGTTTTGGCGGAAGTATACATTCTGGAATAAGTGTCCAGGGTATCCCTCATGTGCAATGGTTGGGAATATCATTTCCATATCGTAAGATTCATTGTTATTAATATAGATATTATTCTCGGTATAATAATCAATTGGTGGAACAAGGTACATAGCAGGACTTAAATGGTCTTCTAAAGACTCATGAACATACTTAATATTGCAATTTACATCCTCAAGGGATGGAAAATCGTCCTTGATGATATCTTTTAGATATTCAATGATTTCAGTTGGTTCAGAGGATGGGAATTTAAGACCCATGTATTCGTTGTAGATACTTTCATTTGTAAGTGCAATGGTAGTCATAGTGGCTCTGCTCTTGTTTAAGGTAGTTTCAAGTGCAGTCTTCATTTCAGCTACTGTCTTAGAAGAGCCGGTAGATAATTGGACCATTAGCTCATAAAAATCCTTGCCACCCTCAAATCCACATAAGCCATTCTCATTTTTAGAGGAACCTTTTAATTCAGTCAAGGTATCTATGAGCAATTGATAGGATGGAATGACGCTGTCAAGAACAAGATCACGATTCTTTTCTTGATATAAAACGATATCATTGCTTTTAAGTTCGGTTAAGTTTGATACTTTTTCATCAAAAGTTTCAATTAAAAAATTATCTTTTGGAGAGGCAATAAAATCTGCGCATTGCGCAATGATAAGATCCGCTACATCATCAGACATAAAATATCCTTTTGAAGCTTTTTCGCGCTCAAATGATGCAATTTCAGAATAGAAATCCTTAATACTAGCTAGCATACCAAGATAGTCCTTGACATCCTCTTCATCATAAAATGTGAATTCTGCTAATAGAATTGGAAGTTGTGCCTGCAATCCAGTGGTTGGACCAAGACATTCCTGGTAGTATAGGTAATCCCCTAGTTTTAAGGTCTGCGATAGACTTTGGTTAAGTATTTTATAGATCAGTTGTTCTTCAGAAGTTAATGTACTTACGTCGTACTGATTGAGTATGTTTAAATTGTTTTCGGCTTTCGTTAGTTCTTCTTTCATTTTTTCAATGGAATAGTTACCAAAGGTTTGAATGCTTTCTGAGATACCGTAACTTTCTGGATTAGCAATTGTATAATGCAGTGATATTGTATCACTTGTTACTTCTTCAATAAAGTAATCACTCAGATAACTATTAAAGTCTTTTGAATTAGGTTTCTCGTTGGATGTAGAACAACCGACAAGTGTGAAAATTATTGTAATTACCAAAAGAAACGATAACCACTTTTTACTACGATTCATGTAAAATCCTCCTATGCCTTTCTAAGCTTACCAGATGAAGTTGAGTTATTACTGGTAGTAGATCTTGCTAATAATAAATGTATTCACTGCAAAGATATAACATGCCCACACAACTCGTACTTCATTTATATACTCATAACATATCTTAGAAAATCTTTCAATAAAAACCATGGATTTTAATGCCTTTCTCATAAAGGTAACTATTAAGCTTTTGTCTTTTTTGACCGAAATATGTAGTAACATTATAAAATTTACGGAATTTGAGCTAGTAATGCGTACAATAACAATGTTAGTACATTGTACTTGTGCTTTAGTAAATCGGATATTTGCAACCCGCTTAAGCTACTTGCTCATAAACTCATTGCCACTTCGTGGCATTTCAGCAATAATTAAACTCCTGCTGAAATAGTGAAGTCCCTGTAGAAGCGATGGACTTTTCTAATGGGGTTAAAATATAGAATACAGGTGAGAGTGAAATCTATGCAGATGAATGGTATTTATGCAAATCAAGCAAAATCCTCAATGGTAGTAAAACAAGGGATGAGCAGTACAGGGTATGAAAAAGGGCAGATTATTGAAGGCATAATATCCAAGGTATCCGATGAGGTTTCCATTAACTTTAGTGGAAGAGAAGTTGCATTCTCTAAAAATACAGTACAAAATGCCAAGGAAGGCGAGATAAGACAATTCGAAATTGTTGATGTTACGAAGAAGGGTATTGTGCTAAAGGAAGTTGGAGCTAAGTCGGGATATGGTGGTGATGCAGGCCTTACTTCATGTACGATGGTAAATGTAGACTCCTATGGTTTGATAGCGAGCAATAAAGAGACAACGAAAAAAGAGGATGAATCCCAAGAGAATTTAAGTGAAACTTCGAACAAATTAACAAGTGATGATTATGCAAATCTTTCAAATGAAGGATTTACTTTAGAGAAATTCAATCTTGAGCGTTTCTTGCGTGCAATTGAGCGCATTAAGGAGCAAAAGAATTTAAAAGAAAAATCAATCGTAACACAAACGGAACAGATGAAAGAAATGAGGGAGTCAGTTGCTTTAGTTGCTTGTTCGATTGCCACTGATACAATGTCTGCCGATAAAATTGCAGCAAAGTTAATCGAGCTAGATCTTCCAGTGACGAAAGAAAATGTTGAACGCATGCTTTCTACAATGGATTTTGCAAAAACAGCAGATAAAATAGACGATGCGGCTTGTGAATATCTAATACGCAATGAGTTAGAGCCAACGGCCCAAAATATATATAAATCCATTCACAGTGGTGCCAAAGAAAGTAACGGTACCAATGATGAGGCATGGCAAGATCTACTTGGTACTGTAACCGGCATCATGCAAGAAGCAGGAATAAGCATAGATGACGCAAACTTAGCTACTGCGAGATGGTTAATGGACAGAGAGTTACCAATTACCGGTGAGAATATTAAGTACAAAAAGTTTCTGGATGAAATAAAAGAAGGTGACTATGTAGAATTAGCACTTCAATTTGAAGCTTTGAAAATACGAAACGGAAACGAGATAGGGAATGTTTTCATTTACGAGGAAAATAGTAAACGTGCAGAGAACATTGTAAACAAGGTTCAAAACATTACCGAGGATGGTTTATTATACGCATGCTATAAACGGCAAAATATAGAACAAAGTCTTGGAACCGAGAGGGAAAATCATCTGGACGAGATCAGTATTCAGGAGCTGAAAGAAGCGGAAGTAGAATACTCTGATGTAACATCGATTGATTTAAATGAAACGAAGGATTCAGTAACGTACATAACTGCGAAACGTCAGCTAGAGGAGATACGATTAAAACTAACTACGGAAGCTTGCAATAAGATGCTTTTAAAAGGTATATCCGTTGAAACAGAAGGTCTATCTAGAGTGGTTGAGCAATTAAAGACAATGGAAAATGAATATTATAGCAACTTACTAAAGGAAGTGGGTGCAAGTAATGAGCATCTATCCTTATTAAAACAGACGGCAGAAAGTTTACAGGGATTGCAAGAAGCGCCAAGTCTTATACTAGGTAAAACTTTTGAAACAAGAACGATACAAACAATCCAAAGTTTATCCGACGTAGGTGGTTTATATAAGGAGAAGTATCAAAATGCAGGAGAATCCTATGAAGCTCTTATGACAAAACCTAGATCTGATTTGGGTGATTCCATTGCAAAAGCGTTTCATCATGTAGATGAAATACTAAACGATCTTGGCCTTGATACTACAAAGGCAAACCAAAGGGCGGTCCGAATATTAGGATATAATAGTATGGAAATAACAAATGAAACTATCAGTGCGATGAAAGCTTATGATGGGAAAGTAAACGATTTGTTTAAGAACCTAACACCACCTGTAACAGCTACACTAATTAAAGAAGGAATCAATCCTTTGCAGTTACCACTTGATGAAGTCAATGAATTGGCAAAGTCGATTATTGACCGGGATGGACAATCAGAGGAAGAAAGTTTTAGTGAATATTTAGTACGATTGGAAGATAAAAAAGAACTAACAATGGATGAGCGGAAATCCTATATTGGGATATATCGTCTTTTGCATCAAGTAGATAAGTCCGATGGAGCAGCCATTGGAGCACTAGTTAAAGCAGGAGCAGAGATTACGTTAAACAATCTTTTAACAGCAATTCGAACGAAAAACACAGGTTTTATCGATGCAAGCATTGATGAGACGTTTGGTACATTAGCTTCCATTAATAAAAATGGAGAGTCCATTCACGATCAGATTAATTCTGCATTTGAGAGTTTTGATAGAGATGGTGTTTTGAAAAATGATGAGACTTTATATCAAAGTAATATAGTGAGCCACATACGAAAAGATATTACCCCAGACAAAGTAGGGGATTCTATTGCGGTATTTGGAGATGGGTTTGTAGATACAAGTTTAGAGCGCATAAAAGAACAGTTTGATCAAGTGAATACGGATACCTATAAAGACCCTGTGATAAAAAATCGTATGGAACAGATTCAAATGTTAAGTAAGAGTACAGAACTAGAGCAGCAGTTCTTAAAAGAATATGATATTCCAGCGACTATAAATAATTTATTTGCTGCAAAGGAAATGGGTGAGAATGCTGCAAGTTTATATCAAAACGTCGATGCACTGATGAAGAGCATTGCTAAGAAAAATCCAAACTTTAATCCAGAGATGATAACAGAAGAACTCTTTGCTGGTGGGAATACTAACAATGTTTACATTGATTCCATGGATAAACCAGACAAACTTACATCGTTATATGATACATTTGAGAATCAGACAAAAAGCTTGTTAGGACAAGCATTAACACAAGACAATCTGGATATGGAAGATTTACAATTGGTGAATGGGATTCGTTCTACCCTACCCCTTACTATAAATCTGAGCAAAAGAGAGTATTTTAATATACCAATGGAAACAAACGATGGTGTGATTGCCATGAATTTAACCGTTGTCCATGAAAGCACCAATAAAGGTCAGGTCAGTATAAAAATACCAGATAAAACCAATGGCACCATCCAGGCAGAATTATCAATACACAACAAGCAGTTAAAATGTTTTATGACAGCAGAAAATAAAACGGTTTTAAACCAGTTAAAAAATCAAGAAAGTGAATTAAACTCTCATTTTATAGATATGGGACTTACGGTAGAGGAATTATATTATGCTATAAAGCCGACGGAGAATAGTAAGTTCATCTTTAAGAATGGTAGTATATATAAGGCTGAGGATTTTAATGTGAGTGAAACATCACAACAAAGCAGTGATGCGACGACTGATGATTTATATAGAGCAGCAAAAACAGTTGTTTCTCACATACAAAACTGGCTAAGTAAAAAGGATAGCATATAAAAAAGTAAAGCATAGATAAATGCAAAGAAAGGATTCGGTGAAACTATGAGAATCAATCATAATATGTCAGCGATTAAAGCAAACAATCAATTATTTCGTACAAATTCAGCATTGGATAGAAGTTTAGAGAGGTTATCCTCAGGATATCGTATTAATAGAGCAGCAGATGATGCAGCAGGAATGGCGATTTCTAAAAAAATGAGAACACAAATCGATGGGCTAGATCAAGCCTCAAGAAACGGCTCCGATGGAATCTCTTTGATTCAAACAGCGGAAGGCGCATTGAATGAAGTAAATGCAATGCTTCAAAGAGCAAGAGAACTTGCAGTTCAAGCATCCAATGGGACCAATACAGCAGAGGATCGTGCAGCAATTCAAGCAGAAATTGATCAACTAAACAAAGAAATTAATCGTATTTCTACTTCGACGGAGTTTAATACAAAAACTTTATTGGATGGTAGTGTGGACAATCAATCCTATTCCAGTAGCAATAAAGTACAGTTAATTTCACTCTCTGATACGGTTACTGCATCGGATATGAGTTTGACGATTATTCAGGATGCTAGACAGGCAGTTGTAAGTGGATTTAAATTCGCTGATCCAAATTATGAAATTAAAGATGGTGAAAATGGTACAATAAATGTCAATGGTATGGAAGTAAGCGTCGAAGTTGGTGATACTTTAGCAGAGGTATATGAAAAACTTCGAACTGCGGGTGATGCCATGAATATTAAGGTGTTTGCTGGTCAAAAGGGTGCCGTAGGAAGCGACCCAGAGAATGCAGATTATAAACAAGTTGGTCTAGGTAATGGGGATTTAGTGTTTGTTTCTAATGCCTATGGTTCTAGTCAAACAATAGAGATTAACTGTGATAATCAAAATTTAAGTGCATTGTTTGGTTTGGATAATGGAGGAGTAAAAGCAAGTGGTGTTGATGCAAAGGCAACCCTTGGAGACGGATTCTCACAAACTGCTACGATTAGTGCAAAGGGTAATATCTTAACGGTAACTGACAATAATGATTTTGAAGTTAAATTTAAGGCTACGCCAGGAGCAGCTCAGACGGTATTTACAGATACTACAGCGAATGGTTTAGAAGGAACAATAACCCCAGGAGCCAACCACGATGTTTCAATCACGGTATTAGATGCAGGACCAATGGACTTACAAATTGGTGCAAATGAAGGTCAGACAATGTCTGTTAAAATCCCATGTGTAAATACCGTAACACTTGGAACGGATGCGGTTAACGTAAACACAGAAAAAGGAGCACAAGAAGCCATAACGATACTGGATAATGCAGTAAATCAAGTAACAGCCATTCGTGCCAAACTAGGTGCTTACCAAAACCGTTTGGATCACGCGATTGCGAATTTGGATGTTTCATCTGAAAATATTACGGAAGCTTTGTCTCGAATTGAAGATGTGGATATGGCAGAAGAGATGGCTACATACACACAACAAAATGTATTAGCACAAGCTGGTACTTCAATGCTTGCACAAGCGAACCAAAGACCACAAATGATTCTTACATTACTTCAAGGCTAATTTAAAGGTGTAAAATATGGAAAGAGATAAAATACAGGAGTTTACACTCCGTGTAACACAAGCATCAAAAACGGAACTAGTTGTTATTTTATATGACCTTATCTTGTCCGATATAAAAGAAGCAAATCGATATTATGGTGAGGAAGATATGAATTTATTTGTGCATGAACTTAAGCATGCATCAAAATGTGTGAATGAGTTAATGGCGACACTGGATTACAAAATTTCATTATCCCATGAGCTGTTAAGTTTATATTCTTATGCAAATAAAATGTTAATTGCTGCCCAGATGAAAAAGGATCCATCCTTGTTAATCTCTGTGGTTTCTGTAATTGAAAAACTAAAAGTAGCATTTGAAGAGGTTAGTAAGCAGGATATAAGTGGACCTGTTATGGAAAATACGCATCAAGTTTATGCAGGGTTAACGTATGGCAAAGGTATTTTAAATGAATCTTTTTTAAGTACTTATGATCAGAATCGTGGTTTTAAAGCATAGAAAGTGGTGTAGAACCAATACACAAAATTGGAAGCATAAAAAAAGTCAATAAATTAATTAAAAAAAGATATTGACATTAAATACCAATTCGTTTATACTTTACAAAAATTAATAGTGCCAAAAAACCGATGAACAAGAGTAGTAAATAAAGGAAGTCTTTACAGAGAGCCGTGGTAGGTGTGATACGGTAAGACAGGATAGCTTATCCGCAGAATTTATCGAATGGACTTGTGAGGGTGACTTGAAACCATTTGGGAGTAGACGTCAACGGGGACCCTGACCGTTATCAGCGGGGTGTATATGTTTGTATACAAAAAGAGTGGATGTCAATTGGCATCAATTTGGGTGGTATCGCAGAAGTTATAAGCTTTTGTCCCTTTAAGGGGCAGAGGCTTTTTTTTTATTTCTAACTTCGTAATCGACTAAGATATACATGGGTAAGAATCTAGATGTTTCGATGTATATTTACCAGAATCGTTATAGAAACCAAAGCATATAGAAAGGAGGGTTCGTAGCCACTTCGTATACAACATTCATTATTAACTTTTAAAATCGTAGAAAAGGAGAATAGAGTATGGTAATTCCAAGTTATGAACAAGCGAGTGAATTTTTTAAGGAGTATCATTATATCCCAGTATGTAAGGAAATTTATGCCGATGAAATCACACCAATTACATTACTACGAAAATTAGCGCAAATAGATAAAAACTACTATTTGCTTGAGAGTGTTGAAGGCGGTGAACGTTGGGGTAGGTATTCTTTTTTAGGAATGCAGCCCTTACTCCATGTGAGTGCAAAAAAAGGTGAAGTAACGATAAAAAGTGGAGCCATAGAGAAGACAGAAAGAAAAGATCCAATGGAAGCATTAAAAGAGTTATTAAATGCATACAAAGCACCTAAAATCAGAGGGCTACCTTCATTTGCGGGAGGTTTCGTCGGATATTTTTCCTATGAGATGATTCGGTATGTGGAACCGAAACTAAAACTTTCTGAGAGCGAGTTTAATGATTATCACTTGATGCTTTTTGACAAGGTGATTGCGTATGATCATTTAAAACAGAAAATAAACATAATTGCTAATTTTAAAACAGAGGAAGGAGAGCAAGGTTATCAAGCAGCACTTCTAGAAATTGAAAAGCTTAGTCATTTTATTCAAGAGAAGATGACATTAAAAAAACAGCAGGTCAAGGAGCAGGTAGAATTTTATTGTAATACAACCAAAGAGGAGTATTGCAATATGGTAGAAAAAACGAAAAACTACATACGAGAGGGAGATATTTTTCAGGGCGTTATTTCAAGAAGATTTGAAGCGAATTACACAAGTAGCTTATTAAATGCTTACCGAGTGTTAAGGACTACAAACCCATCTCCGTATATGTACTTTATACAGTGTGAAAATATACAAATTGCTGGAACATCACCAGAAACAATGGTTAAGCTTTTGGATGGGAAACTTAGTACGTTTCCTATTGCTGGGACTAGAAAAAGGGGGAAGGATGAGGTGGAGGATCAACAGCTTGAAGAAGAGCTGTTAAACGATAAAAAAGAGCTGGCAGAACATAATATGTTGGTTGATCTTGCAAGGAATGACATTGGAAAGATTTCTGTATATGGAAGTGTTTGCGTAGAAGATTATCTAAAAATTCATAGATTTTCAAAAGTAATGCATATAACTTCGGCAGTATCAGGAGTTTTAAAGGACGGTAAGGATGGGTGTGATACAATCGCCGCTTTGTTGCCAGCAGGTACTTTATCAGGGGCACCAAAGTTTCGTGCAATGGAAATTATTGAAGAGCTTGAGAAAGCTCCTAGAGGAATCTATGGTGGAGCGATTGGATACTTAGATTTGTCAGGCAATTTAGATGTCTGTATTGCAATTCGTACGGCTGTTAGAAAAAACAATAAAGTATATGTGCAAGCTGGTGCTGGTATTGTAGCTGATAGTGTAGCGGAACTTGAATATGAAGAAACAATGAGTAAAGCAAGCGCAGTCATGGATGCAATAAAACGGGCAGGTGAGGTGGTGGATGTATGATTTTACTGATTGATAATTATGATAGCTTTTCTTATAATCTGGTTCAGTTCATCGGTGCCATTTGTAGGGGGGGAGAGGAATTCGGTAGGTTAGAAGAAATTAAAGTGATCCGGAATGATGAACTTAGTGTTGATGAAATTGAACAGATTGCACCAGAGTATATAATTTTATCGCCTGGTCCTGGAAGACCTAGTGAAGCAGGAATTTGTGAAGAGCTTGTGCTTCGTATGTTGGGTAAGAGTAAAATATTAGGTGTATGCCTTGGTCATCAAGGGATATGCGAATCCCTTGGTGGGTCAGTTACTTATGCAAATGAACTTATGCATGGGAAACAAAGTGAAATATATATGAAATCCGATCCAATATTCGATGGAATTAAGGATGGATGTTTGGTCGCTAGGTATCATTCCTTAGCAGTGGAAAGAACCAGTTTACCTTCCAAGTTAGAAATTATAGCAGAAACAAAAGACGGAGAAATCATGGCAGTAAAACATATAGAATTTGATGTTTATGGTTTGCAGTTTCATCCGGAGTCTGTACTAACACCGGATGGAAAAAGAATATTAGAGAATTTTTTAAAGTAATGGATGGAAAAAGAATAAAGAAGAAGTAAAAAAGCATTGAGCGTAAATGTGTTATAAAGACTTTTATAAGATAATAGAAGGGGGATTTTAAATGATCAAAGAAGCTATTTATCAATTAGTAAATAAAAAGGATCTAACATATGAAGTAGCAGAAGCGGTTATGGATGAAATTATGAGTGGAGCAGCGTCACAGATTCATATCGGAGCCTATTTAACTGGGCTTCGTATGAAGGGTGAAACCATTGAAGAAATTACAGCAAGTGCGGCTGGAATGAGAAAACATTGTACAAAATTACTTCACGATATGGAAGTCCTCGAAATCGTTGGTACAGGTGGTGATGAAGCAAATAGTTTTAATATATCAACGACTGCAAGCTTTGTTGTTTCAGCGGCGGGGATTCCGGTTGCCAAACATGGTAATCGTAGTGTATCAAGCAAATGTGGTTCTGCGGATGTGCTTGAAGCACTTGGCGTAAACATTATGGTTTCTCCAACACAGAGTACACAAATTTTAAAGGAAATCGGGTTATGCTTCATGTTCGCTCAGACTTACCATACCGCCATGAAACATGTTGCACCTGTTCGCAAAGAACTTGGAATACGTACCATATTTAATATATTGGGACCACTTGCAAATCCAGCTGGAGCCAACTATCAACTTCTTGGTGTATATGAGGAAGCACTTGTCCGGCCGCTGGCAGAAGTATTGGCTAGACTAGGGGTGAAAAGAGGCATGGTGGTATATGGGCAGGATGGTCTTGATGAGATATCCCTGAGTGCAAAAACGACTTGTTGCGAAATACGTGATGGTAATATTTATGGATATGTGATTGAACCAGAACAATTCGGATTTAGCAAATGCTCAAAAGCTGAGTTACAAGGTGGAGATTCAAAAGAGAATGCCGACATTACTAGAGCTATTTTATTAGGGGAGGAAGGGGCGAAGAGAAACGCAGTTTTAATGAATGCAGCAGCCTGTATCTACATGGTAAATGATAATATGTCATTGCGACAAGCAATGGAGGTTGCAAGTGAAATGATAGATAGTAAAAAGGCATACCAACAACTGGAGCGCTTTATTGAACTTTCAAATCAGTATTAAAATGGAGGGGATATGATTTTAGAAACGATTGCAAAAGAAACGGTAGAACGTGTTCGGATTGAAAAAGAAAGAATATCATACGTTGATATGAGAAGAATGGCTGAATCAATGCAAAAGAAAGTTTTTTTATTTGAAGATGTGTTACAAGGGGAAGGGAGCCATTTTATCTGTGAAGTGAAAAAGGCATCTCCATCCAAAGGGGTAATTGCTACGGAGTTTCCTTATACCACGATTGCAAAGGAATATGAAGAGGCAGGAGCGGCGTGTATCTCTGTTTTGACGGAACCAAATCATTTTTTAGGAAGTGATTCTTATCTAAGTGAAATAGCAAATATCGTACAGATTCCAATTCTGCGAAAGGATTTTACCATCGATGCGTACCAAATCTATCAAGCAAAGGCAATAGGTGCGGATTGTGTTCTTTTAATTGTAGCGCTGCTTTCTAAAGAAAAGTTAAAGGAATATTTACATCTTTGTGATTCCATTGGTTTAAGTGCAATTGTAGAAGTTCACGACGAACTGGAAGTTTGGGTGGCACTCCATGCAGGTGCAAGAATCATTGGAATAAATAATAGAAATTTAAAGAACTTTAATATGGATCCTTTCAACTCCATTCGATTAAAAAAGCACATTCCTGATACAGTAATTTGTATTGCAGAAAGTGGAATTTCATGTAGAGATGATATTAGGAGATACGAAGATGCTGGAATTTACAATTTTTTAATTGGTGAAACCCTAATGAAAAGTAGAAATAAGCAAGAAAAGTTGAAGGAGTTAAAAGGGATTGTGGACAAAAATTAAAATTTGTGGATGTAAGCGCAAAGAAGACATCGAACTTGTGAATAAGTTTCGACCAGATTATGTTGGATTTGTATTTGCACCAAGTTCTAGAAGGGTTAGTTATGAGCTTGCAAAAGAACTAAAAGGAATATTATCAAAGGAGATACAATCGGTTGGTGTTTTTGTAAATGAGCCTTTGGAGCAAATTATTACCTTGTGCAATCATCAAGTAATTGATGTAATTCAGTTGCACGGGGATGAAACCAGTGAGTATATAAAGATTCTAAAAAAAGAGGTCTCCCAATCGATTATAAAAGCAGTTCGTGTAATTTCAAAGGAACAAATACAAAAGTTTGATGAATCGCCCTGTGACTTTTTATTATTAGATACCTATCATAAAGGAAATTATGGCGGGGGTGGTATCGTCTTTGATTGGAGTATGATCCCTAAACTTTCTAAACCTTATTTTTTAGCTGGTGGGATTCATGCAGGTAATGTGAAGCAAGCTGTGAATGAGTGTAGACCTTACGGTATTGATCTTAGCAGTGGCGTCGAGGTGGATGGCTTTAAGAATGAAGCTAAAATACGGCGACTTATGCATGAATTGAATGAAATGAATAATGAAAGCATGAATCAAATGGGAGATGATGAAGGGTATTTATGTAAAATACACTTAAAATTTGTGGAAGAAAGGTGACGAAGTAGTATGAAAAAGGGACGTTTTGGCGAGTATGGTGGTCAGTACATACCAGAAACTCTAATGAATGCTGTAAAAGAAGTGGAAGAGGCTTATGAATTTTATAGTAAAGATGAAGAATTTTTAAAAGAGCTTGATGATTTGATGATAAATTATGCAGGAAGACCATCTTTGCTTTATTATGCAAAGCGAATGACAGAGGATTTGGGTGGAGCAAAAATTTACTTAAAACGAGAAGATTTAAATCATACAGGGTCTCATAAAATTAACAATGTACTTGGGCAAGTTCTACTTGCAAAAAGAATGGGAAAAAAACGAGTGATTGCAGAAACAGGAGCAGGGCAGCATGGAGTTGCGACTGCAACGGCAGCGACGCTAATGGGACTCGAATGTGAAATTTTTATGGGAGAAGAAGACACAAGTCGTCAAGCACTTAATGTCTTTCGCATGGAACTTCTTGGAGCAAAAGTACATGCCGTTACAAGTGGTACGAAGACATTAAAAGATGCTGTGAATGAAACGATGAGAGAATGGACAAAACGTGTCGATGATACTTATTATGTTCTAGGTTCCGTCATGGGACCACATCCATTTCCAACCATCGTGCGTGATTTTCAAAGTGTAATAGGGAAGGAAATAAAAGAACAATTGTTAAAGGTAGAAGGGAAATTACCGGATGCTGTGATTGCTTGTGTAGGCGGTGGAAGCAATGCAATTGGTGCATTTTATGAGTTTATAGGTGATTCTTGTGTAGAACTAATAGGTTGTGAAGCTGCAGGGCATGGTGTCCATACTGATATGCATGCGGCAACAATTACAAAAGGAAGTAATGGTATATTCCATGGTATGAAATCCATGTTCTGCCAAGATGAGTATGGCCAAATTGCACCGGTATATTCTATTTCAGCAGGACTTGATTACCCTGGAATCGGTCCAGAACATGCCAATTTGTTTTCTACTGGACGTGCAAAGTATGTGCCTGTAACGGATGATGAAGCTGTTAACGGATTTGAATATTTGTCAAAGATGGAAGGTATTATACCTGCCATTGAAAGTGCACATGCAGTTGCATATGCAAGAAAACTTGCGAAGGAGTTATCAAAAGACAAAATTATCGTAGTAAATATTTCTGGACGTGGTGATAAAGACGTAGCTGCAATTGCAAGGTATAAGGGGGTAACGATTAATGAATAGAATCAAGAATGCATTTGATCATGGAAAAGCGTTTATCGCATTCATAACTGGTGGAGATCCAGACCTTGATACGACGGAAGAGTTAATTGTTTCTTTGGAAGAGGCAGGTGCGGATTTAATAGAGATTGGAGTTCCTTTTTCAGACCCGATTGCAGAAGGGGAGGTTATTCAAGCAGCCAATGAACGGGCTTTAAAGTCTGGGTGTACCACAGACGCATTATTTCAGATGATAGAAAAGGTAAGAGATAAGGTAGCGGTGCCACTTGTGTTATTAACATATATCAATCCAATCTATACCTACGGGAAGGAGCGTTTTTTGAAACGTTGCAATGAATGTGGCATTGATGGAATTATTGTTCCTGACTTGCCTTATGAAGAAAAAGAAGAGCTAATTGACGATTGTGATACGAACAATGTTCATTTGATTTCACTTATTGCGCCTACTTCTAATGAGCGCATCGAGATGATTGCAAAAGACGCAAAAGGTTTTATATATTGCGTTTCTTCTCTTGGTGTCACAGGCGTTAGAGAGGATATTAAAACCGACCTATCGAATATGGTTGGTCGTGTAAAAAAAGTAACCAGTACACCATGTGCCATCGGATTTGGCATTTCTATACCCGAACAAGCAAAGGAGATGTCGAAACTGTCAGATGGGGTTATTGTAGGAAGTGCAATCGTTTCGTTAATTGAGAAATATGGTAAGGATTGTACAAAGCCTGTAAAAGAATATGTTAGAGAAATGAAATCATCCATTACGAATTAGTAGATACAACTTTAATTCCTATTGTTATTTTATGTAATTGTCGATAAAATAAAAGAAATAGGAGGGAAGTATGTATGGGTATTTTAAAAAAATATAGAGTCCGCATACTGGCGATTGTTGTATGGTTATGTATCTGGCAAGGATTTAGTTGGTATGTTGGTAATGAAATATTAATAGCCTCGCCAATGGACGTGTTACTAGCGCTATTTGAGTTGTTACAAGACAAAGGGTTTTACCTTTCTATCATTCATTCGGTGGCTAAAATCGCATTCGGCTTTTTACTAGCTGTTGTAATTGGAATTTTGCTAGCCTTATGCTCTAGTGTTACTGTTTTTTTAAGTGAAATGATTGCAATACTCATACGTTTGATTAAATCAATTCCTGTGGCTTCGTTTGTCATTTTAACATTGCTGTGGGTACGTTCGCAAAACTTATCAATTATAATATCATTTTTCATGGTCTTGCCGATTATATACCTAAATGTTTTAAATGGTATACAACACACCGATATTAAATTGCTTGAAATGGCAAAAGTCTTTAATCTTAGTTTTTTAAGAAAGATGCGCTATATTTATTTGCCTGCAGTTATGCCATATTTCACAGCTGCTTGCTCTGCTAGCTTAGGACTTTGTTGGAAGGCTGGTATAGCAGCAGAAGTGATTGGTCTACCAATCAACTCCATTGGAGAAAAATTGTACGAAGCAAAGCTTTACCTAATGACCAAAGAATTATTTGCATGGACGATTGTAATTGTTTTCATTAGTATTGTATTTGAGAAGTTTATTATGGCAATCATAAGAAAAATAGAACAATATATTTTAAATGGATTTTTGTGATAGACTTCCAATATGAAGTGATGAAACAAGCATAATAATGAAGAGTATTTAAATTAGAAAGGGAATACGATGTCTATTATAGTAAATCATATTACAAAGTCCTATCATGGCCAAAAGGTATTAAATAATATATATTTTGAAATTAAAGAAAATAGTTGTACTTGTATCATGGGACCATCTGGTGAAGGAAAGACCACGTTACTTCGTATCCTAATGGGTTTGGAAAAACCAGATGATGGTAGTGTAGAAGGTATCAAGGGAGAGAAGTTATCTGTTGTTTTTCAGGAAGATCGTCTTTGTGAGGAGTTGGATGCGGTAACAAATGTAACTATGGTATTAGGAAAAGATAAAAGTACGAATTCTATCATTGAGGAGTTTGATAAGGTGGGCTTGTGCAATTATTTTGGTAAGCCAGTTAGTAAATTAAGTGGTGGAATGAAAAGACGAGTGGCAATTCTTAGATCCTGTTTAATGGATGCGGATATTTATATAATGGATGAACCGTTTAAAGGTCTTGATGATGAGTTAAAAAGAAATGTGATCTCTTATGTGAAAAATAAGTTAAAAGGAAAAACCTTAATCGTTGTAACCCACGATATATCGGAAGTTGATTTATTAGAAGCAGAACTTATTTATTTAAATCGGAATAAGGAAATGAATCAATCTTAGGTTTATCAAAGTTTACACCAAACTCACTTCTTCTTGTTAAAATGGAGAACTATAATCAGATACTAAATTTGGTTTGGGCTCTATACATACATATGATTTCATGAGAAGAATCTTTCTAAAATGTGCAATGATTGCTTGAAACTTCCTTTAACTAATGCTTTCCATATGTATGCTTTCGTGCTATAATAGCCGAATATAAGTAAACAGATTAGTTAGATCAAGGTAGTTTATATCGTGAAAAACTATAGTTATTAATTGGAAGAATGGATATAATTTAGGAGGAAGTAGTTATGCACATCACATTAACCGGGAATCTTGGTAGTGGGAAATCAACAATTTGTAAGATACTAGAATCAGAGTATAGTTATGAAATATATTCAACAGGGACGGTTCAAAGAAAGCTTGCAGAAGAATTGGGGATTAGCGTATTAGAGATGAACCAACTTATGTGTAAAGATCGTAAATATGACACAATGATTGATGAAAAAACCATAAAAATTTCAAAAGAGAATAAGGACAAGGCAATTGTGTTTGATTCTAGACTTGCTTGGAATTTTGTGAATCCATCCTTTAAGGTGTTTTTATCTGTGAGTTTGGCAGTTGCAGCAGAGCGTGTATACGGAGATAACCGTGGAAATGTTGAAAAATATACCTCAGTAGAAGATGCTAAAAATCAATTAAAATTAAGAGCGGAAACTGAGAAAGTGCGTTATAAAGATATTTATAATTTGGATTATTTTAATTTTACAAACTATAATTTAGTTTTAGATAGTACGTATTGTACACCAGATTTGTTAGCAAGTATTATCGTAAAGGAAGCAGCATCCAGCGAAAATACTAAAACAAATGGAACTAAAATTCTTATGTCTCCAAAACGTCTTGGAATTGACATTCCAATGAAAGAGTTTAATAAAGAAACGTATTATTTGGATGGCGAGGTAGTTGTAACCTTGGAAGATAATGAATATAAGGTCATAAAAGGTATGGAAATAGTGGAAGAGGCAGCAAACAAAGGAATTCCATTTGTTAATGTTTCAATTAACTAAATTTACTAGATGGAAAAATCGCTAGTATTTTAAACGGTTTTATCGTCTGGTATAAGTTGTATTGATTATTACGGCATATAACATTTTCATTTACAAACAATAGTATCAGTTTACTAATTCTTTAAAAATTGATGCGAGGTGATTGTTTGGAAACGAAAGAATTTTTAACTAAAAAGAACAAGAAATTGATAATCACCATTGGGACTATAGTGGCAGTGTATCTGGGATTTAAATACCTTTTGCCTTTATTTGTCCCATTTATATTCGCCTATTTTGTTGCGTGGTTACTACGGCCAATCGTTAGTTATCTTCATAAACGATTAAGAATACCTGTAGCAGTTGGGGGTAGTTTAAGTCTATTATTGTTACTTATAATGGTCGGAACTTCCGTTTTTTATGTTGGCCGTATGTTTATTAATCAGTTGATTCTTTTCTTAAAAAATATGCCTATATACGAAGCTTATATTTCAAATCAAGTGGAATATTTATGTGTAGGTGGAGACCGATTGTTAGGGTTGAGTAGTGGTACTATGAGAGGTTTTTTTAATAACAGTATGCAATCTCTTTTATCGATGATTCAAAATACCTTATTACCCAAAATGACAATGCAGACTTTAAAAGTTGCAATCGGCGCATTTGAGATTTTTACATTAATAATTATAGTATTAGTTTCAATTGTGTTATTTATTAAAGATATGGAGAGTTATAAGGACGGTTTCCGCAAATCACCTTTTTACGCGAAAATTCATAAGGTGACGAAAAAACTATCCTCTACAGGAACTGCTTATATTAAAACACAAGCCATTATAATGTTTATTATTGCTGTAATATGTGTCGTTGCTCTTTTTATCATTAAAAACCCGTTTGCCATTTTAATAGGCTTAGTGATTGGAGTGTTAGATGCCTTCCCAATTCTAGGGAGCGGCATGATTTTGGTTCCATGGAGTATAGTGCTAGTCTTTCAAAAAAATTATTTTGATGCAGCGGTTTTAATGAGTGCGTTTTTAATTTGCCAATTCGTTCGAGAAATCGTTGAACCAAAACTTTTAGGAAATAAGCTTGGAATTAAGCCAATCTATAGTATGATGGCAATGTATATTGGGGTTCAGTTATTTGGGTTTGCAGGATTTTTCTTAGGACCCTTTGGACTTGTGATTATTCGTACTGTAGTTAAAACGTACACGTAATGTAGTTAAAACGTACACGTAATGTAGTTAAAACGTACACGTAATGTAATTAAAACTTACACGTAATGTAATTAAAACGTACATGTAATGAGAGAATATAAATAATTAAATTTGTAAGATACTATTTTAAATTAGGTAAGAACTTATTTATATATATAAAGTTGAAACCTATATAAAAAAGGAAACATGCCGAATAAGCACTTTGCGAAGATAAATATATTGCTATGAAAGTGCTTCGGTACGTTTTTGAAGGAGTAATAACACATAGGAAAAAAGTTTTATTTTATGAATCAAAATTGCCATGAAGTGTATAAAAAGGTATGTATAAAACGTATAAAAAAGACATGCATGTTACGTAAATTTGCTTGACAAAAAAGGGTGAGTGGAATAGAATCATAAACATGTAAGCGTTGAAAAGGGATAGTATATATCAGCCTTCATTTCAGAGAGAGAATTAAAGGTGTGAAATTCTTATGAAGTGTTATAGAACCTGCCTTTGAGCACTATATGAAAGTATAGCGTATGCCGGCGTTAACGGTAGAAAGAGAATTGATGTAGTAATAGAGTAAAGTTTTAAGTCTATTACCTACACAATTAATTAGGGTGGTACCGCCGATTTTTTCGGTCCCTTTCTTAAGGGACTTTTTTTATTGTCTAAACATAATTTTAGTGTAAATAGAGTAAAAGGTCCCAAGTTTAATAAACTATAAGTAAAGGAGATTAGTATGGGAAACGATAAAAAATTAGTTGAGTCCATTACATCTATGGAAGAAGATTTTGCTAAGTGGTATACAGATGTAGTTAAAAAGGCAGAATTAATCGATTATTCAGGAGTAAGAGGTTGTACAATTTTTAGACCTGCAGGTTATGCAATTTGGGAGAATATACAAAAAGAACTGGATGCTAGATTTAAGGCAACTGGAGTAGAAAATGTATATATGCCAATGTTTATTCCAGAAAGTTTATTAAATAAAGAAAAAGATCATGTTGAAGGTTTTGCACCAGAAGTTGCATGGGTGACTCATGGTGGTGGAGAAGAATTACAGGAAAGATTATGTGTACGTCCAACTTCAGAGACTTTATTCTGTGATTTTTACTCAAATATAATTGAATCATACCGTGATTTACCAAAGTTATACAACCAATGGTGTTCTGTTGTCCGTTGGGAAAAGACAACTAGACCATTTTTACGTACTTTAGAATTCTTATGGCAAGAAGGGCATACAGCACATGCAACTGCAGAAGAAGCAGAAGAAAGAACAATTCAAATGCTTAACTTGTATGCAGATTTTTGTGAAGACGTATTAGCTATTCCTATGGTTCGTGGTAAAAAAACAGACAAAGAAAAATTTGCAGGTGCTGAGGCTACGTATACAATCGAAGCTTTAATGCATGATGGTAAAGCTTTACAATCTGGAACTAGCCACAACTTTGGAGATGGTTTTGCAAAAGCGTTTGACATTAAATATACAGACAAAGAGAATAAACTTCAGTACGTACACCAAACATCATGGGGTATGACAACTCGTTTAATTGGTGCCCTAATTATGGTGCATGGCGATAACAGTGGTTTAGTTCTACCACCAAGAATTGCACCTACTCAGGTTATGATTGTTCCAATTATGCAAAAGAAGGAAGGCGTGCTTGAAAAGGCTGCTGAGTTAAAGGAAAAACTAAGTGCTTTCCGAGTAAAAGTGGATGATTCTGATAAGAGCCCAGGGTGGAAATTCTCTGAACAAGAAATGAGAGGTATTCCTGTTCGAGTGGAACTTGGACCAAAAGATATTGAAGCAAACCAAGCAGTTATCGTACGTAGAGATACGAGAGAGAAAACAATTGTATCCTTGGATGAAATTGATACTAAGTTAAAAGAAATTTTAGATAGTATGCAAGTTGATCTTTTAGAAAAAGCAAGAGAGCATCGTGATGCTCACACATATGAAGCGAAAACCATGGATGAGTTTGCGGATACGGTAGCAAATAAACCAGGTTTTGTAAAAGCAATGTGGTGCGGAGACCAAGCTTGTGAAGATGAAATAAAAGAAAAAACAGGTGCAACATCTCGTTGTATGCCTTTTGCACAAGAGCATATTTCAGATACTTGTGTATGTTGTGGCAAGAAGGCAAAAAGTTTAGTTTATTGGGGTAAAGCATACTAGAATGCATAAATACGTGAGAAGAGAAAATCTTCCACAATTTAGAGATGCCAAAAAGGTATCATAGGAGTGAATTATGGATAAACGTAATTTAACCCTTCTGACAGATTTTTATGAAATAACAATGATGCAGGGGTATTTTAAAAATAAAATAAATGATATTGTAGTTTTTGATATGTTTTATAGAACGAATCCATCAGGAAGTGGTTATGCGATTTGTTGTGGACTTGAGCAGGTTATTTCCTATATTAAAGAGTTGAATTTCTCATATGAGGATATTGAGTATCTTAGAGACTTAGGAATATTTGATGAAGATTTTCTTGATTATTTAGCAGGTTTTCATTTTACAGGTAGTATTTACGCGGTTCCAGAAGGAACGGTGGTGTTTCCGATGGAACCTCTTGTCAAGGTAGTAGCGCCAATAATGGAAGCTCAATTGATTGAGACTGCGATTTTAAATATTATCAATCATCAAAGTTTAATAGCAACAAAAGCGTCCAGAGTTTGCTATGCAGCTCGCGGTGAAGGTGTTATGGAGTTTGGTCTAAGAAGAGCTCAAGGACCAGATGCAGGTGCTTATGGGGCAAGGGCTGCAGTGATTGGCGGATGTGTTGGAACTAGTAATGTATTAGCAGCGAAAATGTTTAAAGTTCCTGCTTTAGGAACCCATGCTCATAGTTGGATTATGAGTTTTGAAGATGAAATAACTGCTTTTCGTACGTATGCTTCACTTTATCCAAATAACGCTACCTTACTAGTGGATACTTATGACACATTGCGTTCTGGTGTGCCAAATGCGATTAAGGTCTTTCAAGAGTTAAAAGAGGCAGGAAATATGCCAACCAACTATGGGATTCGTCTGGATAGTGGCGATTTATCATACTTGTCCAAAAAAGCTCGTAAAATGTTAGATGAAGCTGGATTTACGGATGCTTCTATTTGCGCATCCAGCGATTTGGATGAATACTTGATTGATTCTTTAAAGACTCAAGGGGCTAAGATCAATTCTTGGGGAGTAGGGACGAACTTAATTACTTCAAAAGATTGTCCAGCATTTGGTGGAGTTTACAAATTAGCAGCAATTAAAAAAGATGGAAAATTTGTCCCTAAAATAAAATTAAGTGAAAATCAATGGAAAATAACAAATCCAGGCAATAAGACCGTGTATCGCGTATATGACAAAGATACCGGAAAGATTCGAGCAGATTTAATTGCCTTTGCAGATGAAAAATTTGATGAAGGCAATCCGTTGTTATTATTTGATCCAATGGCGACTTGGAAAAAGACATATCTAAAACCGAATACGTATACGTTAAAGGAATTATTAGTACCAATTTTTGTTGATGGTAAATGTGTTTATGAATCTCCAAGCGTTATGGATATAAGAGAGTATTGTCAAAGTGAATTAAGCACATTATGGGATGAAACAAGACGTTTAATCAACCCGCATGATGTCTATGTGGATTTATCCAATGAACTTTATCAGACAAAATGTCGGTTAATTGATGGATACAATTATAATGGCGAGCGTTAACTTTAACTAAAGAATTAAGAGAGGACTGGATATAGTATGGAAAGAAGAATAGGTACAGTATCAATGGGAATTCGTTGCCCAATCATAAGAGAAGGCGATAATTTAGCAAACATCGTAGTGGAAAGCGTATTAGCTGCCAAAGAAGAAGGGGTAGAGTTACGTGATCGTGACATTATAGCTGCGACAGAATCCATTGTAGCAAGAGCTCAAGGTAACTATGCAACAGTTGATGCTATCGCTGCCGATGTAAAAGAAAAATTGGGTGGAGAAACAATTGGCGTTATTTTTCCAATCCTATCTAGAAATCGTTTTTCAATCTGTCTAAAAGGAATCGCAAAAGGAGCAAAGAAAATCGTTCTTATGCTTAGTTATCCAAGCGATGAAGTTGGAAATGAACTTGTTTCTTTAGATAAATTAGACGAAGCAGGGATCAATCCTTATAGTGATGTATTAACTTTAGAAAGATACCGTGAATTGTTTGGTGAAAACAAACATGCATTTACTGGTGTTGATTATGTAGAGTATTATGGTGACTTAATCAAAGAGTGTGGTGCAGATGTTGAAATTATTTTTGCAAATAATCCGAAAGTTATTTTAGATTATACAAAAGACGTATTAACATGTGATATTCATACAAGAGCTCGTACGAAGAGAATCTTAAAAGAAAATGGAGCAAACCGTGTTTGTGGTCTTGATGATATACTTACTTCTTCCATCGATGGCAATGGTTATAATGAGAAGTTTGGCCTTTTAGGATCCAATAAGTCTACGGAAGATAGTGTAAAACTATTCCCTAGAGAGTGTTTTGATTTCGTTGAGGATGTTCAAAAGCAGATTCTTGATAAGACTGGTAAATACGTAGAAGTTATGGTTTATGGTGATGGAGCATTTAAAGATCCTCAAGGTAAAATTTGGGAACTTGCGGATCCATGCGTATCCCCAGCCTATACCGCAGGACTTGAAGGAACACCAAATGAATTAAAATTAAAGTACTTAGCAGACAATGACTTTAAAGACTTATCTGGCGAAGCATTAAAAGATGCGATTGCTAAGAGTATCAAGGCTAAGAAAGATAACTTAGTTGGAAATATGGCTTCTCAAGGAACTACACCAAGAAGACTTACTGATCTAATTGGTTCATTGTGTGACTTAACAAGTGGTTCTGGTGATAAAGGAACTCCAATTATTTTAGTTCAGGGTTATTTTGATAACTACGTAAGCTAATCTAACAATGATTTCTTAAGAATGTGAACAAATGGTATAATAGTTCAATATTCAATGATAATTTAATATAATAGCATTTAAATATAGAATTAAAAAAGACTGTTAGGCAAGTAAAAGAAGGCTACCTCCTATGGAGATATACGTTTGCACTTGTTATAGCAGTCTTTTTCAATAACTTTTCTTGTTATGAAAGTCTTTATTTGTTTTTTTATTTTTGTATTTTGAATTCTTTATATATTGATTTACCTGTAGCTATTTTCAATTCTATATTTCGAGTTTTCAATATGTTATTTGCTTATATCTATTTTTATATGTTGATTGTTTTATATATAATTTTTAGATATCTGAATTCACCTATATCTCTACCTTTTTACATGTTAATTTTCTTGTTTTGTATATCTGAATTTACCTATATCCAAAATCTTTTGTATGTTAATTTTCGTATATCTATATTTTCGGTTTTTATCTGTTAATCTATCTATCTATCTAACTTTCCATGTCTAGATGTTCTATATTTAAATTATACTGCAGTTGCTTTTATTAGATATCCTCTATGTAAGATTTTTTGGATATATCCGCCATTCATATGCTATATCACTGGCTTATAAAAAATTAGAACCAACGTCTTAAGTGATTCGTTAAGGTGATATTACGAAACACAACGAAACTATTTCGGGTTTCGTTGGAATTTTATAAATAGTTTTAATTGTTAATTGAATTACCTCATTTTCATAGGGTTTGTCTAGGAAATTTTAATCTTTGAACAAAATCACAAGGGATATAAGTATATTAAATTTATTAAAAATATAAGAGGATAACGAAAAAAAGCACGAAACAAATGAAGAGAAAAGTAAAAAGAACTGATTCAATATCAAAAGAGCTATGAAAACTTGAAAATAAAAACCATATAATGGAATAACCAAAACAAATAAGAGAAAAATTAATAAAAAAAATAAAATATATATTGATTTATTGTTTAAACTGCTATATAATGGAAATACGAAAACGTTGTAGTAAAAATGATGGTGGTGTGATAATGGCGACGATAAGAGATATATCATTAAAGTGCGGCGTGTCGGTATCAACAGTAAGTAAAGCGCTGAATGGTTATCACGATATCGGAGATGCCACAAAACAAAGGATACTTAAAATAGCAAATGAGATGGGATATTATCCGGATTCGAATGCAAGAGCCTTGAAATTAAAAAAGACCTATAATATTGGAGTCTTGTTTTCTACCTTATCCGGGCATGGCCTAAGGAATGAGTATTTTGCACATATTTTAGCAGCTCTAAGAGAGTATGCTGCAAATAGAGGGTATGACATTACTTTTATTGAGCACAACATAGGCAATCGAAAGATGACATACTTAGAGCACTGTAGATATCGGAACTTTGACGGGGTTTGTATCATCTGTGCCGAATTTGGTGATCCGGAGGTTCATGAGATTATTCAGAGTAATTTTCCCGTGGTTATTGTTGATCATACATTCAATGATGCAATATCAATTCTTTCAGATAACATAGAGGGCATGAGAAAATTAACCCAGTACATAATAGAGCAAGGCCACAGAAAAATAGCGTACATTCATGGGAATAAATCGTCTGTTACTCATAATCGTTTGGTTAGTTTTTATAGTGTACTTCGTGAACATAATATTGTGATACCACAGGAGTACGTTGTTGAAGGAGTATACCGAAGTTCGGAAGAAGCAGAAAAAGTTACTCAAACTTTACTAGATTTATCGGATCCACCAACTTGCATTATCGCATCAGATGACTATGCTGCATTAGGCGTAATGAATACTATACGTAGGAACGGATTTCATATACCAGGGGATATTTCAGTTGCTGGATATGATGGTATTTCTGTATCACAGGCCTTAGAACCAAAACTAACGACCGTTGTACAGGATACCGATAGGATTGGAGCTGAAGCTGCAAAGCAGCTTATAAATCTCATTGAGAAGCCAATGGCTACCTCATTAGAGAATATATACCTGAAGGTACAGCTTGCAAAGGGTGGTTCTGTTTTAAGGATAAAACAAGAGCAGTTGTAGTCTTGGTTTATGAGCAGAAAGCCAGTAGCAAAAATTATTTAAAGGAGGAGTAAATAATGAGAATTTCCAAAAAAGTCCTAGCTCTTTTAATAGTGTTAGTGATGATCGTTTCTCTTGTTGCATGTAAAGAGAAAACAAATGAAACATCAAAGGGAGATCCAACAGTTGCAGCTACAAAAGAACCAGAACCTACGAAAGAAACTACAGAACCTACGAAAGAGGCAGAACCTACAGAAACCCCAGCTGAACCAACTCCAGAATTACCAGAAAGTATTATAACTGGTGATACGAGTCGTGAGGATGCTTTTTATGTATATTGCTGGAACGCAGATGTTAAGAATAATGTTATTAATTACTTCTTAAAATTCTATCCTGAATATGCAGATAGAATCGTTTATGTTGATACTGGTGGAAGTAACTTTTATCAACAAAAACTTGATCCGATTTTAGCAGATCCAAATAACCCTCAATACCCAGATTTATTTGCAGCTGAAATGGATTATATTATGAAGTATACAAATTCAGATTATTCCCTTGATGTTGCTGAACTTGGTATTACGGAAGCGGATATGGCAAACATGTATCCATATACTGTGCAAGCGGCTACAGTAGATGGTAAAGTAAAAGCGTTATCATGGCAAGCAGCTCCTGGTGCAATGATGTATCGTAGAAGTCTTGCTAAGAAATATCTTGGAACCGATGATCCTGCGAAAGTTCAAGAATATTTTAGTGATTGGAACAAAGTGATTGAAACTGGTAAAACAATCCTTGATAAATCAGGTGGAGCAACGAAGTTATTCTCTGGTGTAGATGATGTTAAACGTGTTTATCAGGCGGCTAGACAGACTGCATGGTATGATGAAAGTGATAAACTTTCAGTTGAAGACACTATGAGTAACTACATGGATTTTGCAAAGAGTTTATATGACAATGGTTTGACGAACAATACAACACAATGGTCTGCTGAATGGTCCGCAAACGCAGCAACAGACAATACATTTGCATATATGGGATGTACTTGGTTCTTACACTGGTGTTTAAAGGCTTATAGTGGTGGTACCGCTGTTGGTGAAGGAACTTATGGTGATTGGGCGATGACTGCTGGTCCACAGGAATATTATTGGGGTGGAACTTGGTTGGTTGCATCCAAGGAGTGTTCCGACAAAGAGTTAGCAGGTCTTATTATGAAAGCTACGACTTGTGACACTACAGTTATGAAGGATATCTGCGAAAATACTCTTGACTATGTTAATAATAAGCAAGCAATTGCTGAATTAATTACTGAGGGTAAAGGTACTTATGACTTCCTTGGCGGACAGGATTTCTTATCCTACTTCTCACCTTTAGCTGATGCGATTAAATTACCAGCAATGTGCGGTGAAGATTTCTATATTACTTTAGCCTTTGATAATCAGGTAACTGAATTCGTTAACGGAAATAAGTCCAAGGAACAAGCAATCGAAGACTTTAAGAATAATGTTGTAGATCTATATCCATATCTTTCTAAATAAGGGTAATTAAAAAACATAGTTTATAATAGGTAACAGAGTTTGGGTTAAACGTTTATAAGCTATATAAAAAAGGTATCCGGCTAATTCAGCCGGATACCTATAATAAAATCATTTCAAATCCACATTCTGAACATTTTATAGAGTCTAAAGGCTCTTTGTGGATTTGGGTTTTATAAAGTGTTCAAGATATCTTATTTCTAGTAAAGAAAATTCACATGCATAAGCAATATCCATTATTAAAAAAGGGGTTGGTGCAGAGTATGGCTAAGAGCAATCGGAAAAAACATAGAACGGTCGAATATGGTCGCTACGGATATTATTTTATAGCACCATTTTTTATTGTATATTTTCTTTTTTCATTATGGCCATTAATATATACCATTTGGTTAAGTACACAGGAATTTTATTATCGAGGAATGCAAGCGATGGGACCAACGTTTAATGGTCTTACAAACTTTAAACGAGTACTTTATGATACCAATCTTAAGGGAGTAGTGAATGAAGGAGCAAAGATATTTCATACAATGACATTTAAAACCTTAGGGAATACAATCATAATGTGGTTAATTAACTTTATTCCTCAAATTGCCCTTTCGTTGTTACTTGCAGCATGGTTTACAGATACGAGAGTTAAGTTAAAAGCCCATGGTGCTTATAAAGTAATGATTTATATGCCAAACATAATTACAGCAGCATCCATAGCTGTATTATTTTATACATTATTTAGCGTACAAGGACCAATTACTCAACTTTGTCGTTCCTTGGGGCTGATTGATGTGGGACGTGAAGCGACGGATTATTTCATGCAAAATAAGTGGTGGACTAGGATATTAATCGGATTCATTAATTTTTGGATGTGGTATGGTAATACAATGATTATATTAATTGCAGGAATTCTTGGTATTAGTCCAACATTGTATGAAGCAGCAAGGGTCGATGGTGCAAGTAGTACGCAAATCTTTCGTCGTATTACATTGCCATTATTAAAGCCAATTTTATTGTTTGTTTTAGTGACTTCCTCCATTGGTGGTTTGCAGATGTTCGATATTCCTTCTTTGTTTAATGTAAATAACGCAGGAGATGGATTGCCAGACTATGCTTCTCAAACAATTACAATGTACATAAAACAGCTTGCTCTAGGAACGAGTCGTGATATTGGTAAAGCTTCTGCAGCTTCTTTAATTCTTTTTTTAGTTACTTTAATTATTAGCTTAATATTCTTCTTTACATTGGGTGATAAAGAGCCTAAATCAAAGAAGATAAAAGAAGTATGAGGGAGGGGAAGTAGATGAGTAAAGATGTTAAATCAGTAAAAGACGCTAGCCATTCAAAAAGCATATTACGAAGTAAAATATTTCGTAATATTATATGTATTTTACTATCAGCATTAAGTTTATTTCCTTTCTATATTATGATTATTAATTCAACAAGGGCAAGTGTTGATATACAGCAAGGTATTGGTTTATTACCAGGAAAAGAGTTCTTTAATAATGTTTCTAAGCTGTTAAAAAAAGCCGAAGGGGTAGGAACACCTTTGTGGAAAGCTGTATTTAATAGTGCCTCCATAGCGGTACCCGCAACTTTATTAGCGGTATACTTCTCCTCCTTAACTGCATACGGTGTATTTGCTTATAAATTTAAATTACGTAGATTTGCTTGGTCATTTATACTTGCCATTATGATGATTCCTTCGCAAGTATCTGTCATTGGATTTTATCAATTTATGCTTAAGATTCGTCTTAATGACACCTACTTCCCATTAATTATTCCTGCACTAGCGGCACCTACTACGGTATTTTTTATGAGACAATATATGAAAGCCTCACTTCCGCTAGATATTATCGACGCTGCTCGTATTGATGGTTCCGGTGAATTTAGCACGTTTAACCGTATTATAGTTCCATTGTTAAAACCAGCGATTGCAACCCAAGCAATCTTTGCATTTATCGCTTCATGGAATAACTTATTTATGCCAATTATGATTATATCCTCACAGACAAAAGTTACATTACCAATGTTTATTCAACAGCTTCGTAGTGAACAGTTCCGTTCTGACTTTGGAATGATTTATGTTGGTTTAGTACTTACAGTATTACCGTTAATGATTGTTTATTTCCTATTATCAAGATATATTATCGCGGGAGTAGCTCTTGGTGGAGTAAAAGAATAATACTAAGGTTGTTGCAAGGCATTACTACTTTGCAACAACCTTTTTTTGATTTTAGAAAAGACATTGTTAAAGTAAGGCGTTAAAGTGAAGTTTCTATAATTTAAGTAGCACTACGCACCAAAATGCGCACCTTGTGGAGACGAATATATTGCTACTAAATTTGCAGGCACGTAGAATGTGCTATATGTATTCTTTGTTCTGTGTTTATGTCTCTTGACAAATATAGTCTAGGGGCTTATATTAAATTTATGTACAATAAGTATTGTGATAAAGGAAAGTGGACATAGAATCATGCAATCAGACCCGAATGATTTAAGATATGTTATGAATCGTCTACGCACGATTACAAGTCAGGTAAAACCATTTAAAAACACTACATTTGGTGAATATACTATGTTGTGTGCAATCGGTAAGATGATTGAGAATAATCAGGATAGTAAGTTAACTTCAACAAAGTTAAATGATTTTTTTGGTACAAAGAAACCAGCGACATCAAGGATGCTTACCGTATTAGAGAAAAAAGGGTACATAACGCGAAAGATGGACGCGAAAGATCATCGTATTTCATATTTAAGTCTTACCAAACTTGGAGAAGATGTTCTTAAGGATGAAACTGAAACGTATAAGGAATTAACTAGAAGAATCGCGGAACGTATGGGAAATGAAGAATTATCTGGGATGATAACAGCGATGAGTAAATTTAGTTATATCTTAGAAGAAGAATTGGAGACTTTATCAAACTAGGATTCGGATTTAACACTGTCGTAAAATAATCTTTTTTATGTATTTTTATGTATTTTTGTAGTTTACAGAGATTCATAGAAGTATGTCTGAAATTGATTATTTTACGGCAGTTTTTTTAATTTTTATAAGAAAAATCAAGTATTGAGAAAAGAAAGTGTTTTATGAAAGATTTATGGGTAAAAATCTATAATGATTATAAAAATAAAAGACTATGTATAATAATTTACTAAAATATTGAAAAAAATATTGACAGAGGTCTAAAATTAATGGATACTTATAAGTAAAACAATAATTAACATTGTTAAATATATCATAAGGAGGAGTTCTATGGAAGAAGTAATTTTTCAAATAACACCACAAGTGCAAAAGTTGGTGGAAGTATGTGAAAGATGTGATAAGGTGGAATCTGACTTATACAAAGAATATGATGTGAAGCGTGGTCTACGTGATATTAATGGTAAAGGTGTCGTAGCTGGGTTAACGAATATATCTGAAGTACATGCAAAGAACATTGTGAACGGGGAAGAAGTACCATGTGACGGCATGTTATTTTATAGGGGATATGATATTCGGAATTTAACACAGGGCTTTTTAAATGAAGGACGCTTTGGCTTTGAAGAAATTGCGTATTTATTGTTAGTTGGTGAATTGCCAAATAAAGAAGAGCTAGAAGAGTTTAGTTTGGAACTAGGAAAAAGGAGAACGCTACCTCAAAACTTTTTCCGTGACGTAATCATGAAAGCGCCAAGTAAGGATATGATGATTTCCTTATCAAAAAGTATTTTAACTCTATACTCTTATGATTCTGATGCAGAGAACACCTCTTTATCTAATGTTATGAGACAATGTCTAAATCTTATTAGTCAATTTCCAATGCTAGCAGTGTATAGCTATCATGCATATAATCAAAGTATCGGCAATAGCTTATTTATTCACCCACCGAAAGAAGAATTATCAACCGCAGAAAATATCCTAATGATGCTACGTCCGAACATGAAGTATACGAAATTTGAAGCGTCTGTACTTGATTTAGCATTAGTTCTTCATATGGAACATGGTGGAGGTAATAATTCATCTTTTACAACACGTGTAGTTAGCTCTTCTGGAACCGATACATATTCAGTTATGGCGGCAGCGCTTGGATCGTTAAAAGGTCCAAAACATGGTGGAGCCAATATTAAAGTAATGCAAATGTTTGAAGATTTAAAAAATAAGGTTCATGATTGGAAAGATGAAGATGAAGTGGCGGACTATCTAAGAAAAGTTCTAAGAAAAGAAGAGTTCGATCATTCTGGACTTATTTATGGAATTGGTCATGCAGTATACTCAATATCCGATCCAAGAGCGGAAATTTTTAAGATTTTTGTTGAAGAACTTGCAAAAAACAAGGGGCAAGAAGATGAATTTAAGTTGTATACCACGGTTGAAAAACTAGCACCTAAACTCATTGGTGAAGAAAGAAAAATCTATAAAGGTGTAAATACGAATGTTGATTTTTATAGTGGTTTTGTATATCGTCTACTAGGTCTGCCTCTAGAATTGTATACTCCAATATTTGCGATTGCACGAATTGTTGGGTGGAGCGCACATCGCCTAGAAGAAATAGTGAGTTCAGAAAAGATTATGCGACCAGCATATAAAAGTGTTTCGGAACGTAGAGATTACGATACCCTAGATCAAAGAAGTTAAAGAGATATAATAGGCTGTCTCAAACTAGATTGCATGAATGAAGAGATGCGAATGCGCTGCATGCATCTAATTTGTGACAACCCATAGATACTACTACATAAAATTAGTAGTATCGAGAAGATAATTTATCCACGTAAACCTTGAACAAACTTTTCAACTTCTTCTCTTGATTTAAATTGGTCTTGATTTCTTGCGACAGCTTCTCTGGTTGCACTATCTAATGTTTCTAAATAGGATTCAATACTATCGTCCGTAAATGTAACAATAGGAAAAACTCTACTACCAAAAGTGTCATCAGCGTCAAAAGAAAATGGATCCATATATCATCACCTCGAATTTAGTTTGTGAGGGTTTGATTTTTCTATACATGAAATTTAGATGTATGACACAAATTCCATTGACAAATAATATTTTCTATACTAAGATAAAAAATATAAAATATAAATCATAAAAACGTTGACGAAGAGAGTAAGAATCAAGGAAAGTCACAGCGAGTCGCAGAGAGTGGGAGTGCGATATGAGTAGAGGATATCTGAAAATCACTTCTAAGTTGCAAGGCTGAACATGTAGTAAGCTTTGTCGGTACCTACCGTTATATGGGGAATGTATAAAAGTCATAGTTACAGGAAAAGGATTGTAATAAGACGGAGTACGTGAAATAGGTGGTATAGTGAAAGCATATATGCTCTCATCCTGTTTTGGATGAGGGTTTTTTTAATTTATGGATATAAAAGCAGAAATGCTTTACTCCATGAATAGAAAACAATCGGCATCTATGTTTGTAAACAGAAACAGTGAAATTTACTCATTAGTAGAATTGGTAGTTGCATATGTAAGTCAATATCAAGAGAGGTGAATATGGAACTTTGGGATGTTTATGATCAGTGTTTTAAAAAAACTGGTCGTGTACATGAAAGAGGTAAGGTATTAGCTCCTTTGGATTATCATCTGGTGGTGCATATCTATCCAGTGAATGATCAAAAAGAAATTTTAATACAAAAAAGAAGTGAAACAGTAGCGTGGAAGCCAGGTATATGGGCTGCAACAGGAGGTTCTGCGGTACAGGGAGAAGACATGTATGAAGCCTGTATAAGAGAACTAAGTGAAGAGGTTGGTATTTTAGCGGATGAGAAATGCATGGAACTTTATGCACTTTTAAAACGTGAAAATAGCTATAACGCTGTTTGGATTGTCCATAAAAATATCGATATATCAGAACTCTCTCTTCAAGTTGAGGAAGTTTCAGAAGCGAAGTGGGCCTCAATAGAAGAGATAAAAGAGATGGTTAAAAATGAGGAGTTCCATTCCTATCCGTATTTGGATATGCTGTTTGATTATATTATTGAAAAGTAGGAAATGATGTTAGTAAAAAGTAAAAATAGTTATATAACTTTGAATAAATAGAGATAGAAAGGATGAAATCGCATGTACCAAAAAGTATCCACAAACATGAAGTTTGTTGACAGAGAAAAAGAAGTTCTAAAATTTTGGAAAGAAAATGAGATTTTTGAGAAAAGTATTGATTCAAGAAAAGAAGGAGAGACCTATACGTTTTATGATGGACCTCCAACTGCAAATGGAAAGCCTCACATCGGTCACGTTTTAACACGTGTTATCAAGGATATGATTCCAAGATATCGTACAATGAAAGGCTATATGGTTCCAAGAAAAGCAGGATGGGATACTCATGGTCTTCCTGTTGAGCTTGAAGTTGAAAAATTATTAGGTTTAGATGGAAAAGAACAAATTGAACAATATGGTCTTGAACCATTTATCGATAAGTGTAAAGAAAGTGTTTGGAAATACAAAGGTATGTGGGAAGATTTCTCAGGAACAGTTGGTTTCTGGGCAGATATGGAGAAACCATATGTAACCTATGATAATAATTTTATCGAGTCTGAATGGTGGGCATTAAAAAAGATTTGGGATAAGGGTCTTTTATACAAAGGTTATAAGATTGTACCTTACTGTCCACGTTGTGGAACTCCACTTTCTTCTCATGAAGTGGCTCAAGGTTACAAAGATGTAAAAGAAAAATCTGCGATTGCTAAATTTAAAGTAAAAGATACAGAAAACGAATACATTTTAGCATGGACAACAACTCCTTGGACATTACCATCAAACGTAGGTCTTTGCGTAAACCCAGAAGAAACTTATGTGAAAGTTGAAGTTGGTGTAAATGCAAAGGGTGATGTTGTAAAGGCTCCAGAAGAAGGAGCAGAGCTTACAGATGCAAATACTGCTGTTGCAAAAGAATACTATATCTTGGCAGAAGCATTGCTTAAAGTAATTGAAGGCGATTACCAAGTCGTAGAAACTTACGTAGGTAAAGACTTAGAATATAAAGAATATGAACCATTATTTGATTATGCATTTAATAATCCAGATGGTACAAAGAATCCAAAGGCAAATAGAGACAATGTAAATGGTAAGAAAGCTTACTATGTAACATGCGATACCTATGTAACATTAACGGATGGTACTGGTGTTGTTCATATTGCACCAGCGTTTGGTGAAGACGATGCGAATGTTGGACGTAGATACGATCTTCCATTCGTACAGTTAGTAGATGAAAAAGGTGAAATGAAACCTGAAGTTACAGATTTTGCAGGCGTATTCTGTAAAAAGACGGATGAAGGTATTATGAAAATGCTTCGTGAAAAAGGGCTATTATTCAAATCTCTTAAATTTGAACATAGTTATCCATTCTGCTGGAGATGTGATACACCATTAATCTATTATGCAAGAGAATCATGGTTTATCAAAATGACAGCAGTGAAGGAAGATTTAATCCGTAATAACAATACTATTAACTGGATTCCTGAAAGCATTGGTAAGGGACGTTTTGGAGATTGGTTAGAAAACGTTCAAGACTGGGGTATTAGCCGTAACCGTTACTGGGGAACACCACTTAACGTATGGCAATGTGAATGTGGTCATATGCACTCCATTGGAAGCATTGAGGAATTAAAATCAATGTCTGATAATTGTCCAGATAATATTGAGTTACACCGTCCTTATATTGATGCTGTAACCATTAAGTGTTCCGAATGTGGTAAGCAGATGAAACGTGTTCCTGAAGTTATTGACTGTTGGTTTGACTCTGGTGCGATGCCATTTGCACAACATCATTATCCATTTGAAAATCAAGATTTATTTGAACAACAGTTCCCAGCTGACTTTATTTCAGAGGCAGTTGATCAGACAAGAGGATGGTTCTATTCCTTGTTAGCGATTTCAACATTAATCTTTAATAAAGCACCATATAAGAATGTTATTGTTCTTGGTCATGTTCAAGATGAAAATGGTCAAAAGATGAGTAAATCCAAAGGTAATGCAGTAGATCCATTTGATGCTTTGGCAGAGTATGGTGCAGATGCAATTCGTTGGTACTTCTATATTAACTCAGCTCCATGGTTACCAAATCGTTTCCACGGAAAAGCGGTAGTAGAAGGACAGCGTAAATTCATGGGTACACTATGGAATACTTATGCATTCTTTGTACTTTATGCAAACATTGATAACTTTGATGCAACGAAGTATCAATTAGAATATGATAAGCTTCCAGTTATGGATAAGTGGTTGTTATCAAAATTAAATTCTGTTGTGAAGACAGTAGATGAGAATTTAGCAAACTACAAGATTCCAGAAACTGCAAGAGCATTACAAGAATTTGTGGATGAAATGAGTAACTGGTATGTAAGACGTGGTCGTGAACGTTTCTGGGCAAAGGGAATGGAGCAAGATAAGATCAATGCTTACATGACGCTTTACACAGCATTGGTTACAATTGCGAAGGCATCTGCGCCTATGATTCCGTTTATGGCAGAAGATATTTACCGCAATCTTGTATGCAGCATTGATAAAACAGCTCCTGTAAGTGTTCATTTATGCGACTTCCCAGCGTATGATGAAACATTCATTAATGAAGAACTTGAAAAAGATATGGAAGCGGTTCTTGAAATCGTTGTACTTGGTCGTGCTTGTAGAAATACAGCAAATATTAAGCAAAGACAACCAATTGGAAAGATGTATGTAAAAGCGGATATCACTCATACCGATCACGCTGGAAACACAGTAGAAGGAATGTCTGATTTTTATAAAGAAATCATCGAGGATGAACTTAATGTAAAAAATGTAACGTTTACTTCGGATGTACGTGATTTTACTTCTTACACATTTAAACCACAGTTAAAGACATTAGGACGTCGTTTCGGTAGTAAGTTAAATGCACTTAAGGAAGTTCTTTCTGGGCTTAATGGAAATAAGGCCATGGATGAATTAAATGAAAAGGGTACTTTAACAATTACTGTGGATGGAGTAGAAGAGGTATTAGAAAAAGAGGATTTACTCATTGATGCAATGCAGATGGAAGGTTATGTTTCTGATTCTGACTACGGAATTACCGTTGTACTTGATACGAACTTAACAGATGAATTAATCGAAGAAGGATTTGTTCGTGAATTAATTAGTAAAGTTCAGACAATGCGTAAAGATGCTGGATTTGAAGTAATGGATCACATCAATGTTTATGTATCTGGAAACGAAAAGATTAAAGAAATTGCTGCTAAGAACATGGAAGAAATTAAGACCGTTGTATTGGCAGATGAAATTATCTTTGATCGTTTGAGTGGATTTGAAAAAGAATGGAACTTAAACGGTGAAGATGTTACACTTGCTGTAGAAAAGAGATAATATATGTAATGTCTTATTGATTTTAGTATTGTAAAAAGTAACAGCGCACATCCGTCGTATATTCGACAGATGTACGCTGTTATTTTTATAATTAATACAAGTTTATAATGGTCATATCAGGTATTCGTAATCTGCTTACGCTACTTGTTCCTTTCTCATAGATGCCTTACAGAGTTTTTATCATTGACTAATACAATAAAGTTAGATTTTATAATAATAATTGGTAAAATTGTTAATCCTAACTTTAAAATGAGTGTTAGGAGTATACTATGGAATCGATCTGGTCAAAAACGGAACAAATTGCTGAAAGACCACCCTTGCATGCAACAATGAATGCGGATGTTGTGGTAGTTGGTGCAGGGATATTTGGTATTTTAACTGCTTATTATCTTCAAAAATCGGGTAAGAAAGTTGTTGTAGTAGAAGGAAATCGAATTGCCAGCGGGCAGACAAAAAACACAACCGCTAAGATTACATCACAGCATGGTTTAATATATACTAAATTAGTTGATACCCTGGGTGAAGAAAGCGCTAAGTTTTATGCTAAGGCCAATGAACAGGCCATAAAGGACTACGAGACTTTAGTACGAGATGAAACGATTAATTGCGACTTTGAAAAAACATGTGCCTATCTATATACAAACGGGGATAATACAGAATTAAAACGAGAAGCAAACGTAGCAAAGTCATTTGGGATTGAAGCAGAGTTTTTAGAGACAATTAATATACCTGTTGAAAATACTGGTGCAGTTTGTTTTCATAACCAGGCACAATTTCATCCGATTAAGTTTATAAATAGAATTGCAAAAGGTTTAGAAATTTATGAACATTCAAAAGTTACTAAGGTTGAGGAACATGCAGTGATTGGTGATAACTTTAAAGTAGAAGCAAAACAAATTGTATTAGCAACACACTACCCTTTTTTAAGGACACCTGGATATTATTTTTTAAGAATGCACCAAGAAAGAACGTATTTACTATCTTTAGCAAATGCAAATAAAGTGAATGGCATGTACCTTGGTATGGAAGATGGACATACCATGAGAGATTATGGACAATATGTATTATTTGGTGGTGAAAGTCATAGAACAGGTGAAAATAAAGAAGGTGGACGTTATCAAAAACTGGAGCAGGATTCAGAAACGTATTTTAAAGATAGTAAAATTATCACCAAATGGTCTGCTCAAGATTGTATGACCCTAGATGGAGTACCTTATATTGGACATTTTTCCAATGCAAATGCAAATTGGTTTGTTGGAACAGGCTTTGGCAAGTGGGGAATGACTAGTTCTATGGTAGGAGCTAAGCTAATCACTGATTTAGCCACGGGTAATCATAATCCATACGATAAGTTATATACACCCCAAAGATTTCATGTGACTGCGTCTATGAAAAATCTATTACACGATGGGATGCAAGCAGTAAAAGGACTATCGAAAGAGTTCTTAAGTTCAGCAAGTGCAGAATTGTCTGCCCTGCCACCGGGACATGGGGGAATTATTTCACATGATGGTGAAAAGTATGGAGTGTATCGAGATGAAGCCGGAGAAACGCACTTTGTTTCTACAAAATGCCCACACTTAGGCTGTGAACTGACGTATAATCCAGATGAAAAGAGTTTTGATTGTCCATGTCATGGGTCTCGATTTGATTATAAGGGTAATCTAATTGATGAGCCTGCTATGACTGGGATTTGGACGATACAGGATGTAAAAGAACACAAAGAGTAGTAGTTAATTCGTTTATAATCTAAATTAAAAGATACCTGGTTCTATACAGTATGCAACCTTTTATGATAAAATAAAAGAAATGGCCGTATCTGCAGGAAAGACTGCAGATACGGGACTCTAATTTAACTAAGGTGTTTGGAATTTAAAAACTGAATAGAAATATAAGGACAATACATAGGAAAGAAACGAGGTCACAAAAGTGGAACGTATCGAAAATGTAACGAAATATTATACCTGTTTGGAACTAATGAAATCCAAGTTTGATAAATACGCAAGAAAAGATAAGTTCGAGGCGACAAACATTGATGAATACTTGATATGGAAACAACAAGCTAGAATAAAACTACAAGAACTTTTCGGTCACGATAAGATGGAGATGCCAATTCTTAGCTGTGAAATACTTGATGAAACTATGCTAGAGGATGGAATAAAGCGAGAGAAAAGGTTGCTTCAAACGGAACCTGGTGTTTTTATGCCATTTTATGTACTATACCCAGAGGAAGGAAAGATGCGCTCGGTAAAGAATGGGCATGAAGACAAACCTGCTTGTATGATAGCACTTCCTGGTCATAGTGGGGGTGGTAAGGAGTCTTTGGCAGGAAGAAGTGAAGTTAAGGCAATTGCAGATGCTATTTTAAAATTTAATTATGACTATGGATTAGAACTTGCAAAACAAGGGTTTATAACATTAATACCGGACGTGAGAGGGTTTGGCGAGCGAAGAGAGCTAGCGTTTCAGAAAAATGAAGAGAGCGCTTATATTGGTGGAACTTGCTATCATTTGTCTCATATGGCAGAGCCTCTTGGGATGACTGTTATAGGCATGCTGACTTGGGATATTTTTCGATTGATCGACTGGATAGAACAAACCAATGCCTGGGATATGACCGAACTAGGATGTGTTGGTTTTTCGGGAGGTGGAATGCAGACACTAATGACTGCTGCCTTAGATGATCGAATCAAACAGTGCATTATTAGTGGGTATATGTATGGATATAAGGATTCTTTGTTAGTGTTGAATGGAAACTGTAACTGTAACTATGTGCCACATTTATGGGAACATTTTGATATGGGAGACATCGGAGCCTTACTTGCCCCTAGAAAAGTATGTATACAATCTTGTGAAGGGGATCACCTAAATGGAGCAAGAGGGCTTTACAATGTAAATGAACAAGTGGACATCATGAGACAAGCATATAAGTTATTCAACGCGACGGATCAATTATCCCAAGATATCCGTGAAGGTGGACATTGCTTTCACAAAGAGGTTTTTTCGAGTTTTTTTAAATAAGATAATATGTAGTTTATAAGGATATTTTATTTACAATAGCTAGTTCCAGTGTTTTTAGCATTCATACCGATTTGTTACGTAGTTAATCTAGTTACATATAATAGACTAGGGATCATTATATGCCTATATGGAAAGATGGGCTGATTCAGTTGGTCTTTCCGTAGAAAAGCTTTGCTATATCATTTTTTGCTACGTAGTGGCGGAAAGGGAGGCAAGATGGAAATAAATAAAGAGGCGTTGAAACGTAACATAGAAGTAAAGCTAAAGACACATTTCTTTTGTAATATAAAAGATGCAAGTAAGAAACAGATATATCAAGCAGTAGCATATGCATTAAAAGATTATATCATCGATGATTGGATGGAAACACAGGAGTTATATAAAGAGAGAGAGCTAAAAACCGTTTACTATTTGTCAATGGAATTTTTGATGGGACGAATTCTTGGGAATACTTTAATTAACTTAAAGGCGGATGGCATCGTTAATGAAGTATTAAAAGAGTTGGGAGTAAAACAAAATGAAGTTGAGGACGCGGAAAGTGATGCTGGTTTAGGAAATGGCGGACTAGGAAGGTTAGCGGCATGCTTTTTGGAATCTTTATCGACACTCTCCTATTCTGCCTATGGGTGTGGTATTCGATATAGACATGGTATGTTTGAGCAAAAAATTGTAGACGGATACCAAGTAGAAGTTCCAGATGAATGGTTGAAATATGGTAATCCTTTTGAAGTAAGGCGTGATGAATATTCACAAATTGTAAAGTTTGGTGGAAATGTTAGGCTTACAAAGAATGAATTAAATCGTGATTGTTATACTCTGGAAAATTATGTAGCCGTAGAGGCAATTCCATATGATATACCTGTTGTTGGATATGGAAATTCATTCATTAATACACTAAGACTTTGGGATGCAAAGGCTATAAATGGGCTTGATTTGGATGCCATAGGTAATGGTGATTATGAGAAAGCGCAAAAGGAAGAGTATAGTGCGAATATAATTTGTGAAGTATTATACCCAGACGACAGCCATTCTGCGGGTAAAGAACTAAGATTAAAGCAACAGTATTTCTTTGTATCTGCCAGTGTGCAATTAGCGGTTAAGAATTATATGAAAACCCACACCGATATTACAAAATTGCATGAAAAGCTTTGTTTTCAGTTAAATGATACACATCCGACGGTTGCAATACCCGAATTAATGAGAATACTTTTGGATGAGTATAAATTACCTTGGGATACCGCATGGGAGATTACGAAAAAGTCCTGTGCTTATACAAATCATACGATTTTATCCGAGGCATTGGAAACATGGCCTATCGAACTTTTTCAAAAGTTACTACCAAGGATTTATCAAATCATTGAAGAAATCAATCGGCGTTTTCTAATTTCTCTAAAGGATAGGTTTCCTAGAGATAATCATAAAATTGAATTCATGGCAATACTTTATGCAGGTAGAATAAAAATGGCCAATTTAGCCGTGGTTGCCTGTTATTCTGTGAATGGGGTTGCAAAGCTGCACACAGAAATTTTAAAGAAACAACAATTGAATCCGTTTTATGAGTTGTGGCCTGAAAAGTTTAATAATAAGACGAATGGCGTTACGCAACGTAGATTTTTACTCCATGGAAACCCATTGCTTTCAGGATGGATTACGAGTAAAATAGGTGAGGATTGGATTTTAGACCTATCACAACTAGGAAAACTTGAGCCTCTTGTAAATGATAATAATGCGTTACAAGAATATGATGAAATTAGGCTTAAGAATAAATGCCGGTTAGCAGAATACATCAAAGAACATAATGGTATCTTAGTGGACCCACATTCAATATATGATGTACAAGTGAAACGTCTGCATGAATATAAACGTCAGCTCCTTAATATTCTTCACATTATGTACTTATATAATGGGTTAAAGTCAGATCATGGAATGGAGTTTCATAAACGGACATTTATATTTGGAGGCAAATCCGCTAAAAGCTATCGCAGGGCAAAAGATATTATCAAATTAATTCACGCAGTAGCAGATGTTGTAAATAATGACACCTCAATTCAGGGAAAAATTAAAGTAGTATTCATTGAAAACTATTGTGTATCCAATGCAGAACTAATTTTTTCAGCCGCTGATGTTTCAGAGCAAATCTCAACGGCAAGCAAAGAAGCTTCTGGAACTGGAAATATGAAATTTATGTTAAATGGTGCTTTGACACTAGGTACTTTAGATGGAGCAAATGTCGAGATCATAGAAGAGGTTGGAGAGGGAAATGCTTTTATTTTTGGTCTAAGCGCAGATGAGGTAATTGCATATGAAAGCAGTGGAATTTATGATCCGAAGGAAATTTATGATTCCGATTATGAGATTAAAAAGGTAATAGATCAATTGGTGGATGGAACGTATTCCAATGATAAAGAAGTGTTTAAAGACATATATGAATCCTTGTTATATCATCGTGGAAATGATAGGGCAGATCGATATTTCATATTAAAGGATTTTAGAGCCTATGCACATGCCCAAAAACAAGTAGAACTTGCATACCGCAAAAGACAAGAGTGGACAAAGGCATCCCTATTAAACGCCTCGAGGTCTGGTAAGTTTTCTTCAGACCGTACAATTGAAGAATATGTAAAGGATATATGGCATCTTGAAAAAGTTAGAAAAACAATGTAAACATACATTTGAACCAATCTATGACGATCAATCGAAAATACTAATATTAGGCTCCTTCCCTTCTGTGAAATCAAGGGAGGGAGGATTTTACTATCATCATCCTAGAAATCGATTTTGGGAAGTGATTTCTAATGTTTATGGTGAGGAGTTACCTCTTACAGTGGATGAGAAGAAGGAGATGCTGCTAAGAAATCATATCGCACTCTGGGATGTAATAAATCGTTGTGATGTTGAAGGTTCTAGTGATACTAGTATAAAAAATGTGATTCCAGCGGATATTGATTCATTGCTCAAGAAAACAAATATAAAAAAAATATATGCAAATGGAAATAAAGCGTACGAATTATATCAAAAGTATTGTTTTATGGCAACAAATAAAGATATAATTAAACTACCTTCCACAAGTCCTGCAAATGCGGCTTGGTCGATTGAACGATTGTGTAAGGAGTGGAAACAGATAAAAGAAGAAGGAGCAGACAAATGACCATATCACTACCATCAAAAGTAAATACTATAATAAAGGAACTAATGAAGCATGGTCATGATGCGTATGCAGTAGGTGGCTGTATTCGAGACTCTATTCTTGGGAGAGTACCTGGAGATTGGGATATTACTACTTCTGCAAGTCCATATGAGGTAAAAGAAATATTTCACCGTACCATTGATACTGGTATTCAACATGGAACGGTAACGGTAATGCTTGGTACGGAAGGGTTTGAGGTGACCACATATCGCATTGATGGTGAATATGAAGACAATAGGCATCCAAAACAGGTAGAATTTACAAAGAATTTAATCGAGGATTTAAAACGACGTGATTTTACCATAAATGCAATGGCTTATAATGAGAGTGTTGGATTGGTGGATGAATTCTATGGTTTTAAGGATATTCAAGATAAAATGATACGTTGTGTGGGGAGTGCGAGGGAACGTTTTGACGAGGATGCACTGCGTATTTTACGAGCAGTACGATTTTCTGCGCAACTGAATTTTGAGATTGAAAGTGATACATTACAAGCGGTAAAGGATAAGGCTAAGAATTTATGTAATATTAGTGCAGAACGTATTCGAGAAGAATTAAATAAACTATTATTATCTGATTATCCAGAAAAGCTTATGGTGTGTTATGAGACAGGAATAACAAATATAGTCTTACCTGAGTATGATGCAATGATCCTTAAGGGAGCTCAGGAAGGAAAATCGAATGTGAAACACTGCATTCAAGCACTATGGCAGATGAAGAAGCTTGCGAATGATTATGATAAGAAAACTCAGTTAATATTAATGTGGGCTGTGCTACTAAATAATATTATAAGAAGTACGAGTCAGAATGAGGAGAAAGTCAAAGAAATACTAAAAAGGCTTCGCTTTGATAATGATACCATTGGAATGGCTACTTGGTTAGTAAAACACCATGAGTATCCGTATGAATTGACGCCAACTGGAATGCGAAAAGCTATTAATTTAATTGGTATAGAGGCAATTCAGCTCCTATTTATAACGCAAGAAGCGGATATTTTAGCAATGGAGAACGAAGAAATCAAACGTGAAATGGAAATCCTCCATACAGCCAAAGAGCTATATAATGAGATTATTGAGAAAAATGAATGTGTAAATTTAAAAATGTTACATGTAAATGGCAAGGATTTAATCGACATTGGATATGCTCCAGGCAAAGATCTTGGAGAATTGTTAGAGAAATTGCTTGTTATTGTATTGGAAGATCCTAAGAAAAACACAAAAGAAGAGTTGTTAAAAGTGGTACAAGATATAAAACCTTTGGATAAGACTGTTACGAAATAGCATTTGCTATTTGTAGCAGTCCTTTTACATTATCCTTACTGAATTCTTGAATTCCTTCCTACTTTGTTTAAGAAAAGTCATAAATCAATGCATTTTTTTTTGAATTCTCTCATAAGATTAGATGAACTCCCATGGATTAAAGATTGGTAGGGAGAGTATGTTTTCAGTTGGAGGGATGGAATGTGGAAGATAGAAATCAGGAAATCGTAAGCAAATATGAGTTAGCAATATACAATACATATCGAACCAGAGGCGCCCTGTTACTGGAAACCAATCAGGGATTAAAACTAATGTGTAATTATGAGGGTAGTGATAATCGCATTGAATTTGAGGATTCACTAAAAAGTTTTCTTTTAACGCAAGGTTATTTTTTTGTGGACAGCTTCATAAGAAATGAAAGCGGTGCGATAATTACATTAAATTCGTATGGTGAAAAATTCGTTATTAAAGATTGGTTTGATGGTGAAGAATGTAATTTGAGAAAAGACGATAAAATTCGTTTGGCAGCAGGAAATTTAGCAGATTTACACCGACACCTGACTGGTGTTGTAGTTGAAGATGAATGGCGAAAATACAATGTACAACAAAACCTAGTTGAGCTTTTTGAGAAAAGAACAAGAGAGCTTAAAAGGGTAAAAACGTACATTCGTGAAAGAAAACAAAAGAATAATTTCGAAGTCACATATTTAGGTATTTGTGAAGAGTTCTATAAAGATGCTTTAATTGCTATGGATTTGTTAAAAGAATTATCGTATGATGAGATGCTAAACGAGGCAGTTTCAAAAGGTTGTGTCTGTCATGGTAACTACACATATCATAATGTCTTAGTGTTGAATCAAAGTCTTGTTAGTGAGGAATTATGCCATGCAGCTGAACTAAGTGGATGTGATCGTTTTGTAGCAACTACAAATTTTGAAAAGGCTGTATTTGGACTGCAAGTAACAGATTTGTATCAATTTATAAGAAAAGCAATGGAAAAGAATGATTGGAATGTATCGGTTGGCAATCATATCTTAGAGGAATATCAAAAAATAAAACCTCTAAGTAAAAAAGAAATGAAATTATTGTATATCTTATTGCTTTATCCAGAAAAGTTTTGGAAGATAACAAATTTTTATTATAATAATAAAAAGTCATGGATTCCTCAAAAGAATGTTCTTAAGTTAGTAACGCTTCAAGAGCAGATGTTACAAAAAGCGAAGTTTTTAGAAAAAATTGAAAGCTTAATTGCTACGAGTTAATGTATCTAGTACTTTATACTTAATTAGCTAAAATTGTAGTAATACAGGGTATTCTTTGGTTGCGAAGGATAAAAAAGTTTATTATAATGAGCATGTAACTTAACAGAAATTAGTAATATACGAATTGGTAAGGATGTATAGAAACGGAAGAGGTAGTGTTTTGAATCACATACATGGTAGGAAAAAATCATCAACCTGGATGCTAGTTGTTATTACATGTTCATTTTTAACGATTAGCTCACTGGCAGTTGTGTATACAATCAGTGAGAAACCCCGAAATCCCAAAGCAATTGATGTAGTAGAAAATCTAGGGGAGACAGTCAATGAAATAACGAGTAGCAGTAATGCTATTGTTTATACTGGTCAAATAACGGGTGTTATAACCAAGATTGATACGAAGGAGAAGAAACTTTCTTTGTTCGATATAGAAAGTGGTTTAGAGCACGAATATGGCTATAGTGGTGGAACACATATTTTAGACAAATACGATAAAGTATTATCGGCATCACAGCTGACCGAAGGGATTATTGTTGATGCATATTATATAGAAGATGAAAATAAAATCGCAAAGTTACAGATTTCAAAGGATGCCTGGGAAAATATTGGTGTTACAGGGGTTCTGATTAATGAGGAGAAAGGTATCATATCTTATAATGGTAAAAGATATCCTCTTTTAAAGAATGCTATCGTACTGGATCAATCTAAGAGAATTCCATTGGCAGACATATTAAAAATGGATTATGTAACGTTACGAGGAACAAAAGATAATGTATGCGTTATAAGTCTAACAAAAGGGCATGGTTATCTTGAACTTGCGGGTGAAGACGAATACATAGGTGGTATCCTTCATATAGGTACTGAGGTTATAACACAAATTGAAAAAAATATGAGAATACCGGTAAGAGAAGGAAATTATACAGTTTCGGTTGTAAATGGTAAATTATCCGGCTCGAAAGAATTCACCATTGAGAGAAATAAAACAGCATTGTTTGATGTTTCTGAATTCGGAGAACCTGTAATTCAAACAGGATTGGTTCATTTTAAAATTACTCCAAGGGATGCTATTTTATATATCGATGGGGTTGAAACGGCGCACCAAGAAGCAGTAGAATTAAGTTATGGAGAACACAACTTAGAAGTGTCTTTGGGTGGCTATGTAACGTATAATGGAATAATTAATGTAAATAGCACAGATCGAGTGTTTCATATAAATTTACCGGACAATACAACTGGTAATGTAGGTAATACTTCGGACGATGATTCTAATAATAATTCTAATATCGATGATAACAATTCTAGTTCAAATGGAGATTCACAAGGAAATGAATCGGAAGAGGTAGAGGATGATAACTCTGGCCAAGAAACCGATGAGGATACTACTCTTGATGGTGAAGAAACCGAGGATGAAAATGAGAGTAGCGAAGATGTGAATGAGTCAGAAGAGGAAGAAGAGGAAGAAGAAATTACAGTAGGTGGCGTGGATGAGTCGAAAACGCTAACAATTTCTTGTACCGAGGGAACTTTAGTATACGTTGATGGAAGTTATATTGGTAAAATTAAAAATGGAACTTTAGTTACGAAAAAATATACTGGAAATCATACTATTAAATTAGTTCTAAGTGGATATGGAACTAAGACCTATACGATTGATTTGGATGACGATGGTGAGAATGCAGTTCTAAAATTCCCAGCTTTCTATTAAGGAAATCCTTAATGAAGAAGTTAAGTATTGAAATCATGCAAGTCAAAGAATTAAAATCAAGTCAGGCAAAGAAATGGAATCAAATAAGTCTAGAATTGAAATCAAGTAAGTTAAGATTAAAATCAAGTAAGTCTTAAATCGAGTAAGTAAAAGAATTAAAATCAAGTAAGTTAAGATTAAAATGAAGTACTACAATAAAATGAAGTAAAAATAACAAAAAAATAATAACTTAAAATAAAATCAAAAATTGCGTATTTTTGTATCTAAGTAGATGGTAAATCGATCAGATGCAATGGTACGCTATTTTTATGTAGTAGGAATCGCATTGAAGTAGTTTCCTTGGTTATTCAATAGTTTACTTGCTTTTTCATTATAATATCGATAAAATATAGCTTGAGAAAGTTGGGAAATTTACGCATATATGATTTGACCTGTGATTATTGTAAGTAAGTTGTATTGTAAATCCTTATGTATATGGGAGAGATAAAACATATATGTTACCGATTCATAATCAAAGAAACACGAGGTTGTATGCTGTTAAATTTTGAAACTGTAGGCTTAAGGGAGGTCAAAATGGAAGATATTATAATTGAAGAACTGAGTCAAAGAGCATATAAACTTGTTCTTTCTGGCGTTATCATGCTTCTTTCTTCACTAATATTATTATTGTTTGGGAAGCATGAGAGCAGTGGTATATTAATTGTTGTAGGAGCATTGGGCTGCATGTTTTTCGGTATAAGTACACTAGTTGCGCTATATCGGGCAACAAAAAACAAACCATTATTGACGCTTACAATGGATGGAATCATAGATACTTCCAGTGTTAGCGGAGTAGGCTTTATTAGTTATGAAGATATTGAGTCTGTAGAAATAGTAAATATTTTTGGTCAGCGTGTGATTGGTGTAACACCAAAAAATAAGAACGCATATGTAAACAAATTACCAAAAGGTAAGCAAAGAGCGGCAAAGATGAATATGAAGATGAATTATCCGCCGATTACAATTCGTTTGGATACAGCAAAAGATATATCCATTGAAGATATTTATACCTTGGTAGTAAAGAGATTAAACGATAGTAAACATTTATTCAATGAATCGATGTAGTATTAGTATAGTACCGATAAAATATAAGAAGTCAAACTTAAGTAGAGAGGATTTATACTATGAAATATATTTTTATGGACTTAGATGGAACCATAACAAACCCAAAGATCGGAATAACAAAATCAATACAATATTCTTTGGCCTCTTTTGGGATAAAAGAAGATAACTTAGATAACTTAACTCGTCATATAGGACCACCCCTTATCGATACGTTTCGAGAGTATTATGGGTTTGATGAAAATAAAACAAAACTTGCAGTTATGAAATTCAAAGAGAGATTTGAAGACATTGGTTGGTGTGAAAATGAGGTATATGAAGGCATGGAAGATATGTTAAAGGCATTTCAACTTGCTGGGAAAACCTTAATTGTGGCTACGTCAAAACCAGAATATATGGCAAAAAAAATACTAGATCATTTCAATTTATCTCAGTATTTTACAGATATCTGCGGTTCAGAAAGGGACGGAAGCCGTTCAAAAAAACATGAAGTAATACAATATGCCATTGATAAGAATGCAATCAAAAATAAAGAAGATATAATCATGGTTGGAGATCGTAGCTATGATATTTTGGGGGCAAAAAGGGTTGGCATTCAATCAATTGGAGTGTTATATGGATTTGGTTGTTTAACAGAGTTTGAGGATGCAAACGCCGATTTCATTGTACAGACAGTATCTGAACTTCATGATGTAGTACTATCATTGTAAAGAATCTTATACAATTTTAATATAAATCTAAGATATAGTTTCTTGTATTTTACATTAAGAATAGATATAGTAATCTAATAGCAAGAAAATATTGGATAATACGGTATCGTTACCAGAAAGAGGTTAGGATGAGAGAGAACATATCAGTAAAACCTGTTATGAAAACAATTGCAATCGCTATAGTCGTAATCGCCTTATTCGTTATCATAGGCAATGGAGTGTATACGATTGATGAACAAGAACAAGCAGTGGTTACTACATTTGGAAAGGCAAGTACTGAAAATGAACCAGGACTTCATTTTAAAATACCTTTTATACAAGAGGTTACAAAGGTAGATACTACAATCAAAGGTTTTTCTATTGGATATGATGAAAAAACAGGAGCAACAATTTCAGAAGAATCCCTTATGATTACATCCGATTACAATTTTGTAAATGTTGATTTTTATGTGGAGTATAAAGTAATCGATCCAGTAAAAGCATTGTATGCTTCAGATCAACCTGTTGAGATTTTGAAAAACCTTGCGCAAAGTTGTATACGTGCCGAAGTTGGTAGTTATGATGTGGATAGTGTAATTACAACAGGTAAGAATGAAATACAAAACGAAATACGAGAAAAAATTGTAAAGGAATTAGAAAAACAAGACATTGGAGTACAGTTAATCAACTTAACAATTCAAGACGCTGAACCTCCAACGGATGAGGTTATGGAGGCTTTTAAAGCGGTTGAAACTGCAAAGCAGGGAAAAGAAACGGCAATTAATAATGCAAACAAATACCGCAATGAAGAGTTACCAGCATCGGAAGCTTCCATTGATCAAATATTAAAAGAAGCGGAATCTACGAAGGAATCTAGAATCAATGAGGCAGAAGGCCAGGTTGCTCGTTTTAATGCGATGTATGAAGAGTACATAAAATATCCACTTATAACAAAACAAAGAATGTTTTATGAGGCAATGGAGGATATCCTTCCAGATTTAAAAGTTATTATTGATAACACGGAAACTGGAACACAAACAATATTGCCACTGGATTCGTTTGTGAAGGAGGAGGAATAGTTTATGGGAGAAGTTGAACGTATTAAACAAAAGAAAGTAGCACCTAAAATCATACTACTTGTATCATTACTAATTGCCTTGTGGTTGCTTGGTACGTCAGTTGTAGTAACAAAGGAAGATGAATATACCTTAGTGAAACAATTCGGACGCGTGGAAAGAGTAATAAAAGAGGCTGGATTAAGTTACAAGCTTCCATTTATAGAAACAACAAGTACATTACCTAAAAAGACACTACTTTTTGATCTTGCAACCTCCGATGTTATTACGAAAGACAAGAAGACTATGGTGGCAGATAGTTATGTGTTATGGGAGATAACTGATCCGGTTAAATTCGTTCAGACTCTAAATTCGCAGATGGGGAATGCACAAAGTAGAATTAATACCATTGTTTATAATTCATTAAAAAACGTAATCAGTAGCATGTCGCAAGCAGAGGTGATTTCTGGTAGAGATGGTGAATTATCACAAGCCATTATGGACAGCATAGGAAGTACCATGGATCAATACGGAATACACTTAATTAGCGTAGAAACTAAGCATCTAGATCTACCAACCGATAATAAAACTGCAGTTTATGAGCGTATGATATCAGAAAGAAATAATATCGCTGCCTCCTATACTGCAGAGGGTGAATCAGAAGCAAAAAAAATTAGAACGATGACAGATAATGAAATTGCTATTAACGTATCCAAAGCAAAATCAGAAGCGGAAAAAATAATTTCCGAGGGCGAAGCAGAGTATATGAGAATACTTTCGAGGGCATATTCTGATGTGTCAAGAAGTGACTTTTATTCTTTTGTTCGCTCCCTAGATGCTGCAAAGCTTTCATTAAAAGGGACGAATAAAACCTTAATTTTATCCTCAGACTCACCAATTGCTCAAATTTTTAATAACATAAAATAACCATTGAATGTTATTGTAAATTAAGCCTATAATGTAAGTAGTATTAAATTAGTCAGGGGGTTTTATTGTGAAGAAAAGCAAAGTACTGTTTGGTTTGATGATAACGTTAAGCGTAGTTGCACTGATTGGATGTAAGCAAAAAGATGCTGATAAGAATACAGTAGCAGATGACAATATTATTGTTACTGCAGGGGCAGAGCCTACCGTTACTATAGAACCAACGGGTACAAATGAGGAAGTAGAAGAAGTTGATTTGTTAGATTTATCAAAGGATTATGCAAATCAATTTGTTAAACTTGATTTCAAAAAAGTAATTGAAAATTCTACAGAGGATATCAAAAAACAAATATCAGAAGAATATCTTAAATCGGTATGGCAATCAACTGTGGAGGCACTTGGTTCTTTTATTGAAATTTATTCACAAGACATGGAATCTGAGGGTGATGTCATCGTTGTTAAAACGGTAATGAAATTTGAGGAAAATGGTTTGTTATTGACCCTTAGCTATGATGATAAAGGACAAGTAAAAGGGATATGGTTCTCATATCAACCGTTTGAGGAAGAAGTACAAAGTGAGAAGTTTACAGAGTATGATATTGAAATCGGTAGTAGTGAATTTGCATTGGATGGAAAATTAACGCTTCCGAATGATGTGTCAAATCCACCGGTTGTAATACTTGTTCAAGGCTCAGGAACAACAGATCTTGATGAGACGATTGGGGCGGTTAGTAATAAACCTTTTAGAGATCTTGCACATGGTCTGGCAGAACGAGGAATTGCGTCCATTCGATACAACAAACGTTTTTACCAATATGCAGATCAGGCAACGGATCATTTTACCATCTACGATGAAGTATTAAATGATGTATCTTATGCAATCGACTTAGCAGCTACGGATGAGAGAGTGGATGGCAGTAAAATATATGTAATAGGGCATAGCCTTGGAGGAATGTTAGCACCTAAGATAGCTAAGGATAATCCTGAGGTAGTAGGATTTGTTTCACTAGCTGGAAGTCCAAGACATCTAGAGGATATAATTCTTGACCAAGTAAAGGATGCTATGGAATTCCAAACAAATCTTACACAAGAGGATAAGGAATATGCATTAAAACAATATGATGAGATGGTTCAAACAATCAAAAACTTAGGGAATGAGAATCTAGGAGAGGCCATACTTGGTGCATCGGGTTATTACTGGAAGAGTCTGAATGAAATAGATACTGAGGGATTGGTAAAAGAACTATCGATACCGATGCTATTTTTACAAGGATCGGAAGATTTTCAAGTATATGCTGATGTGGATTTCGAGGAATGGAAAACCATATTAGAAGGCAATACGAATGCAAGTTTTGTTCTGTATGATGGGTTAAACCATTTATTCATGCAATCGAATGGGTTATCTGATACGAAGGAATATGATATTAAGGGTAGCGTAGATGCTAAAGTGATAGAAGATATTTCGGAGTGGATTATGATTCGAGAGTAAGAAAGAATTTAGTTTAAACGAAATATAGTTCATTAATAAAGGGTATTAAAATTTAAATAATCTGGATAGGAAGTTGACCAAAGCAACGACTTATCCAGATTTTTTTTATTATAGGGAAGTCCTTGTTAATATAAAGTATTAGAGAAAAAGTCCCTATAACTAATAAAGAACTACGTGTAAAAATGGGCACCTTACTAAGGTGAATATATTGCTGCACAAACTGCTCGGTACGGTGAATGTACGTTACATATTTTTAATTCTTGCAATAGAGAAAGAAATACCAAAAAGCATGAGATAATAATTCAGAAAATCAATTTTTAATGCAATCTTGGACATAATAATTGAAGAGTAATTATGTATTTTAATGATTATAAATGAATTATTCAAACACTGACGTCTTTTTTACGTAAGAAACAAAAATATAAATTCCTACTTGAAAAATATTATTATAGGTGTTATAGTAGTTATATAACAAGAACAAAACAACTTGATGAAAAATGAAATCAAGTAATAAATATATAAAAATAAGGAAAGAGGGATCGCTATGAACATTAACAAGTTTACGCAAAAATCAATGCAAGCAGTTCAAGACTGTGAAAAAATTGCATATGATTATGGTCACCAACAGATTGATCAAGAGCATTTCTTATATTCTCTTTTCAATGATTCTGAAGGATTAATTCCTAAGTTATTCATGAAGATGGAAATCGATCCAGCGGTGTTTAAAGCTCAGATCGAAGGATTATTAAAGAAACGGCCTAAAGTATCTGGGGGGCAGGTATATATAAGTAATGATTTAAATAAAGTGCTTATTTATGCAGAAAATGAAGCGGGTCAAATGGGTGATGAATATGTTTCGGTAGAGCATCTTTTCCTAAGTATGTTAAAAAATCCGAATAAGGAAATTGCAAATCTATTGAAAGAATTTCGTATTACCAGAGAACGCTTTTTAAGTGCACTTGCAACAGTGCGTGGAAATCAAAAAGTAACGAGTGATAATCCAGAGGCGACTTACGATACACTTCAAAAATACGGATATGATTTAGTGGAGCGAGCAAGAAATCAAAAATTAGATCCAGTCATTGGTAGAGACTCTGAAATCCGCAATGTGATTCGTATCTTATCTAGAAAGACGAAAAACAACCCAGTATTAATTGGTGAACCTGGTGTTGGTAAGACGGCCGTTGTTGAAGGACTAGCACAACGTATCGTTCGTGGTGATGTTCCAGAAGGATTAAAAGATAAACGTTTATTTGCACTTGATATGGGCTCCTTAGTGGCTGGTGCGAAGTATCGTGGTGAGTTTGAAGAACGTTTAAAGGCAGTGCTTGAGGATGTGAAAAACAGCGAAGGGCAGATTATCTTATTTATTGATGAGCTTCATACTATCGTTGGAGCAGGTAAGACAGAAGGTGCAATGGATGCAGGCAATATGCTAAAACCAATGCTAGCCCGTGGAGAACTTCACTGTATAGGTGCAACAACATTAAATGAATACCGTTTATATATAGAAAAAGATGCTGCTCTAGAGCGACGTTTCCAACCAGTTATGGTAGATGAACCAACTGTTGAAGATACCATTTCAATCTTAAGAGGTTTAAAGGAACGTTATGAAGTATTCCATGGAGTTAAGATTACGGATGGAGCTTTAGTATCTGCGGCCACATTATCAAATCGTTATATCTCCGATCGTTTCTTACCAGATAAAGCAATTGATTTAGTGGATGAGGCATGCGCATTGATTAAAACAGAACTGGATTCTATGCCTACAGAACTTGATGACGTACAACGTAGAATCATGCAAATGGAGATAGAAGAGGCAGCTCTTAAAAAGGAAGAAGACCGTTTAAGTAGAGAGCGTTTGGAAGACTTACAAAAACAATTAGCAGAACTTCGTGAAGAGTTTGCTGTAAAAAAAGCAAAATGGGACAATGAAAAAGCTTCAGTTGAAAAAGTCCAAAAGCTTCGTGAAGAATTAGAAGCAGTGAATAATGAAATACAAGTAGCTGAGCGGGAATATAACTTAAATCGTGCAGCTGAGTTAAAGTACGGTAAATTGCCTGAAATAAAGAAACAATTAGAGCTAGAGGAAGACGAGTTAAGAACGAAGAGCACACCATCGTCCATGAAAATGTAAGTGAAGAAGAAATCGCTAAGATTGTTTCTAGATGGACAGGAATTCCTATCTCTAAACTAACAGAAAGTGAACGTAATAAGACATTACACTTAGATGAAGAACTCCATAAACGCGTCATTGGACAAGAGGATGGTGTTAGTAAGGTATCCGATGCAATCCTTCGTTCCAAAGCCGGTATTAAAGATCCAACTAAACCAATTGGTTCGTTTCTATTCCTTGGACCTACTGGTGTAGGTAAAACGGAATTGGCCAAAGCATTGGCTGCAGCACTTTTTGATAATGAGCAAAACATGGTTCGTATCGATATGAGTGAATATATGGAGAAATATTCGGTAAGTAGATTACTTGGAGCGCCTCCAGGATATGTTGGATATGAAGAAGGCGGTCAGTTGACCGAGGCAGTGCGTAGAAAACCGTATTCGGTAATTCTATTTGATGAGATAGAAAAGGCGCATCCTGACGTGTTTAACGTGCTATTACAGGTACTTGACGATGGACGTATTACTGATTCACAAGGTCGTACCGTAGATTTTAAAAATACGATCCTAATCATGACTTCAAATATAGGTTCTTCTTATTTATTAGATGGAATTGACCAAGATGGTGAAATAAGCGGAGCGGCGCAGGCTCAGGTAATGAATGACTTACGAGGACATTTTAGGCCTGAATTTCTAAATCGTTTGGATGAAATCATACTATTTAAGCCATTAACAAAAGATAATGTAGGAAGCATTATGGACTTATTGGTGGATGATTTAAATAATAGATTGGAAGATAGACAGATTAAAATAGAGTTAACCGATGCAGCAAAACATTTCATTGTAGAAGAAGCATACGATCCAATCTATGGAGCGAGACCGTTAAAGCGTTATCTACAAAAGAATGTTGAAACCCTAAGTGCAAGATTAATCCTCAGTGATCAAGTAAAACAAACAGATACAATAGTTATTGATAGTGAAAATGGTAAATTAGTAGCAAAGGTTAAAAGCGTGTAGTATAAAACCAAAATAAAAGGGAAGTTTATTAAAATAGAAGCTTTTATATGTAAAAATATAGTAAATAAAAACAGGCAGTGAAAAATGACCCCCTTGACGTCGAACTAATTACTATGATATACTACAAGCCGGTACAATAATTTATTTAGAGCATTTAAACAAAAATCTGAAAGCTCTTGTCCTTGGTGGCCAAGAGCTTTTTTGGGCTATTTTCGCCGAATATACAATATTTTGCGTGCAATTTCCTTTTGTTGGATGCTTTGTATCTTGACAACCCAGGGATGGGAAGAGAAAGGAAATCTATAAATGACAGTAAGATTTGATGAAATGGAGTTACAAGCTCCGATATTAAGAGCCATAACTGATATGGGCTTTGAAGAAATGACACCAATACAAGCGCAGGCAATTCCTGTTGTATTATCAGGAAAAGATATTGTAGGTCAAGCACAAACAGGGACAGGTAAAACAGCAGCTTTTGGTATTCCAATATTACAAAATATTGATCCTAGAGTTAGAGCAGTTCAAGCAATTGTTTTATGTCCAACAAGAGAGCTTGCAATTCAAGTATCTGATGAAATGCATAAGTTTGCGAAGTTTCTTCATGGGATTAAAGTGTTACCTATCTATGGCGGGCAAGACATTACAAGACAGATTCGTGCATTAAAATCAGGAGTTCAAGTAGTAATCGGAACACCTGGACGTGTTATGGATCATATGAGAAGAAAAACAGTAAAGTTTGATCAGGTAAAAATGATTGCACTTGATGAAGCGGATGAAATGCTTAACATGGGATTCCGTGAGGATATCGAGACTATTTTAAGAGATATGCCAGAAGATCGACAGACAATATTATTCTCAGCTACGATGCCTCAACCAATCATGGACATTGCTAGAACTTATCAAAAAGATGCAACTGTGGTTAAGGTTGTAAAGAAGGAATTAACCGTTCCTAAGATTGAACAATATTATTATGAAGTTAGACCTAAAAATAAATTAGAAGTTTTAACTCGTTTACTTGATATGTATTCTCCAAAACTTTCCCTAGTATTTTGTAATACAAAGCGTCAAGTGGATGAACTTGTTAGCTCATTACAAAGTAGAGGATTTTTTGCAGAAGGTCTTCATGGTGATTTAAAGCAACAGCAAAGAGACCGTGTTATGAATTCCTTCCGTAATGGTAAAGCGGAAATACTCGTTGCAACTGACGTAGCAGCAAGAGGTATTGACGTTGATGATGTGGAAGCAGTATTTAACTATGATGTTCCACAGGATGAAGAATACTATGTACACCGTATCGGACGTACAGGACGTGCAGGAAGAACTGGTCGTGCATTCAATTTAGTAGTTGGTAAGGAAGTTTACAAATTAAGAGACATTCAACGTTATTGTAAAACTAAGATTAAGTTACAACCGATTCCATCTATGAATGACGTTACTGCAGTGAAGGCAGATAAAATTCTTGATCGTATCAATGACATTATTGAAAAAGAAGATTTAACAAAGATGATCGCGTTAATTGAAGCAAAAGCAAATGAAGAAGATTATACAGCTCTTGATATGGCTGCAGCTTTCTTAAAGATTTCAATGGGCGACGATACAGATTCTTGTGAAGAGGGCAAAACAAAGTTTGATGATTTTGGTGACACTGGTGCTGAAGATGGCATGGTAAGATTATTTATTAACCTTGGTAAGAAACAAAACATCAGACCAGGTGACATACTTGGAGCAATCGCTGGAGAAACAGGTATGCCAGGTAAATTAATTGGAAGCATTGATATGTTTGATAAATATACCTTTGTTGAAGTTCCAAGAGAATATGCAGGTGAAGTTATTCAAGTGATGAAAGAATCTAAGATAAAAGGTAAATCTGTAAATATCGAACCTGCAAATCGCAAGTAAATAGTATTTGTATATCATGATTTAGAAGATATATTTAGTTTAGCAAATGATATTTATATAGGAAGTAATATATAATAAAAAGCTATTTATCCTAGCGCCTACATAAGGTGCGAAGGATAAATAGCTTTTTTCAATTATAGGAAAACCTTATCTATTATTAGTATAGGTATTATTTTAGAGTTATTAATAATGATATTAACGAACAATTGGTATTAAGTCTTTTAACTCATGTATTTCATAAGTTATTGGAAGATTGGAGTTATTTGTAATACCTGCTCGATTATACCAACAAGTATCTATACCAGCATTAATCCCACCTTGCATATCAGAGCTTAGTGAGTCACCAATAATAATTGTTTCGGAAGGATTAAAATTAGGAATGCGATCAAAAACATACTGAAAGAACTCGATTTGAGGTTTTTGGTAACCAGTAACTTCAGAAACAAAAATCTCTTTAAAGTAAGGTAAAAGAGAAGAAGCGGTAAGGCGTTTATATTGTGTATCTGCGACTCCATTTGTTACAATATATAAATCATGAGTGGCCTTTAGTTCATCTAATAATTCAATGGCTCCCGGTATTAACTTATGACCTTTATTCAGTTCTTCGTGATATTCTTTTTCAAAAGCAATTCCGTCAACAGAATGTCCTAATGTCTGAAATAATTTAGAAAATCTAGTGTTAAGGATTTCTTCCCTTTTAATTTCGCCACGTTCGTATGCTTTCCATAGGCTAGAGTTAAGGATATGGTATTGTTCACGAATCTCATCTGTAATTTCAAATCCATGATTATGAAATAGTGAAGTTAGTGCATCGTATTGAGCTGCGTTAAAATCAAGAAGTGTTTCATCTGCATCAAATAATAATGTTTTGTATTTTGGGTTTGTTTGATTTTTCATAAAGTCCGTCCTTTTCTTATATGTTGAGATATATAACTATTATGCCTAAGGTTTTATAATTGAATCAAAAAAAGGTCATAATCATGTGGATTCAATATACCATGAACAAAAAGAATTCATGGTTATGTAGCTATAATTGGTCCTTCCAAGTGAGCTTGCAATTACCACATACTGGGTTTGGTTATATAAAAGTTTCATGGTCATGATGCTTCAATCGGTAGCCTGGGGGAAGTTTGTGTTTACCTCATTGCGCTTTTCATTATAGCATATACATATTTACAGGGATAGACATGTTATTACAGATTTCTTAATATCCTCATTTTTATAATCGGTATATTGGAAGTTTTTGAAAAGGTTTTATTGTTTCTCATTTCATGCTTGTGTATAATAAAAAGAAAATAACAGTAATAGGAGGAGAAGATGGAGCTTGTACTTAGAAATATAACAAAAAAATTTGAGAGTAAAGAAGTATTAAACGGAGCGAATTTTACTTTTAAAAAAGGTAAAATTTATGGTCTTTTAGGTAGAAATGGAGCAGGAAAAACCACCTTATTTAATTGCCTTGCAGGAGAATTAAAAATGGATTCTGGAGAGGCATTCTTAAAAGATGGAAGCACCTCACAAAAGCTAGAAGTAGATGATATTGGATATGTATTATCTACCGCCATTTTACCTGAATTCTTAACTGGATATGAGTTTATTAAGTTTTTTATTGATATTAATAAGAGTAAGATAAAGTCTCATGATACTATTAATAACTATTTTGACTTATTAAAAATTGATGAAGAAGATAGGCATAAGCTAATCAAAGATTACTCTCATGGTATGAAAAATAAAGTCCAAATGATGATGTTTTTAATAGCAAAACCACCTGTTATATTGCTTGATGAGCCACTTACCTCTTTGGATGTAGTAGTAGCACTAGAAATAAAAAAACTACTAAAAGAAATAAGAAAAGATCACATTATTATTATCTCAACGCATATATTACAGTTAGCAACTGACTTGTGTGATGAAATTGTTGCTCTTAATGAGGGTGAATTGGAATTGCTAGATAGTGAAATGCTTAGGTCGAAGGATTTTGAAGAAAAGCTAGTCAAATTACTAAGTGAGGAGGGTGTTCATGCTCACAACTCTTAGACAGTCTATGATAATTAGTTTTTCAACTTCAATGAATGCTATCCTATATTTTTTGAAGCGAATTCCTTTCATAAAACATATATTTAAGAAAATTGGTTATGAGCATGGGAACTTATCAAAAGTTATAGTTATATTTGCTTTATTATATAAGGTGCTGATGGTGATTTTTAAAAGAATAATAATACTTTTATTCGGTTTTGGAGTCCCATTCTTATTAATTAGTGATAAGGCTACGTTAGTTCCTATTCGTAATATTTATTGGCATCTATTCATTTGTTTCTATTTCCTGATACCTTTGTTTAATTGTAACATTCTTGAGCAAAGTAAACGTAGATTTATAATGATTAAGCTTATGAGGATGAATGCAAGGAGAATGGTATTTGCTGAATATTTTTCAGAATGGATATTGCGCTTTTTAATAGAAATACCATTATTTATTCTGATGGCAAATATGGTATCAATTCCGATTTGGCTTTCGCTATATATGATTGTAGCAAAAAACTTTGTAGCTTTTATTGCAGAGGCATTACATATTTTCTATTATGATAAGACAGATAAACTATTACAAAAGAAAACGGGATTCATATTAGGATCAGTATCCGTAATTTTAATCCTTGGATATTATCCTGCATTGGTACAAAAGCCATTATTCATTAGTGATAATCTACTTTTACTTATAGGAACCCTTAGCATTATCATAGGAATTACAGCGCTTTATTATATTATAAATTATGAACGGTATTCTGTTGTTCTTAATGATGTCAATAAGCTTAGTGAGCTACTAATTAATAGAGAGAAAATAGGGAAAGAGGCTCAGTTTGCAAATGTAAAGTTAAAAGATAAGTATCTTAATAAAGATGAAATAAAAAGGATTTCAAATAGTAATAAAGAAGGATTTGCGTATATTAATGAAATCTTTTTTAAAAGACATGAGAGAATATTAATACATCCAATTAAAGTTCAAAGTACTGTGATTTGTATAGGCTTTTTCATTGCGCTGGTAGCGAATAGATTAATTCCAGATTTTCATACAAAATACATTTCGTTAATAGAAAAAGTATCACCTATATTCGTATTTGCGCTATATTTTATGTCAACGTCGCTAAAAGCTACGAAGGCGATGTTTTATAATTGTGATATAAGCTTATTGCATTATGGGTTTTATAAGAGGAAAGAGGCTGTTTTAGCAACTTTTACAGAGCGTGTAAAGTACTTAATTCGAACAAACTTAATACCGGCGTTATTTCTTAGTATTGGTATATTATTAATAGATAAATTGACTGGTGGAACAGGAGTGAGTTTATTACCAGTTGCCATTTTAATAATTACGATTTCGATATTTTTTTCGATTCATAATTTATTTTTATATTATATATTTCAGCCCTATACAACGGATTTAAGCGTTAAAAATCCATTGTATACTATTTTAAATACAATAACATATTTTTTAAGTTATATATGTTTACAATTAAAAGATGTCTCTATTTATTTTCTTGTTGGAATGATTTTAGTAACAGCTATTTATAGTGTTTTGGCATTATTCATTGTATATCGATTTGCACCGAAAACTTTTATTATAAAGTAATACAAATTAAGAATTTAAGATGCACATTCTCTGCACCTGAACGATTTGCGTAGCAGATTTTCATCTTTACTAGTTGCATTATAGTATGTAATGTCTTTTTAAATGAAAGAAAAGACGTTATTGATATAAATGAATTAGAATTAGGTTGCTATAATTAAAAAGGCATCTGATGAGTACATAAACATCAGATGCCTTGGGGGGAAATATATAGTTAGGAAGAAGCTGTTGCATACAATTATATAAAATTATTAGGATAGATAATCAATGTGTAACAGCCTCGGGGATAGTGTAATTATTTACCGAAGTATCTATTTAATAAACCTTCGAAAGCTTTACCATGTCTAGCTTCGTCACGAGCCATTTCATGTACTGTATCATGAATTGCATCATGATTAGCTGCTTTAGCACGTTTTGCAAGGTCAAATTTACCTGCAGTTGCACCGTTCTCAGCATCAACTCTTAATTCAAGATTTCTCTTAGTAGAGTTAGTTACTACTTCACCAAGTAATTCTGCAAACTTAGCAGCATGTTCTGCTTCTTCGTAAGCAGCTTTTTCATAGTATAAACCGATTTCTGGATATCCTTCTCTATGTGCTACTCTAGCCATTGCTAAGTACATACCAACTTCAGTGCATTCTCCTTCAAAGTTAGCTCTTAAATCCATCATGATATCTTCGCTTGCACCTTGTGCTACACCTACTACGTGTTCTGCTGCCCAAGTTCTTTCACCAGCTTGTACAATGAACTTTTCTGCTGGTGCTTTACAAATAGGACATACTTCTGGTGCTACTTCTCCTTCGTGTACATAACCACATACTGAACATACATATTTACTCATAATAATAATCTCCTTTAATATATAAAATTTTAAATTAATAATCTTAGTTATTTAAATCAATAACAGTAATCGTTATCGTTATCTATATAATACATGATGAAAAAAGAAATGTCAACCCTTTTTTGATATATTTTTTCAAGTATTTCATTTCTACGTCTATTAGTCCTGATAAATAGAGTAGCAAGTAGTGCTAACCCCTAAGAGAGAAATAGCAATTAAGCACAAAAAAATACAAACTATAATTTATAAAATAAAGAATCTACATTGCATTCAATATATTAAGTATAGTTTGCATTTTTATATATCTATTTTTCAAGACATTCTTTGCATTTACCATAAAACAATGCGTTATGCCCACCAATTTCGCCGGGAAAGTTGGTTGAAGCAAGTTTATTCACCTCTTCAAGAGGATCTAAATCTAAATCAAGTATTGCACCGCATTCTTTACATAAAAAGTGGTAATGTTGGTCGACATTATAGTCAAAGTGGTCAGAGCCATCTCCACAAGTTAATTTAATGATTTCACCTTGTTCCACCAATAAATTTAAGTTTCGGTAAACAGTACCGAGACTAATGTGAGGGAAAATTTCTCTTAATTTTGTATAAATAGTATCCGCAGTTGGGTGCTCATGTGTTTGTGCGAGATACTGTTTAATAGCCTCTCTTTGTTGACTGTATTTTATTGTAGCCACATTCAATCTCCTCTCTAGAAATGGAAGATAAATAATAGTAATCGTTATCATATTATAATATTTTAAGCAGATTGTCAATCTCCTAAAATAACCAAATGTAAAAATATACGTGAAAAAAGGCTGTCATATTGGAACAGCCTAAAATCCACTAGTTTTTAGCAAAGAACTAACTCTACTTCTTTTGTTAGAACATCTGTATAACTAAAGGACATAGTTTTTAATGAGTCAGGGGTGTTCCCTTCTAATTCAATAAGGAATACACACGGATAAGTGGCAGATATAACACCTTCTGCAACATCTACTTTATTACGTCCTCTATAAGATCTTACTTTTACTTTTTTTCCGATGTTTTTCACTACCGAATTTCTCACGTAGCACATATTTTCTGGTTGCCTCATAATACTAATCTCCAATCTACACGGTTTCCTATATATAATAGGATACGTAATGTTTGTAAAGTTCATTGTGCGGATACCAAGCAGTAAATTTTGGAAACAAAAAATTTAACTTTACTATATCATAAGTATAAGATAAAGTCAATAAATAGTCAGAAAATTCCGACAATGAAAACAATATACTTAATAAAATATATACAATAAACAAGAGGAAAATTGTGAATTATTGTATTTATGAACTCGTTATATAGTGCTCTGGTACTAGCAAGAAAGAAAAATGTGCACAAGTATTCACTTATTATTTGTAAATTAATAACAAAAACGTAGAAAAATTACTTATACAACAATATATAGATGTGAAGCTAGTAAAATCACAAGATATGGTGCATAGGCTGTCTTGATTTCTTAGCCTGAGAGAATTGTTTCTCATTTAGTGATTTATTTCCAGACCTTGAAGCAATATGAAAGTAGGTTAAATCAACAATATTTTTATCCATGGCGTTATGAATATCCCCTTTTCGCTCTAAAGGTGTGTGAGTTATTTGAATTTTATATCCTTGTGTATGCAATTTATACAGACGCTTCATATATAAATAATGTAGTTTATCATTACATTCTTACTCTTAAATGTCTAAAATAAAAAAGATGAGACCTCGCAAAAAATAATATTGCGGTGTCTCATCATTTTTAATCCCAAATAACTTTTTGGTCTAGAAATTCAGTTTTAACTACAATGAATGGATAGGTCATTACTTGTGTAACAGGCTCATCTTTACCAGGACCCAACAATGTTGTCTTAAAATGTATTCCATCTTCCGCTAGAAATAATTCGTCGGCAGTAATACTGTAACCACCACTACGTTGCTCTCCATATCCGCGTACGATATAAAGGTAATTGTCGTTTGAGTATGTCATCTTAAAAGGAGTGGATTTTTTTTCATTTATTGAAGTTAGTAATTCTTCTGGAAGATCAGCTTCCTCAACTACAGTAAATTCTAGGTCGTTTAGTTTTTTTACTTCGGACTGTTCCTTTTTACAACCAAAGAACACTGAGCTAATGAGTATACAGCATAGGAGAAGTGCTATTTTTTTAAAGAATAGTGGTTTCATAGGAGATACTCCATAATACGTTCTTATTTTATTTTATGACAGGAGTGAGAAAATCAGACTAAAAATAAGAAAAAAGAGTTAAAAATGGCTGTCACAAATTGAATATCTCATTCCATGAACGCATATAGCAATTCATGTGAAATAAACGAATAGGTGACAGCCAAGGCTTCATCTTGCGTTAAGTATTACATATATCATTAATCTTTGCGCGTAACGTGTAATTCACAGTATGAAAAACTGAAACTATACCAAATTAATATGACGTTTTACGTAAGTGGTATGTAATATCTCATGTGCTTTATGGCTTCCAGGTTCGCCTAGGAATTCATCGTATACCTGCATAACTGCTTCGTTTTCATGGGATTTGCGAACATTTTTAGCTGCATCGTTTGCATAGAGAGCTTTGGCACGTAGTTCGCGAATGTCATTAAAATTACGAATGGAAGCTGGCACATGTGGTTGACCCCCACCATTTACGCAACCACCTGGACAACCCATGATTTCAATAAAATGATAAGAAGCTTCGCCGCGTTTTACTCTTTCTAGTAATTCCCTTGCATGAACAAGACCGGAAGCGACAGCAACATTAACGTCAATACCAGCGACTTGATACGTTGCCTCTTTGATTCCAGCCACACCGCGAACTTCTTTAAAGTCAATTGGAGAATCCGAACTCTCACCGGTTAACTTCCAAACTGCGGTACGAAGAGCCGCTTCCATAACACCACCGGAAGCACCGAAGATAACTCCTGCACCAGTGGAAATACCAAGAGGGTCATCGAATGCTTCGTCTGGTAAAGATAAAAAGTTAATACCTGCACGTTCTATTAAACGACCGAGCTCACGTACGGTGAGAGCAATATCAACATCTGGTACGCCAGCGGCGGCTTCATCATCACGACCAATTTCAAATTTTTTAGCAGTACAAGGCATAACACTTACCATTACAATATCCTCTGGATCAATTCCCATTTTGGATGCATAGTATGTTTTAGTTATTGCTCCAAACATTTGCTGAGGAGATTTGCAACTACTTAAGTTTTCAATCATATCCGGGTAATAGTGCTCACAATATTTAATCCAACCTGGGGAGCAGGAAGTGATTAAAGGCAAGGCACCATTGTTTTGAATGCGGTCTAATAATTCATTTGCTTCTTCGATGATTGTGAGGTCAGCGGCAAAGTCAGTATCAAATACTTTGTGAAAACCTAGTCTACGTAGCGCAGCAACCATTTTTCCTTCAACGTCTGTACCGATAGGTAGGCCAAACATTTCGCCCAAAGAAGCACGTACAGCAGGTGCAGTTTGTACAATTACGTGCTTTGTTGGATCTGAAATGGCAGCAAGGACTGCGTTCGTATTGTCTTTTTCTGACAATGCACCAGTTGGACAGACAACGATACATTGTCCACAGGATACGCAACTTGTATTGGCTAGATCCATCTCAAAAGCACAAGAAATATTCGTACTAAAACCACGTTCGTTTGCACCAATCACCCCCACAGACTGTATCTGTGAACAGACAGCAGAGCAACGTCTACAAAGGATACATTTGTTATTATCACGATACATATGGGCAGCGCTTGTATCGATTTTATAATCGTTTCGAGCTCCTTCATACATTGTCTCATCGTCCACATTAAGATCTTTGCATAACTTTTGTAGTTCACAGTTACCACTTCGAACACAGGATAGGCAACGTCTATCGTGATTTGATAAGATTAATTGTAAGGTCTTCTTTCTGCTATCAAGTACTTTTGGAGTATTTGTAAATATCTCCATACCTTCGTTGATTGGGTATACGCAGGATGCGACTAAACTTCTTGCTCCTTTCACTTCAACAACGCATATGCGACAGGCACCAATTTCATTGATTTCCTTTAAAAAGCAAAGGGTAGGAATATCAATGTGTGCAAGTCTAGCAGCTTCTAAGATGGTAGAGCCTGCTGGAGCGGATACATCCATACCATTGATTTTAATATTTATTTTCGACATAATATTATCCTCCATGCTGATTTTAGTAGCTTAATTATTGATTAAACATCTTTTTTGAACCTATGTTCATAAAACTACTTTTTGCTGATAGCTCCAAATTTACATTTCTCCATACAAGCACCACATTTAATACATTTGTGTTGTAGTATAACATGAGCTTGACGTACAATACCTTCGATTGCACCATTTGGACAGACTCTTGTACAAAGAGTACAGCCTTTGCATTTATCAGCGTCTATGGTATAGGAAAGGAGTTCTTTACATACACCAGCAGGACATTTTTTATCAACAACATGAGCGACATATTCATCTTTAAAATAACGAAGGGTTGATAATACAGGGTTTGGTGCTGTTTGACCTAGACCACAAAGAGAATTTTCTTTAATGTAATAGCAAAGCTCTTCTAATTTATCAAGGTCCTCCAAAGTACCATTGCCTTTTGTAATTTTTTCAAGGATCTCATACATGCGTTTCGTACCAATACGGCAAGGTGTACATTTGCCACAAGATTCATCCACGGTAAATTCAAGGAAGAACTTAGCGATATCCACCATACAGTTATCTTCATCCATTACGATCAAACCACCAGAGCCCATCATAGAACCGATGGAAATTAGGTTGTCATAGTCAATAGGGATGTCGTAATATTCTATAGGGATACAGCCGCCAGATGGTCCACCAGTTTGTGCTGCTTTGAATTTTTTGCCATTTGGAATACCACCACCAATTTCTTCAACGACTTCACGTAGGGTAGTTCCCATTGGGATTTCAACAAGTCCAGTATTTTTGATTTTACCGCCAAGTGCAAACACTTTTGTTCCTTTTGATTTTTCGGTACCCATGGATGCAAACCATTCTGCACCATGTAAAATAATCTGTGGAATGTTAGCGTAAGTTTCAACATTGTTTAAAATGGTTGGTTTTCCAAAAAGACCTTTTTGCGCTGGAAAAGGAGGTCGAGGACGTGGTTCACCACGATTCCCTTCAATGGAAGTCATAAGAGCAGTTTCCTCACCACATACAAATGCGCCCGCTCCTAAACGTAGTCCAATATCAAAATTAAAATCAGTTCCAAAAATATTCTCTCCCAATAAGCCGTATTCTCTCGCTTGCTTTATAGCAATTTCAAGACGCTTAACAGCGATTGGGTATTCAGCACGAACATATATGTAACCTTGGGAAGCACCAATGGCATAACCTGCGATTGCCATAGCTTCTAAAATCACGTGGGGATCCCCTTCTAATACGGAGCGGTCCATAAATGCACCTGGATCTCCTTCGTCTGCATTGCAACAAACATATTTTTGATCTGCATTGTTACCCTTTGCAAGTTTCCATTTAAGACCGGTTGAAAAACCGCCGCCTCCACGGCCGCGTAATCCGCTATCTAACAGTATCTTAATTACGTCATCTGGAGTCATCTCAGTTAGAACTTTTCCAAGGGCTTCATAACCATGGGTTCCGATGTACTCTTCGATATCTTCAGGATTAATAATGCCGCAATTTCTTAGGGCAATACGGTGTTGTTTTTTATAAAATGCAGTTTCATTGAGTGGTTTAATACCTTCTTCCGTAATTGTTTCATTATAAAGGAGGCGTTTTACAATACGACCTTTTAATAAGTGCTCAGAAACAATTTCAGGGATGTCTTCAACATTTACCATGGAATAGAAGGTACCTTCTGGATAAATAAGCATAATAGGACCTAGCGCACAAAGACCATGGCAACCGGTTTGTACAATGGAAACTTCATGCTCTAAGTCATTTTTTTTAAGTTCTTCTTCAAGTGTATGGATGATTCGGTGACTTCCTGAGGAAGTACAACCAGTTCCACCACAAACTAAGATGTGTGATCGATACATGTGAAACCCTCCTCATTAATTCATATAGTTTTGAATGGTGTATTCTGTAATAACTTGGCCACGAACAAGATGACTTTCTACTACTTCAAGTGCCTTTTCTGGTGTCATCTTAACATAGGTAACTTTGTCTTTCCCAGGTGCAATAATTTCAACAATTGGTTCATATTGGCATAAGCCAATACAGCCAGTTTGTATAACAGATACTCGTTCTAATCCTTTTGATATAACGGCATCTGATAGGGCAGTAAGAACAGGTCTAGCGCCACTTGCAATACCACAAGTAGCCATACCTACAATGACTCTGGTATGTGAATCACTTTCGGATCGCAGGCTCACGTGAGACTGCATCTTTTCTCTGATTGCTTTTAATTCCTCAAGAGACTTCATATAAAGTTCCTCCTATTTTTTATAGAATTTTTCCGCTATCAACATCTTGCTTGCCTTCTAATAAGTATTCTCTGATGTATGTTGAAACCTCGGGAGCTGAAAAAGCAATATCTCCTAAGATTTTTCGAAATTCCCTGGTATCCAGTGAAAAGTGCCTATCATCAATGATATAAGTATATAAAAAGTCCAATTCAGGGTGGAATGTTATTAACGTATGCATGGTGGCAGTAATATCGCCAAGTGGCATTCGATCAATATGACTTAAACCAAAAGAAGCGATTACCGTAGTGCCATGACCTACCTTTGATGTAATTATAAAATCACCACCACAACGAAAAGCTGCTTGCCTAAAAAAAGGAATACCAAGTCCAATTCTTCTAGTTGTTCTTGTTGTATAAAATGGATCAGCAATCGAGTGAAGTTGCTCTTTTGTTAAGCCACAACCATTATCTTCAATACGTATCGTAAGATAATCCGATGTTGTATTGGCAGTGATTGTAACTTGAATGAATGATGATCCTGCCTGAATGGAATTTTGTACAATATCTAAAACGTTCAGAGATAACTCAGTCATTATAAACACCTATGTAATGCTAGGAATATTTTTTTAAAATACCATCAATATCGTCTACCGATAATCGACCATAAACATCATCATTTACAGTTAATACAGGAGCAAGTCCGCATGCACCGATGCATCGACATGCTTCTAGTGAAAAGTTACCATCTGGAGTACACTCGCCACTTACGATTCCAAGTTTATCCATGAGTGAATTATAAATATCACCGGAGCCTTTTACATAGCAAGCAGTGCCAAGGCATACAGAAATTTTATATTTACCCTTTGGATAAAGTGAAAATTGTGAGTAAAATGTAACAACTCCATAAACTTTTTCAAGCGGTATATCAAGTTCGTTTGCTATTATGGTTTGTACTTCAATTGGAAGATAGCCATAGATATCTTGTGCATTTTGTAGAACTGGCATCAAAGCGCCTTCGTCCGACTTATGTTCATTAATCATCGATAGAAGTGCTTCTTCTTGCTCTTTTGTACCAGTAAAAGGTACGGTTTTTTTCTGAGAGCTCATTTTGATTCCTCCTTGTCTATTTTTTAACAATATTATAGTTAGCATGTTGTCGAAAAACAATAATATTATAGCATGAAATTTGGTAAAAAGCTACAATGATATATATTTAACGAGTAGTGAATAGGGAAAATTTTCAATTTAAACTAAATTATTTGAGTTGTATTTTGGATATGAAAAATTGAAGAATAAAACAGCAAATATATCGAGAAGTCTCAACCAATATGAAAACTAGCATACTATCAGAGTTAAAAATATAACAAAAGGAAGAACTGTTTACCTTACTATTTAAATTTGGTAATATTATACTTATGATAAGCAGTTACGGAAAAAAGCATACATAAGATAGTTTAATATAGCGTAATTTTAAAGAATCATGATGTAAATCACACTTGTATTTCTTAAGCATTCCCGAGGTGGAATGAATCAAATTAGGAGGATAGCTATATGACAGTCGATGAAATTAGGAGGATTTTAGAAGCTAAAGTCGTATGTGGGGAGGAATATATGGAACGAGTTGTGCATTCGGCTTGTGGATCGGATATGATGAGCGATGTACTAGCGTTCGTGAAAGATCAATCTGTTTTATTAACTGGTTTATGTAATACTCAAGTAATACGTACAGCCGAAATGATGGATATGGCATGTATTGTATTTGTTCGAGGAAAGTATCCAGACGAATCTATGATTATGCTTGCAAATGAAAAAGAAATTCCACTACTTAGTACTGCACAACGAATGTTTACCGCATGTGGAATGTTATATGAGAATGGATTGCGTGGAGGTGGAACTTGTTGATAGAGCCAATTCATCTACAATATAAGATATCAGGAGATGATTTTACAAGAGCGGGAGAAGCCTCAAGCGAAGTAAAGAAGAAATTAAAAGCCATTGGAGTGGATCCAATTGTAGTACGTAAAGCCGCTATTTCTATGTACGAGGGTGAAATTAATATGGTCATACATGCCAGTGGTGGGGATATTGATGTATACATATCGCCAACTGAAATTCTTATGCGACTAGCGGATATAGGGCCTGGAATTAATGACATTGAACAAGCAATGCAAGAAGGCTTCTCAACGGCACCAGATAAGGTCCGTGCACTTGGATTTGGTGCGGGTATGGGATTACCCAATATGAAGAAATATTCAGATGAAATGTCCATCGAGACAAGGCTAGGAATTGGTACTATAGTTACCATGAAAGTCTATTTATAATAAGTTTATATAAATCTACGAACGCGGGATTTTTTATAAGCAAAGAACTTGGAGGTTGGTAATGGAAAAATTTTTTACTTCCGTTCGATTGGAGGAAAGTCTTTGCAAGGGATGCATTAATTGTATAAAGCGATGTCCTACTGAGGCAATTCGTGTAAGAAATGGGAAAGCTGTAATTACGAAAGAGTTTTGCATTGATTGTGGTGAGTGTATACGGATATGCAAACATCATGCAAAACTTGCAACTTATGATAAATTAGATATGCTGCAGCAGTTTTCGTACACCGTCGCTCTACCAGCACCATCCTTATATGGGCAAGTAAATAATCTAGAGGACGTTAATATCATACTTCATGCACTTAAGCGAATGGGGTTTGATGATGTATTTGAAGTGGGAGGCGCAGCAGAAATTGTATCTAAGTTATCGAGAGAATATATTTTGGAGCATAAAGAAAAATGGCCAATTATTAGTACCGCTTGTCCTTCTGTAACTAGATTAATCCGAGTAAGATTTCCAAATCTTTTAGAACATTTAATGCCAATTAAGCCTCCAATTGATATTGCGGCAGATTTAGCAAGAATAATTGCCATGGAGAAGTCGGGTTTACCAAAAGAGAAAATAGGGATATTTTTCATATCACCTTGCCCAGCTAAAGTAACAGCAGTAAAAACACCTCTTGGATACGATATAAGCGATGTGGATGGTGTTTTAGCAATGAAAGATATTTATCCATTGCTAATAGCCAATATGAAGGAAGTTGCAAAAGAGAGCAACCTACCCGATATTTCAACTGCAGGTAAAATAGGTATTAGTTGGGGAAGCAGCGGTGGTGAAGCTGGTGGTTTATTATCGGATAGTTATTTAGCAGCCGATGGAATTGAAAATGTAATTCGGGTACTTGAGGATATGGAAGATCAGAAATTTGCAAATCTTGAGTTCATTGAATTAAATGCTTGCAATGCCGGATGTGTTGGTGGTGTATTAACGGTAGAAAATCCCTACGTTGCAAGAGTGAAGTTAAAAAACTTAAGAAAGTATATGCCTGTATCAAAGAATCATATGGAGTTAAAAGGTAACATGGCGTATTGGACAAAAAACGTTGAGTATGAACCAGTATTTAATTTAGGGGAGACAGTGGCTGAGAGTTTTAAACGACTGGCAAAAGCAGAAAAACTCTATGAACATTTTCCTGGATTGGATTGCGGCTCTTGTGGGGCACCAACATGTAAGGCATTTGCAGAAGATGTTGTACGAGGATTGGCAGAGGAAAATGAGTGCATACATATAATGAGAGAATACATGCATAAATTATCAGATGAGATTTCACACTGGAATCATTTATAAAGAAAACTGTCATTGACAGTATGGAGGAAAAGATGAATGTTCAAACGTTGACTGCGATACCTGAGTTCTCAATGTTGATTGAGGGGGATATGAATCGTGAAATCAATACCCCTTATTGTTGTGATTTATTGAGTATCGCTATGAGTAAGGCACCAGCAAATGCTGCATGGGTTACTATTATGGGGAATATTAATACAATAGCAGTTATAACATTAATTGATGCTTCTTGTTTAATTTTAGCAGAGGGGGCAAAACTAGATGGGCCGGCATTAGAAAGGGCAAAGAAGGAACGTATTACCGTATTTATAACAGAGTTGCCTATATTTGAAGCTGCCCTTTTGGTTTATCAAAAAGTTCATGATTTCAATCCCATATGATTTTCATATCCATTCCTGTCTATCTCCTTGTGCGGATGATGATATGACACCGGCGAATATCATTGGAATGGCTGCAATTAAGGGATTGCGTGCAATTGCGATTACCGATCATAATAGTTGCTTGCATTGTAAAACGGCAATGGAACTTGGAGAAAGATATGGAATTGTTGTTATTCCAGGGATGGAACTTACAACAAGGGAAGAAGTGCATGTCTTATGTTTATTTGAACAGTTAAAGGATGCGTTGCAATTTGATGCTTATGTACAAACAAAATTGCTTCATACAAGGAATGATCCCAAGATATTTGGAAAGCAAATTATTATGGATGATAAGGATTGTGAGAGTGGGGAGTTTGAATCTCTCCTAATACAGGCGACGAGCATATCCTTTGATGATGTGTATCCATTCATCAAGTCATATGGAGGAATTATGATTCCTGCACACATTGATAAGTCTTCCAATAGTTTATTATCAAACCTTGGATTCATACCGCAAACGAGTCAATTCTCTTGCGTAGAAATAAGAGATGGGAATCAAAAGACGCAGCTTCTAAAAATACACCCTTATTTACAAGAGTGTGTTTTTATTAAAAATTCAGATGCCCATAGACTAAGTGACATGAATGAACCTGTTCATTATTTGAAGGTAAATGAAGTTAGTAGAAAAGAGATATTGCGAAGTTTATGCATACCAAAAGATTAAATCATGGGGAAATCATGTGCATTACGGGAAGGAAGGTATTGCTTTTAGATTTCATTTATACGTCGGAATTAACCACGAGAATGTGATTTGGATACTCTTTGTTTATGGACACTAATCTTTTATTTATTTTAGCCGATATGCTTAGTATAAACGAATTGATAGTAATATTTTTCTGAACCAAGGAGGGTCATATGATGGGCATACAAGGAGTATCAAAAAGCGGAATTGTCTATGAGAATAGAACAGCAAATTCAACATCAAAACAGAAGAATGAAGTGTCAAAACACACGACTGGAAAAGAAAACATCAATACTTATAAACAAGAGGCTGCTACTTATGAAACCGATGCAAATCAATCCACGCATACTGTAAAGTCAGACAGAGAAACGATTGAACGCTTAAAGGCAGATGCAGAGGCTAGAAATGCACAACTTCGTTCTCTTGTAGAGAAGATGTTTTTAGAACAGGGTAAAACACTGTTAGCAGGGGATAATATTTATGAATTGCTTCGAACTGGAAAAGTGAATGTGGATCATGAAACTGCACAAAAAGCACAGCAAGAAATTTCCGAAGATGGATATTATGGAGTGGAGCAAACATCAGAACGCTTGGTGTCCTTTGCTAAAGCCTTATCTGGGAATGATCCAGAAAAAGCAGAAATGTTGATGGATGCAGTAAAAAAAGGATTTGAGCAAGCTACAAAGGCCTGGGGTGGAGAATTGCCAGACATTTGTAAGAAAACACTAGATACGACGTTAGAGAAATTAACTAAATGGAAAGAAGAATTAAATAAATAAGAGTATTAACATACTTAAAATATAAAAGACTTGCGTATATAAAATAAAACGCTTCCTAAAAATAGGAAGCGTTTTATTTTTGCAATTATCTAAAAACTGGAGTTACTTCTTTTACAATTAATAAATGATCACCAGGATGTATGATATCAGACTCTAAATCATTTATTTCTTTTATTGTCTCAACCGTTGTGTGGTAAGACTTAGCGATACTCCATAAAGAATCACCAGGTTTAACTACGTATCCTATCATTCCAGGCATTGCTTGTAATTTATCCATGTCAAGAGGTGCTTCGTTATAATCAATTAGGAAAGATTCTTCTAATTGGTCAAAAACAATAACATTAAATACTACACTTGCTTTCACTTCGATTTCTTGAGTATCTAGCATGATAATATTTATTTGTTCTAGACTTGGCTTAATGTCATACAAACTATTTGGTTTCAGGTCCTTTACCTCAATTAATTGTGAGAAAGGTATAAAACTATTTATGGATTGCATAGGAGCAGAGTCCTCGGAAGTTACATAAAGAATATTCATGTTAAGTACTCCATCCACTCTTAGTCCATTCTCTATCGGGGTGATTTCATCTACCTTAACATCTCCACTACCGTGGCAAATCTGTAAGATACGAGGATGATTGCTATCAATTTTAACTCTTTCATTAATTCTAGCCTTATTGCTATTTCTCATAAGGAGGTTTTCATAACAAACATCTTTATATATAGGTGTGATATCTCGCGTTGGTGAATAGATGTCTTTTAAGATTTCCATCTGTGTTTCTTCATAAATTTTTATATTTACTTCAAGCACAGTTTCTACATCTACAACGCGTTCTTCACCATCACTATCCGGTTTGATTTCAAGGTTTTTATCAAGCAATGATAAAGTAATATCCGGAGTCATTTCTTCGGAGCTGCCATTGCAATCAATGGTAGAACTAAATGGAAGCTCTGTTTCATAATATTCAATCGGGTGGCCCTCACCTTCACCAAGATATAAGATAAAGACTAAAAGTTCCCCTTTGATTGTAAATTTATCGGTTAACAACCGAATATCGACATTCTTTAATTCAATATCACTAAATAAAATCTCAGAGATTATGTGTTTGTCGTTTGGTAATACGATTTCATCGCGGAAGCGATAAGAATCTCGCTTGTTTACAGCCATGTTAGTGATATCAATTATTTTAGATAGAGTATGTACATCGTTATCACCGTCGACATCAACTGCGCCTTCTTCATCATAAACACTTTCAACAGCTAGAGATAGGCTTATGAGCGCTTTTAAGCTTAATTTTCTGGAATTGATAATATTAACACTCATATCTTCAATTTCATATTTCACATGAGCATTTTCTTGATTACAGTCTTCCGTTAAATTCATAACTTCATTGAATGGGATTTGACCACGGATACTTTGTATTGGTCGTTCGCTTTCATCACTAACGTATAGGACTGTGAAATGTAAATTACCATTTAGGTATAGCTTTCCGTTCATCATCTTTTGTTCATTGAATTTTAATTCACCACCAGTTTTTATTAGTTTGCTAACATCGGGTCTTGTATCTGGAACATTAAAATCATCGTCTAATGTCATCTGCAAACTGCTTTTGCATTTTAATTTATTCATGTGGATATTTTTTGTTACAAGTTCCAAGTGACTCCCTCCTTTAAGGTTTTTTAACTCCGTGATATTGCACATCCTGTCTACAACATTATATGCATCGGAAATTTATATTATGAAGAAAGCGAAAACAAAAAAAGCAACTATAATAAGTTTTTTAAAACTTATTTCGTCGCTTTTTGAGTGAAAGAAAGGTTTGCCTTATGATTATGCCTTTAAGAAAATGATTTCGGATGGTAAAATGAAGTTAGGAAGGTTTGTTTTCCATATTCACCAACTTTAAATTGATAGAAGGCTTTTTCAGCTAATTTTTTATCGTTAAATAAACCAAATACCGTTGGGCCACTACCGCTCATTAAAGCACCGGTTGCACCAAGGGATAGTAATTCATCCTTGATTTGTTTGATTTGAGGGTATTCCTGTAATGTGACAGACTCCAATACATTTCCAAGAAGAGAACTTACCTTTAAAAGATCCCTTGAATGAATGGCCTTTATCATACCATCAATATTTGGATGTTCTATATTCGAATCAAGAACAAGGTTTTCATATACAAATTTAGTGGAAACGCTAATTGGTGGCTTTACTACTAAACATAAACAAGGAGGGGCATTATCAAGAGGGGTTAATATTTCACCGATTCCTTCTGATAAGGCGGTACCGCGAAGCAAACAATATGGTACGTCTGCGCCTAATGTTACCCCAAGCTTCATAAGCTCTTCGAGTGTTAATTTCGTTTCAAACATTTCGTTTAGTCCCCATAAAGTAGCTGCGGCATCTGTACTACCTCCAGCCATTCCAGCTGCGACGGGAATGCGTTTTTCTAAATTAACGTGGACACCATCTTTGATTTTAAGTGTTTCCTTAAAGAGTTTTGCGGCTGCATAGACTAAATTGTTTTCATTTGTTGGAAGGTAATGTAAATTTGTTTTAACTATGATATCATTGGTTTGTATTCGTTTTATATTCACCTTATCGTAAAGACGAATGGTTTGCATTATCATTCTTACATCATGGTATCCGTTTGGTCGTCTACCAATTACATCAAGAGCGAGATTTATTTTTGCATAAGCTTTTAAGTTGATATTATCCATAAGAGACTCCTTACATTTATCGAAACATGGACTAAGCAATTTGTATAACAACTGGAAAAAGCCTATAGTCATCTTTCTTAGCCCTTTCCCTATTATAAAAGGCGACCTTGACTTTTGCAAGTAAATCCCAAAGTTCATGTGAAATATTAGCCCTGTTGAAATAAATTTTTAAACCAATCCACAAGTTTGAATTTTACAACAACATCTACATCATCTGTTACGATGGCTTTATATTCCTCCTCGGTGAGTAAGGTTTTTAATTGTTTTTTTGAGTCGTCAGGAACAACGCTATAGGTGGCATCCACAAAACAAAGCTGTGGAAACATAATACACCACCAGTTTTGTCCTTCCGCCTTTCCAAGTTCAATTCTTAAAGCATCATACTCTCCTGGTGGCAATGTAATATCCCCATATACTTTAATAGGAAAGGTAGCAGAACTTAAAGAAGATTTTGCGGAATATGAAAAACCGTTCTTGGATAGAATATCATCTGCAACTAAATTTAGAGAATCCAGTTGCTCTTTAATGATATCCATCGCATCTGTTTTACTAGATGCATCTTTAAGGTAGGGTTTTAAATAGCTAATAATTGCTTCTTTTACCTCCAGTTTTATACTCTGATCTTGTGTGGAATCACTATTGGCAATTACGTGAAATCGAAGTAGTTCTTTGGCGATATCCACCTGCATTTCAGTGTTAAATAAGGTAGTGGTTTTCGAGCATCCAGTTGCTACGATAACAACTCCAATTATGGAATATAAAAAGATGCCAAAGGCAAGTGCAATTGGTGAGAGCCTAGTTAGGATTCGAAGTTTACGACTTGTCCCAATTGTATTTTTTCCAAACACTAAAGTAGAAATTTTTCCATAAAAATTTATGATATACGTTTTTAAATTTTTCATACGAATACCCATGCCTTTCTTAGTTTGAATGGGTAGTTGCTTTCCCTTGCAACAACCGTTAAATAATATGTAAGTTTTATATCTTGGTTTTTAGAGTATACCCAATCTTTACAAAATCATTCACCTAATTGTTATTAAAAAAAATCTGATAAAAACGCAAAACCACAATATGATAAATACTGTATTTTGCGCGTAGTACTGGAGGGAATATGAATCGAGCGTTTGAAATGATTTATCTATTGATGCAAAAAAAGTGCATGACTGCAAGTGAGCTTGCCAAGCATTTTGAAGTTTCCACAAGGACAATTTATCGAGACTTGGATGAGCTATCGGCATCAGGAGTCCCAGTATATACAACAAAGGGAAGAAACGGTGGAATTCGTCTTTTAGATAATTTCATTATTGATAAATCCCTACTCTCAGAAGAAGAGCAGGATGAAATTTTATTTGCATTACAAAGTTTGAAGGCAACAAATACTGGAAGTGGTGAGCATATTTCCAATCGACTCGCGGGTTTATTTCAAAAAAGTAGCGTTGACTGGATTGACATTGACTTTTCTCATTGGGGAAGCTTAAACTATGAAAAAGAAAAGTTTTTAAAAGTGAAGCAGGCCATTTTTGCAAAACAATACATAAGTTTTTCTTACTATAGTTCAGATGGAACAACAAGTTTGCGCAAGGTGGAACCTATGAAACTAATTTTTAAAGGAGGAAATTGGTATTTACAATCCTATTGTTTGGATAGAAAAGATTATCGTACATTTAAGATTATACGTATGGACGAACTTAATGTTGTAAATGAGCATTTTATTGAGAGAAATGAGAGCTTGCCACAGTTACCAACCCAGTGGTCAATGAAAGAGGAAGTCGAATACCAATTGCTTTTTAAAGAACGAGTTTCTTACCGTGTATACGATGAATTCTCAAGAAATCAGATAAACCGAAATGAGGATGGAACGCTTCTTGTAACCACTTTCTTTCAAAAAGGAGCATGGATAACGGGATACCTATTATCGTATGGTAGTGATGTAACAGTAATCTCTCCAATAGAACAGAGAGAAAAAATGAGGGAATTCGCCAATTTACTACTTAAGAAATATGAAAATTGATCTTACATTATTTTTCAATTTGAGATTAAATATGACAGGCAGGTGTCATATTTAATGTGTTACGATACTTCTACCATTTAAATAAACTCAAATTGCATGCAGAGTTTTATGGCCAAAACAAGTAGAAAGTAGGTAAGATTATGGAAAATCAAATTTTTTGTCAAAGCTGCGGAATGCCAATGACTCAGGAGGAGCATTTTGGTACCAATTCGGACGCTAGTAAGAATGAAGATTATTGTTGTTATTGTTTTAAAGATGGTAAATTTACATCTGAGTGCACAATGGATGAAATGATTGAATTTTGTGTGAATTGTGAAGGTTCAGAGAAATGGTGTCCAGATAAGGAACAAGGAAGAAAAGAAATGCAAGAATGGTTTCCAAGTTTAAAACGTTGGAGAGAGGCTTAATTTTTATATATAATAAGGAAATGAAGGGTATATCTTTGCTTAGATGCTAAAGGTATATCCTTTTATTATTTAAAGAAAACAAATAACCAAAGTACATGAACATAAGGATTCACATGACTCATTTAATAAATATCCTATAACTTGTTAATGCGATTTATCCATATAAATATACGTAGGGAAGTGAGAAGTAAAAGAGCAAAGTTTTACAATCAAAAGGACCGTCTTTTCGCATGTATATATTTTAGAGTTGTTATATGGGATGGTATCTTTTGGAATCTATAATATTCATTGGAATCAATAATTTGGATAAAATATTGGTAATGGAATGAAAAAGGCATTGAATATTTTTGAGATTACGTGTAAAATAGATTAGTAGTCAGAATTCTACGGATAATTTTCGATAATATATGGCATTTTCAGCTTAAATATCATAAAAAGAAGGAATATATTACATATTTTTCTAGGTCGAATATGTAACAGTATAAATTCAAACGTATGAAATCGTTAATAAGGTTATATTTTATATAAATTATTTGTAACTAGCATCTAGAATCTACGTAGAAAGGAAAGGCAATTATGGAAAAGAAAACTATCGCAGTACTGTTTGGAGGAATGTCTTCGGAACATGAGGTTTCCTGCATTTCAGCAGCTACAATTATTTCGAATATTGATAGCAACTATTATGAAACAGTTTTAATTGGAATTACAAAAGAGGGTAATTGGCTAAAAGTAGAATCCTTAGAAGAACTTAAATCGGGAGAATGGGTTAAGGGAAAGACAACTGCTATTATATCACCTGATAAAACACAAGGTGCCATATTGTTTATTCATGGTAATCATGTTGAATTACAAAAGGTGGATGTTGTATTTCCAGTTCTACACGGTCTTTATGGGGAAGATGGTACCGTACAAGGTTTGTTGGAGTTATCAGGCATACCTTATGTAGGGTGTGGAGTTTTAGCTTCTGCAGTTGCAATGGATAAATTGTATACAAAGATTGTTGTTGACACATTAGGTATTCGTCAAGCGGCTTATGTAGCAGTGCATGTTAAGGATTTATTTGATATGAAAGCGGTGGTTGAAAAAGTTGAAAAAACTCTCAATTACCCAGTATTCATTAAGCCATCCAATGCAGGTTCATCAAAAGGAGTGACAAAGGCGCACAATAGAGATGAATTAGTAAGCGGATTGAAAAATGCAGGTGAACACGATAAAAAGATACTTGTGGAAGAAACCATTATCGGTAGAGAAATTGAATGTGCAGTTCTTGGAAGTAATGAGGTAAGAGCATCCGGAGTTGGTGAAATTCTTGCTGCGGCTGAATTCTATGATTATGATGCGAAGTATAACAATGCAGAAAGTAAGACTGTAATATCTCCAGAGTTACCAGCTGGAAAAGAAGCAGAATTTAGAGATTATGCGGTAAAGATTTTTAAAGCAATTGATGGATTTGGATTAGCGAGGGTAGACTTCTTCCTTGAAAAAGATACGAATGAAATTGTGTTTAATGAGGTGAATACTTTACCTGGATTTACAGCAATTAGTATGTATCCTATGCTATGGGAGGCAAAAGGAATTAGTAAGATGCAGTTGATCGAAAAATTAATCCAGTCTGCTTTTACAAGAAAATAAATAACATAGGAGGACTTCCTGATGACAAAAGATGTCATTGTTTCTATTGCTGGCTTGCAATATGAGGTAAGTGAGGATGAGGCAGTAGAAATTATAAGTCGTGGTGAATATTATTATAGAAACAATAAGCATTATGTCAGATATGAGGAGGTAACAGAAGACTCTGGAAATCCTTTGAAAATTACAAATTGTACATTAAAAATATCAAATGATCGAATCGACTTAATAAAAAAAGGTGCAAATAACGTGCATATGACATTTGAACGTGATAAAAGTAATATGACATATTACAATACACCATTTGGGGATTTAATGTTAGGCATTCATACTAAAACAATCGATATCAAGGAAGAGGATACTCTTATTGAAATCACTCTTACGTATGGACTAGATATTAATTATGGGCATGTATCAGATTGCACATTAAATATAAAAATTCAGCCGACCCAAAAGAAAAATTAAAAAAATGGACTGCTATGTTGATACTAGCAGTCCATTTTATATTGAGTTTATTTTTTTGAATCTTCGGATTTTTTCATCACTTTGTCTTTCATTCTTTGGAAGAATTTTTTCTTCTCTGGTTTTTGCTCAAGACCACCACGAAGGCCCTTCACACCAATAATGTAAATACCGCTAATGACAGCCTTTACTTCCTTTTTCACTGGAATTAAATCAAAAATCTTTTCCTCGCACATTAAAGTAGCAACCTTAGGACCGATTTTTGCTTTTACAACTGGAACTTTAGCTCTTCGTAGATATTTTGGGGTTTGATCTAAAACAATCTGTGGAAATCCCGCTTCTTTTAACTTCATTCGTTTCTTATCAATGACAAGGATAGAAAATGTTTGTGAATTTGCTTTAATTTCTTCTTGAGAAGCTTCCGATCTTTTTTGAAGCTTTCTTCCATATATCGATAAAGCGACAAATGCCACTGCAACAATTACTAGAATCACCAATAAAACAATCTGCCAAGCCGACATAAAATACCTCCTTCCATTATGTAATCCCATAAACGGTGGGATTTAGCATGTTTAAAAATAACATATAATCCCATCGTTTCTTTGATGGTCACGGATATTATTGTAACATTATTTTACTAAAAAGAAAATAGATAAAAAATAAATTATTAATCGTAGAATTATCTCTTTAGAAGGGATTTATCTTCCTCTAACATATCAGAAATAATACTGCGTACATGAGCGCCTAGCGCCTTCTTTGTTTCCTTATCAACTTCATTTGGATAAATTGGTTTTCCATAATGTATTATGACATGAGCCTTTTTAACCCAAGGGAACTGTTTTTCAAAAACAGCATCCGAATTTGTAATTGCTACTGGGATAATTGCACATCCAGTTTTTTCGGCCATTTTAAGACTACCTTCTTTAAATGGAAGCATATCTTCGTTTTGACTTCTTGTTCCTTCTGGCATGATAAACATAGAATATCCCTGTTTCATGTATTCTACACCTTGAAGTATTGTCTTAAGACCTGCTTTTAAATCATCTCGATCAAGAAAAAGACAATTTAAATTTTTCATCCACCAGCTAAAGATAGGCACTTTAGCGATTTCTTTTTTAGCAACAAAACCTGTTAATGTAGGAACTGTGATGTATCCCATTGGAATATCTGCGAAACCACGATGGTTTGCTGCATATAAAACTGCCTCATCCTTAGGAACATTTTCTAATCCTAGTACGGTACGTTTCGTTCCTGCAAATACTAGAACAAAGCGAAAACCCCATGAAACAATGACTTGGGATGCCTTTGTTTTAAGGCGCGGATTAAAGCGACCAATAATCCATAAGATAAAATACACTGGTAACGTTACAATGCAAAATAAAAACAATGCAAATACAACCAAAAATGTTCTCATAATAGTCCTCTTTCTTTATTAAATCTTTTTCATAAAAAGTATTATATCATGAATAAAAGAAATTACAAATACTCCAAATTATATTGATTATCTTTTGTTAATGTTTCCTTTATTTATGTATAAAATGCACTCGTGCGGAGAGAATATACTTGAGGCAAAAAAATGCTTATCATATTCTAACCTAGAAAGGTAGGGGTGCAAACAGTGAAAAAACAAAAGTTAAGTGAACTTGCAAAAGGCAAAGGTGTTTATGCGTTTTTGTTGTTGGGAGTGTTCGTGATCGTTACAGCTGTTTTGATATCCGTAAATAATCAGTCCGGACAACAGCCACAGCAAAACAATTTAGTGGATCTAAATGAAGATCCTCTTGATCTGGCACAAAATGGTGAGGATCAAAGTGCAATGCCGAGTACAGATGAGGCTGATGTCCATAACGAAGTCAACGAAGTAGCTGACAAAGGTGATCTTACAGGTCGTGATAGACCAACAAATTTACCAGGTGGTAATGCTGTAGACAATACGAGTGAAAACACAAATGTTGCGACAGACACAGAAAAAGAGCCGGTAAGTTCAGAGGTTGCTAATAAACCTGAACAAGAAGAGACAAAAGCGGTAATTAAAACAACCCATGAATCTTTGAACTTTAGTCCAGACAATGGTCTTACTTGGCCACTTCAAGGAAAAATAATTATGGAGTACAGTGCTGACCGTACCGTATATCACCAAACGTTACAGCAATTTAAAGTTAATCCAGCAATTTTAATTCAAGGTGAGGTAGGCTCTGAAGTTATTGCAGCTGCAAAAGGCATTGTATCTAGTATTGAATTAAAACCAGATACAGGCTTAACTTTAACAATGGACATAGGAAATGGTTATAAACTTGTTTATGGTCAATTGCAAGAGAGTAGCTTAAAAGTTGGAGATGTAATTGATGAAGGGGAAGTAATCGGTAATCTTGATAAGGTAAGTAAATATTACTCTGTAGAAGGAAATAATTTATACTTCCAAGTATTAAATACTGAGGATACCGTAAATCCAATGTCTTTATTAAAAGTAGAAGAGTAACAAAAACAATTATTGTATTGGTGGAGGAGAGTGCAGATATGTACTCTCCTTTTTTCATAGCTCATTTATGCAGTGAAAAGCCTTCAATTTCATGGTGGTGTAATTTAGGGAGAGATGAATGGGTAGAATATTAGTATTAATTATGCACAAATTATGTGAGTTAACATATGATATAAAAAGGAGGGAACGGAATACATATCTAAAAATTAGCAGCCGAGATCCTCCTACAAATCAGTTCCTCTTTTTATAAAAAACCGTTTTGTCGGTTGCTTGACATAGATATTAAAAAGGAGCTGTTACAAAATATAGTTAACGTTCTTATAAGACGTTAACTATATTTTGTAACAGCTCCTTTTAATTATATATTACATAGTAGCAATATAAACATACATCATTATATAATGGCAAACACTACCGCCGATGCAAAAAAGATGAAATATTTCATGAGTACCAAAATTTTTATGCTTACTATTGAATATTGGAAGTTTTAAAGCATAGATAATTCCACCGATTGTATATATAATGCCACCTGCAAGTAACCAAGCAAATGCCTTTGAAGGCAAAGCATGTAGGATTTGTGGTAATGCTAAAATACAAAGCCATCCCATTATGATATAAATTGCTGCACTTACCCATTTTGGACAATGTATAAAAAATATGGATTGGAAACAACCTATAATGGCGAAACTCCAAATGATTGTAAATAGGATGATACCAGTTTTATCTCCTAAAGAGACCAAACATATTGGAGAATATGAACCCGCAATTAAAACATATATCATCATATGATCAATTTTTCTTAATAAGGTATTGGTTTGTTCTGATATATCAAAGGAATGATAAACTGTACTAGCCGAATATAATAAGATTACACCAGCCATGAATAAGATCATAGATATACCTTGAATGGTGCCACCAAGACGAAATGCTTTTATAATCAATGGCGGGGATGCAAACACTGCCAGAACGACTGCAATTAAGTGTGTAATAGCACTACCTGGGTCTTTAAAATGAAATGTCTCTTTGTTTGCAATTTTTTTTACGTTTGTAGATTCATGAATCATATTAGCCCTTCTTTCTTGATTTTTTATTGATTTATTTGATAATATATATAATAACCATATGGTTAACAAATATCCATTACGGAGTTATTTAAAGTGTCTTATGTAGTTTTGATAACTATGTTGTCTATAGTGATATACTACTACAGATAATAAAAAAATGCAATAGGAAACTTTTATTTTTTATGATATAATGAAAGCGGAATGAGCTATTGCAAGCTTGCTTGCGAATAGCGATTGAAGCAACAAGACCATGAACAAGCTTTTAGTTCATGGTATAATGAAAGCGGAATGAGCTATTGCAAGCTTGCTTGCGAATAGCGATTGGAGTAACAAGACCATGAACAAGGTTTTAGTTCATGGTATAATGAAAGCGGAATGAGCTATTGCAAGCTTGCTTGGGAATAGCGATTGAAGCAACAAGACCATGAACAAGGTTTTAGTTCATGGTATAATGAAAGCATATATAATATTTTGTATGTCTTAAGAAGGAAGGTTGGCTAAGATGGATTTAAAGGTTGGAGATATAATTAAATTAAAAAAGCAGCACCCATGTGGCAGTAATGAATGGGAAATTCTTCGAGTTGGCATTGACTTCCGCTTAAAATGTAAGGGCTGTGATCATCAAATTATGATACCAAGAAAGCAAGTAGAAAAAAATATTAGACAAGTAATACCTGCAAATAAATAAACAGCATAACTACGTATCTATAAAAGTTAATAATAAAAAGGATATCAAAAAGGACATCAAAAGAATATAAAGAATATAAAAGAATAGAATAAAAAATACCATTGAAGAGTTTAGAGCTGAGCCTAAGTTGATATGGTATTAATACATCAATACTTTTGAATGTAAAAATAGAAATCATAAAAATAGAATTCATATTAATATTAGGAATAGATAGAGAAAAATTAGAAAACTTAATAAGATAGAAAAGATAAAGATAGAAAAGATAGGAAAGATAAAAACAGATAGAGATGCTAATTCTAGCATCTCTATTTTTAATTGTATCGCAATGAAAATAAACCACCGGCTATGCCGGTGTGTCCCCAATTAGCTTTAGCTTCAAGTAAAAAACCTCCTATGTTATAATAAATGTGGGTTTGCCAACCACAAAAATTACATAGGAGGT
>OJJJ01000019.1_pt1 | contig 165406 bp, 182 predicted proteins | sample 1596311 | NCBI WGS metagenome assembly OJJJ01 (sample SAMEA4350140, study PRJEB24818) | metagenome | biome: human; feature: gut; material: faeces | place: Denmark | collected 2013-09
TATTATCTGTTGTTTGAACTCTTCAGAATAACGAGTACCGTTTTTGGACATTGTTTAACACACCTTTCTTAATAGCTATTTTAAAGTGTTAAACTTTTTGTGTCCACTGTTATATACTAACACCATTAGATTAAAACTACTTAAGATTGCTTACATTTTATATTACTTCAATTTAACTTGAATCTATTTTAGTTTATCTTCAATTCTTATTGTAAAATCTTTAATTATATGATACGATTTCTTAAATCCCATATAGGGGGTTATTAAATATGTTAAAATATCGTTGGATTGAAAGGAGTAACATGGATAACAATAAAGAAGTACCTACTCACCAACACTCACATACACAAACAAAGGCAGTGATTAATCGCATATCTCGTGCTACAGGTCATATGGAATCAATTAAAAGAATGGTAGAAGAGGGCAGAGACTGTAGTGAGATTCTTGTACAATTATCTGCCGTACGCTCAGCAATCAATAATATCGGTAAAATAATTCTACAAGATCATATTGAACATTGTGTAGTGGATGCTGTCCAAAGTGGTGATAATCAGAAATTAAAAGAATTAAACATTGCAATCGATAGATTTTTAAAATAGTATTTGAGACCTTTTTTGACATTATACTTAACTATAAGCGAATAAAAGCAAAGATACCAAAACTTGATACCTTTGCTTTTTATATTCACCAATCGAAAATCTGTAAAACTAACAATTTTTGAATACTCTGTTACCAGCGGTTTAGTTACTCTATTAATTACCAATATTTAACACTGATTTGCTAACTACTTTTCACACTAAGTTGCTAACTACGATTTAACACTGAGTTATTAACTATGATTGAATACCGTATTGCTTAATATAAAATTATTTCTATAGCGTATTTCCTGTTTCATAATCAATAAATCCAATCGGATTTGAGTTAATTGCATCTCTAAGTGCATCATCTTCTAAATGTGTATAGATTTCAGTCGTACTAATACTGGAATGCCCAAGAATTGTTTGTATTTTTCGTATATCTACATTGCTCTTATAAAGTAGGGTAGCAGCAGTATGTCTTAATTTATGAGGCGTGTATTTTTCACCATCACTAATCCCAGCATCCATAATTTTATCTTTTACCATTTTTTCCACTGTTCGTTGATCGATGGGACGATTTCTAGTGGAAAGGAATAAATAGTCGGTAAATTCTTTTGGCACATCTACCGTTGCTCGAACTTCTAAATATTGACGAATTGCATATAAGCAAGCTTGGTTTAAATATACAGTACGTTCTTTATTACCTTTACCAAGGATGACTAAAGTATCACCCTTTATTTTTGATATTCTTATTCCACATAATTCGGACAAACGCATCCCACAATTTAAAAATAAAGTTAATATACAATAATCCCTTGGATAATTCTTTCGTTCTTTATTTAACGAGTTTAATAAAGCTCTACTTTCATCTAAGGATAGGTAGACAGGGTGTCGTTTGATTCTACCGGGTGATTCTAATTTTAAAGTAGGATTGGAAGGAATACTATTTTCAATATTAAAAAGATAGTTAAAAAAGGAACGTAGCGTTGCAACTTTTCTTGCCCTTGCGTAAGGCCCGTTACCACGATTTTCTTCTACATAATATAGAAATCTATGTAAGTCTTGTAAAGTGATATGAGAGATGAACTCAATGTCAATCTTTCTTATATCAATGTCATCAAAATCAACATCTTCATCCACTTCATCTTTCCACATCATCATAAATTTAAAAAACACTTTTAGATCTTTTTTATATGCTTGAATTGTATTGGCAGATTTTCCTCGAATTGTTTTTAGATAAACAAGAAAATTATCAACACTCATGGGAACGTCACGCTTATGTAAGTTATTATTTTTGTAATTCAAAATGAATCTCCTTATGTAAAAAATTAGAATATCATGAACAAAACAGTTTAAGATATTCTTACTCTAATGCTATTGGCAAATGAGTTTGGAATAGCTCATTCGGTTTTCATTATATCATGAACAAGAGCGGTTCATGATCTTGTTACTCCAATCGATATTCACAAGCATGCTTGTAATATCTCATTCCGTTTTCATTATATCACAAAGAAATAGATAAAAAAAGAAGAGATGAGATTTATTACGGGAAATTCATATTTCCCGTAATAAATTATAAGAAGAAATCCAAGTATATTTTAATTAAGGAGATATTTTACATTTTATATTTTCAACCTTAAAATTCGACTTTGTATATGGCTCATTTAGGTGGGTAAAATATTTTTTATGACGTATTTTATGTCTAAAATTTATAATTGCTTAAATCGACTATTACGAGCTTATATAAGGAAGTGCCATATAAAATAAGTTTTTCAATAAAACTGTATCTAAATTATGTGAATATATGGATATAAAATGAAGTGCTGATGGTTTTTTTAATATAAGAAGTAGTATTTATAAATATTGTCATTGTTTACCATAAGTCCCATAATAGATATAACAGTTATAAATCATTAATTACTTGTGAATGGAGGGGGCGAATATATAATGTATAAAAAATATAAAATTTTTTTATCAGCAATATGTTTGGCGTTGATCGTGACGATTGTTATACCATTGATTAATATAGCTCTGGGGATTTATAGAAAACACTTAATGGTTGAAAGTTTATTAAGCGTGACATGTTTTACTTTAACAAGTGATTCTATGAAAGAAATTGAATTAAACGAGAGTATTATACTTCCACGAGAAGCAGATTGGACAATTGGTATTAATGGAGTCCCAGTATAGAAGCTACAACCATCTTTGGTTAGTTTATAGTAATAACTGATTCTTCCAGCAACTTTTTTACCAAGCGTGAAGATACATGGTGGTAGTATACGTGTTAGAAGTGTGCTTGGCATAGGAAGTAGATTTATTCTTAGATTAAGTGTTAGATTTGATTAATTACGGAGTTTATCCTAGAAACATAGAGATGTAGTGGCTATGTTTCTAGGATTTTATGTTATTATAAAAGAACAATAAGCTTCTTAATACATTAGTAGAAAATCATTCTAATTTTCATATCTGATAGCGAGATTGCGTATGATAAACTCTCAACAATGCTTGTTATTTTCCCACGTATCTTACAATGTCTTGCCAAACAGAATTTGCAAGGATTTCTGCATGTTCACCAAAAAATGCGTTTCCCGCTTTGGTATCGCTTTGAAGCCAGTACATAAACCACGCTGTCATATATCCGTCGGCATGGGATAATGTTTGTCCGTGATCGATACCAGTACGCCTTGCCATAATCTTTGGCATAATATTAGGAATTGTTTTAAAATCCTCTTTCATTTGATCAAGCGGCGAAATTGTTTCTGCATCTAACTTTCCTGTTCCTGCTACTGAAAAATATGGAATGTTGATTTTAAAAAGATCAAAATCCCATTCAAGCCCTGCTGCCAATTCATTACAAGTTGGGCTTGCTGCAAATACCGCTTTGTACATACTACCATTATCGTAGTTGGTAACAGCATTCACTACACCAACTCCACCTTGAGAGTGACCAGCAATGCCAATATTCTCTGTATCAACTTTTTGATAGAAGATGCTATCCAAATTCTTATTTAATTTAAGCATATAGTTTAGGCTCATATAAGAAGAAAAGCCGTTCCAGGAGAATTCATCTTCATTGCCAACAACGATAAAACCCCATGAAGCAAGATGCTTAAAAATTGCTTCGTATTTTGAGGCAGGAACCCCTGTTCCGTTTGCCATTATGACGAGAGGATATTGCTGCTGACTATTATCCAAATCAGCCGGATACCAAATCTCATAGGCTTTGTAATTTTGAAATGCGTCAAACTTGACGAATTTGACCTCATGTTCTCCCATAGCAGTGTATCTTGCTTCGATTTCCCCACCAGTATCAACTTTTTCATAGTAATTCTTTGAGATTGCTGGTTTTAATGATGCCCATATAAATAATCCGCCGATTAAAGTAACAGGTATAAGTACAATCGCTAAAAGCACAAGAGGCCACTTCCTTTTCTTCTTGATTACATTCATTTCTTTCGTCCTTTCTATTTGATTAGTTTTCTTTTCTGTTTATTCAATTGTATTTTCTTTTGTTTAATTTTGATTTTTCATTTGTTCAATTTTGTAACTATGTTTGTTTAATTTAGTAACTACGTTTGAACAATTTTGAATTACTGATTAACAATTTTGTATGTGCGTATAAGCATTTTATATCTCCTTGACTTTAACTTTGAAGTTTGATATAACTTACTGAAACAATTGTTCCAATGGCATTACTATACACAATTCTGTTTGTACTTTCAACCCAAAACAAGTTTATAGCGCAAAAATGGAACAAAGAGGAGGTTTTGTTTCAGTATGAAAAAGTATACCGAGGAAGGTTCAGATGAAATTAGAATGTCCATAGCAAATGCGTTGTTTTCGTTACTAAAGGACAACGCCTTGGAGGATATTGGAGTAGGTGAAATCTGTAATAATGCATCCGTTGGCAGAACAACCTACTACCGATATTTCGGTTCTAAAAGCGGAAAAAAAGAAGCTCTGTTGTTTTGGCTTACTCATCATTGGGATGAGTTATGCAAAGACAGTGTTCTTTCTGCAAAGGATAAGGATATACTGTTCTTAAATTATTTATATGAAAACAAGGATAAACTGCTATTACTAAAAAGTAATAATAGCATAGAAACCCTTGATTCCTTTATTTTATATGTTTACGGTCCGAAAGAAAACGATGAAGACTATTACTTTAAATATGCCGGTGCAGGCTTGTGGATTGGACTTATCAGAGCTGTGATGATGAACGATTTTAAGGATGACATAGAAATTTTACAGAAAAAGATGGCAGAAAGTATGATGAAGCTAATCCTTTAATAAGTAAAGCACATCAGAATGCTTGGCATAAACTTATATAATTGCAGAATAATTGATTGTTTTATTTAATTTAATAAAAATTAGTCAACAAAATAAAATCTCTCGCATATAATCATACTAATCATATATGAATGCAGTTGATTGGAAAGGAGAAAATATGAACGTGTACCGTAATAACTTATACATGAATATGAACTGTTGCTGTTTATGTTATAACAAACATAATATGGCTTATTTTATGCGCAAGTTAACAGCACGATTTCATTATAAAATTACATAAAGGGTTTTATTTTATGATAGTTTATATCAATGAATAAGTAGGGGCTTGTAGCATCCTGCTTTTTTTGTATTCAAATTTAATGAGATTTAAAGCATTACTTTTAAATAGATGATTTTTTACTTTACTTTTATTCTCTGAAGGGAGTTTTTTTATGGAATTTATTAGGATGAGAAAAGAAAACTGTGAGAGTGAACGATGTTGTAGCACTGTCTTAAAGCAATTGACATAAATGAACTCATTTTATGAATTTAGAATTTAAATGATTATAGAATTTAAGAGGATTTATTATTTAAAAGAATATAGAATTTTAAAAATAGAATTTAATGAAATTTAGATTGAAAAGGAGAATTTATATGTCAAATAAACAATTCGTTATCAATGCTTTTAATAATAGAGAAGTAGAAAGAGTACCGGTAGGTTTTTGGTTCCATTTTGTAGAAGGTGAAGAGTTTAATCAAGGGCTGCAACGAGAAGAGATCATTCAGAAAAATATTGACGGTCATAGAGCATTTTATGAAAAGTTTAAACCAGATTTTATAAAATTAATGAGTGATGGTTTCTTCCAATACCCGAATGATGTACTTATCAAGGGTGGGACGACAAAAGAACTAAAACAAATAAAACCTCTTGGTAAAAATCATCCATGGATAGAAAAACAGGTACAATTAGTAAAATCTTTAACCGATATCTTTGGAAATGACGTCGCATCCTTTTATAACATCTTTTCACCTGCTACATTTTTAAGAATTCAACTCACAAACTCTAATTCAAAAATTACAATATCAGATTATTTCAAAGAAGACAAAGTTGCACTAAAGTATGCACTTGACGTAATTTCAGAAGACATTGCTATTCTAGCTACTAGGGTTATAGAGGAAGGTAAGGCGGATGGTATCTATCTAAGTGTTCAAAATATCCAAGATAAGGACTTTACTAAAAAGGATTATCTTGATATCATCGCTCCAAGTGAAAAAAATGTATTACAGGCTGCAAACAAGGCTAGTGAAAATAATATTCTTCACATCTGCGGTTATGAAGGTGCAAGGAACAATTTAACAATCTACAAAGATTATAATGCAAAGGTTATCAATTGGGCGGTGAATATAGAGAATGTTAGTCTACTTGAAGGAAAGAAAATATTTGGTAACCGTGCTGTGATTGGTGGATTTGATAATACGGCAAATGGTATTTTATATCGTGGTTCCAAAGAAGAAATAGAGAATTTTACAGAACAATTATTAAAAGATGTCGGTACAACAGGTGTTATTCTAGGTGCAGATTGTACAGTTCCTAGTGATATCGATTTAAAACATCTAGCTTGGGTAAGGGAGAAGGCCATCAAATTCTCACAAAAAGAAAGAGGTTACTATGAAAAAAATTAAATTATTCGGACTTTTTCTCAGTATTATAAGCATTGCTGTCCTCGGTATAGCATGCAACAAATCAACAAATACAAAAAACAATGTATCGCAGACAGAAGTAAAAACAGAATCAAATGCAAATACAGATTCAAAAGTAGAATCAAATACAAATTCAGAGTCAGAAATAAAGTTAGATACAAAAAAGGATGATAACGCAAGTCCTTCCACCGTTGAGGTAACAAAAGTTTATGTAGCTCATACCCAGACCTATGTCCCATATGATTATGTCAATGAGAAAGGGGAATCCGATGGCTTTGAAGTGCAAGTGTTAAAAGAAGTAGATGAATTATTACCACAATACGAATTTGTTTACGTACCAACGTCCGATGACGATCTATTGATTGGAGTAGAATCTGGAAAGTATAACATAGGAACAAAGGGTGCTTGGTTTACGGAAGAAAGAGCTAAGAAATTTGTATTTCCTAAAAATTATATTGCTGCTAGTAGCATAGGAATCACATTCCGTACCGAAGATGCTGACGTGATCAAAGATCTTGAGAGTTTTGCTAGTTTTAGTGGAAAGTTAGTTCCAATCGCACCTCAAAATGCGCAGTATAACGTAGTAAAGGAATACAATAAAGAACATCCAGACAATCAAATTGATTTGCAAGCCTCTGACTCTTTTGATGTAGCAGATGCATATACTTGGGTAGTTGAAGGCAGATATGATGCATTTTTTACAATTAAAGTTTCCTTTGAAAATAATGTATTAGCTGAGGATGGAGCATACCATGATTACGTGGATAAATTATCTTATGTTGTATATCAGGCAATACCGACTTGGCCACTCTTTAACAAAAATGATAAAGAACTTGCTGATGCTTACGATGAAGCCATTACAACATTAACAGAGAATGGTAGAATTTTAGAATTACAAGAAGAGTATTTTGGGGAAGATCTTTTTCAGTATATTAAAAAATAAATAGTAAGGGGGAGTTCCTAGATGAGACCATTTAAACCTGTCTTTATTTTTGAAGCATTCATAGATCTGATTCCTTATCTAGGTGTAACCTTATGCATCATGTTTGGAACGGTTCTCATTGGCTCACTCTTTGGAGTAGTACTCGCCAGTGCAAAAATTAAAAAAAAGAAAGTACTAAAACAATTGGCAGAGGTGTACACTTTGGTACTGAGGTGTACACCGCCGATAGTACTATTATTTATCGTATTTTATGGCCTTCCTGAACTATTAGAAAATTCTCTGGGTATAAATATAAACAATATTAACAAGGGTATTTTCGTTACGATAGCGTTAACCTTACTTTTTGCAGCAACCATATCAGAAGTAATGCGAACCGCTTATGAATCCATAGAAAGGGGCCAATATGAAGCTGCAGCTAGTATTGGAATGACAGAATTTCAAATATTTCGAAGGATCATGCTCCCACAGTGTATTGTCGTAATGATACCAAATTTCGGTAATTCTTTCGTAGGTCTCATGAAAGAAGGTGCTCTCGCTTATACAATTGGATTTATTGATCTCATGGGAAAAGGGCAATTAATCATTGGCAATCATTATGGAGCTTATGCACTAGAGACTTATATTGCATTGGCTTTGATCTATTGGGGTATGACTGTTTTCATTGAAAAAGTTTTTGCTTTATGTGAAGCTGAGCTGTCTAAAGGAAAGACCATTTAAAGGATTGGAGGGATAAAAATGAACCTAGATATCGATTTTATGATAAAAACCTTTTTACACACCTTTACAGGAATTCCAATCACCTTAAATATTACGTTTCTTTCCCTTGCCATTGCATCACCAATTGCATTTTTTATGGCGATAGCCAAGATTCAAGAAGTGAAAATAATAAGGAGAGTTATCTCTTTATATGTATCATTTGTTAGAGGTACTCCAATGGTTTTGCAGATTTTAATTATATACAGTTTAATACCAAGCTTACTCAATACCCTTGTAAAACAATTGGATATCAAGATAAACATCTTTGGAATTCCATCTATTATATATGCGTATATCGTATTTACTTTAAACTCAATTGCCAGCTTATCCGAATGTTTTCGCTCCGCTTTATTAACCGTAAATGGGGGACAATTGGAGGCAGCGAAAGCCGTTGGTATGACCAGTATTCAGGCCTATGTTCGAATTATTATTCCTCAAGCACTGGTAGCAGCAATTCCAAATATCTGTAATATTACAGTAAGTTTAATCAAAGGAACCTCCTTAGCTTTTTTGATGACCGTGAAAGATATTACAGCCATTGCTAAAATGGATGCTGCTTATGGCTATAACTATATTGAAGCATATTTAGTGATATTTATTATTTATATTATTGTATGTACAGCAATTCAGCTATTATTTAAAGGAGTTGAAAGATATTTTAGTACATTCCGAAGTTTGCAAGGAAAGAGAGGAGGGGCATAGCAATGTTAGAAATTAATAATGTTCATAAAGCATTTCATAAAAACGAAGTATTAAAAGGTGTTTCAATAAAAGTAAATAAAGGAGACGTGGTTGTAATCCTTGGTCCAAGTGGATCAGGGAAAACTACCTTCCTTCGTTGTATCAATTTCCTAGAAAAAGCAGATGCGGGTGAAATTGTATTTGATAATCAAGGGATACTATTTTCAGAAGCTTCTAAAAAAGAAATAAATAATATTAGAAAAAAGACGGCATTTGTATTTCAAAATTATAATTTATTTCAAAACAAAACAGCCTTGGAAAATGTTACGGAAGGACTTATAATTGCTAGAAAAGTTCCAAAACAGGAGGCGATTAACATTGCAAAACGCGCCCTTGATAAGGTGGGGCTATCTGATAAATACGACTATTATCCGTCAAAGTTATCGGGAGGGCAGCAGCAAAGAGTGGGTATTGCAAGAGCGATTGCTGTTAATCCAGAAGTGATTTTATTCGATGAACCTACCTCTGCCTTAGATCCAGAGCTGATAGGTGAAATACTTACCGTAATGAAAACACTTGCCAGTGAAGGAATTACGATGATTGTTGTAACCCATGAAATGTCATTTGCCCAGGACGTTGCAAATCATATTGTTTTTATGGATGGTGGTGTTATTGTGGAGGAGGGACCTCCAGAGATTATCTTTAAACAACCGAAGGAAGAGAGAACGAGGCAGTTTTTAAGACGAATTATTAATGATTTTGATTATGTTATATAGATGATTTCGTAAAGCTTTTGGCACCGTTTGCACTGCATTTTACACACGAAATTTAGTGTTACATTTGAATGAAAATTCCAATATTAAGAAGGTAGTTTGTATTAAAAACAGACTGATTAATATAGACATTTAAGAAAATTATTTCAATAAATTTTATACAGAAGTAAAATGGGATTTTGCTTAATAAAACAATGGTATGATAGAAGTCTTTATTTCGAGATTGATATCATACCTTCTTTTAATATTAAGAATAAGACTTCCCGAGTGAAAATTTTAGATATATTTGACATTAATTTACATCGTAGATATAATTTATCTAAATGATCGAAGAATTGGATACCTATTAGTAAAATACCTAGTATTTAAACTAAATGAACAGTTACATAATCTTTTAAATAGGAAGTAATCGTTTTACTAGAAATTAGTCACGCATAAATATGCCTTACAAAAAGGAGGCTTATATGAAAATATATAAGAACTTGCTAAGTGGTAGTAATACAAAAGTAATTTTATCTTTGTTAAAGGATGAAGAAATGTGTGGTTATCAAATAATTGAAAGCCTTTCTAATCATTTAAATTATGCCTTTCATCTAAAAGAAGGATTACTTTATTCACATCTTTATGTTTTAGAAAAGAAAGAATATATAAGCTCACAAATGCTTGAAGTAGAAAATGGGTGTAAAAGGAAGTTTTATAAGATAACAAAAAAAGGAAAGAGACTTCTTGGAGAAAAACAAGGAGAAAGGGAATACGCCTCCGATAAGTTTGACTTTATTGAACCTAACAGGGGGATGAAAGGACATAACGAGAATAACAATATCACTGACATTTACCACTGGAGCTATGAAGCAAGCAAACACATTCGTTTTAAGCCAGATCGGGATCTGGTTTATCAAGAATTATTAGCACATCTTAGTGATAAGGCAAATACTTTAGAATCTTCTGGTATGAAAAGAGAAGATGCCATGCTTGCTACAATAGAGTCAATGGGAGATGTAGCTCAAATTAGTAACATTATGAAAAAAATACATAGCCCACTTTCTGGATATCTTTTGAAAATATCACAAGTATTACTCATTATTTCTCTTCTTTGGATATCGATATTTTCTTTCAAGAGTGGTGGATTTACGTATATAATGGAAGGGTTGAAACCACCACAGGACTACTGGGAAGAAAATCAACGAGCTTACAATGAGGACAACGCTTATGAATTAATCGCTGAATTAACACCAAACTCCACAACAACAGTTGAAGAGTATCGATTATCGGTTCCGAAGGCATATCATCGAAAATTAACATATGTAAGTCAAGGAAGACAATATGAAGAAGAATCTTTGCACTTCATACTATTAGCAAAACATAGTCCTTTCTTAGATGCTCCAAAGGGGATATTAAACAAAATTACAGCGGTTGATAATCTTGGTAATTATTATTCCGATATATCTGGATATCGTAGCGTACCAAGTGTTGTAGGAAATCTAACTGTTGAACGACTCTTTTCAAGTCAGTTTGAAATGTGGATTGATGGTTTATCTCCTAATGCAGAATGGATTGAACTACAATATGATTATTTAGGAAGAGCATTCAAACTAAAGATACCAACGATAGAGGAGGATAGTTGAAAATGCATTTCAACCGGCAAAACCACAGTGAGTGTTTTTGTGCATGAACTGATTTACCTAACGCAGCATGGAGGTCTTTATGATTAAATTACCAAGATTAAAAAGAAAACATCGCATTCTTCGAAATATATTTTTTACACTGTTTATCGTAAGTCTATGGTTAATTGCCATTGATTTTTCTAGTTTTACTCCAGAGTCAGCGTTTAGAAAACTAGAAAAAAGTTATTTTAGTGGGCCATCCGATATTATTACTATAATGGATGGACCAAATAGTGTGAATTCAAAAGTGATAATATCCTCTTATCAAGATCATATTCAGATAAGTACGATTTTTAAAAATTATTCCATGTGGAAAGGCGAAAAACTAAATAGTTATAAAAAGCATGGAGATATCACGGTGATACCATATTCGTATTCTAATTTTCATAATGCTAGTATATTTGCTATTAGTAACTTAAATGAATCCGTTCGGGCGGAGCTGACGATTCGATTTCAATATCCAGATGAGAATGATAAGAAAATGGCGACTGAATTTACATACGAGGGTCAAAAATTATCGGATGGTTTATATTATTTTCCAATTGAAGATCAATATGCTGACATAGGTCAGGACATAGGATATTTACTATTTATGTTAGGTCAGATACCAGATAAATGGACCAACTCAAACTTTAGCTATCCGATACAGCTGCGATTTTATTCCAAGACAGGTGAATTAATAAAAGAAGAAACTCTAGAGCTTAGTAGTGATTATCTATATGGAAGCTAATGTGTTTTTAAAAATGGATATTTAATCTTTTGCTAGACAGTTGTTTCAATGTCCTGTAATATAAAATTTAAATAAATCTATATGCGTTACTGAATTAGAAGAAGTTTAAGTGTTGGGTTTATCCAATTAAGAAAGAAAATAAAATAGAAATAAAGTTAGAATAAATAAAATTAGAATAGAAATAACGTTAGAACAAAGACAAAAATTAAAAGAGAGTTTAGTGTGAAAAATAGAAATTAATTTTCACACGCAAGTTTGTGCTTGCGTACCAAAAACTTGTTATGCGCAAAAAGCGTGCGCCAAGAATGGGGTTTAAAATAAAAATTTTAATACAGCTTAGTGACAACAATAGGAGGAATCAGATGATTTATTTAGATTACAATGCTACAACACCCATTGACCCAGAAGTATATCATGCAATGAAAACATATTTCGAGACTCAGTTTGGAAATCCATCAAATACATATGACCTTGGAAAATCAGCAAAAGCAGCGGTAGAGCGTGCAAGAGAACAGGTTGCTAATTTTATAGGGGCAAAGCCACATGAGATTACCTTTACGAGTTGTGGAAGTGAGTCTAATAATACAGTAATAAAAGGTGTCGCATATAAAAACGCTTTCAAAGGTAAACATATCATAACATCAGTCATTGAACATCCAGCGATTATGGAACCTTTAAAATATTTAGAGAAAAATGGATTTGATGTAAGCTATGTACCAGTGGATCAGTATGGTGCAGTACATGTAGAAGATGTAAAAAATGCAATGAGAGAGGATACTATTTTAGTTTCTATTATGCATTCCAACAACGAGGTTGGAACCTTACAACCGATTCAAGAAATCGGGTTGCTTTGCAAAGAACGTAGCATATTATTTCATACAGATGCTTCCCAATCTATGGGAAAGGTACCCATTGATGTGAATCAGTTACATGTAGATTTTCTAACAATTGCTGGACATAAGCTCTATGCTCCAAAGGGAATCGGAGCGTTGTATATACGTGAAGGATCCCAATTAGAGCATTATTACGTGGCGCGAAACAAGAAAAAGGTCTTCGTGCAGGCACTGAAAATGTTCCATACGATGTTGCCCTTGGAACAGCTGTTAATATAGCTTCCAGGCATTTACAAGATAATACGCTATTTCAATTAAAAGAATATTTTTATCATCAACTTGAGAATGCATTTGGTGATAAAATTCATCTCAATGGAGATTTTATAAATAGTTTACCGAATACTCTTAACATAAGTTTCATAGGTGAGAGTGGTAGTGATATTTTAAATTCTATTCCTGAAATAAATGCCTCAACAGGCTCTGCATGTCATAGCGGTGAAAAAACTATTTCACCTGTCCTTGCAGCAATGGGTGTAGATCCTGAGATTGCCTATGGAGCGATTCGTTTTAGTGTTGGTCGATTTACAACCAAAGATGAGATTGACCAGACCGTTGAAGAATTGAAAAAATTATTGTTTAAATAGCCAATTTTGCTTATTATTTTGTTTTCATAATAGATTATCATCGCCTGTATCGGGTGGGAGCAGCTCATTTAAAGTTTACAGGCAATATCAACGAATTATCGTTAGACCTAGAATGTGAACCTAAAACATCAATAATAGCTAATAAATAGGGGGAGTGTTACATAATATCTAAATTTGTGTAACATTCCTTCTTTGTCTTTTAATCTTGTGCTAATGAAATCATTTGAATCATATTTTATAACAAGAGAGTTAGAAGGAGCATAAATAAAGTTGAAAAAAGTAAAAGTTGGTTTACAGCCTCTTGTTAGTAGGTTAAATTTACCCACGGTTTTAAAAACAGCAATACTTCCTGGAGACTCCGTGGAACGATTATTTATTGCTACCCAAGTTGGGGAGATTTTTTACATAGGAGACGGAGTAATTGAACCCTTTTTGGATATACGTTCACAAATTATTGAACTAGGTGCTTCTAGTGGTGGGTATGATGAAAGGGGGTTGTTAGGGTTAGCATTTCACCCTGATTTTTATTACAACGGAATGTTTTATCTCCATTATTCAGTCGCTGGCACACAAGGTCCGAGCGCACTACCAAAATCGTTTCATCCAAATCCTTGTGATCCTAGTACTCTAAACCTTGAATGGTTAAACAGAGAAACTCAATATGACCATATTGACACTGTTGAAGAATGGATTTTACAAGTAAATGGTCCACCTATAAAACGGCGGACATTACTTAATATAAGAAGACCTTTTTCAAACCACAATGGTGTGAATAGCTTAAACTTTTCTCCTGAAACAGGAAACCTTATTTTAACGACTGGAGATGGTGGATCCGGTTATGATCCATTTAATCTAAGTCAAAATGACATGGAAATTGCCGGTAAAATCATCGAAATTGATGTTTCTAAAGATACCTCTGACAATAATCCTCCCGTAGTCACACGATTTGATGAATTACCAGAAGCATTTGTGGAAATGCTTGCAGTCATGGCCAAAGGGGTGCGTAATATACCTGGTATTTCATTTCAAAGGCTTTATAATCGATACATTAAATATGTAGGGAATGTTGGGCAGGATCTGGTAGAATCAATATATTCATTCACTCGCTATAAACCTGTTCCAGTTACTCAGCTAATAAAAGATTCTTTAAAGCACTCAGTACTTGTTCAAGAGAGTTTTGTAAATTTTGGTTGGAGAGGCTGGGAAGGAGTGTTTCCATCCACTATTATAAAGAAGTGCACCACAAATGAAGCTTTGGATGAGAATATTGCTGCATATTATGATGAAGCAGTAAAGACTTCCCTGTATCGTCTTCCACCTTTAACTTGTTATTATCATAAAGAGCCACGACCAGATAAATATGGAGGAACTGCACTTACAGGAGTTCAGTCCTATATGGGAAATGAAATCCCTGACCTAACAGAAAGTGTAGTTTTTACCGATTTTGCACGGAATGAAGATTCACCGCCACCGGTACAAGGTATGTTAGCCTATACTAGGATGAGAACGGATTGTATATTAAATGATTTTGGTATCATTGAGACTGATTATAATTTTGGTTTGGAATCCGCTTATTATGTTAGTTTAGGTACAAATATGGATCAAAGCAGACTATATTTAGGGGTTTATGGATCTGCCAATGTAGCTAATTTTTATCAAGGAACTGTTTATGAGGTCATACCAGAGACATGAGCAAAAAAGTTTACATAATAATATTAAGTAATATTTATGTATAGATTTAAAAGAAATATTAAATAAGGTTGTTTCATATAGTTGTTTTAAAATATCTACTAAACTAGTATTATACAGTTTCGAGATATGGTCACTTAATTAGCTTGCTTTCATAAGTTTACTAATGGATGAATGTTTCGGTGAGAACTGTTTTTGTTAATGATATTTAAGTAAATCTCTTAGCACTGTAACATATGCTTTATGAAATAAATCACGCAGTAGGAGGACTATATATTGCTAAAACGTAATCCTAGCAAATTTATTTGTTTTGGATCTATATTAATCGCTTTAACTGTCATATTCCAATCAGCACCTGTATTTTTACCTGCCATCGGAATGGCCTTAAGTCCATTCAGTACCTTACCAATTGCAATATCTGGTGCTATAAATATTCCTCTTGGATTTATAGTATTTTTATCATCGGTATTGATTATTGCGGTAATTAGTGTGGAAGAAGCTCTCATACTTCTTTTTACTACAGGAGTACTTGGTTTCATGATTGGTATTTTGCTTTTTCGAAAGGGACTAATAATCTCAGTATTACTATCAAGCATAGCATTAACCCTTGGAATGTTAGGTTTAACTTATTTAATAGGTGTTACGGCATTTGTTGATTTCACAAGACAGATTTCAACTCCGTTTATTTTAGTTGCTTACTTTTTATTTTCAGTAGTTTATGGATGTATCTGGAATATTGGTATTAGAAATTTCATGAATTACCTCATAAAAATAAAATTGATTAAATAAGCTTAATAAGGTTGATTTATTCGATAATTCATTGCAATTCAAGTAAAGTGGTGTTGTCTTTTTTGGACTTTAGGCTAGATGAAATGAGAATAAGAAAATTTTTTATAATCATTAAATTCGTAAAAGCATCGTCATATTAGGTGGCGATGCTTTTGCTATGTATAATTTTTACATCTACTATTTTATTTTATTCCATAATATGGTATATTTGCTATATCGACAGTAATAAAAATTTTGACGACGCAATCTTTCTTTTATGGTGTTATATCAACAAAAATATAACAGTTTTTATGGATATAAGATCTTAATAATTTATGTTAACTTCAAAGAATTTTTAGAACCAAAGAGGAAAAATGATGCTGATTTTTTAGACAAAATTATATTTATATAGAAAAACGAGGGCGAGTATGAAAAAATATAATAAAGTTTTTATAACAGTAGTACTAATAACAGTATTATTCGTAGGATTGGTTTGCGGTTATTGGATAATGAGTCCCACAAAAGCAGTGATTAAGGATGATGGTTATCAACGCTTTCTTTCCGATATCGAAGTTATTTCAAAGGAAAAGCATCCTTCCGGTAGTCCTGCAATTCAAAATGTTCGAGATTACTTGGTGCAGCAGTTTGATAAAATCGGGTGCCCCTATGAGATAGATTCATTCATAATGAAAAATGAGTTCTCTAAGAATTTTAATCTGACGAACTTTTTGGTAAAACTTGATGCAAAGGATTCTGATTCTGGAGTCATGTTTGTATCCCATTATGATAGTGTTAATTCCTCTTTTGGTGCAGGAGATGATGGTGTTAGTGTAGCAGCTATGTTAGAGACAATTCGCCAAATGTCAGATACCAAAGATTTGAAAAATGATATTTATTTTCTTTTCACGGACGGTGAAGAACAGTGGATGCTAGGTGCTAAGTATTTTGCAGAAACGTATGCGGAGTATAAAGACAAGATAAAATTAGTAATAAATTTAGAAGCTCGAGGCAATGAAGGTACTCTTTTGATGTTTGAAACCTCAAATAACAACAAAGCCATTGTTCAAATGCTTAATAATGCATTAAGTGATATAACTGCATTTTCTTTTTCTGCTGCCGTGTATAAGACAATGCCAAATAATACGGACTTAACTGAATTTCTAGAGGAAGGTTATTCTGGTATTAACTTTGCTGTAGTGGATGGCGGAGAAAATTATCATACAGCGATGGATAACTTTGAGAATTTAGATCGTGATACGGCTTATATGTTTTATAAGACTACTAAGGAATTGGCAACATATCTTGCCTATGCGGATTTAAACAGCTTTGGATCTTCGGAAGACGCTGTATATTTCCCAATGTTAAAAGGAAATATAGTCGTAGTTTCCCAAACTATAACGATTGTAGTGAGCAGTCTTTTATTAATAGCAACCTTGGCTTTATTCATTTATTTATTCATAAAGAAAAGGATATCATTTCTTAAAACAGTATTCTCACTGCTTGGGACGATCGTTTCAATTTGCGCGGGTATTGGTTTTGTCTGGCTTTTGAATAAACTAGCGAACAGTTCGAATCTATTTGGCGAGCCTACTTATGAAAATGTATTTCAGATAAGAGAAACTATGAATCTTGTATTAATGATTTGTATTATCCTATTTGTATCATTATGGATGTGGTTCAGTAGTCGCTGGCAGGGAACGATCGGTAGCAGAATCCTTGGTACATTTCCAGTTTTATGGCTATTGACTGCTGCAACAACAATTTACTTCCCTAGTATTACATATCTATTTTCAATACCTTTATTTTTACAACTAGTATTTATCATATTCTATGAATGGTATAAGGGTAAGTACAAAACTACGATAGGAATTATTATGTTATCAGTTTCTGCTATTGTCATAATGATTTTGTTGGTTCCAATAACGTTGGTAGTATATCAGGCACTATTCGTTTATAATCGTTTTATTGAATATGCTTACTATTTTGCTATAGTAGAGGCATTCTTTATATCATCAATTGCTAGCCCTTTTTCGATTTTACTGAATGATAAAAAGTAAAAAACTAATTCTTCCTTGGTTGTAATACATATTAAACACCAACATATTCTTTGGTACTAATACATTTAAAGCAAATTTAAAATGTATATAAAGAAGAAAGCCGCCCCAAAAGAGAGGATTCATTTTATGACAATTCGAGAATTAGAAATATTATCGGGAATGAAACGTGACAATATTCGATTCTATGAGAGTAAAGGACTCATTATCCGGAGGCACTCAATAAGTGGATATTATGATTATTCAAATGAAGATTTAGAAAACTTATTACGCATTAAATTGCTTCGTTACCTTGACATTTCTCTAGACGATATTAGTGCGTTAATGGGTAAGAAAAAGGAGTTAATTACAGTGCTTTTTAGTAAACTCCCTGAACTAGAACTAAAACCTGCGTGTTATAAACATATCTGTCAGGAACTTATAGAGAATAAAGTTTCTTATTATGATTTGGATGCTAAAAAGTATCTAGATGAGTTTATTCACTCATTAAATCAAAATGAAATTACTCGTCCAGCCATAAGTAACGATGTTTTTCCTCAAGTATTTCATCCTTGGCGAAGGTATTTTGCAAGAATATTGGACTATTCCATTTATCATACCTTATGGTGGGTTTTTATTGGTTTGGTATTTCATGTGAATCTAGTTTCAAGAAGCAACTTAGGTAAGATACTAGATTCCATAGTTGTGTTGGCAATCATGCTATTCCTTGAACCATTATTGATCCATCTATTCAAAACAACCATTGGTAAAGCAGTATTTGGTCTATCAATTGAAAGTTCAGATGGTAAGAAACTATCATATTCCGAGGCCTTTTTAAGAACTTGGGGTGTCATCTATTCTGGGATGGGATTGAATCTACCAATCTTTAACCTTGTACGTCTTTATAAGAGCTACGTTCTTTGCAGGGATGAGGATTTACAACCTTGGGACGAATATTATTACTATACAATTAAAGATACCAAACGTATTCGAGGCGTTGTTTATATTTTCGCTGAATTAATACTTTTCTTTGTATTAGTACTTACATCAAATGCACAAAAGCTGCCACCAAATCGCGGGAATTTAACAATCGAAGAGTTTTCTGATAACGTCAATTACTATTATGACTTTTACGATATTAATTTAGGAAATGAATACTTTGACAAGAATGGTAACTGGGCTACTGTAGAATCAGACGGAATTGTATACATTGACTTAGGTCTTTCTGAGTCACCAATTTATACTTATACCACGAATAATGGATATATAACTGGTGTTACTATGTCTATTGAGGTAGAAAACAATCAAGAATGGATCAATTCTTACAATACTCAAATGATTTTAGCAGCTCTTTCTTTTGCGAATGCACAGAAGGATGTAGGTATATTATCAAATACAACCAAACGCTTGATTTCTCATATAGAAGAAAATGAATTTGAAAGCTTTCGTTTTATAGAAGCAAATATACGATTTCAATGTGATATTGAATATACAGGTTATAAAAGTACAGGTTTTGGCTTGTTAATTCCCGATGATAATGTAAAAGAGAATTATTTTAGATTGGAATTTTCGATGGAGAAGATAATAGAATAAAGTTATATTATAAAATATTATTAAACAAGGAGATGTAAGAATGTCATCAGATAAAGATTTTTGGGATCAAATGAATCAGCAATTTGCTCATATGATAGACTTCGCAAATGAGGCAAATGACTTTGAAAGTACTATAAATGAATTACAAAAGGTTACACAAGAATTAGCCGAACAATGTCCAAAGCCAAAGGAAGAACTAATCCGAGAATATCAAAACTACATTGACCATATGCTTATACAAGCAGATAAATATGAAAACATGTATGAACAGCTAGAAGAGCAGCTTATACAGAATTCAGTTCAAGTAGAATATGCAAGTGGTGGTGAGTGTATTCATCGAGGTTTTCTTTGTCCTTCCCCGATACTAGATAAGGTGGTTGGTGGTTGCAACCGAGGACAATTAATCAAAAAGCTAAGAGTTAACACGAAAAATTATTATGTTTATCATTTTAATGACGAGAGTAAGTTAATTGGAGTTGAGAGATATGTCAATTCTTCTTGTTATGAGAAAGAATTTATTGTTGAAAATGATTCAATTGTATATGGAATCAATTTTAAAACATTTGATCCGTCGATTACGTTACTTTCAATGGAAACGTACGATGAAAAACAACGGTTGGAACATTATATCACGTTAATGCCAGATAATATTACGGGCAATCACCGACATAATATACGAACTTCAGAAAAATATGTATACAATAAATCCAATCAATTGGAAAAAGTAATGCTCGTTCTTGAAGGTTACCCAAGTTTATCCATGTTGAACGAAGATGAAATTCTTTGCGAATCTAGTGGGGAGTAATACTTTTTAGAAACAGCAGTTACTAAGAATATTAATACCCGATGAGAATGTAAAAGAGAATTATTTTTAGGATGGAATTTTTAATCGAGAAGTTACATTAGCTAGGAGGTTCTATGAGTACGGATATTACGTTTGAAGTACAAGATTTTAAAGCAACCAGATTTATAGGTAAAGAAGTAACCGTTGGAAAGAAAAATACTGTTCCAGATTTATGGAAAAAGATCTTGAGCGATGGTACCAATGATTTTCTTCAAAGTCTGCCTGAGCGAGTATCACAACCTGGAGACACGATTGGCTGGATGGGGGATTACAATCCACAAACCAAAGAATTTGTTTATATTGCAGGGATTTTTACTAAACCTGATACAATTGTACCAGATGGATACTCTTATCGAGATATTCCTGATTGTCTAATGGGAATTGGTTGGATACAAGGAAGTACTTCGAATCTTGAAAAAGGAGCTCATGTAAAAACAGAGAAGTTAATGAAGGCAAATGGTTACATACCAGATTACTCAATCGTTGGTATTTCAATGGAATACTATTCTTATGAGAAGTTTGGGAAGATTGAAGAAGATGGTAAGAACATCTTTACTTTGGGATATTGGTTGCCTTGCAAAAAAATGATTTAAACTTATTGTACGCCTAGATAACAAAACTTCTTCTGCACTCGGATAGGATTACTTTCATAAATATGATCTGATATAACTTTGTGCTATGCGTCAATAATGAAATAATAAAGAACAGGCTTATAATTCTAATAATAATCTTTTCATATAAAAGACGCCATTCAATGAAACTGATGTGCTCCTCATAAGTTAGATTTTCAGTCTAACTTATGGCGGATAGTTCAAACTTAGGCATTTTTTCTTTTACTTACTTATATTTTCTAAAAACGTAAATTGAATAAAACCATCTTTTATCTCACCTGGTTTTACAACCAATATACTTGCTTCTTGTTCAAAACCACGATTATGAAGATTAATGGCATCGGTGGAACAGGTCTGATTTTCAATGCAAAAAAACTGAGGCTCCTGTGGAGTATAGACAACTACTTTTTTAAATTCATCACTCGTTGATAACTGAATTACTTTATACTCATAATTGATTTCTGCTACTGGTTGTTGGTAAATAGAAGTATACACATCATCCAAGGTTAATGACTTCACTTTTTGGGAATGTCTTAAATCATAATCGTCTGTTACTTCGATTAACTTACCAGTTGGTATTTTGTTTTCATCCATTTCCATGCGATGATCTGTATGAACTGTAATACTTGGATTTTCTCCATTCGTCTCAAAAAATGGATGGATCGCAATTCCGTAAGGAAAGTTTTTGTCACCTTTGTTTTCAACGGAATATCGATAAGTTAAATTATTACGGTCCAATTCGATCTCAATTGTTAGACGACAATCAAATGGAAAGTGGGAGAGTTCTTTTACAACATTTTGCTCAATTTTCGAATGAAAATCCAAATAAGCACGGATTACTCCACCATGTTCCGATGTTATTATCTCCGATACTGTAAAAGGTGCATGTCGTACAACACCATGATTTAAGGTAGAATATGTCTTACCTTCAAAGCTATAGTGTAAGTCTTTGGTTCGATTTGGAGTTGGAAATAAAGTCATCACGCTACAAGTTTTACCTTCTTCCAATCGATCCTTATAGAATTTGACAATCGGAGTATCCATGTAGTTAATTTCATATAAATTCATCCCATCGGAGGGGTTTAACGTAACATTTAAAAACTGGTTTGATATCACGTAAGTAGTCTGAGTTTGTGATTCATGTTTTGTTATCATAAGAATTCCTTTACTTTTATTTTTGCTATTATTATTAGACATTTAAGGGTATTATATCAAAGTTAATTTTGTTGGACAATAAAAAGCTTCTATATCATATAAAGTGTTTAGAAGACGTTATTCCATATAAAATAAAAGCAGTAAAATCCGTAGTATTTACTGCTTTTATTATCAAATATTGAATTAGTGACAATCATCTGTTTCTTATCTTTTGCTCAAGCTTATTTCTTTTGAGGCTGTTTTTCTTTCACCAATTCTATAGCTTCTTTACCACTCATGTGATCAATTGAAAGCTCTATCATGCGTACTATGTTATATTCGTTATCAATTGCCCTCATACGATGAACTTCTTCTTGATCTGGGGAATATTTGGCTGCTAAAATTTCAATAGCCTTTCTTTTTTCTTCTTCATTTTCCAAGACGCGAGCTCTACCAAAGACAATAACGCTGCGAAAATAGCTTGTATATTCCTCTTGAACTATTTGATCTTTATCAATTACACAAAAAGAAACCTTTTCATTTCTAGCGATAGCATCCATTTTATGGCCAGTTTTGGCACAATGAAAGTAAATTTTATTATCATGATAAACATAACTAAGTGGTACCGCATAAGGATAATCATCATCTCCGGATACCGCTAACACACCCGATGTTCCACGATTTAAGATTTGAATATTTTCCTCTAAAGTTAAGACCTGCTTTTTACGACGCAATTCTCTAAACATAATAAATACTCCTCTCTAAGTAAAATAATAAAGCGCCTTATATTCATTCCTACAAAGACCTAATAGAATGAAAAAAGACGCTTGCCCGGTAGCAAATTTGATATCACGTTAATATAACATACTTAAATCATGAAGTCAACGTTTACAATTTATTATATCCTTCGATTACCTATGAATGAAATATCATAGCAGTAAAGCCACATAGGAAGTGGAATCTCAATGTATGGCTTGTGATTCCAGCTATAGGTCACCTTCTCTAGATGGCTATCACCTGTGACATGAACGGCTTTAATCTTGACCAATAAGCCTTCTAGACAGTAATTTTAACCACAGAATTTTTGCGTTTTGAGTATTTGTTGTATTCATTTTTCTTTACTTAATTTCTAGAAAAGAACATTAATATATTGAATATTTCTACAATCCGTTATAATATAGTTTAGTGAGTAAATTTATTTATAACATATTAATTATAACTACATGGAGGAATTAAAATGAAGAATATACCTTTCGTAAAAATGGGTATTGTTGCAGTAAGCCGTGACTGCTTTCCAATGGATTTATCAGTTTCTAGAAGAAAAGCTGTCGTAAAGGAATTTACCCAGAAATATGGAGAAATTTTCGAATGTCCAACGTGCGTTGAAAATGAAATCCACATGAGAAAAGCATTGGCTGAAGTAAAAGAAGCTGGATGTAATGCATTGGTTATTTACCTAGGCAACTTTGGACCAGAAACTGCAGAAACATTATTAGCAAAAGAATTTGGCGGTCCAGTTATGTTTGTTGCAGCAGCAGAAGAAACTGGAGACAACTTAATTGGTGGACGTGGCGATGCTTATTGCGGCATGTTAAATGCTAGTTATAACTTAAAGCTTCGTAACATTAAAGCTTACATACCAGAATATCCTGTTGGTACAGCAATCGAGTGTGCGGATATGATAGGAGAGTTTATTCCTCTAGCAAAAGCTGTTATTGGATTAAACAACTTAAAAATTATTTCCTTCGGACCTCGTCCTCAAGACTTCTTAGCATGTAATGCACCTATTAAACAATTATACAATTTAGGTGTTGAAATTGAAGAAAATTCAGAACTTGATTTATTTGAAGCATTTAATAAGCATGCTGGCGATGAAAGAATTCCTGATGTAGTTAAAAGTATGGAAAATGAACTTGGAAAAGGCAATTTGAAACCTGAAATTCTTCCAAAACTTGCTCAGTATGAAATTACCCTATTAGACTGGGTAGAATCACATAAAGGCAGCAGAGAGTATGTTGCAATTGCTGGTAAATGCTGGCCTGCATTCCAGACACAATTTGGATTTGTTCCTTGCTATGTTAACAGCCGCTTAACAGCTATGGGAATCCCTGTATCTTGTGAAGTAGATATTTACGGCGCATTGAGTGAATTCATCGGAACAGTAGTAAGTGATGATGTTGTAACATTACTTGATATAAACAATACGGTTCCTGCAGATATGTATGAATCAGAAATCAAAGGCAACTATAATTATACACAAAAGGATACTTTTATGGGATTCCACTGTGGAAATACAGCAGCAGGTAAATTATCCTTCTGTTCCATGAAATATCAAATGATTATGGCAAGAAATTTACCAGAAGAAGTAACTCAGGGAACTTTAGAAGGTGATATTATGCCTGGAGATATTACATTTTTCCGTTTACAAAGCACATCCGATGGCATCTTAAGAGGATATATCGCACAAGGTGAAGTTCTACCAGTTGCAACAAGATCCTTTGGAGGTATTGGTATTTTCGCAATACCTGAAATGGGAAGATTCTATCGTCATGTATTGCTGGAAGGAAATTACCCTCATCATGGTGCAGTGGCTTTCGGACATTTTGGAAAGACCATCTACGAAGTGTTTAAATATGTTGGTGTTCCAGTAGAAGAAATCGGCTATAATCAACCAAAGGGAGTTTTATATAAAACAGAAAACCCTTTTGCATTTTAATTTCATAAAATAATTAACTTGGAGCAGGATGTAAAATCTTGCTCCATTTTTATGTTTCCAATATTTGTTAAATATGATACAATGTTAAATGGTTATAGATATGCAAAAATCTTCGAATAGAAGAAGGCAATAGAAACGAATGATTATTTTAAAGTTATTGAAAATGCGCTTAGTTACCAATAAAAAGGATAGTAGCTTCGTCAAACTTAACGATCATTGATTTAATAATAGTAACGAATTGAATATAGAAGATTAATAGGATATTTGATATATCAAGTAGATTTCCAAAACCAAGGCATGAATCAACAGGGATGAAGAATACTGATATTCCTATGGATGTCTCTCTTACCATAAAAAAGGAGGAATTTTATGAAAAAAATCATTGATAATGTGATCAATCGACCAGAGGGCTGCGAAACATCCAAGTTCCCTGCTAGTTTTACGTCTGTTAGGATGCGCATTGAAGGATTGACCACTGAAAATCAGGTGGGGAATTTACGTTGCGATAAACTACTGTTAAATGGTGATAGATGTGGTAAAATAATCAAACTTGGAAAGTGTCACGAGATCATTCACAATTTGTATGCCGTGATATCCGGCATCAGCCTTTTGCAGCTTGATCTATCCAATGAGGAGCATCTTAAGCCATGGTGGGGACCAAATACCGCTAAACTGCTGGACGAATATGATGATTATGTAAAGTTTACCATGGGATTTGCGGGATATTTATATGAGAAATTTGACAAGAAAACCGATAAGGCAGTGATTTTTGATGCAATAAAACGATCCATTAACGCTGAGCGACCGGTGCTGATAAACTTCGGTCCGTATTATGACTGGTTTCCGATAACAGGTTATGACGACGAAACTGGACGACTCTATGGATACGACAATTTACAGGATTCTTGGGATGAATACCCGGCTGCAGAGGGATACGAAGACGGCATGTTTTATTTAAGTAGGTGGTACGAGGAGATTACAGAAGTCGTCGTGATTACAGGCAAGACAGAACAAATTGTCACCTATAATGACGTATTCCAGCGCATGATACACATTCTAGAAACTATGCAGAAAACAGAGTATTTCAAACGTTCGGCAGAGTACCTTCGCAACAATGATTACTTTAAGAATTATGATAATAAACAATTTACACAACTGGCACGGCGAATCGAAGATTTTATCGGGTTGCCTATGGATCAACGTTCGGTCACTTCCTTGTGTTTCAACGAACTGGCGATGTTGGATGCATTAAAAGATAAGTGGCAGTACTTTAAACGCATAAGCATACTGTACGATAATACCCTCAAAACTTGCTGGACTGTTTGGCGAATGGTAGGAGCGTTTGGATCTGCGCCTGCAGATGAATGTAGCAAGGCACTGGCAAGTCCCATCGTACGCCGTGCGATTGCGGATATAATCGATATTATAAACCGAAACGATGAATTAGTCTTAGTCTGTCTACGTGAGATGATGGCTTAGGGAATCAAAGCTATTGGAGTATTGTATTTTAGAAATCGTTTTTATCATTAATTATATATTTATTATTATGAATAAGGAGGAGGTACTATGAGCTATGCTATCCAGGTGGAAGAACTAAAGAAAAGTTATAACAATCATGAAGTTTTAAAAGGATTGAATTTCAATGTTATGAAAGGCGAAATTTTTGCCTTACTTGGCGTAAATGGCACCGGTAAAACTACAACCCTAGAATGCATCGAGGGCTTACGCAAGTATGACAGTGGTAATATTACCGTGCATGGTAAAATGGGAATTCAACTACAATCTGCTTCACTTCCTGAGAATATTAAGGCGATGGAAGCAGTCCGCCTATTTGCAAAGTGGAACAAAGTGAATATTGATTATTCCATGCTTGCTTCACTAGGAATCACTGAGCTTGCAAAAAAGCAATACGTAGAAATGTCAACGGGTCAAAAGCGACGTTTGCACTTAGCACTTGCCTTAGTTCGTAACCCAGAGATCGTGTTTCTTGATGAGCCGACTGCTGGTCTTGATGTCGAAGGCAGAATATTTCTACATGCAGAAATTCGCAAGCTCAAAGAACGTGGAAAAACTATTATTATGGCTAGCCACGACATGACAGAAGTAGAAAGTTTATGTGATCGCATCGCTATTCTTAAGTATGGTGAGATTGCATTTATTGGTACTGCGGAAGAATTAACAGCAAAAATTGGCCAGCGTTGTACAATTCACATTAAAACAGATCAAAGAGTCGAAAGTTTTGAATCCGATAACATTAGTGATACCGTACTTGCTCAACTTGAGGAGTACAAACGTAAGGGAATTGTTGTGTTGGATATTAAAATTGATAGGGGAACACTTGAAGAACATTTTATTAACATATCAAGGGGGAATGGCGAATGAACGAGTTTTTATATGGATTGGTATTGCAATGGAAACTGGACATACGCAGTAAGTCCATGCTAATAACGTGTTACTTAGTTCCACTTATCTTTTTTGCCTTTATGGGCGGAATATTTACATCAGTAAATCCGGAAGCCCGAAATACACTTATCCAATCAATGAGCATCTTTGGCGTGTCAATGGGAGCGCTAGTAGGTTTGCCACCTTCTCTTGTAGAAATATATAGTAGTGATATTAAAAAGGTATATAAGGCAAATGGGATACCGTTATACTTAGGAGTAGTTACTCATTTTATTTCAGCCTTAATACATTTGATTATTATGTGCTCGATCATATTCGTGGTTGCACCTCTTATTTTTGATGCAGCTATTCCAGCAAATCTAGGTGTTTATTTTGTGTCCCTTGTGGTGTTTATAGCTGCAACACTAAGCATTGGATGTGTCATTGGACTTGTGGTGAAAAATGTTTCAAAACTCACCATGATCTCACAAATTGTTTTTCTCCCTTCTATTATGTTATCAGGAATTATGTTCCCTATCGAAATGTTACCAAAAGCACTAGAATATGTCGGCAAATTATTCCCAGCAGCATGGGCATTTAAAACGATGACAAGGGGAGAATTTGACTTCATACTTTACGTTCCAATGTTATTGATATTTGTTATAGCTGTAACCATATGCGGGTTTGTATTATCTAAAAAGACCTATGAATAATAAAAATGAGACATGATTGTAAATGTTGTGTTAAGAATACTTTCTAACTGTTCCATGTAAAACTGGATAATCAAAGTAAGAAACACGATGTACAATCTGTTGTATGTATAAGGAAGAACACAATATAGAACTAGAGTCCATTCGAATGGTTAATCTTATAGTTAAGCGCAGGTGAATATAAAAAGACAGGTAGAGTTATCAATAAACTTTACTTGTCTTTTTTTACATTGATAAACCAACATCAAATATCATTTGCGACAATATATAATTATCTAACAACGTTCTTTTACTGAAATATCGCAACAATATCTTAAGAAAAAGTGTACCTTTTGCAGTAAAATAAATGGCTAAAGTAAGAAACTATTTAGTTGGTTTTTACTGGAAAATATAGTATACTTATAAAAACAAAATACCTATCAAAAACATATAAAGAGGTAAGTAACGTAAATATTTTATAATAAAAACAAATAGGAGAACATAATGAAATATGTTTGTACATTAATTGCAGTAAAAAATATGGAACTATCAAAAAAATTTTACCATGATCTTTTAGACCAGGAGGTTATTGCCGACTTAGGTGCTAATGTTACATTGACCGGTGGATTTGCTTTACAAAGATCAGACACTTGGGAGAGTTTTATCCACAAAGCACAGGATGAAATCATCTATGGAAATAATGATGCAGAACTATACTTTGAAGAAAATGATATGGATACTTTTATCCAGAAGCTAAGTAATTTTAATGTTGAATATGTTCATCCATTGAAGGAACACTCTTGGGGTCAGCGTGTGGTACGATTCTACGACTTAGATAAACATATTATAGAAGTTGGTGAAAATATGGCTATCGTAGCAAAGAGGTTTATAGACAGCGGAATGACGGTAGAACAAACCGCGAATCGCATGCATGTTGCTATCGATTACGTAAGATCTTTGATAATGTAAGTGCAGAGCATATAACTAGAATGGATTACGAAATTGATTTACATCCAAGTAACTGGAATTTTTATTAATTATACAGCCTTACATGATTCAACTTATGGACACAATATTATATGAATATTTTACGAATAAAAGGAGGGGTATGACATGAGTCATCACATACGTCCAATGGAAGAGAAAGATTGGGAAAGAGTTTCTGATATATACCTTCAGGGAATTGAAACAAATTTCGCAACATTTCAAACAGATATACCCACCTATGAGACTTGGGATCATAGTCATCTTAAAGAGTTTCGCTATGTGGTAGAATCGAATAATAGGGTACTAGGCTGGGTTGCACTAAGTTCAATATCTAGTAGGTGTGTGTATAAAGGTGTCGCCGAAGTTAGTATTTATATTGACAGGGCATCACAAAATCAAGGTTATGGAAAATTACTTCTAAATCATATCTGTAACTACTCAGAACAAAACGGTATATGGACATTGCAATCTGGTATTATGCAGAATAATATCACAAGTATAAAACTTCACGAATCCTGCGGTTTTCGTATGGTTGGATATCGTGAAAAGATTGCGAAAGATAAATTTGGTGAATGGAGAAATACCGTATTAATGGAACGAAGATCTAAAGTATATACATAAAAAATAATAATGGAGTAAAGGTTCTAATGTTGAAACATAAGCTAACGGAAATAGATACAATTTTGAAGAGATAGTGGTATGACCAACTATGGATATAAGATAAGAACAAGGTAAACTAAAAATTAAATTAAGGAGCTTGTAAACATGAAAAAAACAAAAACACTGCTTTTGATTCATAGTTTTATACTAATATTCTTATTAATCTCCTGTAGTAATAAAAGTGCGAATTCACTGAATGATACAAGTGATTCTGCTCCCTCCATTATAGAAGAGGTAACTCCGATAGTATCAGTTACGTCGGCAGCAGTACATACACCTACAGTAGCTCCTACTCCTTCAGAATCTGCATCTACATATGAGATACCGGTTGTAAACATAGCTAAGAATGATATTCCTAATACCGAATCATTTCAGTTTGTTACAGATATGAAAATTGGCTGGAATCTTGGAAATACCTTTGATGCATATACCGATGCACCATGGTTTCGTGATGAATTAGGTTATGAAAGCGCATGGAACGGAGTGGTAACAACGCAGGAAATGATAGATGCTTTAATCGAAGCTGGTTTTAACTCCATCCGTATTCCAGTATCTTGGCATAATCATATATCAGAAGATAACTTTACAATCAGTGAAGTATGGTTGAACCGAGTACAGGAAGTAGTAGATTACGCTTATAATAAGGACATGTATGTAATATTAAATACACATCATGATGTTAGCGAAACTTATTATTTTCCTAACAGTACACATTTGGATAGTTCAAAGAAATATATGGAACAGATTTGGACTCAATTAGCACGTCGATTTGCAGAATACGATGAGCATCTGATTTTTGAATCTATGAACGAGCCAAGATTAGTTGGTACAAATTATGAGTGGTGGCTAGATCCGAATAATGAAAGTTGCATGGATGCGGTAAAAACTATCAATGCTCTTAATCAGGTATTTGTAGATACAATTCGAAATGGTGAAGGTTATAATAATTCCCGTTATCTAATGGTTCCAGGTTATTCTGCATCGGCGCAAGGTGCACTCATAAAAGAATTCGAACTACCAATGGATAAAATAAAGGATAAGTTAATTGTATCTGTTCACGCCTATACCCCTTACAATTTTGCACTACAAGCTTTAACAGAATCAGGTAGTATTACCGAGTTCTCCGCAGATAATCAAAATAATATAAAAGATATTAATCAATTTATGGATCAGCTATACAACAAATTTATCAAGAATGGAATTCCTGTTGTAATCGGTGAGTTTGGCGCGAGAGATAAGAAGGATAACACCCAGGATAGAATTGATTTTGCTACTTACTATATTGCATATGCTAGAGCAAATGGAATGACCTGCTTTTGGTGGGATAATAATTCATTTCGTGGAAATGGAGAAAACTTTGGACTTCTTGATCGTAAGACGGTAACTTGGAAGTACAAAGAGATTGTTGAAGGCTTAATGAAATATGCACAGTAAATTGAATTCTTTAAGAGGTATATCAATGTTTATATATGATTTTATTAGGGGGAATAGCGATTGGTAATGCTTAATAAATATACATTGAAGAATAAAGAAACCATCGTAATTGGGTAAAGTGATGTCATGAATAGAGGATAGGTTGAGTACTACTGCCATTACTGTTATTGTTATTATTTTTATTTTATTATTTTGGAGGGGGATTTTAAAATGAACACAAAAATGATTCCGCACATTACCAAAGTTTTTTTCAATAGAGGTGGAGAGAATTATCATTTTAACAGTGCGGTACGTTATATAATGGATTGTATTGGTGAAATGAAATTCGCGGATTATTCTTTGATTGCGGGTATAACGGGTGATATATTCATTCAATTCTACTCATTAAAAAGTTTTCATGGTGACAGCGCATCCGATTATTATTTAGGTTTAAGCAAATTACCAAGTGTTTTTGATAAATTAGGTTACATTGCCGAAACCATATCAATACATGAACTTCAATCAGAAAAAGAAAAGTTTATAAAAATGATTACTGCAAGCATTGACAAGGGGGTGCCTGTTATATTATATCATGGTGGCCCTCCGGGAGTTATTGTTGGTTATGAAGCTGATGGTAATACACTACTGTATTTACGGGAAAACATGACAACGCCGGAACGTATGGTTCTTGATGATAATTTTTTTATGAATGAAGTTAGTGATACAAATGGATGGATAGTCACAGGAAATAAAAACCGAGAAGTGTCACTAAAACAAATCTACCGTGATGCTATAATAGGATTGCCCAAATTACTAACTATGAAAACTGATGAATATGTATTCGGTGCAGAAGCGTTTCGTATGTGGGCAAATGACATTGAAAATGGTAAATATGATAAAACAAACATAGATTTTATGACATATGAAGTTTACGTTTTAAATTTAGCAACCAACAGCGGAGGTTGTCAAGAGTTTCTTGAAAAAGCTCAAGCGTTGAACCCAGATTTTACATTCTTGGAAGAAGTCCGTAAACAATATAGAATTACGAACTATCTATGGAATGGCGGTTATTGGATAAAAGATGTTCACTCGCCAAAAGAACGAGACGAAATGAAACAATTATATGGCGATTATAATCTTGAGACACTGGGTGGTGCTTTTGGCTGTAAGGATGAAACATTACGAGATAAAGAAAAACGCGAATTAATTGTGAAACAAATACGTAAATTTGCAGATTGCATGGATGAAGTTGTACGGATTTTAGATGAAAATTTGAAGGAACTTTAAAAAGATGTAATTATTTATTCATGAGGAAAGCATCAAAGTGGTAGCAAAGGCACGGAGATATATAAAGTTATTATCCTTGAGATTTGCCTTTTTTCAGTTAGCGATAAATCACTTTAATAAATAAAGAAAGTTACATAAGAGAAGGTATTTTAATTGAAAACAATATTTCTCAACTGTAGAAATGAGGTTAAAGATGAGTATTAAGGATTTGATATTACATTTTACTGAAATGAGCAAAGAAATACTCGGTAACAATTTAACGGGAATTTATCTTCATGGTTCTTATTCAATGGGATGTTTTAATCCACATAAGAGTGATTTAGATTTACTTTTAGTAATAGAAGATGATATCTCGGACGAGCATAAGATGGCTTTTATGAAGAATGTGGTTAAGATGAATGAAGAGGCTCCCGCCAAAGGAATTGAAATGAGTATTCTTAAGAGAAAATTCTGCAATCCGTTTGTATACCCGACCCCTTTTGAGCTACATTTCTCTCCAATGCATCTAAATTGGTTCCAAATCAGTCCTGAGGATTATATTAGAAAGATGAAAGGTACAGATAGGGATTTAGCAGCCCATGTCACAATTATTAATCAAAGCGCAATCGTATTATATGGCGCAGAAGTCAAGGATGTTTTCGGAAATGTTCCTAAGCTTAATTATGTGGAAAGTATTTGGAGTGACATCAGTGAGGCTAAAGTAGATATTTTAACAGATCCTATGTATGTTACGTTAACTCTTTGTAGAGTGCTAGGCTATTTAAAAGAAAATTTGATTCTATCCAAACAGACAGGGGGCGAATGGGGAATAAAGAATCTTCCACAAGAGTTCCATGAATTAATACAGGAAGCGTTGATTTGTTATCAAACAGATCGAAAAATGGTAGCAGGCACAAAGATAGCTAATGAGTATGCAGAATATATGATTTCTGAAATTAAAAAACGTAAGGTCATGTTGGACGCTTAGATCTTGAAATCACTAAGCTCGGGTACAATGAATGCGTTAATGACAGTAATACCAATTATACTTATATGGTTCATACTTTTTTATAAGTTGGTCTAGAAGTCGTTAAAACCTGTGCTTTTCTTCGCTACACTGATAGGAAGAGAAAAGCGCGTATAGGATATTTGTTCAATAAAGCGATGGAGGTACTTTAGATGGAAAATATAATAATGTACGTAAAGAAAAACTTTAAACTAGGCTTTGATATAAGGGCACTCATACTTTTTGGAGTCATCATGATACCAACCTTAATTTGGGTTATAGTACCTGCTCCTAATGATATATTGAGAAATGAATCAGTTACGAAAACCCTCGATATGTTTGCATCGATAAGTCAAGTTGTTATGATAATCCTATTGTGTATGATTATCAATAAGGCATGTGAAAAGACAAAACATAAATGGTTCCTATTCGGAATCGTCGTATCATGTTTGCTTTATTTTATCGGATGGATTTTTTATTATAATGGCGCGATAAATTCACTAATTATCTTAGATTTATGTATAACTCCTTGTTTGGCATTTCTTTTTTATTGCATTGCAAAAAGAAATATACTAGCAATAGTACCCGCAATAATATTTATGATTTGTCATTTAATCTATGGTATAGTTAATTTTATTGTATAAACTGTTTATTACGACGCAATTGATTCAATCGAGAGGTTTGTAAGTCGTGTTTCAATTGAGAGGTTGAAGGAGTCGTTTAAAATAATGAAACAAATTATAACGGCACTTCTATCATCGATACGCAGCAGTCCCCAATAGAAACATAATAACTTATAGATTTATGAAATGTATTAGATGAAATGTATTAAATGAAATAGAATACAAGCTTATGTAACACCAGAAGTGACTGTGTTTTTTGCCATATTTCTTAGTGCACAGACTGTTGAGATGTAATTACAAAAGTAAATTTTTACTAATTGGAGACCAAATAATGAGTGATTTTGGATTTAATGAAATGCAAGCAATTCAAAAGGAATTGCAGGAAAAATATATGGATAAATGGGGTGGGTTATCTCCGGAAAAAGGAAGAGATAAGTTGCTGTGGATGATGATTGAAGCTGGAGAAGTAGCAGATATTATCAAAAAGGATGGAGATAAGAAAATCATAACTGATAATGAAGTGCGTAATCATTTTATTGAAGAAATGTGCGATGTATTTATGTATTTAAATGATGTAATGCTTTGCTATTCTATTACATCCGAAGAACTAGAAAAGGTATATATGGAAAAACATCGTAAGAATATGAAACGATGGTAGAGATATAAAAGTGTTGACCTTAATATCATGCTATAAAAATACATAAAACGAGTAAAATAATTATATTCATAGGGCAGTTTCAAAATGTGGATTATTGGTACTCTATAATATATCGTACACCAATGCAAAATTACCATATTCCCATTAGTAGAGTAGTGATATATTTGAAATATATTGGTAATAAAAAGCAGTCAAATAGGAATTTGAGCCACTAATTTACTTATATAATCAGTCGTTTAAGAAAGTGTGAGAAGAATGAATGCAATACTGACAGTAATACCACTTATACTTATAAGGTTCGTACTTTTAAGTATAGTAGACAAAGAATCGTTAAAACGTGCGGCTTTCTTTGCTCCACTGGTAGGAAAAGAAAAGGCGGCATACTGGCTTTATCAAATTTCAAACATAATGATATTTGTATATCTGTACTTTCTCAATATTAAAATTGATTCATACTGGTTTTATGTAGGTTTAGCGATTTATGGACTAGGTGTCATATTATGTATTTTTTCAGTTTTAAATTTTGCTAAACCTGAGGAGAATGGTATCAATCTTAAAGGACTCTACCAGGTTTCCCGTAATCCGTTGTATGTGGCATATTTTATTTACTTTTTAGGTTGTGTGTTACTTACTCAGTCGATGATTTTACTTGCAATACTATTGGTTTTTCAAATTTCAGCGCATTGGATTATTAAGTCGGAAGAAAGATGGTGTATACAAAAATTTGGGGAAGAGTACATAAATTATATGAATAAAGTAAGACGTTATATTTAGAAGTTTATAAGTATAGTCTATGCGGTATAGCGGTTACAAAAAAATCATCGTAGTAACACATGGCAATGTAATACGACGTTTTACTTTTGAACCTAATATACCATTTTGCGGAATAACAGAGATTGATTTTGACGAATCATTTTCCTGTACCGAGTTTCAAACTTATTAGCACTTAGAAAAAAGCATTATCTTTAGTAAAATTCATAAATATTTATAATTATGAGTTTTTGACAATATGTATAATTGATAATGCCTTTTATGAGACCACACAGCAGAAAAAAACATCATGCAATTAGAAAAAGCGATATCTAGAAAGAGAGGATAGCATTGAGTACTACTGTCATTACTTTTATTATATTTATTTTATTATTTTACGGAGGGACAAGTTTTTATGTTGGGAGAAGAATCTTTCAATGGCTCAGTATTCTTTTCTTAAATATAAATGTAAAAATATACATATGTATATTCCTATTATTAACTTCATCAATTATAATCGCACGTTTACCAATATATAATTGGATTAAAGTAATCATGAGTGGGATAAGTTCATACGTATTGGGAATTTTTCTATACCTATTAATGTTCTTTCTCCTGGCAGACTTTGTCCTTTTCCTAGGAAGGATACTAAATATAATTCCGTCCCCCATGCCTCAAAGCATCCGTTTTTATGCTGGATTAGTTTGTATATTATTAACTACTGGTTTGGTTAGTTATGGTATATATAATGCAAGTAATATTAAGCACGTTTCCTATGAAATTCAAACAGAAAAATTATCGGGTGAACTCAAAATAGTACTGATAAGCGATTTACATTTAGGATCTGCAAATTCTGAAAAAAATCTAAAGAAAGTAGTTCAAGAAATTAATGATTTGGAACCTGATATTGTATGCATAGCAGGAGATATTTTTAACGATGATTATTATACATTGCAAAATCCTTCGGAAGCAATTGAGGTAATGAAAAGTATGACGGCTAAATATGGCGTTTATGCAAGCTTAGGAAATCATGATGCTGGAAATACCTTTAACAAAATGGTTCATTTTCTTGAACAGAGCAATATTAAACTTCTTAATGATGAATACGTAATAATCGATGAAAGGTTGGCTCTGTTTGGACGTGTAGATCCATCGCCAATTGGAGGATTTGGAGAATTGATAAGAAAAGATATTACGGAAACCTTAGCTTCGATAAATCCTAATATACCAATTGTAGTTATGGATCATACTCCTTCAAACATTGAAGAGTATAGTTCAGAAGTTGATTTAGTTCTTTCTGGACATACACACAAAGGGCAGATGTTTCCGGCCAACTTGATAACAAAGTCTATATTTGTTGTAGATTATGGCCATTATCAAAAGGATGCTGACAGTCCGAACTTTATTGTTACATCAGGCGCTGGTACTTGGTGGATGCCAATGCGAATCGGTTCCAATAGTGAAATTGTAAGTATTCTTTTACATTAATTAATATTTACTTTGTTATCATATCTAATAAGTGATACATTAGAATACATATTTTATATGAATTGCTTTAAGAAAAATATGGATTTTAAGGAGACAGAAGTATGAAAATTAGATGTGTCTGGGAGCTATAAGGAGTTATGGTCACTAAGAAAAGTATTAAGACGTTTTATTTGGCATGATAGAATACATGCAAAAGCAATGTACAAAATGACAATAAAAACGTTTGATAAAGAATCTATAAATAATGTATTTAAATTTATAGTGTGAATTTAAATATTGACAGTTATTTTAGAGTAGTTTATAATCGACATATCGAAAATTTTAGATATGATATATGGAAGGTGATAGTAATGCAAGAAATTCATAGTGCTCATGCAAAAGTTTTCAAAGCCTTTTGTGATGAGAAAAGACTTGTAATATTAGAAATGTTACGTGACGGGGAAAAATGCGCATGCCAAATTTTAGATGATATGGATATAGGACAATCAACTTTATCCCATCATATGAAGATTTTAACTGACTCTGGTATTGTTGAAAGCAGGAAAGATGGAAAATGGACATATTATTCTATAAGTACGGAGGGAAGCCAGATTGCATACGAACTTTTATTAAGTTTAACAAAGAAATCGAATACAAATTCAAGCATATGCTCATGCAGCTTATGTAATTAAACAAAGTCATCTTTTAAGATGACTTTATAATTAAACTACATATCGAAAAAAATCAATATGACGTATTTATAAAAATCTATAATTAACCGAGGAGGACTAAATGAGAATATTAATAATAGGTGCAGTAGCTGCAGGTACATCTGCCGCAGCAAAAGCTAGAAGAAATAATGAAGAAGCTGAAATAGTTATTTATGATAAAGATAATTTTATTTCTTATTCCGGTTGTGGGATGCCTTATTTTATAGGTGGAGATATAGAGGACGCTAATGAGTTAACTCCACGTGATCCAGCATTCTTTAAGAGTAAATATAATGTCGATGTATTTATCATGCATGAAGTTCTTTCTATCAACACTACTACGAAAACTCTTGAGATTAAGAACTTATTGACACAAGAAATAATTATCGATACCTATGATAAATTAATTATTGCTACTGGAGCAAGTCCTATGATACCTGATATTAAAGGTAAAGATAAAAAAAATGTATTTGCATTACGAAATATTACAAACATGAACCATATTTCTGAATACATCAAAAAAAACACTCCTAAAAATGCTACGATTATAGGAACTGGTTTTATAGGACTAGAAGTTTGTGAGAACCTATCAAAACTTGGGATTGCTATAACACTAATAGAACGTTTCCAACATGTCACACCAGGACTTGACAGTGATATGAGTATCTATGTAAAAGATGAACTGGAAAAACATGATGTTGCAGTTCTGACAGGCGTTACTGCATCTGAGATTACGGATAACAGTGTGATTTTATCAAATGGTAAAGAAATTCAATCTGATATTGTAATTTTAGCTACTGGTGTACGTCCTAACATTGAACTTGCAAAAAGAGCTGGAATTGAACTAGGCGAAACAGGTGCGATAAAAGTTGATTCTTATATGAGAACTAATGTAAAAGACATTTATGCTTGTGGTGATTGTTCCGAACATTACCATGTTGTAACAGAAAAACCAGTATATCGCCCGTTAGGTTCCACAGCAAATAAAACAGGTAGAATTGCAGGAGATGTTATAACTGGTGGAAGTCTAAGATTTCGAGGAATTCTTGGAACAGGGATTTTTAAAGTATTCGATAGGACGGTTGCACTTACTGGACTCACTGAAAAAGAAGCGAGAGAAGAAGGATATGAGATAGTTGTATGCCATAATATAAAACCTAATAAGCCAACATACATGGGTGGTAAAGAAATGGTGATAAAGGGAATTGCAGACAAGACTACTGGAAGATTATTAGGAGTTCAAATTGTTGGTTATGAAGGCGTAGATAAAAGAATAGATGTATTTGTAACCGCAATAACTTATAAAGCCAAAGTCGAAGACCTTTTCCATCTAGATTTAGCATATGCACCACCATTTTCTACAACGAAAGATCCTGTTATGTATACAGGGATGATTTTAGACAATGCCATAAATCATGGAAGACCGCTAATCACTGTAAATGAATTAGAAAATTTAATTGAGTCGAATAAAGATTATGTACTAATAGACGCTAGAGTACCAGTACAGTATGAAAAAGGACACATCCCTACTGCAAAAAATATACCTCATTCAAAATTACGAGAAAATTTAGAAGATATAAATCAGGACGGCATTGTTGTAACGTATTGTAATAAAGGAGTTACAGGAAATGCAGCACAAAATATTCTTTTAAATAACGGAATTTCAAATGTATATAACCTATCTGGTGGCAATAAGCAATTTAACAAAGCAAAAAAGTTAAATAAATAATTTTTTATTTAGTACTCTATATGCGTATATGCTCATATATTAATGTAAGGAAAAGGGGGTATTGCATTGATTGAGATGTTTAAAGCGTTATCAGAAGAAAATAGATTAAGAATTTTAGCTCTATTATTAGAAGAAGAGATGTGTGTTTGTGAAATTGAAGCTAGTTTAAGAATGACACAGTCGAATGCATCAAGGCATCTAACTGCATTAAGAAAATCTGGTATATTAGAGAGTTACAAAAATGCACAGTGGGCTTATTATCGAATCAACGAAACATTTAAGATAGAACATAAAGAACTCTGGGACTATTTACAAATCAAATTGAAAGAAATTCCAACATATAAGTCAGATTATAAAGCTTATAAGATAGTAAAGGCCCAAAACCTTTGTTAGCAATATTTAAAATAAAATATAGAAAGAAGAGAGCGTTATGAGTAATAAAAAAACACAGGGCATCAGTTTCTTTGAAAAATATCTAACTTTTTGGGTGATTTTATGTATGGTCGCAGGAATCTTAATCGGAAGGTACTTACCTGGAGTACCAGCTTTTTTAGAAAAGTTTGAGTATGCACAGCAATCCATTCCAATTGCTGTACTTATTTGGATTATGATTTACCCAATGATGATGAAAATTGATTTTAAGTCGATAAAAAATGTACGTAACAATCCAGTTGGATTGCTTGTATCGAGTGGAACAAGTTGGCTAATCAAACCATTTCTTATGTTTGGTCTTGCAACGTTGTTTTTCAATGTAGTTTTTAAGGCTTTTATTCCAGCTGATTTAGCTCAAAACTATATCACTGGCGCTGTACTTTTAGGCGCTGCTCCTTGTACAGCAATGGTATTTGTATGGAGCAACTTAACAAAAGGAGATCCTGCACATACACTGGTGCAAGTTTCAATCAATGATTTATTAATAATTGTACTTTTTGTACCTATTGTATCCTTTTTGCTTGGTATTAATAACATTCAAGTTCCATGGGATACACTTATCTTTTCTATCATTTTATTTGTTGTAGTGCCATTAGTTGCAGGCATATTAACACGAGTACTGATGATCAAAAGAAAAGGACTTGATTACTTTAATGAAAAATTTGTAACGAAATTTGATAATATTACCACAATTGGACTACTTTTAACATTAGTCATTATCTTTTCCTTTCAAGGTGACACAATTTTAGAAAATCCATTTCATGTACTTTTAATAGCAATACCTCTTATATTACAGAATGTAATAACATCTGCATTTGCGTATTTTATCTGTAAATTATTAAAACAGCCACATAACATTGCAGCACCTGCAGCACTTATTGGTGCATCCGATTTTTTTGAATTATCTGTAGCGGTGGCAATCACAATTTTTGGTGCAAATTCCCCGGTAGTTCTTGTATGTACCGTAGGGGTACTTACAGAAGTGCCAGTAATGTTAATGCTTGTTAAATTTGTAAATAAAACAAAGCATTGGTTTCCCCAACCGAAAGAGTTAAATGTGTAATTATTAAAATAAAAAAGGAGATTATAAATATGAAAAAAAATGCAAATTTTTGAACCTGCTATGTGTTGTTCTACTGGACTTTGCGGAATGTACTCAAGAAATTGCTGTATTTAGGGCATTTGCAGAGGTAGTAGACAAAGCGGAAGACCAAGTTGTTGTAATTGATACAGCACCGACTGGTCATACATTATTACTTCTTGATTCAACACAAAGCTATTGGATTAATAAAGTTGATTCACATACTAACGGTCAATTTGCTTTAATTAGTTGGAGAGCAGTTGATATAAAAGGTGAAAATTTGCTTACTGTTTAGTAAATAAAAGAAGTCATGCGTAAATGTGATTACGTATGGCTTCTTTTATTATATTAACTTAGAATATGAATTTCCTTTAAATATTATATACATAAGAGTATAACGTAGATAGAAAATGAACAAAGAATGTGATATCAGAGTTTTTGTGGCTTGAATAATAATATACGTCCATAGACAGAGAAAGATTGAGTACGAATTTATAATTTATTAATTCCTTCAACTAGCCACAGAATATTCACTTTCTTTCCTACTTTTGCTTAATAGAAGACATTATAAAACCGCTCTTAGGAAAGGTAGGTATTTTACCCATATCATAACTTAAATCCTGCTCTGGTACGATATAGTCAATCTTGTTAATAAGGAAATCTAAGCTTACCTTCATAATTTCAACGGTAAAACCTTCACCCGGACAGCGATGTCCTTTTGCAGGATCGCCTCCTCCATGAGGGATAAACGCAAAAGGGTCACCATTAAAATCTCTGAAACGTTCAGGATCAAAAGAATAAGGATTATCCCATAAACGTGAATCGTGATTTATACCATAAACATCAAGTAGCACAAGTGTTCCCTTCATAAATTCGCACTGGTTCCAACTGAAATGTTTTTTCACGATTGCCCCTACAAATGGGGTAAATGGATAATAACGACGTACTTCTTGTACAAAATTTTCTAGTTCTTTATCGTCACCTGATAAAAGTTTTTGGCTATGCTTTGGATAATCATATAACGCTAATGCCATAAATACAATAAATGTTGAAACCGCAACGATTGGACGCAGTATATTAATCAACTCTTTTGCAGCCATACTTGAATCCAACATATTACCATCAAGATCTTTGTGAAATGCCATTGTAAAAAGTGCTGAATCTTTGGGAACATTTTGCCTTCCTATCCGGACGTTTTCTATCACTGTTTTTATCCATTCCTCGGTTCTAGTTCTTGCCGTTCTGCCTTTCCAATGTCTCGGTCCCGCTGCTCCAAAGCCATCAACCATTGCGGCAAAGTCCTCAGCCCGGCTTGTAATTTCTGATTCAATCAATGGTACACCAGCCCATAAGCAAGCTGACTTACATAGAATAACTTTTACCTCTTCAAATAGATTTACTTCCTTTAAATTTTCCCATTTTGGAACAACAGCGTTCCATTCCTCTTGTACAAGCATGGCAAGTCTCTTTTGAGCATCTGGTGTCATTAGTGATAGAAATAGAGCTTTTCGGTGCATATGTGCTACGCCGTCCATACCTTGAATTGTATTCTCCCCTGTTAAAGTTTTTTGTACGCGCTTTGGCGCAGCTCCATGGCGTAGAAATCGCTCCGGATCATAGAATATTTCTGCAGCTTCCCTACCAGTGATACAAATTACTTTTTGCCCAAACAATTGAGTTTCAAATACATCAGATTGGAATTTATCTACCCTGTTCTTTATAAATAAGTATCCTTCCTGGGATAAAGCGAGGGTATTATCGATACCTTTATCGTGAGGAACTTGGTTCATTGACATACTATTATATTTTCCTTTCAAACAATGTAATATATTAGATAGAATATATTCCCAGTATACACTATTAATAAAAAGCTATTCATGATTCAAATTAAAACCGAAGTGTACATTATGTTTTGTTAAAGATTTATGCTTGTTGCATTCGCTAATTCAGAGGGCACGCCAGTATAAAAAGAGCACTTATAATATATTAAATAAGCTTATTTATCGCCAATTCGTTATAAGTAAGCTTCTGCAGTAAGTTTCAGAATTTATTTTAAATATAGATACTTATAACGCTCTGGCAACGGATAGTCTTTTATATGTTCAAATTTTAATATTTCTTGAAGGCCAGGGTATGATAGTTTTATTGAAATCCTGTCTTTACCCACCGTTATGTGTGGTCCGATAAACGGTTTAACTTCTATATTTATGATAAATAGAGAAGTGCGATCGCCATTGGGTCGTTCAATATTCAAAATTTTAATTGCAGTACTATCATACAATGGTGACTCCGTTAATAACGTTTTATAGTAGTCAGCTATCGCTGTATTAATCGTAGGTGACAGAGCAGTAAGGATAACATCCTGATACAATATTTGAGACTCTTCTTTCGTTTGCTTTGCTGTGGTATTAACAAAAGAATTTATTATATTGATGACAGCTACAATAATAATGAATATAGATACAACTAAAATTCTCTTTTTTGTCATAATCTCACTCAATTTCACAGTTTCACTTAATGTAGTATACTACTACAAAATTAGAAACATTCTAATATCAACGTAATAATCTTTGTTTAGAAACGTTTTTATACATTCTCATTTCAAGTTAGATTACAAGAAAATCTATGCAATATATGTTAAATTATGGTATAATTATCATGTGCTATCTCAGAACTCATTACAATATCCAACTATATTATGAGGCAAATCATGAATGGAATTAAAAGACACAATATAAAGCACGATTATGCTCGATCAGAGACGGACGAGGCATAACAAAGTAACAAAGGAAAATGCCGCTAACATAGCAATCATTTATCAAATAATCATGTAACTAAACATTAATTTATTGGAGGGCATAATGATAACAGAAAAAGATATAACAGAAGCGCTTAAAAATGAGCTACAGCCACTACCATACATATATGCATTTTGGTTAGAGGGTTCATATGCTATGGGTTATGCCGATGATTATTCTGATATCGATTATTGGATTGACATCGATGATGATTATGTAAAGGATGCCTTGGAACATGTTGAGAAAGCATTACGAACATTGGGAGAATTGGATGAGCGAGATGAAACAGGAAACGAGCATCCAAAGCTTGGACAGATAGTATATCATATAAAGGGCTCAAATCCGTATTTGGTATTGGATTTTAATTGGCAGCTACACTCAAGAGATAGAAAAGAATATCACTATATAAAGAATGATAACGTAGAAGGAGCATTTGTCATATTTGACAAAGATGATGTAATACGATTTGAGGCAGCAGATGATCAGGAAATTATCAAAAATAAAGAAAATTGTAAGAAAGAATGTGATTATAGATACAGTCAGCATCTCCGAGTAAGAAAATATATTAGCAGAGGCACTTTCGCAGAAAGTTATGCGTATTACAATAAGTATGTTATAGAGCCTCTTGTTATATTTTTGAGATTAAAATATACCCCATTATATCCATATCATTATTTACTACATATATCAATGCATATGCCACGGACTGATGTTGTCCGTTTGGAACAACTCATACAAATAAAGTCATTGGAGGAGATGGAAAACAGAATGAGAGAAGCAGAAGAATGGTATCATGAGTTGCATGAGGAACTTTATTCCCATATCAAAAGTTAAATTGTTGATTTAGGGGAAGTGCTACTAAATGGATTAAGATAGTACTCCTTCCCAGACTAAGATATAGATTTTTATAAGTATTAACATAGCTTTATGCTATGATTTTTTTATACTAGGAGGAATTAATATGTGTTTAATTTGCGATAGAATTGAAATGATAAAGAATGGAACGAATCCTTACTTTGTCAAAGAATTAGAAACAGGATTTGTTGTTATTGGGGACAATCAGTATTTTAAAGGGTATACCTTATTTCTTTGTAAAGATCATAAAACAGAGTTGTTTCAATTAGACAAAGTAAAGAAACTTAAATTCTTGGAGGAGATGTCGATTATTGCCGAAGCAGTTTCTAAGGCTTCTGGATGTGAGAAGATGAATTATGAACTACTTGGTAATGGTGATTCACATATGCATTGGCACCTATTTCCAAGGGTTACTGGTGATTTAGATGGTTATGGAAACAACGGAAAAGGTCCTATTTGGTGGTATCCTATGGAAAAAATGTATAGTGCAGATAACCTCCCAACAAATGAAGAACTGAATGAAATGAAATCAAAATTATTGATGGAATTAGAGCAGATAATTTAGCGATACATTCCACATTCATTTAGCTAGATAAAAGCAACGATTTAACGTTTTTATATCCAACAAGAAAAATGATACAACTAAAGAGTATTTGTATTAGTGGAGGTTTGTCATGTTTATTACTTATAATGACACAAAAAAGATTTATATCAGATCAGTAATTTATGATTTAGTAATTGACCCTGATCATCAAAACAAGGGAATAGGAACAGAATTGGTAAGAAGATGTATTGAACATTTCCCGAACACCGAGTGGTTAGTTCAAACAGAAAAACATATATCAGGATACTATGAAAAAATTGGATTCAAGATTTATAATGACGTGGTTTTAACTATACCGTCCATATATCAACGTAGCGTATAAGCATAATACGAAGATCAACAACTTCTAAGTTGTAGAGTAAGTTTACTACTCTGTTGTTTACAATAGCGTATTTAAAATTTATAGAATGAATTTGAATTACAGATTTTATATATAATAGGAGGCTAGCTATAGATGTATGAAAGATTAAAAAACAAAAATGAAGTCCCTACAATAGAAGAATGTATTGCTCATATCGAAACTTGTAAAGAATTATTTGAAACTGTTGATACCTTTTTACTTGACGAAATAAAGTCATTAAGAAAGATTGGGTTTAGCGCTCATGATAGGTGCTGGGGTATGGGGTATCATGTCAAAAGAAAATTCATCTGTAGTATTTATTTTGAAAAAGATGCTTTCATGGTAGTAACAAGATTGAATGAAGATGATATCAAAAAGATGTATGACAATGTTTCAGTATATGCGAAAGAAAGCATTGATAACAGTCCATTTCGCCATAGGGGTTGGATAGAATATCGTGTTTTAAACACCTCACATTTAGAAGATGCTAAAACTATATTACAAGTGAGAGCAGATCCAAATAAGTATTATGTGAAGCGGATATAATCCAATTTTTAAGTAACATTTCAATTCATTATTGTTATCTATTTCGAGCTGAAAATTCTTTATATACATTTGAGGTGTACTTATAAAAAAGGTTGATTTTTAAATGGAGCGGCAATAGGGTAACTACTTTATATAAGTTTGTTTTGTGATTACTGACACTGCTCAGGCAGAACGGTATAAAGAGAAAATGCTGACAATAAATAGATAAATAAAAGAATAAAGTTTGATTATGAATAGAGGTGGAATTTAATTATATTAACAGGGAGGAAAAGTTATGAAAGAGTCAGCATCTAACAAGATTTCTTTAATGAAAGCAAGACAGTTTCTTATTACATATCAAGGATTAAATCATGACGGTTGCAGCCAAGATGAGAAATCAGTCTTGGATTATTTTACAAAGGTCGGATGTATTCAGTTTGATCCGTTGAATATTGTTGGGAGAAATGCCGATTTAGTGTTGCAGTCAAGGATAAAAAACTATAAATCATCTCTTTTAAATGATTTACTGTACGAGAAACGGTCGTTAATCGATGGATGGGATAAGATGATGTCAATCTATCTTAAAACCGACTGGCCTTATTTTAAACGTGTAAGAAAAGAATGTGGAAATGATCTTAAGAATGTTCTAGCTCACAGAAATGCTATTCAAGCACTTGAATATTTAGAACAAGTGAAAAACATAGTGATTGAAGATGGACCGTTACAGTCCAATAAAATAGATATCGGAAGTAATAATCCAGGAAGTTGGGGACACAGAAAGCTATCAAGTGCTGCTTTGGACTATTTGTATACGATAGGTGAACTAGGGATCTATAAAAAAATAAATACACAAAAAGTATATGATATCATAGAAAACTTATTACCTTCAGATATTTTAAATCAAGAAGAACCTTTTGAATCCGATGAGCTGTTCTATGAATGGTATGTCAAAAGAAGAATTGGCTCTATTGGCATGCTGTGGTCACGTGGTGGCAGTGCTTGGTTGGGACATTTTATATCAAATAGTAAGATTCGTAATAATGCGATAAAGGCTTTATTAGAGAAAGACGAGATTAAAGAGTTTTATGTGGAAGATATTAAATATCCTTTTTATATTAAAAAAGAAGATTTGAATCTGCTGAATGAAATTAGAGATACAGATAAGAATGTGATGAAATTTTTAGCTCCTTTGGATAATTTATTATGGGACAGGACTATGATTAAGAGTATTTTTGATTTTGATTATAGTTGGGAAGTTTATTTACCGGTGAACAAAAGAAAGTATGGTTATTATGTATTACCTGTTCTATATAATAACAGATTTGTTGCGAGATTTGAGCCAGAAATGTATCGTGGAGAAAAAGAATTACATATTAAAGACTGGTGGTGGGAAGAAGATATTATAATAACAGAAGAACTAGAATCCGCATTAAATCGAGCTTTTGACCAATTCTGCAACTATTTAGGGGCGGAACATGTGAATAAAGAGGATTTTGAAAATAAATGTTTGCGGCATTAGGGAGGAGATACCTATCGAACCTATAGAAATACTGGTTGAAGCTGTATTTAATCGAAGTCGAAAAGAAGTAGAGATAAAAAAGTGTAGCATGGGCGATGTAAATTAGTAACGCTCAAAACGCTCAAAATGGTAAGATGAAAGATTTACATAGTTTTATATTTTCTTATTAGGGAGAATAAAAATGGAAGAATTTAATATTGGTGGAATAATACAGTTTGGCGGTTATGATTGGCGCATTCTTGATACAAAAAATAATGAAGCTTTGATTATAACCGAGCATATCATAGAACAGCGGCCTTACCATGACGCTTATAAAGACATAACGTGGGCGGACTGCTCACTAAGAAGATATCTAAACGGAGAGTTCTACGACAGACTCCGTGCTACTGATAAGTCAAGAATTATTCCTGTGTTAAATAAAAATCTTGATAATCAGTGGTATGGTACCAAGGGTGGAGCTGATACAATGGATAGTATATTTTTATTGAGCCTTGAGGAAGTGTGCAAATATTTCGGTGACAGCCTGTCAAAACTACATAACCCAGGTAAAAATCAGAGGTATTGGTTTGAAAGAAAAGACGAAAACAACAGTAAGCGAATAGCAAGACTTCTAGATAACGGATGGGTTTGGTGGTGGTGGCTTCGCTCTCCCGGCCGCGTTAATGTAAAAGCCGTGTACATCTTCGGGACTGACGGAAATATAGGTATTCAAGGCAACAATATATTAAAAGGTAACATCAGTGATGGAAAATGTACAGGCGGCATTCGTCCTGCCTTGTGGCTGAAACTGTAATTTGAACTATGACTAAAAGTTAGATTAGTATTAGAGAAGATGTAGGTAGAAAAGAGAGCAATAATAAAACTTCGATCAGTCGTTATGATAATATTGCTATCTTTTCTATATTTTTTAAGCTTGATAATATGAGGAGTGATTTAATGCAAAATACTATTAGTGATATGGCGAGATATATAAAAAACATAATTCCACTAAATATACCAGAAAGATATACTCTCAAACCTATGTTTGAGCACGTTTCGAGCGAAGAAAATATACGAAACGGCATTCTTGCTTTCAGGTATCTTCTCTATCTGGTCTGTGACCGTTTAATTGCTGACGGTAGTATATATGACAAACCTGCCAAAAACACACAGAATAATGTTTCTCATCCAAGTTTGCCGGTAAGTTATCCGTTCCTGAACAACGTAAAAAGTATATTGTTCAATATAGGCTATCATGGAAAACTCATGGAAAACGGTGGGTCAATATCGCTTGGCGACCTGAATATACTCACCTCCGTTATAGGTGCGGATGGCGGGCGGATGAAAGCGAAAATCTCAGTTCCGAAACTAATTGAATCCTTAAAATTTCTGACTGGCTGCGGTATTTATTTTGATGGTATTGACTTAGATGCGCGAACATTAGATATTTCAAAAGATGCAACACTTAAAATTTCATTTCCAGATAATCCTGTTATGCTCACTGGTTTGAAGGTTATGTCGATTGCCCAAAAAGATTTGTACTCTAAGGGTAATCATGATATTTTCTTACGTTGCGATTATAGGGTTTTGAAAGAGGAAGATACAGAAATCATCTCTATCTTGAAAGATTTTGTAGCTCCCTTGCCTACAGTGGTACAAGATTTTGCTCTGAAACTACATCAGCGTTATTTGGACGCAGGATTGACCTGTATAGTGGATGTATTCTATCTTGGTATTCGCTTTATTTATTTACATAAAAGTAAAGAGATATGGACGTTTTCAGCAGCACATGAATCTGGTTACCGCATCCTCATAAAGGCACAAAACACTCATAAATATTCTGACGTTATTGAAACGTTTCCATTGCCTTTACAAGAAAAAATCTCTCGGGGTTACGGATGCAACAAGAAATTATTCGGAGAACCATGTCAAAAAGGTTGTCACGGGTTTAGTTTTCCTTTAGATGATTCAATAATTGATATAAGTCAGGATATTGAAGTATGGCTTGATAAAGAGGTGTCATGTTTACAAAGAAAAAAGCATTTCAGCAACTAATTACCATCTTTCTCAAAAGTTATGAAAATTGGAGAAAATGAAATATTAGAGGAGATAAGATATGAAAACAATTAAAACCAATACAAGGCTATTATGCGATGGTATGAAAGGTCAAAATTATTGGCTACACGGTTCTATGGAATATTAATGGAATGTTTGGGTGAAAGTAAGGATTATGATTATTGGTTCTTCTCAGGTGTAAGTGGTGACAGTTTTACTCAGTTATATGGAAAAGATGTAAACAAGGGTGTAATATGTTATACCCATAATTGTTTTAATAGCGAAATTGCAAAGAAAATGTTTGATGCTTGTGGTTACGAATTTGAATATATTGATAATATCAATGACCAAAACCGTAATACATATATGAATCATGTAAAAGAATACATAGATAAAAATATGCCCGTATTATGCCGAGGAGGCAAAGATAAACATGAATTTTGTATTATTTACGGTTATGACAATGACGACTTATATTATTTGATTTGTAATGATGCAAAGCCTAAAATTCTTCCGAACGATTTTAATGAACTGATATTTGTTGGAAATAAAAAGAATAGACCTACGATTGCCGAAGCTTATAGAAAAGCGGTTATGAGTATTCCCTCTCTTATTCAAATGCCCTCAAATGAAACTTTTTCTTTTGGTAAACAAGCTTTTATAGATTGGGCAAATAGTTACCAAAATGGTACATTTGACAATATAGAAATTGATAAAATTAATATATGGAATATACATGGTGTATATTTAATGATTTCGGGAACGAATGGTTGCTCTAGAGGCTTCCTGAAAAAAGCATTAGAATTAAACCCTGATCTGTCTTTTATAAATACTTTAGAGCCAATTTATTCAAAACACGGAGATGTTTTTGAAATACTTGCATATCGTGATGCAAATGGCAAAAATGATTATCAAAATGGAGGTTTACAAGGTGGGTTTAACATGAAAGCTGATGTGATAAAAAATAAAAAAATTATGAAAACAATTAGTGATGAAATTATGGAATCTGCACATTATTGCGATGAAATTCTTGAGGTTTTTGCAAAGGAAATTAATATGTAAATAGAACAATACATTTTATAAAATTCACCACTTTTAATGACTGTGAAGCTGAAAATCTATTAGTAAGGTACTTCCTTGCATTGTAACTACGATCTTTTCTACATTTTTTAAGTTTTAATAATGCGTCAGTTAATAGGACAAATTTGAATTTGCCAAACAGTTATGTAGTGCAGATTATTTTTTTCAGGAGGAGAAATAACATGTATATTGAAAAAAACGAATTTAATGTCATAACTATTGAAAAGGGAATTAAAGTTTTTGGTGCTAAAGGCGGATACGAATTATATGGCAAAATCGATGAGATGAAAAACATTGCTAAAGGTAAAAAGGAGCATTGTTCACATTATGGGCTTTGGATTGGAATTCATCCTAATGAGTATTATTTTATAGGTATTGATGTAATAGATAATGAACAAAGCCATGAATATACAACATTTACTGTCCCAGAAGGTAAATATATACAAAATCATTTTAATGCTGAAAACATTGATAAATTACTAAGTGAGAAATGTGGCAAGAAATATGTAGAGGGTGAAAATTGGGCGAAACAGAATAATATCCAAATAGATACATCTCTCTTTATAGAAATATATCCTGAGGGTATGTTTGATATGGAATTCCCAGAAATGTATTATTTATGCAAAGTCAAAGAATAAGTAATCCATAGTATCTAAAAAGCATAACATGAAGCGACAAATTCCAATTTACAGAGATGCAGACAAATCAGAAGTTGTGTTTTAAGTTAGGAGAAGATGAATTATGAGTCTTGGAATAGGTATTTACGCAAAAAATAGTAAAGAAGCTGTTGATTTATATTGTAATGCATTTGGACTTGAACTAGGGTATCATGTGCTAAATGAAGATGGAAATTACTTTCATTCGGAATTGCTGAAGGATGGTGAACCTTTTCTCGCTGTTGCGGAAGCAAATGATACTAATCTCCCCAATGGGATGAGCTTGTCGTACGCTAATCCTGTTGAGATGGGGTATACCGTAATGTCAGAGGATGAGTTTTATCGCATTTATTTAATTTTGAAAGAGGAAGGTAAAACGATAACAAATATTTGTTCATTTCCTTGGAGTCCCTTAGCAACTGTTGTAATGGATAAATTTGGGGTTCGATGGTATATTACCTTGCCACAGCATCGTCCAGCGGATGAAGAGAGTTTGGTATAAGAATTGATGACGGCAAATTCCAATTTTTCAATCTTTCTTTACCCATACTAAGATTTGGATGAAATAATAAGTATACAAGGAGACGAAGAAAATGAAACTTCGGATTCAATTATTCTCGATAGCTGAATTATTTGGATCTTATTTCAGTTGTATATATAAAGGAATGCTGAGGATTCATATAGTTTTTAACAAAGATAATAAAGATTATACTGATGATATTACTAAGATAATTAAAGAAACTTTGGAGCAAACCAATATCAATGACGGAAAAATAAGGTGAAAAAATTTATGAAGAAGAAAAAGAAATTTTTCATTACGATTACAGTTATTTTTATAATAATACTAATTTTACATGTACCACGTTCTTTTTCTTATCTGACTAAAAATACGATAGATTTAACTTGGAAGATACAATATACAGATCATTTTCTCGAATTAACAACTGCTGAAAAACAAGAACTTTTTAAGATTTTAGAGCCTATGTACTGTATTAAGAAATGGATTATTATACCGAGTGGTGGCTAGGATTATGCAATAAGAATATATGACTCTGATGGAAAAAGTGTAAGTTCCTTTGTCAATCATAATGATTATATAACGATACAAGGCAAACAATATTATACATTTAATTTTGATGTTAATCTTTATAATGAATTTATTGAACGAATTCTTTATAAACATAAAATCTATCATTATAACCCATCGGATTTATAAATCAAATATTTCTAAGATTCACAAATTTTATTTTAAAGCATTTCTTGATATGAGTATTATACATTTATCTGTTCTTATGTTTGGCACAGATGAGCTAAAGAGCGTAAAAAATGCTTATTGTCGTGCAAAAAGGTTTCAGATTGTAGACCGGTTCATGATTGAAGAGTACCGATATTGTTGGATTACATCAGCAAAGGAAACTCTTGCATGAATTAGAAAAATATATTTATCCTGGTTTAAAAAAGAAGCGATTTTCCATATAAAATCTGAGTGTCTTAGTAAATTTTATTGAGAATAAGTGAAACTAATAATAGAAAATACACCGTGTTAAAATAATTGTGGATATAAATAGGAGATATATATGGAGATTAACAGAGATACGATGACAGCTGGATTAAAGCAAATGACCGAGAATTTTTTTTCTTCCAGAAGTAGAGTATGCTAAGATTAGAGATGTGATAATTCATAGAGAGAATAATGAAACTGAAATACTTGAAGCAGTGGATAGAGGCTACCATGATTGTTATAGTGATATGGACTTATCCATAATGGTAAGGTTATCACCTAAAAATGATTTAGGCTTTGATTTTGATTATGATGCTATGGCAGATTTAATTATACTATCCACATTTGAGAAAGAGTATAGCAACCCTCGTTGGCCAATAGAGAAGGTAAATCAGTTTTGGTTTATGCAAATTCAAGCATTGGCGAAACTATATCGAAAAGACTTTTTAATTGGAAATCATCTTGCTAATATGAGTTTGAATGAGACATTAGTCCAACAGATGGTAATAAGAGATATTAAATATGGAACGAATCATCATCGATATGGATATGAAGATGAACTGGGTTACATAAAATATAAAAACAAGTTTCCGATTTATACGAGTAATGAATGTTTTAATCTGATAGCAGATAAATTGTACTGTGCTGCATTAAGTTATGATGAATTAACAAAATCTTTCTATTCAGAATATAAGGCACGAAGTCCTTATTTATTTGAAATATGGAATAGTTATGAACTAGCTAGATTGCACAATGATCATTGAACTAAATAATAATAAATGGAATACATCCAGAATATGATTAGTCAAATGATATGATAAAGTGATCGTTAAATATAATGTAGTTTACAAAATATATTTTATTTTTGGGATATATAGACGAATGAAAAGAGTATGTTTAACAAGAAAGCATGGAAGTATATAACCTACGAAGCATGGTTAGAAAGAGATGGACTTCCCCATGAAAAAGCAATGAAGATATTAGAAAATCCTGCTGGATTTCTAAAAAAACATTTTGAGTATTTTCAGAATATTTCAGGAGTAAATATAGCGAATATCTGTGGGTCTAATGGCAGAAAAGCTGTTCCATTAGCTTTATTAGGGGCTAAAAGTGATTTACATAATTAGTTAGCTTTATTGGGATTAACTAAACAAAAGATTACTTTGTTCATGAAGCTGATAACTAGGAGTAAAAGTGATGATAGGTGTGCAAAGATTCAAGACACAGAATCCTTAAAGGTTCTTTATCGTGAATTAGAAAAAGATGCAGTTGTATCAACCTGAACATTTTGTAATTGGATTTACTAACGAATGAGGGGAGAAGTTATGGATCAAACTGAGGTAGATTTTATTGGGTATTCGTTTCATATCAAAGAAATACATAGCACTGCTGAAAATACTTGTCCTCCGAAAGACAGGATCATTCGGATTCAATTATTCTCGATACCTGAATTATTTGGATCTTATTTCAGTTGTATATATAGAGGAATGCTGAGGATTCATATAGTTTTTAACAAAGATAATAATGAATATAATAAATGTAAGAGTTGAATTCCACCATTGATTCGTCGTATAACTCTCATTAAATTAATCACAACGTAGGAGAGAAGACTTCAACCACTATTAGTATTATATAATGCGACCTTCGTACATCACAGTTACCGTGCTGTACGAAGTATGCGAACAGTAATAGAGTATATATAAACGGTGATATGTAAACTTATCGGCTTCCATATTGACTTGTAGTTAAAAATTTGATTAATGAAAATTATTTTATTAAGAGAGGCCTGTAATGACAAAAAGAGAAGAACAAAAAGAAAAACGGCGACAAGATATTTTGCGTGCTGGTCTGTAGCTTTTCGCTTGCAAAGGTTATGATCAACTAAAATAAATGATATTGCAGAGGAAGCAGGAATGAGCCTTGGCTTTCCATAGAGGCATATGTGGAAATGATCACCCTTAACCCTGATATACCTTACCCGGAAATTAACTGGTTTGTTGATATACTAAGAGAAAGTAATAACTATGAAAAATAGTATACATTTCAAGGAGGACCAATATGATTCTGGAAAAAAATAATTATGACAAAAGCGCACTTCAAAATCAAATCGTGTTGATTACAGGCGGTGGAGGTGGGATCGGCATTGAGGCTTCACGGGCTTTTGCCTACATGGGCGCTCATGTAATCATTGCGGAAATAGATGCTGACAAAGGAATGCAGGCTCAAAAACTGATAAATGAGGAGAACCTTACTGGAATTGTGGATTTTTTTCAGATTGATATTACAGATGAAAAGCAAATTGATAAATTATACGAGTATATTATGGACAAATACACGCGTCTTGATGTTCTGATAAATAATGCCGCCATTGTTCCAATGGGAGCGATTGACACGGTTTCAATATCCGAATGGGATTTAAGCTATGCTGTGAACTTGAGAGCACCAGTCCTTTTAACGAAAAAATTTATTTCTTCAATGAGGGACACAGGCGGGATTATTGTCTTTGTACCATCAGCAGCTCCAACTCCATATATGTCGGCGTATGAAATATTCAAAACTGCGCAGGTGGAGTTTTGTAATACCTTGTGTGAAGAAATTGACGGAACGGGCATTATTGCATACTCAATAGCCCCCGGATTTGTAAAAACAGATACCGCTGTCAAAGCAGTTGAAATTGTGGCAACATCATTGGGAATTACAACAGAAGATTTTTACAAATCACTTGAAGAACTAATTACTGATGCCGAGATTGCAGGGGTGGGCTATGCCGTTTCTGTTGTAAAGGCAAAACAGTATAACGGAAAAGAAATCATGTCTTATCAAGTATTGATGGAAAGTGGTTTAATTAGCGGTGGCAAGGAAAAATTAAATAGTACGCATACACAGGTTGATTTTGATAATTTGTCATTCTTGTTTCAGAGTATTGCAGATGTTTTTTTTGACCAATATCAAAATTGGCAGAAGAAAAAACTGTTCCAAAAACAGTTTATACTTTCCGATTTTAAAAAACAGATGGGGCTGCCTGCTGAGAGCTTCAAAATACAAATTGAGGCCATGCAAGGTCAGATTCACAATAATGAGTGGGGGCAACTTTTTGGATAGCAAGGAGATGTTTATTAAGTGGCGGTGTTTTTATGACCATCAAATTAAACTGCTACAAGGTTATGAAAAGAATGCAGTACAATTGGCAAGCGATACAAAACTATTAAATAGTTGGATTGAGAATCTACAAGAAATAATTAAAATATTATAGTAAAATTATAGGTAAGGAAGAAATCTCAATTATTGATTAAAAGTTGTTATGGAAAGCATCCCCAAAAGTAGGAGTGAGGGTACATCAATTTGTCCATATTGCTCTGGAGAGAAAGTTATTCCGGGAAAACATCCTTCAAAGCATTACATCCCGAATTAATGATAGAATGGCATGAAGTAAATCGGTTGTTTATCGACGCTGATACTATATTAGATAATTACAATCAAAATGTGTTGGCGCTGTTTAAAATGCCATAAATCATATGAAATGAGTCCAGCAGTTAAATTAACGTATTATAAACGATTTCAAGAATCTTGTGCATATTGCAAAGGATATAGAAAGCTTAAAATTCATTTCTTTTAATCAAATAGCTACTAAAAGATATGTATAAAATGGAATGCAATTTAATTTTCAGGCGCCTATGTAATGAGAATCAAACTTAGAAGTTTATAGTTAGTATACAAAAACTATTAAGGAATATAAAAATCTAGCATAAGCTGGTTATTAATATTCCATTTTTTATTAACCAAAATACAAAATAAATAAAAACAACAATATAAATGTAATTTGTTATTTTGGTTTTATCGGTAGTAATTGCAAAAACGACAGAATAAAGGAAATTTTTTTTGGTTATGTTGGTCAATACTGACAGAAGTGGCATATCTACAATTGCGCTAAACTCAGGTTTAACGTAAAGATAAAGTACTTTTTAAGGTTTTATCACTTTTAACCCTTATTTTGGTTATTTTAGTTGATCCAACTATATATCGAGTTTTTTGTATATCTTACATTCTTTATTAGTTTTATTGCATCAGCTTTTGTAATACTAAATTTCTTCTCTCTATTCTCAATATATTTTTATTACTTAGATATGTTTATTCTCTTTAAATATTCTTTATTGAATCACATTCAATTAACCATATAACTTATGTAACTTATGTAACTTATGTAACTTAAACTTAATCTAATGCATTATCAATTATTCCTTAGGATCTATTAACCTTTGTCACTTATTTCTAGACAATCCAGATTTTCGATTATTATTTTGTTAAACCAATTATCATAAGTTTATCTATTATTATATGACTGTACAATTAATCATTTCATCTGTCACTCAATGATTAATTTCCCTGTATAAATCATTATACTTACATATATTTATAATGCTAATTTTTTTAATTTTGGCCTTTAGCCATTATTCTTCGAATGTATTTTATAGTATTGCAAATCTAGGACTCTGCATTAACTAAAAATTAATACAATGTTTGTTAAATTCTTATCAATCTACCGAGAAATTTTATACCTCTTTCTGAACTTGAGAAATACTTAACCTGTCATACAAATAAACGAGAACTACAAATCAATCTAAACCTAATAACTATTATATTAAGTTATTACCATATTATTTAAAACTAATCAACTATAGGATAAATGAAACAACTTATACATCAATTATCTTTAACTAATAAACCGATAGCCAAGAGGTTAATCTCCTGGCTATCTATCTGCTATCTTCAACTTACATGATTTTATTAAACATAGTCTCGTAAAAATCTATAGCTCATAATAGCTTAAAGTATTATTTAACTCGACATACTACTTAAACCTAACTATTTACGAAACTCATCAACATCTCCAGCGGATGCTCTCTGCTCGGCTAGCAACAGATCCACCATTCTGGCATAACTGTCTACCCCGTCTGCCTGATTGTTTGTCTTTAGATATAAATCGTTAACAGTATTTGAAATATATGAGATGATACCCTCATACCGAGCCAGGTACTGCTCATTCTGCAGCATATCGCGTAGCACTGCCTGGGACAAGCTGGACGTTATCTCAGTTGCTAGTTCCGGATTGATTTCCTCCAGTGCAGAGATTGAATGCTTAAAGGCTAGAAAAAGCCCACTATAAAGCATCGTTGGATCATCTAGTTGCTTGCATGCCAGATAAGCTATGAAATTTGCCTCATCCTCTTGCATAAATCCGCATTGATGTGCCAGTTCGTGTGCCATAGTTACGGGAAACATGAAGAATGGTTCGTTGACATTGATATTGGACTCCAAAGTAAATGGAAAAAATACACCTGATATACCAGCATAAGACATTATCTTTGACATAGCGACTGGTTTTGGTGCAGAGTAGAGCGACCTGTCTAGCACTGGATACTGCTCCGCCAACATCTGCATTGCCAACACTGAATGCTGCGCATAGTAATCAAAATCCCCCGGTCCGGGAGTGAAAAGGTCAGTATCTTCTCCCAGTCCCTTTCTCGCCTGTACGATGTCTTCGGCGAGTGACATACACAGCTCCACCAGTTCCTCATTGCTGAACGGCTCCACATAATACCCAGTATCATATGAAAAGGAATACCTATGATAGTTCAGCCCACCCAAGGCAGTAAAGCAAAAATATATCAAGCTACATATAACGACTACTCCCGCTACGCCACGGTAAACAACCATACCACGCTCTTCCTTGCTTTTAATAATCTTGCGGACGTAGTAAATGATATATCCCAGACAGAACAGCAAAAACAGAGCTACTAACCATTCTGCCACCGAAAAGCTTACCTGCGACGGTATAAATCCCACCATGGTAGACAACACAGGATACACGGTACGACTGTACACTTGCTCGGTCCAGTCGGGATGATATTCTGCAAATTTTGTTACTATGTATGCGGCGACTCCAGGTAGGATAAACAGCAACCGCTTGAGTAAGAATTTTTTCATAGTGTACTCCTTGTGATAATAACTATTATTTTGAATTATATTAAAAATTACATACTTTAAAGTACGTTTTATCGTAATTAACCATCCAATTTTAACTAGATTAACATATTTTAACATTTGATGTCAATCAATATGACATTAAAAAGACGGTTCTAGATCTTCCTCTAAATCCGTCTTTTCACTATCCTTATGCAATTCTTCTACAATCAAATTTATAAATTAACGATAAATAACCCAGATAAGCACATATCCAATCCATACCGCCATTAATGTAAATGGAACACCGATTCGCATAAAGTCTCTGGTCTTAACTTCATATCCATCTTTGCGAAGAATACCAATGGCAGTGATATTTGCAGATGCTCCTATTGGGGTTAAATTACCACCTAGTGTTGCACCAATTAATAAACCAAAGTAAAGTAAATAAGGCTCTACATTCATCATAACAGCAATTGAGCTTACTACTGGAAGCATTGTTGCAACATATGGAATATTATCAATAAACGCAGAGAATATAACAGAAGCAAATACCAGTAAGGTATAAACAATAAAAACATTATCCCCAGCAATAAGAACGAAATATTCACTGATTTTTTTAATAACACCCGCTTCAGTAATGCCTGCAATAACTACAAATAAGCCTGTTAATAATAAAAGTGTCTGGTAATCTACCTCTTTTATGGCTTTTATCGCCGCTGTAAAATTATGATTCTTAATATAAGACCATAAGATACCAACTAGAAAGAATCCAACACAAATCAAACCATTTGTAATTGCTGGTTTTACTGGTATAAAGGAAGCCATAATCAAGGAAATCACAGTACCACTAAGTAAGAATGTTGGTACAAAATCAGTTACTTTTGTCAAAGCTCCCACAGCAATTGGTTGTTTTTCCTTTCTAAATAAAAGCATTAAAACCAGAAGGGTTGCAAGTGCACCAACTTCTACGACCCAGAAGATGCCTATTTTACCATTCATAAAAAAGAAATCTAAGAAGTCCATATTGGCATAATTACCAAGTAAAATTGAAGTTGTATCTCCCACTAAGGTAGCTGCACCTTGAAGATTAGACGATACGGCAATACTAATTAATACTGGAACAGGAGATATTTTTACTTTCTTTGATATAGCAAGCCCGACAGGTGCTACCATTAATACAGTTGCAACGTTATCCACAAATGCTGAAATAATACCAGCAAAAAAGGATAATACCACGACAGCTAAGCATACGTTTGGAACCTTACGAATTAGTAAGTCGGACAATAATGCTGGCATTTTTGAATCAATAAATAAGGATACTGTTCCCATAGTACCTGCTATCATTAATATAACGTTAAAGTCTATGGCTGGAAATACTTTCGTTATAGGAAGTATACCAATTACGACAAATAATAATGCTGAAATTAAAGCAACTAGGTAACGATACTTAGACAAGCTAAGCATTAAAACATATGTAATAATAAATAAAATTAAAGCTGTTATTAACATTTTTCCTCCATAATCATTCGTGTTTTATTGTTTAAATATTCTTTTTTGATGGGTAAAGATCAACTATTAATTCAATTATTACAACTAAGAATTACACCATCAGATGTTTCAATTTTCTTTACTTAACTTTTACGTTTTCAGTTATTTACTTTGAAGCTCATAATCCACCTTTCATAGATAATTCTATGATTCCTAAGCTATTAATGGAACGAGCGTCTTTGACAATAAAATTAATCACCTCGCAGATTTCTAATATTTTTGGATATGTTCCTGTTATTGTCAAGATATTTTATAAAAATTAAAATTTACTCATAAAAATACCTTTCCATAATTATCTATTTTACTATATGTTCCAAAATGGTTCAACATAATTCATCTTTTATTACTAATTTTATACAAAAAATGCTACTACTTCCAGAGAATTAAAAAAGGCAAATTATCTATGATAACCTGCCTTTTTACCAGATTGTATATACGATATTAATTTGGAAACCCTTCTCTCCTATCTCATTTAATCAAAGGATTAAAAAGAATTCTAAAGAGAATTTGATAACTTCATCTGTGACAACTACATAATCATCCTCTAAATTATTTCGAACCATGATTTCGTATTCTGACTCATATCTACCTCATCTAGCTTTGTAGTTGATTTGGAGCATCCATAAACTACAGCAAATATTAAAAAGATAGTCATATACAATTTTATCTTTTTCATTTATCCTCCATCAACAAGCGTTATTTATCTATAGGAAGATATTTCTGCAAAACTATTTACGCTTTTACCTTTTGACATTGCGGACAATAGTAAATGGCTCCACCTAAATAGGCTTCTTTCATTATATTAGTAGCACATCGAGCGCATGGTTTCTCATATGTATTTTTACTAACTTTGGATTTAAATCCACCATAATTCCCAAATAAATCTTTGTCAGTATCCTTGCCTCCAACTGAGATAATTTCACGAGTAACAGTTTTAATTGAATTATAAATACGGTGATACTCTTCCTCATTCAGTACTTTCATTTTACTTTTAGGATTAACTTGTGCATCCCATAATATATCTTGTAATAAATTATTATCAATTCCTGGTATTCTATTTTTTGTAGCTAAGAATTGTTTGACCGATAAGGATTTTAAGTCTGTTTTCAAAATTATGTCGTGAAAGAATTTGTAAGTAAATTCATTGGATAATATCATTGGAAAATTAACGTTGGCTCGCATTGGTAAGCCATTTTGATCAATTTGAAATAAATTAATAACCCCACCTAAAGAGGCTGAATATGCTAGAATACTACCATCCTCAAACTCAAGTAAAAGTTGGTGTTTCTTTGGAGGTCTTTCCAAAGCATTGTAAAAACGAGGTGTAATATCACTCATTAAAACACGATTTCCGATATATAAGCAATTTTGAGCTCCATTAAAAACAGCACACTTTTCGATTACATTGTTAATCATATATTTTGCAATCTCGGGGGCTGCTATTTGATTATATTGGGAAGCCTGGCTGGGTTCCATTGCGAACCATACAAATGTGTGAGGATTTTGGTTGGCAATAACATTTTTAAGTGTTTTGCCAAGTATCGTATCATGAAGTTGTTTATTGATAACATAAGCATATGCTATATTCATATAGTTGCCTCCGACTCTTTATATTTAGGATCTTGTTTTTTTATCAATATGTATTTCCATGGTAGATCCCAAATCTCTTGCTAATAATCCCGCATCTTTTTATAAAGAAGCAACAATTTCGCTGCAATGATAAAATCATGATACTGCTCAACTGCATCTTTAATTAAATAATTAATGCTGTCTTACCAAGGATATGGATAATATTTACATATATAATATATCATATTACTTTTTTATTTTCAAAGAAATTTAAGGAAAATTATTAGAATTTGACTTCTTTGTTGCTTGATTGATAAATGTAAAGATTATCATCATACTTTGAAGATTTTAAAGGAATTTTTTAAGAAAATGACTGAAACTTCAGAAAGCCCTGGTATATTAGAATGTATGAATTTCATAACGGCTTCTATATTTGAAAACGAGGATAGAGAAATCATTAAAAACTTGGATGAGTATTTAACATCAAAAGCATTCATATTTAAAATAAATGATATATAGCAACGCAATTATCCGATCCCAATCTCCCCATTGTTAAGGAACATAAATATAAAATTAATTGTAAATTATTCTTGCTATCTTGCATACAATGGGATTATATGGTAATATACATAGTGATAGGTAAGAGGGAGTGGCTTCACGCCCGCCTTACTGAAAGTAAACAGTTAAAATAACCGTAGACCTTAGCGGGGGGCGGTTATTTTTTTTCGTTTGTCCGATCTATGTATCTTAACAGGAATGACGTTATCATACCTAGAATAACAAGAATCAAAGAAATCAATTCATAATCTGACATAGGAACACCCCCTTTCCCTAGGGGGCATTAACCATTCCCTCTTACATAATTAACTATACCATATTTTTACAGTTATATCGATACTTTTTCATCGCTAATATATAGTAAATTATTCACAAATACGAGCTTTTATCAGTTTGCATTTTCACTTTTTGTTATTACCAATGCAATTATTCATGTATCGTGAATGCTAAGTTTGCAATGTTATTCTTCAAATAATATTGAAATTTAAGTTAAAGTCCCTATAATTCTAATATTCTACATTCATGCTTATGGAAAAAAAGAGGTACATTCACGCACTGACATGCATTTTCGGAAGCGACTGATTACATATGTATTAGAGCAAATATAATATCAGCAATAAGTATAAATCTATAAACTCAAACTATTAAATTATTAAAAAAGCTCCAATTGGCGTTAGCATTCTGCTTTACACCCTTGGAGCGATCGTCATAAAAAATTAAATTTTCTGATTGATTCTATGTTATTTATAAAGGGAATCGATTAATTATCACCAGCAAAGCTATCATAGAAATCTTTTAAATTACTATCCGACTTTACTGCCGCAGTTAATTCATCGGTTACACCAGAGATTAAGCTTTTTACTTCCTCTGTATTTCTTAGATCATCTACAAAATTTTGAGTTTCCTCAGAAAGCTTACCTAAATACACAAGTGGTTTGTTATTTTCATCAAGTGAAATATAAATTTCATCGATGGATGGTGCCATAGTTTCAATGGATGGTAACTCTAAATCATAAGTTACATATGCCACATAATCAACCTCATTGATACCTTTTGCTACATAAGTCTTAATATTTTGATAACTTACAATATACTCCACTTTTCTATGTAGCCTTTCGTAATCAATACCAGATGGATCCATTACCAAACCATCAAACGCATTTTCACTACTTTCAAGTTTTGCATTAAAAAACTTAGTGATAAGAGCATTAATTTTAGGAAATCCTTCTTCCATTAATAAAGGTTCTGCTTCTGCTTCTTCAGCACCTGCACTTGAAATTGCCTTTAACTCATTTTCAGCCATATCCGCATCAAATGATGCTACATTTGAAATTTCGTTCGTATTAATATCATTATTTAAAGTCGCCTTTTCTTTATTCGATACTTTAACTCCGATAGCTATGGCAACAACGCATACAACACCAATTCCACTGTAAATTACCTTTCTCCAATGTTTAAAATTCTTTATCATATTTGATTCATCCTCCATGCTATTGTTAAACAATCAATCTACTCGGTGTGTGTTATTATAGCAAAACTTTGTTTCAAAATCAATAAATTTATTTAACATTTTCGTAACATTTTACTGGTAATATATGGATGTCGTGTTATCACTATCCATTCCTGTTAAAAATAGCTTTATTTACTGATATTATCTAGTTTTTCTTACACTTGGATATTTGAAATAAAACAAGGTTTAAGCTCCTTAATATATTCTTTATAACTATATGATTGACAGTTTTAATATCATTTGTTATAATTCATTCGATGATATGTAATAATTTTGTAATATTTCAGCTTTTAAAGGAGGAATATTCGTGCTTAGAAAGCGCTTAATTCGAACTGCCGCTATCTTGTTTGTAGCTCTTTTATTTAGTGCTTCAACAAAGGTTGTAAAGGCAGGGGATACAGCCGCTGAGAAATGCCTAACGGACAATAGTCTCGGGGGAATGTCTCTCATAATGAATCAATATTATGACGAGCGTTTATCTGAAAAAGGTATTTCTATCAGTAATGCTACAACGCCTGTATATGTAGACGGTGTAAGACTTCATGCGGTGAATGATATCCCTTATCAATTTATGGATCTAGGAGTATCCAATGTAAATGATTATGTTAATATACGAAGTGAAGCATCTACAGATTCTGAAATAGTTGGTAAGTTATATAGCAACGCTGTTGCTACGATAGAATCAAACGATGGTGAATGGACAAAAATATCCTCAGGTACTGTAAGTGGTTACGTTAGATCCGAATACTTAAGTACTGGTAAAGAAGCCGTTGCTATTGCAGATAAGAATTTTAAGAAGTTTGCTACTTCAACTACTACAACTTTAAACATTCGAAGTGGCCCTGGAACTAATTATAGCATTCTGGATCAAGTACCAATGGAAGAAGAACTTGAAATTATTTCAGAGGGTGAAGAATGGATTAAAGTATCCTATGGTAATCAATCCGATGCTTATGTATCCAAAGATTATGTAGATATTAACTATGAGTTTAACTATGCGGTTTCTATTGAAGAGGAAAAAGAAATTGCCTTAAAAAATTCGTATAACATCAATAATATGATTTGGCCTCTTCCATCCGATCATAATATTTACACATATTATGGTTATCGCAAAGCTCCTACCGCTGGTGCTAGTACATTTCACAAAGGTTTAGATATTGGTGGATCATACGGAGCTAGCATAGTTGCAGCGTTATCCGGTACCGTTACAAAGGTATCCTATAACAATTCAGCAGGATATTATGTTGAAGTTAGCCATGGTAATGGTGTTGTAACAAGATATTTACATTGCTCTAAAATATTAGTTTCTGTTGGACAAACTGTAATGCAAGGAGATACAATCGCTTTGGTTGGATCAACTGGTATTTCTACTGGCCCACATTTACATTTTAGTGTAGTGTTTAACGGTAATAATGTAGATCCTTATCCTTATTTAAAAGCTGTACATTAACAGACAACAAGGAGCAATGAATTTGCAAACACTGAAAGGACTTTAATTTGAATTGTTAAAGTATATAATTGGTGCTATCAGTATTACCCAAGAGCTAAGAATAACTTAAATAAAGCGTTAACGAACTTGTCTCGTTAACGCCTCTTTTTTTATAAAATAAAAATTAACATTCTTTACTCTGTTTTATCTCTTTATACATCCAAATATGAGGACAATTTTCATCATAATCAATTGCTCCATACGGCAAATATCCCTGCTTTTCATAAAATTCTTTTGCTCTTACTTGTGAGTGTAGAAAAATGTATTTCCCATTGATTTCATTCATCTTCTCCTCAACAATCTTTAGCAAATATGCCCCAATATTTTGACCTCGATATTGTTTAACCACGGCGATCCGTCCAACGATATAGCTTTCATTTTCTTGTTTTTTAAAGAATCTACAGGTAGCAATCGGTTTGTCATTATCAAATAAAACAAGATGATTCGCATAAGAATCGATATCATCAAATTCATTTTCAAATCCTTGTTCTTCTACAAAGACTGCTTTTCGAATTATTGCTGCTTCTCTTGGCAATGTGTTATAAATTTTATAATTCATTTTTCCTCCTTAAAAACAAAAGGCATCCAAAAGCTAACCTTATAACACAAAATGTGCCGTACCTACGGTTAACTTCTGAATGCCTTAATAATTACACCTTATCCGGTGATAAAGTGTCAGCGACTATTCAATTCGAAATCATTATAGCAAGACACTATTAAAATGTCAAATTTTATAATGCAATTGCGGGGCTACTGTCGGAAATGTATTGCAAAAAGTGTTGACGGCAAATCTGCGCATCAGGAAGAAAGCGTACTACTTACTATAAAGGTTATGTGGAAGTACCGCCACATGTAGAGTATACGCTGACAGAAACAGGTTATAGCTTGAAGGCGATTTTGGACGCTATGGTTGAATTGGAGACAAGATACAAACAGAAAAACAGCTAAAAAGTATCGGGGAGATTTGTATATAATTTGCTCCGATACTTTTTCAGTGTTGGTATTTATTAGAATAGTGAGGGTAGCTGCCCTTCAAATCATTGTGTTAGCTTATGGCACATGATCATTTTGCATGGATTAAAACAGCTACTCCACTGGATATAACTCACCAGTTACAGAATCAATTACAAAACCAGATATTGTAACATCTTTTGGAATTAGTGGATGATTTCTTAATATTTCAACGGATTGATGAACAGAATCTTCTACCGTATCAAAACCCTTTAGCCAAGAATGTAGATCAATACCAAAATATTTAATCATTTCAAACTGCTCGTCCGTTATGTTACGCTCCTTTAAGCGGTCAATCATACGGTCCGCGTCAAGGTTTTGAACACCACAATCGGTATGCCCAATGACCATTACCTCACTAACCTTTAATTCCATAATGGCGATTAGTAAGCTTCGTACCGCACTACCAAAAGGATGGGTAACTACGCCCCCAGCGTTCTTTATAATTTTAGCATCTCCATTTTTGAGTCCTAATGCTGCTGGAATAAGCTCAGTCAATCGAGTATCCATACAAGAGAGAATCGCTATTTTTTTATCAGGATACTTACTTGTTATATATTTTTCATATGACTTATCTTTTACGAATTGTTCGTTATATTTTAAAATGTCTTCTATCATATATCCTATCCTTTCTTTTATGATTAAAAGTATTATATCAGAATAAATGAAGAATACAAGAAACGATTTATACAAATCTTTGTGCTTTTTTAAGTTTTATTCGTAAATGATATTATTTGTCCATTATTGTTTCATACTATCTTTTGGATTATTGTAAAGTTATAAATTTACATTTTCCTTTTCGCCTAAAATTTGTAATTCATCATTTATATATACGTAATAATATTATGTAAACAAAATCTTGTCATAACACGATTAACTTATAATGTAAATTTTATTTTTGTACATATTTTGTGGAGATATCCATATTCTTTGATGGACATATCCATATTTTTCTTCTCACTACTGCACTACTTTTTCTTCCAAGAATGTAAGGATTCTACTACAGTATTCCTCATCTTGCTCAAAGTTTATAAAATCGGTGTTTTCTATTATAAAATGAGCATCTGAATCTCTGATCCATAATTCACAGTCCCCAAGTTTTTCTTTTAACCGCAATGTATTTTGATAAGGAACCGATGTATCTCCCTTACTTGCAATCAGAAACACCGGCCTTCCATTTGAATTTTGAATATGATTTATAGGCGTCATCGTATTTACTAAGTTTCCAAAATTGAATTGAAGTCCAATACGAGTAATTAATCTGCCAAAGTTTGAAATAAATCTTGGCACATGGTTATTCTTCATATAATCATAAATAACATCCTCGAAGCTAGAATATGCAGACATTGCTATTAACCCCGAAATCTCTTCTATACTGCCAAATGCATTGACTGCAACAGCCCCACCCATGGATGCTCCTTGTAAAATGATAGGTAACTCTTTATACTTCTCCTGCATTTTAATATAGCGAACCAAGGCCTTTACATCCTTAGTTTCTTCATACCCAAGACAAATCTTATCTCCTTCACTTCTCCCATGTCCTCGTAATTCCAATAAGAATGAGGCATAATTGTTTTCCTTCATCCACTTCGCATGACCATAGTAATAAGTTACGGAAGGCTGCACGATGCCTGAAATGTATATGATAATCGCCTTTGGTTCTTCAACTGTTACTTCTGAAACCCATAAGTCAATGTTATCCTCTGTTGCTATCGTTATCTCATTTGAGCTGATTCCAAAATCTTTTGCCGTATAAATCCCTTGCAAAGGATACGGTGGTGCCGTATTTCCTGTATAGTTTACATGTTTATTCACAAAAACATAAATAACAATGCTTGGGATGATAATACAAACTAAGGTAGAAATGAATAGAATAAATAATAAAACTTTTTTCGTTGCGATTTTCTTTAAACTCTTTAAAACTGTAAGTTTCAACCTACTAGATGGATAAGCTTCTATATCCCCTAGTTGTTCAAGTTTTCTTATCTTATACTTACATACGATGTGTATTGTATAGCTAATTATAATAGGAATCACATAATATAAACCATATACGATTACAAAATAATTAGGCTCACTATGTACGTTTGATTTTCTAATTTCAATAAATTTTATAATGATATGCGCGAACATAATTATCATGAAAAATACGAATGTCTTAAAAAATACACTTGAAAATAACTTTAGTTTTTCTAATTTAGACTTCAAAATTTTTACCTCATTTACATGATTTTTTAATGATGATATATGTATATAATACTTCCCTAACCACTTACACACTTCTCTAACCACATTTTGAAATTATCTCTTCAAGATTGTAAGTAATAAATTCATAACAACGATTTAAAAATTCTTCCATACTAACTCTTTCTCTATAAAACTCTTCGATATAATCCATAATAAATCTATTATTTATCTTCTCTCGATAAAATGAAGCATAAGACTTTTGATTATTTGAATAAACGGATTGAATGCTTGAATCCGCTAAGGTAGGACCAACAATGATTTCCTCTAAAAACCAAAGAGCTTCTGGATGAGTCGGTTCCGTCGGCTTAGTATATCCATGCATAGACTTCCATTTTTCAAAGAATACAAAATGATTCATTTCATGGATAGCACCACCCATAATTTTCTCATCTTCACTATTGTAATTTATCCAAAACTCTTTTGTAATCACATTTCTAGGGAAAACGGGTAAGCAGCCTAGATAGCAAACAATATTTGGACTTGATTCTGGCCATTCAACTTCAAATAAGGCGAACATATTTTTTAAGAATGGGTGCTCCATTTTGTTAAAACATGCTTGAATCTCTATAACCCTTTTTTCTAATGCTTCATTCGCTTTACTTAATTCTTTTTTTATTTCATAGTCTACGATTTGATATATCTCATCGTCCGTTAAGCTTGGGTGTAATTTGTCTTTAAATGCTGGGAACCTGCGATATAAACACTCTGAAAAAGTAAGGCTATTGTTTGTGCTCTTTAACACCATATGAACAAGTTCGTATATAAGCTCTACATTTTTATCGAGATCTATTTTCTTAACAATAATTTTAGGTAACAACATGTTAGATTCCTTTCTATGGGAAATAGAGATTTAGAAAATTATGTATTTAGAATAACAGAAATCTGATAAATTGTAAATACTTGGGCCAATGGGGCGATTCTACTTTTTATTAGATTAATACCGACAGTCAAGCTTTTATAAGGTCATTTGCCGCTAAGTGATTAGAAAAAGTCAAACTTTTAGTGTCTATGATATTACAAATCCAATATATATTACAACAAAATGATAATGGCCCTTCATCCATAGGTCATGATAGTAAATTCATAATTGCTTCTACCATATGCCAATTTTAAGTAGATAAATTTGTTTTCTTTCGCTATACTAGTAGTATATTTGGATTCAATACTACACGGAGGAATAAATGGACATACAAAAATTTAGCAATTATAATCTTAGCAAAGAAATACAAGAGGCACTTTCCCTCTTAAACTATAAAGAAGCTACAACTGTACAACAGCTCGTACTACCAAAAGCTCTATCAAAGAAAGATATTCGTGTAAAAGCGTCCACTGGAAGCGGAAAAACTGCTGCCTTTGGTATTCCTATCTGTGAGATGATTGATTGGCTGGAAAATAAGCCTCAGGCCCTTATACTAGTTCCGACTAGAGAATTAGCGATACAAGTCTCTGAAGAAATACAAAGCATCGGTCGCTTAAAGCGTTTAAAAGTAAGTACGATTTTTGGAAAAATGGATATAAAACGTCAAGAAATGGAGTTAAAGCAAAAGACTCATATCGTAGTGGGTACCCCTGGTAGAGTAAGAGATTTGATTTCACGTGGCTCTTTCGTAATCGATGAGATTAAATATCTAGTTATTGATGAAGCGGATGAAATGTTTTATATCGGTTTAAAAGAACAGGTTGAAGATATCATAAAACAGTTGCCGGAATCACGTACTACGATGCTATTTTCCGCGACGCTATCAGAAGAAATAAACGAACTTGTGAATCAATATATGAAGGATCCTATCGATATTGAAGTTGAAACCAAGACGACTACTATGGATCAAATTAAACAGCTTGCATTTTTAGTTGAGGAAGAACAAAAGTTTGATGCTTTAAAATATGTTACAGTGACTCAGAATCCTGATAGTTGTATTATATTTGCCAATACACAAGTTAAAGTGGATGAAATCTATGAGTATCTGAAAAAGAACCACTACCCTGTGCAGAGCCTTCACGGAGGTATGCAACAAAAAGAACGTATGAAAATCATGGATAACTTTAAGCAAGGTAGATTCCGCTATCTAGTTGCAACTGATGTAGTGGCAAGAGGAATCGATATTGATAAACTATCCTTGGTTATTAATTTTGATATGTATCGAGGGCTTGAAAATTATGTCCACCGTATTGGTAGGACAGGCAGACAAAGAGAAATTGGAACTGCGATTACATTTTACACGAAGAATGAAGCACGTAAATTAACGGATTTGGAGAACTATTTAAGAACTTCGATTGCGCAAGATTCTTCTGTTCATGAAGAGGCTCTTGATTCCTCTGACGAGATGAGTGGTCATGATTCATTTTCATCTGGTAACATCCTTATTGACCGAATAGAGAATGTCTCATTTACTGTATCAGCAAATGATCAGCTGCAATTTGAAGAAAAGATAAAACAAGCACCAGTGATTAAAATTAAAAAGTCCAAAAACGTTGAGAAGGGAATATTAAAACTTCATATCAATGCTGGTAAGAAGGCTAAAATAAGAACAAATGAAATCGTTGCTACGATTTGTAGTATCGATGGAATTTTAGATACCGACATTGGAGTAATTCAAATTACAGATATCGCAACGTTTGTAGAAATATTAAATAACAAAGGTTTGACTGTTTTAGAAGAATTAAAAAAGAAAACCATCAAAGGCAAGGTTCGAAAAGTAAACATTGCAAGAAGTTAGAAGACGTTAGTTAAGAAACGTGAATAAGGTATTAGTTTTATAGAACACATGTTCGTTACCTCGTTATATGTATACTTTCTAAATTTGGTCATATGGTTTAAATTACTTATTATGGTAAAAAAACTTAGTTTTTAGTACGTTTTCACCGAAATATGTAATTTAAAAACTGTATTTACCAATATAGGGCTTTTATTAAGAAAATGAGTCTTAAGAACATATGTTCTATTTAGGTGTGTGTAGTAACTTAATATTGTATAAAGGGAAGATACACGAATAAAATAAATAGTTAATATAAGAGAAACTAACTTAATTAGTTAAAGCATTTTCAAGAAAAAACTAGCCATTACTGAATGGCTTAAAAAGAAAAGCAAAAGACTTTTAGAAAATATCGAACCATTTGTATATGATTTTAGAATCTTATATCAGAAGCAATATTTTGAAATAGAACCTTACAAATAGATAATGATTTCATTATAGAACCTTAGGACTAGAGACATGTCGATATTAAGAGTACTAGAATTAGTAATATGATTTCAAGATAAACTACACAATAATATTCACAATAATAAAATGATATGACGGTATGAGCTTAGAATTAGATATATGACTATAGAAAAACATTTGATTTAGGAACGTGTTTTAAACTTTAGAAATCCACAACATAATTTTTAAGAAAGAACTTTAGAAAGAGGTATGAATTATGGAACATAGAACATATCATCAAGAAAAAGACATTGAGAACGTCAAAAAACTCAGAGAGATGCAAAGTGAACTTCCACGTTGGCTAAGAGATTATTTTCGTGGAATTGAGTACACCAAGGAATCAAGAACACGTATTGCATATGCAATTGATTTAAAAATTTTCTTCGATTATATTCAACAGCATAATCCTATGTATAAAAATATGAAAGTTCAAGATATTCCAATTGAGATTTTAAGTATGCTAAAAGCTACCGACATCGAAGAGTATTTAGAGTATTTGAAGTTATATAAAAATGAAGAAGGAAAAGAGATCACGAATAACGAACGAGGTCTTCGAAGAAAGCTCGCATCTCTTCGTTCCATGTACCACTATTATCATAAAAATAGAATTATCACTGAAAATCCAGTCATCCAAGTAGATATGCCTAAAATTCATGATAAAAACATTGTACGTCTAGAGGCAAACGAAGTTGCAGAGTTGTTGGACATTGTAGAATCTGGTAGCACCTTATCTGAAAACCAACAAATATATCATGAGAAGCTAAAAACAAGAGATTTGGCGTTATTAACGTTGTTACTGGGTACCGGTATCCGTGTATCGGAATGCGTTGGTCTTGATATTACGGACGTTGATTTTGATAATGACCGCATTAAAATAGTACGAAAAGGTGGTTATGAATCCTTTGTTTATTTTGGCGATGAAGTTCGAGAAGCTCTTCTCTCCTATTTAGAAGAACGTAAGAATATCATAGCAGCAGGCAATGATGAGAATGCGCTATTTTTATCTTCTAGAAAACAAAGAATCAGCGTACGAAGTGTTCAAGTGTTAGTTAAAAAATATGCTCAAACCGTAACCACGCTAAAAAAGATCACGCCTCATAAATTACGTAGTACATATGGCACGAATCTTTACCAAGAAACAGGTGATATTTATTTGGTAGCAGATGTTTTAGGACACCGCGATGTTAATACTACGAAAAAGCATTATGCTGCAATTGAAGATGGCCGAAGAAGGATGGCTAGGAATAAGGTTAGATTGAGAGAGAAGGAATAACTATATAAAAGGAATGCTAGAATAACTCGATATTTATATTAAAAAGCTTTGTTAAATAATATTGGTATATAGATATAGAAGGAGGGAGATAGTTTTCCCTCCTTTAAAGTTCACAATTGATAAATATCGTGAACTTAATTATTATTATTTTCTAACTATAATATTTTCTGAGTTTACTAATTCTAAATTCTAATTAAATGCTTATATCAAATTTAAATTATTGATATATTAATTCTTTGTTTCGGGGTAAGGCTTAATCATATTTGGTCGTATCCGTTCAGGAATTTCATTTGATTTTTTATGTTTGAATTTTTCTAAAGTTTTATTTCCAAATACATCTACTTTATAAGTGATTTCAACGAGAACGAAGTATATCACCAATACAAATAAATATTAGTCAATCTATCTTGTCATTATAATAGTGATTTCCTTTTAACATATCTTTTATTGATTTAAATTTACATTCACATAGTTTTTCACACAATGATAGAACTTCATCATTTTGATATTTTTTCACATCATATCTTTTCATGCCATCCTCAAAATGGAATAAGAAAACAACACCATCGCTAGTAAGATATTCATTCCAGTAACCTAATTTTAAGTATTTAGTTATAAATTGCTCCCATTCATCAGCTTTTCCCTTTGGAAATGTGACACCAAAGTTATTCCCAAATTGTTCAATAGTAAAGCCCTTATCTTTCAAATCATTTATTTCATTTCCAATTCCCATAACGTAAGAATAATTCACAAGATTTACCTCCTCAATTTTATTACTGTGGTATTGCATAATCCAAATGCCTTGTATATCCACTTTCCTTATAACCTACATATCAACTAGCTTCAGAACATCCAACGGTTTCTCTAATTGCATAAAATCATGCTTTCGTTTTGATGGTTGTGATGTTCCTTCTTTTAAATACCATACTGCTTGAACTGCTTTCATTCCAATTTTTCTTGCAGTCTCCAATTCATAACTGCCTCCGTCTCCAATATATATACATTCCTCAGCCTTCACAGATAAGTCTTCAATACATCTTTGATAAATCTCCTCATCTGGCTTTTGAATCCCCTGTTCATAGGAAAGATATATAGCATCAAAATATGGGCATAGCTCGCTCTTTCGGATTACTTCCGCTTCTTCTGAAAAACAGTTACTTATTAACCCGATTAAAAATCCCCTTTTTTTTAATGTAGAAAGCATAGGAATTATTTCTGTATGTAACTGTTTAAAGCATTCTTCCTTTGTCGCGATACGTTTATCTATAATTTTCTTAAAAATCGTTTCGGAAAAACAATCATTTTCTCTAAGTATTAATTCCATTGTTTCTTCAAATGTTAACTTACCTATCGTGCGTTCTTGCTCCGTTGGATGCCAAAAAGACTGAAAAATATCTTCAGGAATACCGGCATCCTCTGCCATTTGTGTTCCAAAATAAAGAGGACTATTATAGTGGGTAATCAACGTTTCATACATATCAAAAATTACTGCTCGTATCATTGTTTTTCCTTCCTGAAAGTTTATTTTAGTTACAGTATAACAAAATATGAAATCATTATAACAACAAATATTCTGTTTACATTCATACAAAAATCCTACTTGTTATCTGTCAAATGTACCTTATAATCTGATACTATAGTTATAAATTTGCTCCCCTGTCACACTTTCGTGTGAACTCTCTGTAGAAGTTTCCTTTAACAAATATCTACATTTATCTTTCAACGTCTAACAAGCTAATAACATGATCCTTATATCCATTAACATATGGAATACCATCCGACACTTCCATCAATAACTTGTTTGGATATACAACATAACTAAGCTGTGTGGTTTTTCTACAGATAGGAAAACTTCCTTCGCTTTGGCTAAGTATACTCTTTAAAAATTGATTGTTTAATGGTTGATTATTTAAACGAATCATCTCACTAAGGTTTTCATATCTCTTCACCGCTTCTTCTTTATAATCTACCAAGTGAGCGTTTTGATTATGAGTAAATGTATTTGAGCTGTAGATACATCGCTGACTGGAATGATGTATCTGATAGCTGAATGGGCTTTTTTCTATGGCCATTCCATTCCCGTTTTTGTCTAAAAACACTATGTTATCTCCATTACTATCACATGGAATCTCAGATAAATACTTAATCGCATCCTCAGTATTGTTTTGATGTTGTAACGCTAATCTTCTTAAAAAGGATAATGGTATTCCTTCTTCATTTATTAATGAAGCGTCATTTAAGAATACAACAGAATGTCCCATTGCCAAACCTTTGGCATTAACCCCTCCATAGGAACTTACTGTTCCAGCACAGCCAATATGGGCAATGGAATTGCCTTTATCCGGTATGATTGTAAATAATACTTGAAATGCATAACCAGGAAAGTCCATATTTTTACCTAATATAGGACCATCCTCGGAATCTTCAAATGCTACGACGGTACAATATGTAAGATATTTGATATTAACGTAGAGAAGTCTCATGAAATCAACTGCTGCCCCATCTGCGATTCCATGTAGTTCCTCAACAATCTCTGGTGTTCTTTTTTCTAAATTCTTTAAGACTTTTTTCGCTTCCATTTCGTAAATATTTCTTTTCATCATATAGTCTCTGGAAAGAGATTTCATAATCCCATCTACCAAAGGCATTAATTGTTTCCCGTGTTGATACCCAATTTCATATGGTGTTCCTTTTAAAGTTAAATGAATCATAATGTCCTTTCTTATATCTAAATAAGTATTATGTAACGTATTTTTTGATTTTTACTCATATTTATCACATGACTAGGTAGGTAGTATTCAAGACAAACATGGAACAAACGCTTTAAGCGCTTATTTTAATTGGTTACCTGTAATAATTCTAGAATCCATGTTGAAATATAGTTTCCACTCATTCTTCTCCAATTTCCATAGAGATACAACATGAGAAACACCACCTAAATCGGAGCTTTCTGGTAATTCAGTCTTTATATCAATGACATAATGTATCTGGACAAGCTCTTCGCTTGAAAAAATAACTTCTTCATACTTTATTTCATATTCTTTTATATAAAACTCCTTAATATATTCCACATATTCAACACCAAGACATCGATACCCGCCACATATCATAATAGCATTATCAGCAACCAGTTTCTTAAATGTCACAACATGTCTTTTACTTGCCGCTTCCCACATTTCATATTCTTTTTTTAGTATACTTTCTTCCCTGTCTGTATAACTCTTTTAAGATCCTCCAAACTTTATTCGATATGAATCTTATTCCACTGAAACGATGAAAGCCTTTATCTCTTTAGCAATTTTATCATACTCAATATCATGAATATAATGAGAACAATCAAGTTCAATCAGTGTTCCGTTTGCACAGCTTTCGATATAGTTTCTTTGAAATCTGCGCCATTGGTCTTCATCCCATCCAGTTCCGCTCCCATTGGATGAAAAATTCAGAACAGGAAGATTAACCTTGCCATTTTTTGAAACTTTCGCTGCACTTGCTTTAATCTGCTGTACTTCGTTTATCATCGTTTTAGTTGCAGTTCTACGATAAAAAATAACTTTATACAACTCTTTTTCTTCCGCTGTCAATGTACCATATTTGATGGCATCACTTTCTGCCAAGCTTGGAATCCAACGTGTCACCCCTATATTTGCCGCAAACTGGCCAAGCTTTATAACAGGGATATTAATTTTATAGTTTTCATAAGCTTCTGGTACTGCCATATCCAACCCGACAATTGCTGTAACTTCGTCAGGATATTTCTGTGCCCAGTAGAGTGCTTCAATACCTGACATCGAGTGTGGGCAAAGGACATATGGCCCCTGAATACCTGCCTGTACTAGTGCCTGTCTTGTATCTGAAAGCACAGAGTCAATATCTCTGTCGATATCTACAACATCACTAAAACCATATCCAGCTTTTTCTACCACTACAATACGATACTCATTACTCAATAAAGAATACAACGACTTAAAATCCAAAATAGGCGAACTGGTTCCACCACCGGACATAAAAACTAGCGTAGTAGTTCCTTCTCCCTCGAAATACACATTCAGTTTATATCCGTTAACTTCCTCCTGCTGTCCTATCGCAACAAAGTGTTTATCTTCTTTAGAAAGTCGTATTCTGTGATTAATGAAACTAATAAGAAGAAAAGCAAAAAATAGAATAATTAAAGCAAGTAGGATATTTCTTAATCGTTTTAAAACTATCTTCATCTACGACCTCCTGATTCATACTATATTTTTCCTAATTATTCTTTCTCTATCACGATATCCTTACAATGAATAATTAGCTCTGATAGCTCATCACCCGCAAAAAGCATATGAGCCTCATAACCATGTACCGTACGATACAGTTCTTGATAGAGCCAAACACTACCAACCATAAACTTATCATCTTTTATAATAACACGAGGGTCAGCATCATAACATTTACGTTGTAATCTTACAAATCCATTTTCCTCTTTCTTGTATAGCCGATTATATAGTTCTTCGTTATAGACAGATGCACCTTTCGTTACCTTCATGCCCAAATGCAAACAGGTACGCTGGCATAATTCGTACCATTCCATTGTAAGATACTTCATAAGAAACGCCTCCCCATGACTTTTAAGATTAATATCTATATTTATTCTAATACAAACTAAGAGCATATACATCTTATTTTAGAATAATTCTACTTATCTAGATTCTGATGATGTACTGCTCTTAGTTACTTAGATTTATTTAACGTTTTCCTTTTTCTACAATAGGTATCCACAGTTCACAAAAAAGTCCTTTTTCGCCATGTTCAAAGTATATTTCATAATCTGTGTCATCCGTATGTTCATAGCTTGATTGTGGTAGGAACTCCTTGAAAAATCTACTCCACATTTCACTTATGCTATTTCCATCCTCCCCATAGCATTTAAACACGACATAATCGGTAGGTTCCGTTTTCCAAATTGTAAATCCTTCTGCACATAGTGATTCTAAATTACTCGTATCTGTATCTTTATCAATTAGAACCCCTATCCCATAATCAAAGGTTGCAGATTCCTTATCCTTTGAACTACATAATCCATACAAATCCTTCTTGCCTTCTGGTCAGAGATTTCGAATTGGATCAATTAATTTTTTCTCGTGACATTCAATCCAAAAGTCAGGTATGCTGTGATCATTGTCATCATTAATTATTTCATTACGAAATGCTTTTACTTTTGCAATAAATCTCTGTTCTTCTTTTCTTTCAATTCTGTAATCCATTATTGTACCACCTTCCATTATTATTTTAATGATAAGTGGGTTGAACAAGCGAAGTTGGATACCTTTTGCTTTTGCTTGTTTTGGAGTAGCACCATGAAAGCGAGAAAATGCTTTAGAAAAGCTTTCTGGTGTTTCATATCCATACTTATAGGCTGCATCAATGACTGAAATATCCGTCGTTTGAAGTTCCTGACCGGCCAAGGATAAACGACGATTACGAATATACTCATTTGCCGTCATTCCTGCCATCAAGCTAAATGTCCTATGAAAATTATAGCTCGACATACATACATTCCTCGCAACATCTTCATAGTTGATACTCTCCCAAAGATGCTTCTCCATATAATTGATTGCATCCTGCAATAACTTTATCCACTCCATATTCATCCCTCCTCCTATAGAATAATGGATTGTGTTTTGTTTTTCCTGTCATCGCTTGCTTTGTTTTGTCTATGTTAATACATGAGATATCTTCTTATTTACTCCTGAAATGTTTTTAATGCTTCAATGGTTTGTTCTATTAGTTCATCTAAGGACCAACCTAACATATCTGCTCCATTTTGAATCACATCTCGAGAACAACCCACTGCAAAACCCTTGCTTTTAAACTTTTTCTTTACAGATTTCACTTCCAGATCCTGCACGCTCTTTGATGGTCTCATAAGAACCACCGCTCCAATTAAACCAGTCAATTCATCTACGGCATATAGAACTTTTTCCATCAGATGCTGTGGTTTAATATCCACCGTGATTCCGTATCCATGGCTTGCAACTGCATGAATGATTGGTTCATCGATACCTCGTTCACGCATAATTTCTTGTTGTTTTATACAGTGCTCCTCTGGATATTGTTCAAAATCTAAGTCATGTAATAATCCCACAATGCCCCAGAAATCTTCTTCCTCTCCATACCCCAGTTTCCTTGCAAAATATCTCATAGTCTGTTCCACAATTTGTGCATGCTCTAAATGAAATTTTTCTTTGTTATATTCTGTCAATAAATCCCATGCTTCTTCTCTTATCATTTTAAACCACCTGTCCTATTTAATTATATTAGTATATTAGCTTTATAATTCTCTCTATCATACTATAGTTGACTCTCTATTAAAACTTAATTTTATATAACGTAATCCACTTCTTTCTTAGTGCCAGCAATCATACTATAATTCAAACCCTTGGATCAATTGATCCACTTCTTTTAGCAAGTTTGTCTCCTTCGCGACACATTCTGCATTATGACTACATAATTCATATGCTTCGTCTGAACTTGCCTTAACTTCTTCACTAATCGCAGCTAACTGAGTTATGCTATCAATGATTTGATTATTCGCTTGTTTTATGTCGGTCACCTTACTAGATGTTTTATCAATTAAATTCGTTAGCTGATTAATCACCTGATCAATATTTGTAAACTTTGTTTCCGCATGCATGATTAAGTCTGTTTCCTCAGAGGTAATCGCCAAAACATTACTAGAGGCTTCCTTTGCCTCTTTTGCATTTTCAGTTAGTTCAACCAGCAAGGCGTTAATGGATTCCGTAGAATTTCTAGTACCCTGTGCAAGCTCTCGAATCTGTTCTGCCACTACTCCAAAACTTTTGCCATGTTCTCCAGCTCTTGCTGCTTCAATGGATGCGTTTAACGCTAACAAATTGGTTTGGTTGGTGATTCCAGATATCATATCTGTAATCTGCTTTACTTCTCGCATCTTCGTTTCTAGATTCTCCATAACTTTTGATACTTTGTGATTTGCCTGTTCTAAATAGTCTGACTTGTTCTTAATAATATCAATCGCCTCAAGTCCTTCTTTAATTGCCACTATGGACTGACTTGCTAACTTCGTCATATCATTTGCTGTTCGATTGGTTTCATCAATAATCCCTTGTATATTCTGTGTCATCACAGTTTGATGCATAATACTTTCCGCATTATTTGTTGTGCTCATTAAAATCTCTTTTACTGCTGAATTCATCACATCGTTGGATGAATTCATTTCACTAATGATGGAATCACTGTTTTCAATCTTGTTTTTTATCGTTTCAGCTACAGCAAGTATGTTTTTCGCATACTCTTCTTGTTTTTGCTTTTCGTTAACCGCTTCTAAAAGCACATTATCATTATTTTTCTTTGAAATTCTGGTTACTGAATACGTTAAAATGCTACATAGTACAATTCCAAAAATCTGCACTGCATATGGTGTATCTAATGTAAATTTGGTCGATGTATCTGCCTTTAATAGTAAAATCACATCGATTAAATTAACAATTGAAACAATGACTGCAACACCCAAGGAATACCTTGGTCTAAAATACATCATGGATAAAAACAACGCAGGAAATAGATAGATAAATGTACTGGTATTTAGTCCATAAAACATTAAATAGGTGAGTAAGATTAAATACATTCCCATACCGGTATAGCAAATCAAAGTACCATCGGTTTTAAAAAATACATATAGATTGATTACTGTCCCCACTATAAATATAAGAATCGCTAATATTACATGAGTAATATCCTTGGAACCAAACAGCACTGTATTACAAATCGTTCCCATAATATAAAAACTAAGTACTATAAAAGTAATCGTTGTAAACTTTGTAACGCTACTTTGTTGCATAAGAGCTGCGCTTTTCCTCTGTTCTTTCTCGAATGATTTCATTATATTCTCCTTAAAATGTATGTTCTATTTTAAATCTTTCTTCTGGAACACATTCCCTTAAGTAGCAAGAGCACCGAGTTCGTCTTTACTCCTTTGTATGGTTTTCCTGATAAATATAATTGTTGCACTTTTATTTCCTTTAATCTCTCTTTTTCTATTTCAAATGGGTTCTCTGATAGAATTACCATATCCGCAATCTTTCCTACTTCAAGGCTCCCCCTTTCCTTTTCATCAAAGGTTGCGGCGTATCCATTGTAGGTACTCATTCGTAATGCTTCATATACAGAGATTGCTTGATTTTTATTGCTATGATTGCAAGCATTATGGATCCAAAGTAATGGATCAGGCGCTGTACATGGTGCATCTGAGCCAGCACTGAATGTTATCTGATTTTCCAAGAATGTTGCAAGTGGGTTTAAGCGTTCACAACGCTGCCCTAAGATCTCTTCCAGGTACTCATCTGGTTCCTGCTTCCAGTTAATAAATGAAGTCTGAAGCGGTATCTGAATCTGATACTCTTTACAGACTTTAAGTCCCTCTGTCGTTGGTAGACAAGCATGTATAATTCCATGGCGATGATCTTTTCTTGGGTAATCATCCAGTGCCGCTTGAATCGCTTTTGTTGCCTGGTCAAACGCTGCATCTCCAATTGCATGTAACTCAATCTGTAGGTTTTCTCGATTTGCCTTCTTACAAAACTCTATCACTTCTTCATCGGAATAATATAAAACACCCTTTTGGTCCATTCCCTCATATGGCTGTAGCATTGCAGCATCCTTGGAGCCATAACAGCCGTCAAGGGCTGTGGCAAAGCAACCACCAATACGAGGTAGTTTTCTCTTTACTACATTTTCTATATTTAGAGTTTGGAAGAAAACTCGTAGCTGCATACCATTATTTAAACCTCTGCCAAACCACCGCTCTAAATCCACATCAAGATCTTTGATAAATCCAACGCCACTCACAGTATGTATCATACCAATCCCCTTGGATGCCATATAATCAAGGGCTTGCTTCATATTCGACACTAATTTAAACACGGAGACTGATTTGGTCACGTAATTCGATACCCTAAAAAATGCTTCTTGCTGCATTTCTCCTGTTTCCTCATTGTAACCACGTAACCCTTTTATCTTATCTTTCATGATATCTAATAGCGCAGAATTAACTGTACATGCATGTCCATCGTATTTCACTACCATCACTGGACGATCAGAGCAGACCGCATCTAACTCATCTTTTGATATCAGTTTTCTTTCACTCACCGAATAGGGAGATGCCCCAAATGCGATAATTAGCTTATCTTTATTATTCTTTACAAACTCGGATAGCATAAAAGATATCTCTTTATTGCTTTTTGCATCCATAACATTTAAACCTGCATGAAATATAGCAAAACTTGCAAAATGAATATGCGTATCCGCAAATGCCGGTATTAAAGCCTTCTTTCCAAGAGAAACTCTTTCTACTCCATCATATTCAGAAGGTATATCATTTCCTATGTAAACTATTTTCCCCTTATCTTCTATCAAATAACGTGCGATCGAATTGTGCTCATCGCATGTTATGATTGAACCTTCGTATATCTTCATGTATTTATGCCTCCCAATTACCTTACTAGTATAACTTTTTCCTATTATAGCATAAATTTACAAAAATTCTACATGTTATTACCTTTTTCTACAATCCATGTGTCTACAGGTAATGTAACTATAGTACTCTATTTACTTTTGAAAAATCAGTTTAGTTTCTCCGTTTTCATATCTCACATTAATAAAAATATTATAATTTGGTTTATCTTCAATTACTATATCTGGGTGTATAAGTTTTATCCTATAATTACCATATTCTTGTCCCGAAGTGTCCATAGAAAGTGGACCATATTGCTCCGATATCTCCATATATTCTTTTTCCCCCGACGCAATTCCTAGAAGTACTTGCTCCATTTCAGTATAATTTAAAATGTTCTGGTTTATGACATCTTCTCTAAAAACCTCCTGTTCACCATAAAATACACTAACATCTATATTTTTTATGCGGAATGTCGGTTCATTAAATGTCTGATTTATTATTTCAAATTCAAATATCATGTCTTCATCGCTATTACTTATTGATGCCGATTTGATTTTTGTTTGATCTTGAAGTTCACTGTGGATATTCATATATAATGAATTGGTATTTAATTTTGATTGGTTTCCAGTGTTGGATATTTCATATAAGTCAAATACATAATCATTTTCATATGGTAATTCTATCTCACATTGGTAGCTTAATATATCATTTGAGAGTAATTCAAAATCCATCGTATTCTCTGATGCTTGAGTAGTAACTCTTAAAAGTATAACAGAGTCAGCCATAACTTCTTTTAATTGTGAAGTAGTGCTTATTTTTATCTTTTTCTCAGTTATATTAATACCTTCATATACAATCGTAAAATTCGATACTTTACTAAGGCTCTTACTAATTTTATCATCCATAAGGTATAGGAAATCGTTCTCCAAATTCCTTAACTGAAGATTGAAATCCTGATTCAAATTATTAATTATTCCTTTTAAATTCTGAATTTCTCTACGGTAAGATTGAATATGAATAGTTAGTACAACTACTAATAAACCCATGAAACCTATCATAATTTTTTGGATTTTATCATCTCTCATGTATCTTCTCTCCCTTCAATGGAATAGAGAAGTTTTATATCACCATCAACAAAACCTATGCCAATGCCCTCATATGCTTTCAACTTTTCTGAACACTGTCCCTTTTCTAAATATTCGCTGATTATACTACTAATCTCTTCAAGTATCACTTCCCATCTACTTTTTTGTTCCCATTTTAACTGAGCATCTCGTGTATTAAAAATCTCATCACATGCCCAATCTTCATCATCCTTATCAAAACTTGATGTGCCTACCAATTCCATAGACCATACATCGAACCCTTCTTCATATAAATTAAAATTCAGCGCAATTATTCCTGATGGTAATTCTTGATTTAATATATGTTCAATCCATTTTTCAAAATTATTATACATGTATTTTTTCCTTTCCAAACTTAAATTTAGTTCTATATATTATTAAAGTTCTGTATCATTTCACACCAATTATATATATGTAGTGTTTAAAACAAGATGATATTAAATTGCTTCACCCTTGGAAGAATCAACATTTCCATTCATTATAGCAAATTTATTCCAAATTACAAATGATAAGTGCAAATCCCTGCTTAACTGTCGGTTGTTTTTGGGGATATTTAATAGATGAGTTTTAGGTACGAAAATTAATACACCGGGATTTCAACTAGTACTAACCAAGTAAAAATATGTAATTATCACTTGGTTCAAGATTTTATTTCTTATTGTTTTCATGACTATCAAAATACTCTTGAAAAGAAAGATTCATCAAGATAGAATATGTACGTGAGAATAACTTAAATATATACCACAGAATTAAAAATATAGCCCTAAAATAGAATCTTTAAATATCGGTTAGATGTTGTGAATACTATGAATTCTAGAAAACAGAACAATGTATAATACGTACATAAAAGAATTTGAGGTAAATAAATGACGGATAAAAAACTTTGTATTAAAACGGATGGTATCCAATCCGATGATAGGCACACCTATTATAACCATCGTTATGAACCAACTTCATATGAAATCCTAGACATCTTATTCGATGCACTTATGCTTACACCAGAAGATACACTAGTTGACTATGGATGTGGAAAAGGTAGATTGAATTTTTATGTAAATTCTCGTTTTCACTGTAACACAGTAGGAATTGAGCTCAACGCTGCATATTACCAAGATGCACTTGATAATCTAAACACCTATAACGGGGCTTTCAAACATAAGATTCAATTCGAATGCATCCCTGCCCAAAATTATATTGTTTCAGAGAATGAAAATTATTTTTATTTTTTTAATCCTTTTTCCATCGAACTGTTTCGTAAGGTAATTGGAAACATTCTAACAAGTTTAGAAGACACTCCAAGAAAATGTAGATTGATCTTATATTATCCAGATCCCGAATATACTTTTTACTTACAAAATTATACTATATTTCAACTTGAAGAGGCAATAACAATCCCATTATCAAAAGATGTACGCGAATGTTTTTGTATTTATACAAATGAATAATTTGATTACTTTTATCAATCAATAAAAGTAAATTCTACCTATCCTTTACATAAAGTTTAGGCTAACTTCACAAACTTGCTTTGTTTGATTATTGGCATTTATGGAGATAAGCATTATAGTGAATCTTCCTTTGCTATGATAGGATTAAAAAATGTATTAAAATAATACGAATATAATGCTTAAATCCATATGATACATTTTACTTACAACGCAAATATGCTAGTCGGGTTTAAAGTGGATATTTTTTGTCATTTTGCAAAATCCTAACATTGGCTGTACTTTTCATAATAGGCAGCAGGTGCCATACCATAGCGCTTTCTGAACGCACGATAAAATGTCACGTAATCTTTAAACCCACAACTTTCATGGACTTTACTGATAGCTTCGCCGGATAAGATTAAGACTTTGGCAAGCTCTAATCTTCGAATAACAATATATTTATGTATTGATATGTTCATCTTTTCTTTAAAAACATGAAGCATGTGATATTTGCTCATGAAGAACTGGTTTTCTAATGTATCTAAGGATAAGTCTTCATTCAGATTATTTTTAATGAAATCCGCAATTTCCAAATAAGTATCTTTTTTCTGCAGTTGAAATGCATAATGATCCTCTTGATATAGTGTACTGTTTATCTCATAAAATAAATCATAGAGCATAGATTTGCATTTCGTTTGATAGCCAAATTCCATAGTTTGTTGTTTTTCCATAACCTCAGCTAAGATATAGATGAGATGATTTATATCTTTTTGAGGAATCTGAATACGGTAAGTTTCTTTCTTTCTCATAGTCTCGAATAAATAACGCATTGAATCATCAAACTCAACAAGGCTTTTGATAAAATCCTCGGTTAACCAAAGAACATATCTTCGGTAAGAGCCCTTTTCTGTTTGTATATTGGCCTTATGCATTACATTAGGAGGAATTACAATGATATCACCATATTGTAATGCATAAGTAAAATCTTCTACTTTAAAATCGACGCTTCCATAAATATATAACAAAAGTTCATAAAACTCGTGTTTATGCCCACTTATTTGTTCAATATTATTGTCACCCTTATAATTAATATAGTAAAATTCACGAAAATGCTCTTCCGATTCCATCCCTGTTAGTCTAATCTTATCCAATTCAGTATCTCCTTCGCAAGAAATGTAATATCCAACACAATTAACGCAATATAATTTTGTATGTTATTACTATAATATGAATTTATGGTAATTAATTTATATGCGCATTCAACAAAATTACTGATCTATAAAAGAAACATCAAAAAACTATATAGAAAAGGATAATAACATGGAATCTACAGGAAAACAAGTACAATATAATCGTGCCAAAATATGGCAGATTGGATTTTTTGCAGCAAATAACCTCGCTACCAATTGTTATGCAGTATTAATGATGTATGTATCTTATTACGCAAACGGAGTTGCAGGTTTAGCTATTTCATTAGTATCATTATTACTTACTTCATTGCGTATCTTTGATGGTATCACTGACCCTATCGTTGGTGCTTTTATCGACCGTACCAACGGTAAATTCGGCAAGTTTCGTCCATTTATGGTTAGTGGTAATATCATTATTATGATTAGTGTTACCTTAATATATTATGTAACACATCGTATACCGAATAGTGGTTTGAGATTTTTATTCTTCACAGCTGTTTATATGATTTATGTTATCGGATATACGTTTCAGACAGCAGTTACAAAAGCTGGACAAACTGCTTTAACAAATGATCCGAAACAACGCCCTCTATTTGCTCTTTTTGATACATTTATGGTTTTAGCTGTATTTGGTTTAACGCCTGTTTATGTATCTACCGTACTTGCAAAAAAATATGGCAGTCTTGGTTCAATCGATTTATTTCATGAATTAGTGCCAAAAGTTATTATAATCTCTGCAATTTGTACTATATTAGCTGTCATTGGTATCTGGTCAAAAGATAGAACGGAGTTTTTTGGTATTGGCTCTGTTCCAAAGATAAAAATGAAAGATTACGTAGATGTTATTAAAAACAATCGTGCATTGCAAATGTTAATTATTTCAGTATGTAGTGATAAGTTGGCTTTGGGTATTGCTAGTAATGCAACCGTTGGTATTATGTTATATGGTATTTTCTTTGGAGACTATAGTATGGCAGGCCTGATCTCTTTGGCTGGCTTACTTGGTGGTGTAATTATTACAGTTATCGGCGTTAGCAAGGCTAGAAAATTAGGTCAAAAAGCAGCTTACATTACCTTTACAAAAATTGCGCTTGCTTGTTATAGTGTTATCGCCGTTTTATTAATTATAAGTAAACCTGGTGAAATTTCTATGTCTAATATGGGTATTATGACAGTTTTATTCCTAGTATTTTATATCATTGGATATGGTAGTTATATGATGTCTGGTAACTTATCCATCCCTATGATCGCAGATTGTACTGATTATGAAACCTATATGAGTGGTCGTTATATCCCTGGAATGATGGGAACTTTATTCTCCTTTGTAGATAAATTGTTAAGTTCCTTAAGCGCTACTATTGTTGGTTTCTCCGTAATTTTAATAGGATTTAAAACTCTTCCAGATTTAACTACACCATTTTCCAATTCAATTAAATATCTTGCTATCTTCTTATTCTGCGGATTACCAATTCTTGCTTGGATAACTTCCATAGTTGCAATGAAGTTCTATCCGCTGGATAAGAACATGATGGAAACAATACAAGAATCCATCGCAAAATCCAAAGAAGAAAAACAAGCAAATTAGGATTGATACGGATATACAATGGGATATAGTGTAAAAATCTTTTACAGACGATTTTATCCTAGCGCAAAGACGCTAGACTTTTTGAAAGGCATGGTTGTTATTATGAGAATGAAACAAAGTTTATGCAATGAGTGGTTATTTACCAAAGAACCGTTCACAATTGATACATTAAAAGACGGAGAAAAATTCGAAGCCGTTATGATTCCACATACTTGGAATAACCTTGATGGCCAAGATGGTGGACTTGATTACCACAGAGGAACCTGCTGGTATAAAAAAGAACTAATACTCCAGGAAAAAGTTGAAGGTAAACAAGTTTATCTTGAGTTCGAGGGCTCCAATAGTATTACTGAAGTATATGTAAATCAGATGAAACTCGCACGTCATGAAGGTGGATTTTCAACGTTCCGTGTTAATATTACGGATGCACTATTAAAAGACCGCGTGAATGAAATTGCTATCAGCGTAGATAATGCTGAAAACGACTACATATATCCTCAGATGGCTGATTTTACGTTCTTTGGTGGAGTTTATCGAAAGGTGAATCTTATCTTTGTAGAAGATAGTCATTTTGACTTAGATTACTATGGTTCAAAAGGACTCATGGTAACTCCAGTGATAAGGAATGATATTGCAAATGTTGCGGTAGAAACGTATATTACGAATGCAAAAGAAAATCAGGAAGTAGAGTTTTGTTTATACACAAGAGATGGTGAACTTCTTGAATCAAAAACAGTACCTACATTGGATAGCAAGACAACGTTCACGGTAGAAAACCCACATTTATGGAATGGTAGAAAAGATCCTTATCTTTATGAAGTAAAGGCTACCTTAAAATCTGAGAAAGAACTTGATAGTGTATCTACAAAGTTTGGAATTAGAAGTTATCATGTAGACCCTGAAAAAGGCTTCTTCCTAAATGGAGAAAGCTACCCTCTTCGTGGTGTATCAAGACATCAAGACAGAGAAAATATGGGTTGGGCACTGACTGAGAAGGAACACAAAGAAGACATTTTATATATTGCTGAACTAGGCGCCACTTCCATCCGTCTTGCTCATTATCAGCATGATTCCTACTTCTATGATTTATGTGATGAGTACGGATTTGTTGTTTGGGCTGAAATACCATTCATTTCAAGTTTTATGGTTAAGGGTCATGATAATAGCATTAGCCAAATGAAAGAACTAATCATTCAAAACTACAACCACCCTTCCATCTGCTTTTGGGGAATCTCCAATGAAATAAGCATGGGTGGTGAACCGATAGAACTTCAAAATAACTTAAAAGAATTAAATGAATTATCCCATCTGTTAGACCCTACACGATTAACAACCATTGCTAATGCTTCTATGACAAAGTTAGACTCAGAGCATAACTTTATCACGGATATTATAGCATACAATCATTATTATGGTTGGTACGGTGGTTCCATAGAAGACAATGGGGCTTGGTATGATAATTTTCATAAGGTGAATCCAGATAGAGCAATCGGTTTATCTGAGTACGGTGCAGAATGTATTCTCCGCTACCATAACAATAATCCAAAAATACGTGATTATTCCGAAGAATATCAAGCTTATTATCATGAACAAATGCTTGCTACCTTCGAAACAAGACCTTATATTTGGGGAACCTATGTATGGAATATGTTTGACTTTGGTGCTGACGGACGTGATGAAGGTGGTGAAATGGGTCGTAATAATAAAGGCCTAATGACTTATGACCGTGCCATAAAGAAAGATTCCTTCTACATTTATAAAGCATACTGGACTACCACTCCATTTGTGCACATTTGTGGTCGCCGCTTTTATGACCGCGCTGAAGAAATGACACAATTAAAAGTTTACTCTAATTGTGATACAGTAACACTACTTGTTGGTGATAAAGAAGTTGGATCAGTAAAAAGTAATAAAATATTTAACTTCTCTTCCATTTCTCTATCTATGGGAGAAAATGCAATCACTGCAATCGGTTATGTAAATGGGGAAGAAAAAGACAGAGAAACGATTACCCTTAACCGTGTTACAGAGCCTAATCCTTCCTATGTTTTAAAGGACGAATTTGAAGAAGCCGGCGCTGATAACTGGTTCGTAGAAAAATCAGATGGAACGATTGGATTCTTCCAATTTCCTAAAGGATATTTCTCTATTAATGATACCATTGAAGACATAATGTCTACAGAACTAGGCACCAAATTAATGATGTATATCATTAGCCAAACAGCAGTACAAGGAAATCAAATGGAACTTTTAGACTACCTAAAAGGGTATACCGTGAAAGCTTTAATGAAATTAGCAAGCGGTAAAAATGGCACTCCTGAAACTCTTTTAATGCTGAATGAGATGTTAAATAAGGTTGCAAAAGCTAACTAATAATTATTTAATTTTTAAAAAGGGGCTTGTATAATTATTGGAAAGTGTACTCTGCATTATAGGGTACACTTTCTTTTATTGTAATTTAATATTACTTCAAGTACTACACCTACTTTTAGCATAATTGAAACTTCTAGTACTCCATCTACTTTTCGAATAATCCCAACTTCAAGTTCTACAGCTACTTTTCGTATAATCGAAATTTCAAGTTCTACACTTTTTTAGCATAATCGCAATATAAGTACTACACTACTTAAGCATAATCGCGATTTCAAATTCGACACTGCTTTAGAATAATCGGAATTTCAAGTTCTACATCTACTTTTCATATAATCTCAACTTCTAGTATCTTTAATTACCATATGATATAATACATGCTATAATTCACTATGGGAAACTTATCAACTAAGTCGAATAGAGTTTTTAAAAAATGATCACAAGAAGATTTGTCTACATTAATATAATATGTAAACATATAATTTGAAATTAACTTATACTTATGAACCAGAAAAACTATATTTGTAAAACTACATTTATAAAGTTAATTTTAACTAATTTCGTAAAAACCATTATAAATAAAACCAATTTTAACTAATTTCATAAATATTATTATTAATAAAACCAATTTTAACTAATTTCATAAATATTATTATTAATAAAACTTTTAACATATCAGATTGGAGTACCTATGGAATATAAGAATATACAAGTGGGTGAATTTATAAGCCGCCCAAATCGGTTTATAGCCCATGTAAAAATTGAAAATACAATAGAAATTTGTCATGTAAAAAATACAGGAAGATGTAAAGAACTATTGCTCCCTGGCGCTACTGTTTATGTTCAACATTTTCCTAATACTAAGAGAAAGACAAGTTGGGATTTGATTGCTGTTAAAAAGGGAGATGTTTTAATAAATATAGACAGCCAAGCACCGAATAAAGCCGTAAAGGAATGGCTATTATCAGGCGGACTAGGTTTTATACCAGACATAGTAAAGCCAGAGTTTCAATATGAAGATAGCCGTTTCGACTTTTACCTGGAACGTGATAATAAACGTTGGCTCATTGAAGTGAAAGGGGTTACCTTAGAAAAAGACAGAGTCGCTCTTTTTCCAGATGCCCCAACCCTTCGCGGCGTAAAGCATATTGAAGGGTTGGCAAGGCATGCAAAAGAAGGATTTGAAACTGCTATTTTATTTGTCATTCAAATGGATGGTATCCTTTATTTTAGTCCAAATGAAACGATGCATCCTGAATTTGCCCAGGCCTTACGCCAAGCAAAGCAGGCAGGTGTTAATGTCCTTGCCTATGATTGTGAGGTTACACCAGATAGCATGAAGATTCGAAATCCAATTAAGGTTAGACTAGAATAGTTCACCCAAAACGACTTTAACATTCATCTAGAAAAATCTCTTCCAAAACTTTTAACATTCAACTAGAATAATTACTTCGCGAACCCTTTTTTCTTTGCACGAATCAATAATATACCAGCCAATACTGCGGTTGCAATTGTGGCATACGGTGTTGTAAGCCAAATTCCGTCTAGTCCCATAGTCTTTGGTAGGATTAATAATAATCCAATTGGAAATACAACGGTCATAGACACTGTAATTGCAATTGCATATCCTGGACGATTGATTGCTGTAAAATATGACTGTGTAGCAGAAGCAAACCATCGTACAAGGAACGTAATAGCAAATAACTGTAAAGCATGAAGAGATAGTTCAATGAGCGCTGTATCACTTTTTTGAACAAACAACAATACTGCACTTTCTCCACCAAAGAAAATCCAAAGCGAAAATACAAGTGAGATTAGGAAACTTGCAAGGTAGCAAAGCCTCATCAATGCATGTATTCGCTTATGATTTTTTGCGCCTAAATTGTAACTGATGGCTGGCTGCAAGGAGTCACTAAGTCCATATATGAGTGAATGTACGATGCTGTCAATATATAAAACAACACTGAAGGCTGCAATCGAGAGATCACCTGCCATCCTTAGTAATATAACGTTAATTAGTATAGAGGTAACACGACCAGAAATACTATTTAATAAAGTTGGACTACCACTGGCAATTATTTTACCCACTATTTTTACAGATCCTTTGGGTTTTACGAACTGTAATAATAATTTCTTACGGAAAAATGGATAAAAAGCAACAATCGTACTAATTATCATACTAAGACTGAACGCAAGGGCAGCTGCCCAAATTCCCCATTTAAACACGCCAAGAAACAACCATTCAAGAAAAACCCCTTCTATCGCCATCGTAATATTAACCCACATACTGTATTTTATTTTACCACAGATACGAAGATAGTTATCCACTGCAAAAAAGATCGACAAGAATGGCGCAAGTAATGCATATACATGCAAATATTGTACCGATAGACTTATTAATTCCTCATCCGCTCCCATTAAGCGGATTAAATCTTCGGCAAATATAAAAAATACAGCTCCAGTTATTAGTCCAGTTCCTATAATTAAGATGCAAGACAATGAAAAAATTTGGTTCGCAGATGCATTATTCTTTTCACCTAAGCGAATTGCAATTGGCACAGAGGAGCCAACACCAATCATATCACCAAGGGAAAAGCCAATGATTACTAAGGGCATAACAATATTTACTGCTGCTAGCGCTTGTGATCCAAGTAACTGACCTACAAAGATGCCATCTGCAATCACATAAAAAGAAGACATTAACATACTAATAATACTTGGAATGGCTACCAGGAAAAATAACTTTATGGGTGATGATTTTTCGTATAATACTTCATGATTCATTTTAAAAACTCCTTATCCTTAGCTTGCAAAAAATCCATACTTACGGTATTGTAAAGTATAGGGATACCCTATAGTCAAGAGATAAATTAAATAAATTTCAGATTATAAGTTATACAAGATAAATTCGTATATTATAGATTCATTTCGATGAATAAGCAGGCTTTATAATACTAGCTTAACTTTGTGCAAAGATGAAAAGCTTTGTGTAAGAATTCATCTTTTGTATTATTTCATATTAGGAAAACGAATATAAAAATCAGAATTTGGAGGTTATGATGTCTAAAAAATATTTTACAAGCGGTGAGTTTGCCAAAGTATGTGGAACTACAAAGGAAACCCTCTTCCATTATGATGAAATAGGCATCTTAAAACCTACTTATGTGGCTAAAAATGGATATCGGTATTACTCACCAAAGCAATTTTATGATTTTGACTTAATATCCACATTAAAAGAAGCAGGCAGCTCTTTGGCTCAGATTAAAGAATATATTGAGACCTATACACCAGAAAATTATCTAAAAATTCTTAAGGAGAATCGAGAAAAGTTAAGGCAAGAAAGATTAAAGCTTTTGCGCATGGAACGACTGCTCCAAAACTCCGAGAAACTTACGCAATACGCCATGCAAACTCCTTGTGGAGTTCCTAAACTGGAAGAATGTGACGAAGAATATTTTATAGTTGTAAAACTAAATACGGCAAAGCCCATTAGTGAGATTGATGAAGTATATGAAATCGCAAACCATTTTAAATATTGCTTTCAACATAAACTAGGGGATGAATTTCCACTAGGGGGAATTGTTTTAAAAGAAACTCTATTGTCAGGGCAAAGTTATGATAGTTATTATTACAGCAAGATTTATAAGCCAGTAAAAAGCGATCGTTTATTTGTGAAGCCCAAGGGCACTTATTTGACGATGCTGCATCGGGGTTTTTTAGACACCATTTCAGAATCCTATAAGATTATGCTTGATTACATTCAATATAATAACCTTGAGCTCATTGGTAATGCCTACTGCTATGATGTTTTAGGCTACCTTGCAACTTGTAATACCAATGAGTTTGTGGTGCAAATTTCTATGCAAGTTGAGAAGAAAGAATAACTGGATTAAACAATGATAAAATGAGGCATAAAATATAAAGCAAATGTGAGGTGATATTATATGAATACTTCTGAACATTATAAAGTTTCTGTGAAAAGAAAAAAATTACATTATATTTTATTTCTTGTAATCGTTATTTTAGTACTTCTTATCGCTTTATTGAAACTCGTTGGTAATTCATCAACTATGAATAATGCAAGTGCAAATACTTTATATAAAAACGATACTTCAATTGACTTATTTGTTTATCAAAACACCGCATTTGTAAAAGCAGATCAAATCGAGTGGATACTACAATTGCAACTTACGCCTAATAATTTGTTAGGTAGCATTCAAAGAAATAATATAAAAAAGAATTTTTCTAATTTTGATGCTACCATACTAGAAGTAGGGACCAAAATATATTCTACATTGGAAAGAGATGACATAGTATTAATTCTCGTGAATGGTGAGTATATCCCATATTTTAATTACATTGAAGGATAATAAATAAGACTAGTTCCTTATTTTAAGAAAAAGAGAGATTTCCTTGATATCAAGTATTTTATCAGTAATCTAATTTACAATTCCAAAGAAACTTCAAATAAATTTAATAAAGTGAAAGGGAGAACGTTGTAACTTATATCAAACGTTTTTCTCTTTCACTTTATTTTATTAACCGTAATCCGACCTTAATCTTGTAATTCATTTACGATTATATATTTTTAAAATACAAATTTGGACTTAATTATAAATCTGAGAAAAAGTCCATTATTTTATCACTGATACTCCTGCATCTGAATATAATGTTTTGTCTCATTACTCTAAAAATCCCCCACATTCCAGACTCCACATCCCATTTCAGGCTTCCGGAACGATATAGATAATCTCCTGGACTTGATGCTCCATTTTCAAGTTCCATATCAAATTTATTTCCTATACTAATTGATCCCTGGAGAGGGATTGCTCTAGATAAAGTATCCTTTGGTTGTTCTTTCCACATATGACCATGAATTGCAAATCCTACATTTCTAGGTTTATCAGCCGGCATGACGGTACGGAAAATTACTCGCTCTTTTGTACAAGCTCTAAAGATTGGGGTTGCAGGATCTCCGTGAACTCTGCTACTAAATATCTTGTGTATACAATTATCTCTTTTAATTCTATTTGAAAACCTCTCTGAACGATAATTATAACCTTTCTCCCCTGTATCCTCCGCGTCTAGAGGTTCTCCTTCATCTCCCACAGCTGTTTGAATAATTGCTCCCTTATCGTCCAAAAGTCGAATTCCATTTTGTATTACTACTACAAACTCTCTAAAACTTTCAACACCAGGAGCGGTAATGGTTACTTGTTCATCGTAAGTTCCTTTCCTAAAAAATGAATCTCCATGCCATTTTGCAGCAGGTGGCTCAATGATGATAACACCAAATAAACCATGATATCTATGATTTCTCATATCACCAAACGATTGTAAGATACAAGCTCCGTACTCTTTATCCGCATGCCATAGATATTTGATATACTCTCCTGGTCCCACCGTCTGTTCATCGTTGTTACGCCCTACATTTATTCCTGAGCTGCCAATCGCATTATACTGTAAAAATTGTGGGTTGAGAGAAACTCGATTGGAAGGTTGATGTTCCATATCTAATGGAATTCTTGGATAATTAAAATAAGGTATTGGTTTATCTAGCGAAAATCTATTATGAAGCGTTATTTCTATCCAATCTCCTGCATTTGCACGTAATATTAATGGTTTTGGCTTACTCCTTCCACGTAAAACTGAATCCACCTCTTCTAATGGAACAAATATAAGCCCATCCGGATCATGATCGCCGTATTCATTATACTTAATATCCGTCTGTATTGCTGCTATTTCATACTTTCGTATTACCGCACCTTTTCCTGGGCAATCCAGTGGAGGTGGAACTAATTGTGCTTTTGCCTTACATAATGGTTTCAAGCATTCTTGTGCAGTATCATATGCTCGGATAATTCCCCATAACCCAAGCCATGCATCATCAATTCCTCCAAAATAATAAAGGTAATCGCCGGATCCATACGGTTTATTAATACGAAGATTAAATGCTTCTGAAATTCCAAGTGACTGTGATGCAGCAGTCGGTGAATGAATATCAGCTATCTCTTTTTGCCACGACATACCAGTAATATTAAAAGCATGCTGCTCTTCATGTGCCCCATCTAATAGCCTGATAATTATTTCATCTCCTGGATAAGTTTCTAATAGTGGAGTTGCAGGGTCTCCATAGAAGTCTGACTTAAAAATATGCGCTGGATCCTCGCGAAGTTTTAAACGTTCTCGCATAGGTTCCGATCTATAATTGATGCCCATTACTCCTGGATCATCATGAGAACCTGGTATTAATGGTGCATTCAGTGGCTTTCCTTCCCCATCAAACAAAAGGGCAAAGTCATGAACGAATAATGCAAACTCTCTAAATGAAGTGCCATCATTTCTGCGAATGACTGCATTCGTACCAGACTTTAATATTTCACCTGTACGTATATCATGGAACGTTGCCCCCGCTTCCTCTACAATTAAAGCCCCAAATACACCATGTTGTTGATGCGAATTTGCAAAAAGATGATCGTGGAAAAAAACGGTGTTTAGTTCTGCGTTTGCAAAGAACCGCTCCACTAAAGTTTCATACTGTCTAGCACCAGCGACGTTATTCCACCCATTTGCCCCACCATCGGATACGATTGTATCAAATTTTACTAAATGAATATGAAATCCTGCAATATCAGTCAATGTGAATTGTTGAAATGGACTTGCTTCCAAAAACTCTGGTAAAAGATTTGTAAATCTCACTTCGATACAGTCGCCTGCATTTGCTCGGATAACCAAAGGTTCTGCTATAATTTCCTGATTTTCTACCTTTTTAATATAAGCTTCCAAACCGCCATGCTTTTCTAGTTCTTCTTTCAGTACAAAAAATCTACCTTGTGGGTCATTCCAACCGAAACTATTATACGTTACCTTCGCCTGAATGAGAGCAATTTCAAATAGCTTCACATCTTCCACCTTACATCCATCGGTATGACACGGACATGTTTCTGTGTAAATGGCACCTCTTGCTGGATTTTCCACAAAGTTACTTTCCTCTAATGGAGTTGGGGAAATCTTATTGGTTCCATCTGGATTCAAAATACCCAAAGGTGGTTGTAGCGGTTTTTCTCCAAACTTCCCATTGATAAAATTTGGATACCCTGGATGATCAATATCCTTTGGCAAAGGTTTCGGTCTGTCATTTAACGGCTTAAGTGCAGGAATCACAGTTCCATCTTGTAATTTTCCACTCCCGTCTTCTAATCGGTCATGAATTCTCCATAAAGTCCACATTCCTTCGTGAAAATGAGGATAAAGGTGACAGTGAAAAATTACATCTCCAATCGTTCCATTAAGGCTTCCAGCTCCATGAAGAATATCCAGTGTATAACATTCCTGTGGACTAATGGAAATAGAATCAAGAATTGTTGAATTCGTGTTATCACCTTCTAGTCTCCATTGATGATTATGAAGGTGAAAAACATGTGTCTCTTTTACACCACCGTGTATCAAACGAATTTTTGCTGGATCTCCTACATATGCATTTAAGATTGGCGGAGCTGGATCTCCATATACCCAAGAACTCATGGAAATGTCTTCGCCAGTATCTCCAGGATTATGGGTCAGAGGGTGGCGATTTCTCATTGGTTCCGCCCGATAACTAATGCCCGTGGTTGCAGAAGGTAAGCCAGTAAGATGGTCCATAGGTTGTTCTCCATCTTTCGTCTTCATTTCTAATTCATCATGGAAAAATACCGCATATTCGCGAAATGCTGGATTTATTGGATGATAAATATCTGCAAATAAGCCACTTTCTAATTCTTCTCCTGTCTCTGGATTCAGCCAACACGATTCTGGTGCTTCAATGATAATAGCTCCAAATAATCCATGTATATTCGTTCCTTCTTCACTACTCCTTGCATCTCCTAAATCGCTGAAAAAAAAGACTCCTTCTTTTTCAGCATACCAACAATACGTTATCTCTCTTTCCGTAGTACTGTCTGGATTCATTCCAACGAATGCTCCATCAGAAGACCTCACATCATATGCAAGACCTTGTACATGAATAGATAAATTTCTATTTAACGAATGCTTAAAATGTATTCTAATTTCATCCCCAAGATTTGCTCGGAGTACCAATGGCTGTACCTCTTCATACGGTTGCGGAATTTCAAGCTCATAATTTTCCATTGCTCGTTCTTTAATCCTTTGCGCATCCTTTTGCAATACATATAAAAGTCCTTTTGGATCATGGTCACCATATTTGTTATATACAATTGGCAATTGGATAGCTTCAATATTAAAATCACGGATTTTCCTATCTCTACAATTCTCCCATAAATCATTCATATTTTTTTTCCTTTCATTATAGTTATAAAGCACAAATTGCAGCTGCCTTTTGCTCCTAATTCGTATGACATTCTTATGTGTAGGTTTCATTGATAAACTTCTAAAGCTATCCGATTCAATATAACGAATATTTTTCACTATATTATATTCGCATTATTTGACATTAGTTCCAATGATTCAACAATAAACATTATATGTTTACATGGTTAGTAAAGATTCTTTAGAAAATAAATTAAGTACTCTCTATTTATGATGCAGAGGCATTGGACTCATATATAAGAATTCACATTGATAACGAAGATTGATAACACGTATAAGAAGGAACCGTTCAATATGCAAACACAGAATATGATTTCGAAATCGATTCACACTCTGGTGATGTTATCGAATGGGATCCTAAATCTGTAGATGAAGACTAATATTTATTAATAACTACATTTAGGAAGAATATGTTATGCGTATTTAAGAACATAAAAAAACCGGGATTAGAGTTTAAAATCTAATTCCGGTTAAAAGTAGGAAGTACCATACTACGGATTATTGATTGCTTTTTTATAAGTACATCTTTTTTCTAATACCTTTTGGATCGTAGCCTTGGATTGGCCATCTGACAATGCTAATATTTTGATAACCAAAAAATAAATTTGCTACATGTATTCTAATTAGCATTACACCTTAATTAGATATTGGGTGATAATTATTTTATCAAAAAACATAAAAAAGACTACCTAATAATGTTTTCACATAATAAGATAATCTTTTTTGGCGACTCACAGCTTATTAAAACAACCAATCCATCAAACAGAAAAGGGCATGTATGTTTTTATATATTTAGTTAATAGTAACAAAAAGTACCAATAATAATGTAGATCCTTTAAATATGTAAGACTCGAATGGGCGGTTGATTCTGATACAACCCCGGACCCTAAGTTTTAATTATTGTACCTGACTATCAGATAAATTATCATAATAAAATGTGTATACATCTGTTTTTCCCAGTGGAGAGTTGCTTTTACGGACTGATATAATGATTTCATTTGTACTTTGATGCAGAATTTCATACTCCAAAGTGTATTCTTTTGTTACCTTACCTGGATAATTTTGAATGACAAAGTATACAAACTCGTGTTCTCCAACGCTTAATTTCCATGTAGGAAATAGAATTTCCTTAGTATCATTATCATAATTTGGAACAGAAATATTTCCTTCGAGCATTTGAAGGCGATGAATTTTATATCCCTCATCGATTGAAAATACTACTTCTCTAGTTTTAGCATCAAAATTAAAAGAAATTGGAACATACTGCGTTTTATTGAAGTAACTGACTACATACACAGCTATTGAAATTATAGCGATAACAACCATTACAGGTATAAAAATTTTCTTATTGAATCTCATAATTGTTTGCTTTCCTATTGTATATAAAAGTTATAGATGATATCTGTAAGTAACTAGTTAAAATTTATGTTACAGCGAATATCATACTTAGTTGTTGATACAGGTGTCCCAATTGTTCCAATTTTAAGTGTTAGGTAATCATTGGTCAAACGGAATATGAAAGGTGATGGTGTAGTACAACCATAAGAGAATTTATTTGCCGATGGATTGGATAAGGATACAGGCATCGTATAGTAGAACTTGCGTCCACCACTATTGGACTTTGAGAGATTTACTAAATCACTATAGAGGTTATAAATTAGTAGCTGTTGCGGACATTTGAGACTTTGACATTAATGGATCTTTAGGATTGTCTTTTATCACTTGTCCAACTGGATGATCAACTACAACCTCGTTCTCAGTGTAAATATGGCTGGGAGCTACGAAATTAGCAGGAACTTCATTTGTTGCAGCAAAAGAACGATCCGGTGTTACTATAAAGCTAAATATCAGTGTCAAAACTATTACCGACGTAAATATTTTTTTACTGTCATAAAATCTCCTTGTTTATTTATTATATATTGGAATATTATCCCAGTTATATATAAAAGTCAATAAATTTTTTTATACTAGAATGAAAATCATAATATTCTGAATTGTAACTCTTCAAAGGATGATATTCAAATTGAAAATATATTAAACCAGCTTCGTAAACGACAAATCGATGAGGAAAAAAATACATATCAAAAAACTCCGCCACAGAGAGTGAACTATCTCTTCGTGAAGCACAGGCTATTGTGGAGCAGCAAAGTTACTTAACGAAGTTCAGCATACAAATTGAAATTGAAGGTAATCTCTGCGCTGCATTGATGACATCAAATCAGATGACTTTTAATCAGGTGATTGAATAAAATTAATGAATAAAGTAGTTTTGACACACAGATATGTTAAATGAATAATGTAGATTAGAAGTATGAACAGTCAACGACATTTTGAGTTATTTTACACAATCTTTCAAAGAATTCTTATTTGCTGTTTGTATGTAAAAAAACAAATACTAAACCGAAATCTTAAAAAAAAATGTCCCTACGAGATTTACATCATTCTAAAAATGATAAGTCTTGTGGGGACATTTTTTGCGAATATTTCATAAATAATTATGTATTATTTCTTCGTATAAATGATACGTTTAACTATTCATGTTTTTCCTTCATACTTAAATTCCATATAATACATTTAATATTCTATTGTTTGTTATTCTCAAATACGCCTAATATAGCAATAATTATACCAACAATTGCTATTCCAATAAAATTGTATAATACGGGCAAAAGACCAAACTGTGATAAATTCCAAAATTAACTTAAGTAAAACCAAATAAATATAATCTATAGTCACTAGCTTATGAGTTATCCAATTTATTGAAGCTTTTACTAGAATATTATTACTAAGAAAAACCGAATGATTAATAGGCAGATGAATGTAATAGCACTAATCTGAGCTACCTGCTTCGCTTTTTCACTTCCATTACTAAAATAAATTAATACAGCTATTATGCAAGAAAGTGGTGTAAATAAAATTGCTACCAAATACCCAAGGCATCCAATCGAATCAGAAGAATACGAAGCCTGATATCCCTCATTGCTTCCTGGTCTAATTGATTCTGCATCTCCACCACACTTAATACACTTATCCGATGCCCTCATCATAGGTTCTCCGCATTCTCTGCAGCGATAGGTACATGTATCTTTTTTTGTTAAAGGAATTGCCTCTCCACAATTAAAGCATTTCGTTACGGAATCTCCAACTAATTCACCACAATGATTACACTTTTTCATGTTCTTCTCCTTTTACCCCATTGCTTTACATATAACATAATTTAACCTTAATTATAACTCCTTATTTTGTCAATCTGTTGTCAAGGAGAGTTTTTATTAGAAATTATTGTATAAGAGTTTAATGCATATTATTATAGTTATCATATGCAATGCACATTAATTCACGTTCTGCCGCCACTTCATTGGGATGCGGATAGCTTTTAACACATCTTTCGAATTCTGCTTTGATAGCTTCTGCTTTTAAAGCATCGCCTTCGCTGAGTAGTGCATATGTATATTCTGTTCGAAGTACCGATGGGAATTTCTTCATTAACTTCATAAATTTTTTCAGTTCCTTCGTGTACAATTCTGCCACATCTGCAACATTACCGTTAATTAACTCACAGTATATACGGTCGCAAATCATCAAGTTACGATGAATGTCCACAATGCCGCTTTCAATTTCAATAAGATGAGACATTGTTTTATTTGCTTCTTCAAAGTTTTGTATATCCATAAGACGGTTACAAGCGAAAACGCCCATGACTGCAACCATACTATTGGCCATTTCATCATCAGAAGGAATAAAAAACCATTCATCTGGCATATCTTTTAGTCGTATTCCTTTCGTTATCTGCTCATTCATTTTCATTTGTATCCAAAAGGAACGAAGTGCATCACGATTACGTGTTAGAGCGAACACATTATATCCATCGTTATTAACCATACCCATACGCATAGGAACACCGTTCATAATGGCAATAATAAAGCCGATTACTGAAATCATTAGCATTATGGTAGATAAGAATGATAGGCTTGTAGTAACAAAATAAAGCCAAAGAAAAAGCAACGCTGTTATCATGTTCATGATCGAACCACCGAGGTTATACAATACTACGGGGATTTTATCGTCAACCATATCAGGAGGTACCATAAGACATTGTCCACCGGTACCAGCTAGAGAAAGTCTTCTTAACTTAATTTGACCATTTTCCTTCACCCACATAAAATTCATAATTCGAAAAGAACTGAACTTATATCCGCTTACTAATCCAAATACAAGGTGTCCTGCTTCGTGAATGATCATCTGTACAAAAATAGCAAGGTACATTATAAGAAACAAAGTTATTAATGAACCGATTTTTTCTATTGGTGATTTATTTGCTACTTCCGCTGAATATAAATAGTCCATCATTAGATAGCCACACACAGCACCGATAAGTAATAAAAATAGGATTCCTATCCACTGTTGCCAAACTAGTTTTTTCTTTTTCTGTGATTTCTTCACTTTTATATCTCCTAGTATTATATTGATATAGCCACAAAGGCTATATAGTTAAAAAGTTTCTATATCAGATAACAGAAGAAGGTGTTCTTCCTTCATCAGATGTTACCCTAATAATTATCATGTCTGACGGTTCCCTGATAGACACCAGACTTTACATAAGGTATATTAATCCATTGGATAGGATAAAGAATGTATTTCTCCTTGGGAAACCAGTTTCTACTGGTTCATACCTGCAATTAAGTCAATTAGTCCATTCAACAGGGTTTTATGTTTAAGCTGGTTGGGAGCCGCAGGCTTTACCCGTATAACACGCTAGGTTGTGTACCTGTTGTATTGGAAATGGATTTCTATCAGAAAGGAGCTTATGCTCATGTCAAACAAAGTTATATTTAATCTCGATGAATTATTCATCTCAGTTGGTATGGATGTTGGTGCGGACTTCACTTGGATGTCTATCGCACTACCTAACCAGACCTTTGTAGGAAAGCCTTTCAAAATCCTACATTCAAGCATTGAATCCCTGGAACTCGCTGTTTCTAAAATAAAAGAAGCAGAAGAGTTGTATTCCTTAGAAAGTCGCATCTTTCTGGAATACACGGGAATTTATCATTACCCACTCTTCTGCTATCTTCGTGATAAGGGTTTTAACTGCTCGGTTATTAATCCTATCATCACTAAGAGTAGCACAAATATCAACATAAGAAAAGTGCATAATGACCGTTTTGATTCAAAAAAAGCTGCTTTGGTTGGTTTAAAACCTGACCTTAAAGTATCTCTGATGCCATCTGAGCTCGCTCTTGAACTAAGAAACTATGTATTTATTTACTTAACTCCCAAAATAAAAACAACGGTATTTTTTGTAACCAAGCCATTGATGCAGATATTTTTGCCTGCTCGTTTGCTGGTTTAGGTTCATCCAAATCAACTATTGTGAGATTATTTCTCACAAATGTTTTTACATAATCCTGCATGGTTCTATGTCTCCAGATAACAGGAGTTGTTCCCCTATGTAATGGTGCTTCCCATTCCGCAGGTTCAAAATAATTCTTAACAACGACTTCACGTTCAATACCAAGTCCTTGCCGTCCAATCCCTTTCTCATGATTTCCATCAAAGCAAGGATGTAAGACACTTGCAATCATTTTCCCACCAGGTCTTAGTACACGTACAACCTCTTTGATTGTACCCTCAAAATCTTCACAATCCATTAACATCATAGAACAAAGTACGATATCAAATGAATCATTAGCTATCCCAAACAAGTCATTGCTATTTCGTACATAGTGCTCTATAAAAAGTCCACTAATTATAGCCTGTTCAGACGCATATTTGATAGCTTGTTCAGAACAATCGATAGAAACCATCTGTGCTTGTCTTTGCGCTAAGGCTCTAGAATAACCACCTTCTCCACATCCCAAGTCTAGAATTTTCTTTCCTTCTACATCACCTAACTTTGCTAAATATGCACCCCATTTGAACCGAAGCTCTTCCAAGTTTTCCTGACAACAAGCAGCATCAAAGAGTGCTTGTGGTACTCGAGAATTAAAATGTAATGCCTTTAACGCTTTTGTATTTGTTCTTAAGAAGTCAATCCACTCATTAAGAATCCGCTTTTTATCCCGTTCGCTGTAAGGATAATCCAGTTGTGTGCAAGCAACGCATAAATGACTCTCCCCTTTATATTCCTTGACTTCCTTAACTATTTGCGCCGATGGAAATCCACCAATTTTACTAAAATACAGTCTCTTTATCTGTTCTTCTGTTAAAACAGCCATTTTTTATCACCTTTCCATCATAATTTATAAAAATAAATTTTATTTTCTTGTATGCTTCCAATAGCTTGATGAAATTCTTTCGCCAAATATTCGGCTGCCCTTTTTAATGTACTTGAATAGATTCTATTGAGATGATAATTACTATGTAACCAAGCAGCCATTGCCTTTGCCTGCTCTCTTCCTTTTGGTGTCAGCGAAAAATCTGCTCTACCTTCGTGAACATGTAATATATCTGCTTCCGATTCCCCATGTCGTATCAGTATAATTCTCAAGAAATTTCTCCTTATTTAGTTTAATTTAGTATCAGTTTCTTTCCTTCAAGGCTTCCTTCGGCAGTATGACCAAGGCGTCTAATTCGTCCAAGGATTATTAACATATTTACAATTTTATCAAATAAAACAATAAAAGACTACCTCATAATGTTTTTACATCTAAGATAATCTTTCAATAGTGGAGACTTTCTTCCCCTTTATTTATTTCATATTGTATAAGTTCTTCAAATCTGCGTTTTTCTTTCTTCACATATGCTTCTCAACTAACTCAAACTATTTGAACTTTAAAACCATTTACAATTTTAACATAAGTCTAAATATTAACCATTCGTCCAAAAATAATTTTATGATAGCATAACCCTTTCTCCATGTTCTCCAACCCAAGCCTTAAGATGGGGATATTTAACCCTAAGATAACTTGTAAATAATTCTGGATTCTCACTATTCCCTGGAAACATCTCATAATGTCCTGGCACTACCAAATCCGGTTCTACATACCCCGCCAAATCCACAGCTTCCTGATAGGTCATATTTCCAATGATATTGTTTTCTAATCGTTTTGCATCCCTACCGTTAATGGGTAAAAAGATAGCATTAAAATGACCGTTTACCTTTAATTTTTCAAATAACTCTGGATAAATACAGGTATCGCCCGCATGATAGATTTTAACCCCATTTCCCTCAATTATATATCCTAGGCAAGGATATTCCCCTGTTCTTTTATCTTGATTTAATAATTCATGGGCTGAGGCAATTCCAGTAATGGATATTCCACATAAATTAACACTTACTCCATCATTCATACCGATAAATCGATCTTCTTCTATCTCTAAATCCTTAGGTAATGAGGGAAGGACTTTACTTGGTGTAATAAATTTTGCATTTGGAGAACTTTTAGACATTTGATTCCACGATGACCTGTCAATATGATCAGCGTGGTCATGAGTACCTAATATAATATCAGCATTTCTTACCACACTCGGATTTAATAATGTAGGTATACTCCTTCTTTTGCTATCTTCTAAATATGCATCAATATAGAGAATCGTCTGGCCTAGCTTTATCGCATATCCCATCTGACCAAGCCACCAAAAAGCTAGTTCTCCATAGCCTACTTTACATTCATTTATATCATTAATTAATTCTGCTCCTATTTTCATATGCCTACCTTCTCCTTTGAATTATACTTTTCTAAGCTTTTTATTTGCTCCGAACTGATTTTATAATAACTTAATTATATCACTGCTACGTGTTCAATAAAAGAAGTGATCTCTAGAGTTACTTACAATCTCAAATCCACAAAAAATCCAAATAAAAAAAAGATCACCTCATAATGTCTCCACATCATAAGATAATCTTTTCCAATCCTAGAAAACAGTTCCTCTCCACTCTACTTCTTCGCAATATACTTCCGAATATCCAATGCGACTACAAAAACAATTACTACACCTTGAACAATGTATGTATAATCCCGCTGCCAAAGAATAAATAATAATTTTTGATTTTGTAACATTAACTCCGGATACCTCAGCGGCTACTTCGTTGAATGAAAGGCTGTTATTCCATAAGATGATACTTTTCTTTTATATAGTGAGAAATATTTTCAATTTCCGGAAACAATGTAGCTTCGTTTATACCAATCAAGTCTAGCTCTTCAATAATTCTTCTTTTATCCGTACAAATCAATAGCAGAATCTTATTATCTATTCTTACTCTAATGTTTGCTGTTTCATTTTTAGTTGGGTTCATTTCCCTCAAACCAAACAAAATAAACATACCGTCTTGTTTAACAATGCGGGCATTGTCTTTTTTAGTTCTAACAACAATATTTTTCACCAGATCAGCCCTATTAATCCTATTTTCGATGCCATATTTATTTACATATGATAATAACGGTTGAATAGCATTCTGATATTCAGAATCAGAGCATAACGCATTGTATAAAATTTGCTTTTCCCTATAGCTTAGTAATGGCATTGAGGCTAATACTTCTACTAGATCATCTTGTGGATAATATATTTCATCTTCGTGTTCCGAAAAAATTAATAATTCTCCTAAATCCCCTTTATTTTCCGAGCATGCAAAGTATAAGGCTACCAACGGATTATTTGTAATATCAAGCATTCTCGTAGGCAATCCATAATGTTGCATTTTAACTAAATAATCTAACTTAGTATTCGTATTAATAAAGCTTTCTGGACTATTATTAATAAGTTCATTGTATATATTTTTTTCATTCTTAAAAATATTTTCATCCCTAAATAATGAAGGTTCTAAAGTATAGTTTACCTTTGAGTGTCCTCTGTAGAAGATATTGTTCTTATTATTTTTACGAATACTTTTTATAATAGTAAATAATTCAGTTATCGATCCTATAGTTCTTAGATCAAACCTTTCATCATATAAAATAAAACCATTACAATTTAATTTTGAGCCAAAATATAATTCATTAAATATTTGAATGTTATTTTTTATATCTATTGCCAGAATTGTATAACTATTATAAATTTTATTTAAAGTTTCCAATACAATACCTAGAATGAGTTCGGCATCATTTTGGTCATCATTAAATAAATTTTTAGCTTTTTTCAAGAAACCGATTAAGTCGTCTAAACTTGTAAAAGTGTATCTTTGTGCTTCACTATTAAGCATCACTTCTTTCAAATCAATATACCCCTTATCATTGTTAATTACCAATGAAAATACCTGTTTTGCATAATCAATCTGAAAAACTTTATTAAGTAAGCTTAAATCATTTCCATTTTGTATTATGTAATTATCACTAAAAAAATCTCTAATAGCATATTCAGTAATCTCATCTATGTTAGATAAATGACTTTTAACTTGAATGTTGTTTAAAGATAGAAAATCAATTAATTGATTAGATGACAAATTTAAATCTCTTGCTAAATCATAAACTTTTGTCTTTTTTATTATTGCTTCCCCCTTACTTAGTGATATTATTCAAAATGTAATATCCTTTACATTCAGATTCATTAATATCATAATAACTCTTCATTTTACATAGCAAAAATATTTTTTTATTTTAATCGCTCCAATATATCATAGGAAATCTTATCCAATAGTTTTGCAGCACTGTACCTTACTCTAGCACAATCTTCTAATAAATTAAATGCAACTTGTTTTATACTAACATTAAATCCACCCAAAACAATGTCATAAGCTATATTTGCAAACAAATCATAATTTTCCCATCCACCATAACCAGTGGCTTCTACGTAATTACTGTATATACCCTTTATTATATTAAGTTGATTATCAGTATCACATTTATGTAATATAGTTGCAAAATTCCCCCAATCATTTGATACAATTTGAGCCGCCAACCTATCATTAGTAACTAATTTAATTATGTATTTTTCAACTGCCAAATTATGAACTCCTTTTGTTATGTTCATATTAATCTCATTAATATTTTCACCATTGACTAAATTATCATACAAATTATTAAATGCTTCTGTAAGCTCGACTATATTGCTATATCGATCCTCTTTTGATGATTTTATACAATGTTCAACAAGTAATTTAAAAGGGTGATTCATTCCTAATTGTCCATTCCCCATAATAAAATCCAATATCTTGCCAATTGAATATATATCACTAATTTCATCTAAGTGAAGAAAACTTCTAAATCCTTCCGGCGCTAAAAATTGATGCGTTGGTTTTGGTGACATTGTACTTAATTTTGAGCGTAGATGGTTAGCATCCTTCGCAAATCCAAAATCTGCTAGATATGCATTTCTACTAACAATTAGTATGTTTCCTACATGTAGATCTCTATGAATAATTCCATTTTCATGAGCTAAACTCATTATATCAAGTATCTGTTTTGATAACTTTATCTTTTCTTCAAACTCAATTATATTCTCAGTTAAATAGTCAGCTAAATCAACATCGGCACGATGCATTAGATAGGAATGATTAATTGGATCATAATCAAAAACCTCAAGTACTTGTGCCCCTAAATTTACCATGTGATTTTGTACATTATACTCATTTTTAAAACGGCTAACTATATCTTTATCATTCCAATACTCTGGTTTTAGTTGTTTTTTCACAAATTTATCATCTAATAAAATAACTTTTCCAAAGGATCCCTCTAATGTTTCAAAATATCCCCCAGGTACCATTTTTCTATACCCATCTTCATCTGTAAATAATATGTTATAACGAGCAAAAAAACTTGCAATTTTTTCTTTAATCTTACTTTCTATTTTTGAATAATAAATTACATTATATATTACCTCTATTATTTTATATCTTAATAATTCATCTACTTTACTATACTGCTTTTCTAATGTTTCAAAAGATATATAATTTAATTCTCCAGTATGAAATGATACAAAATCATCAATATCTAAATAGTCTGAAGCAAAAATAGTATTATTAAATAAATCGAAAAATCCATCCGCTTCATTTAGATAGTTATCCTCAGTAAAATAACTGTCAATATACTTTAAAATCTTCAAATACGGCTTTTTATCCATAAAAAACCTCCTTCAATATAAATTATAATTACAAACTTTACAATAATGCTATGTTATATCAGCTCAGACACAACATCCACCATGTATCGATTTGGCTTTATCTCATCTTTAAATCAAATGGCTACGTAAAAGTTCAAATGATACTACCGCTCGAATAGTGGGAATTTCAATTAAAAATTCAATGAGATATCCAAAGCTATCTCCTCAAAGTTCATCTTAACTTAGTAACCCCCAGTATTTATGCGAAAAAACTAGCCCCTTTAATTCTATATGCCATTTCCCTTTAACTATTATACATTGGTAATAAATCGGTCTTAGTATTATTTTTACAAACTATAGCGACACTATATTTAGCTCTTGTAATTGCTACGTAAAGTTTGCATTTTAATTCGAAGCTATTGAGCTCCTTATTATCAAGTATATAATCTAAAATTTTTTGTGTTGGATAAATCAAAACTCTTTCACGTGTTGCCCCTTTTGATTCCCCAAAATTTTTTACTTCAAAATTAAGATTCACTTCTTTTGCTCTAGAATATCTTAATTGTGTAGGAAAATATTCTTCTAAATATTGCTGAACATCTCTTTCTTTTACTAGAAAAACACCGTCATGCACTGTTGTTTTTGTTTGCAACGATTCACATTGTGGATACTCTGGAAAAAGGTTATTAGCAAAATTGCATATTATTTCATTATTTCTCCAACTCCCTTTTAAAGTATGTGTATCAATTTTGCATTCTATTGACTTACATTCCTTCTCGATGAACTCTCGAATTTTCCCATCTGAATACTTCTTATATTTTTCTGCAAAGTGCGTATGATATGTTACTTGTCTAGGGTCACCTGCAATTCTTACTATAGAATTGGTTTTAAATAAAAGCTTAATAATCTCTAAATCATATCCAGCCATATCTTGTACTTCATCTATAAATATGAATTTAAAGAGTCTAGAGATTCGCTCAATAACAAAACCATTACTTTCATCATTACAACGTACTACAAATTTTGATAGTTTATCAGAATAAATATGATAATCTTTTGTAAAGTAATGCTTTGCAACTTCATCCTCTTTATAATATACAGGGAACTTTTTACTCTTGTATTTCACTCCAGATTTTTCATTCACAAGTAATAAGCCGTTAATCTCTTTGTCAATTAGTTTTCCTTGATATGGTCTTGCCCCATGCTCAATCAGAAATGAAAACCATGTTCTAATTGTAACATGAGCTGGTATTGTCCCATTATTTAATTCAATAAATTTATTCTTTATTTCTTTTTCGTTTTCTTCAGTAAATGTGGTAATCAATACTTTATCAGCACATTCAATGGCCTTCTTAACCAAAAATGTTGTTTTCCCAGCACCTGCAGAAGCAATTAAGAGTTCATTTTTCATGATATTGCCCTCATAATATATTCTGGATAATTAATCTTGCTATCAGATGAAAAAATTTTCAGAGCACAATCAGTTTTATTTGCCTTCATATACTTATGTAATTCATCTTCTTCTAAATATTTCGTATCAAATATTATGTTAAGGGCCTTTAAACTATTTGCCTTTAAAAGTAGTGGCTCTAAAGTATTGTAATTGAAAGGCTTCTCACTCTTTTTCCCTAACATTAATGTTCCAGTATCTTCTTTTGTATCATAACAAATTTCAATGTAATCCTTTCTATTTTTCCCAATGTAGTCCTCATACTTCTTCTCTAAAGCTTTGACATTTCCATCATTATCAGTGACAACTTTGACAGGCAGATTTATTTCTTTTGCAATTTCCAAAAATCTAAGAACTGAAGTCCCAACAGATATTATTTCAACTCCATCTTCAATTGGAAGTCTCCCATCATGATTATCCATATATGCTCTTTGAAGGATTAGTTCATCAGAGTCGCCCTCAACAAGAATTGCCTTTTTACAAAGTATAAATCTTAAGGTATCATAGCCAGCAACTTTTTCAAAAAAATCTTTAGATTCCAAATTATCAAAACGAATTGGTTTTTGTTGGTTTAACATTATAAGATTATCTAGCCCAAGTTTATTTGAAACAAAGCTACTATGCGTAGAAATGATAATTTGCTTATCTTCATAATTATCTTTTATACTTTTTAGCAGCTGATTAAGCCTAGCATGACTAATATGACATTCTGGCTCCTCTATCAGTATTACCGATGATTCCTCTGCCTTCTTATTAGATAAAGCTAAATCGGTTTTTACTACAGCTTGTTCACCTTTACCGATGAAATCAAAAGGAATATTATCAAGTTGTGTTATAAGGCTACCGTCCCATGTAGATTGAGCACCTAAATCTACAGTTAGTGCAATTTCTTTATTACTTAATTTTGAAAGTCTAGATATCTTTGAATTAATCTGATCTATAGATGGATCTTGTGAAAATGTTTCTTTTACTTTTCTAAAAGCTTGAGCCACTTTTGTTTTTTCTTCTGTGTCAAGCATGTTTTGTACAATTCTTGATATATAAACATCAGAACCATTTTGAAATTTACTGAAGCCAACATCAATAAATGCTGATTTAATAGGAATACTTCGAGATGTTAATGCTTTGCGAGCAAAGGAATACCATTCCACATCATAATACTCTATTGGTAAACTTGCTAGCTTATCAACACTAATTAATGTTTCATACTCTGCATGATATTTTTCATCTAATGCAATTCTTAACGCAATACCACTAACTTTTCCAGTATTATTTTTTTCTGAAAATTTATCTCCTTCTAGAATAGGGAAATTATTATTCATATACAGCTCTATAAGAATATAGGGCGCTTCAACAGCAATTCCATTATTAATATTTTCTATATACTGCCTAATAACTTGATAATTAAATAAGTATTGTGTTAGATTTCCTCTTATCCACAATTTGAACACATCTTATAGCATCTTCCTCATTAACCATAATAAAATCAACACCTGGATATCTTGCATCATAGTAAAAAGAGGATAAAAATAATAAATCATTTCGATTCAACTGAAATTCAGGATAAATTCGATTTATTGTTAGATAAATTGATTGTAACTTATGTGAACGTAGTATTTCCCTTGGATCTTCTTCCTGACAATAACATTCAATGATATGCTTTAGTAATTTTTCAACGATTTGCTGCGCTTGGATGGCTAGAGGATTATTATACTCCGGATCAATAATGTTTTGATATTGCATAAAGTATTGATAATCTCTTTCTGCAATATCATAATAACTTTTACCATTATTCATAACATCAACTCCTTTTCCAAAGTAAGACACTGTCTTTTCTTAATTCACTGCTAAAGATATCCTGAGATTTTAAATAAGATTCCATCGTATAAAATACTACATCAGTAGTCACACCATCCAACGGTTCATCCAGTGCTTCCTGTATTTCTCCTCTAAGAAAACGATCACTTATTAATTCCTTGGTTATTATTAGTAAATCGATATCACTTGATGCTCTATACTGTCCAGTGGCACAACTACCAAATACTCTTATTTCTAATAAATCAGAAAAACACTTATTTAGTAAATAATCTATATCCTGTTGTAGTTTGTTATGAAATCTAGTAGGGAGATTTAATTTAGAAATCGCTTTTAAAGTTTCTTCTGTAATCAGCTGCACGAGATCACCCGCTTTCCAATTTAATAAGTTGTATCATTCGACTCTCAATCACATCATATACACAGATTACCATAGGTTGTTTTGCTTTTCAATAAAAAACGAGTCGTTCAAACTACATATTCCGATATTCATCAAGGACTGCTAAATCCCTTGCTTGCAGGAATTTTTGTTGCAATGTTTCATGCGCCGAATTAAGTAAGCGTTCGTGAGCTTCTTCAATACTATACCAGTTATAGCTTGTCATATTGTCTTTTTCATCTTTCGTCAATTTTACATCTACTTGCTCACCTATTTTTTCAGTGACATAATAGAAGGATTCCTGTGTATAATCAAGGGCTCCCCTGTTTTCATATATGTAACCCATTTCTTTGATAATCCTACAAGAACAACCTGTTTCCTCTAAAATTTCTCTTCTTAATGCCTCCTCAAGACTTTCTCCATCTTCTACTCCGCCACCAGGGAATATATACACCTGGTGCTTCGCCATAAACATTAATGCTATTTTATCTTCCTCGTTTTTTAATATTGTGCGAACAGTACGACGAGGTTTTGATTCTGATATTATGTCAGAGTCGATGAAGCATTTATCCGTTATTGATCTGATTAATTTCATTTCTTACTTCTCCTATAATGAATTATCTTATTCTATAAATATTGATTTCCATAACGTATTTAATAAATTCTAATTATTTTAGATAAAAGCAACTAATTTTACTTTATCCTAATTTAATTGATTAATAAAGTATATTCCTTCCTCATATCTGTTTACTTCATACAACCCAAAAGACCATTATTTCTGTAATTTTAATGTGCTTTACTTCGTATGTCATCATTTTTTTTCATCTTATAAGTATTGCCGTATACAAAATTCCATCTATTATCAATCTTCTCTAATCTGCATGCTATAGCAAATGTATTATCATATCTATCAATTGCTAAAAAGCCCTCTAACAGAATTGAATTGCAGTCTTTAATCCTTTGATATTCATGTTCGTCTCTAAAAAACACTCCAATACCAAATACTATTTGATTATGCATATTAACTTTACTTAAGCTTTTTTCCAAATTACTCTGAGATATTTTAATTTTTACATTATTATCTGTACGAATTGAAAAACAGTTTGCATAGAACCAATGATATGGTTGTTCCAAACAGTTTTCAAAGCAAAATTCTACTTCTAAGCTAAAACCATCATAATCATTCGAATTCAAATAATTAAAACTTAATTCTTCTAATTCTGAATAAATAATGTGCTGATCTTTTATATACACATTACAACCATTAAATACTAATGCTTCATTTTTCACTTGCTTTGATGGTAAATTTACTTCTACTAGTTTTATATCTGTATCTAACATATTTTTCCCTCCTTGTACATTCGAATAAGCTATTATACTTTCTCGCAATTTGTAATATTATATTTCTTTATCGTCGAGGTTGAAGCTTTTTCTAGTCTTCTTTTTTATTTAAAACTTTTCTCATTCCAGAACCACAAAATTCATGTGGAATTCTCTTAAAACCTAGCTTTTCATAAAAATCTTCTTTCCCTTTTTCAGAAATGAGTTGGATACTAACACATCCCCCACTAGGCGTCGTTGTGTTAATATAATTTAAAATTTTTTCTAATATGCAGGTTCCTATTTTCTTTCCTTGATGGTCCGGAGTTACTATAACATCCACAATCGTATAATATAAACCGTCACCAACTAATCGTCCCATAGCAATTGCATGGTCATTATCATACGCCACTAAACTATATCTACTATTACTTAAAGCGACCATAGCCTGTTCCTTACAAAAGTTACTCCAGCCAACGCTATCTCTAAGTTCATAGTACGTTTCATAGCTTAGATTATTTTCCTTCCAGCTTATCATTATCTCCCTTGAACTTCCTCCCAAATATAAAGTATTGTTGTTAACTTTATTTAAGTACGAATCGTTTATATAATATGAACATAGACTTATCAGAATTTAATTCGTTTTTATACTAAAACTTAGAATTTTCATAATTGTAAGGTATACTTGTCCCCACCAAAACATCTTCAATCTTTTCAACAATCAACCAATCATCCATATTATTCTGTCGATCAAAAGGTAACACCTCTATTTCCTTTACATCAGCAAATTCAACCAAACACATGCATTTTTTATGCCAGCGTTCTTGCTGCTTTTTAGAGAGACTAAGTTTCTCCTAATTTTGAGTGAGTATATTACATATCTCATCTTCTGAAAGCTTTACATAATTTTGAACACTTTTAACTGTTGCCATTGCAGAAATATTCCCCGATCCTTTTTTCATAAAATATAAGGTTTCACCTTCAAAAACCCTACTATGAGGTATCTTCCTTCCTGCTGCAGCTCGGATAATCATTGTTTTTGATTCCTCAAGTATTTTTTCAAGCACTTTTTCTTTGTCATCACAATATACTAAATGTACCATTTTAATTTTCCTCCTGGTTTAATTTTCGTTTTATAAAAGTATTGTTTATCCCGCTTTTCAAATTTCTAATGTTTATTAGGATACAGCTTAAAATCACTGCCATATTGAAATGCCAGTTACGTAAAACATAGAGAATTTATTCTAACGAACATATCGACACTTTGGATAATACGAACATCCATAAAATTGTTGTCCTACATTCATTCCCTTTTTAGCAGTTCGTAATACTAACTGAGCGCCACACTTAGGGCATATCTGGGTTGCTGATATCTTTTCATCAGTTGCGTTATTAACGCTTACATTATCATTTTCTAAATTAGGCGTTTTAAAATTCATTTTTATGTTTTGAACATGTTGAAGCTTCTGTTCTTCAGTTACCTGAGTGAATGGATATAATTTATTATATAATTCATTTATTTCTTCCATACTCAATTTACTACTTTGAATATTTTCTGCTTTATTAACAGCATTTACTATCATATGTCTATTTATCACCTGTACGTCTTGATTAGTTACATTAATCTTTTTTAATGTACATCTTTCAGAAAATGCAATAATAGAATAAACTGGAATCTCCTCTCCCACTATGTTACGCAACCATTTAATATGTACATTATTTTGTATGATCGGATTAAAGAAATGTTCTTTATGGGACCGGCCTCTCCCCTTTGGTAATACCTGTGTCCAATTTTTTGCTTTTTCATCTCCAAAAATCCAACCACTGTAATTTTTACTTTCAAAAACATAAATTCCGTTGGAATTAATAAGAAGTACATCAATCTCTGTTGTTTCTCCATTTTCCTTTGGTAGATAACAGTTAAACAGAAATTTCCCTCCCATATTTTCATAATTACGAAGTCGATTATAAATCTGGTATTCCCCATTCCGACCCGCATCAAATATTGTAAACAAAAACGAATTATGAGTTATCTTATAGTAGCTTCCTTTTTTGAATCGGTTATTCTTAGAAAAATATATTCCAAAAATTATTAGTATACTTAAAAATAATAGCATATAATTTTACCTCTCCTTAAAATACATATAATTCTGATTAACTTGTATCCACTTGGCAACTTAACGTTAATATAATTCATTCACTACATCCTGAAAAATCATTTCCACCGTATTATGGAAACTAGATTCTGCAGTTATTAACTTTTCTGGAATAAATCCAATATAATCTTTTTCATTCCACCAACGTTTCATTTCTTCTTCTCCAAATTCATTGTACTTTTGCCTAGTCTGATGACGTTTTAGAGTCTCCTCAAAAGGTATTTCGTAATAGTAAGCATAAATCTCTTGACCAAATTCCTTTTTGATTTCTTCAAATAGTTCTATATACCACTCCGCCTTTAAAATTCCTTCCAAAATCACAACATCACAATTTTCCTTACCATACTTTACAAGTTCTATAAGGAATGGAAGTGCTTTTGTATCAAACCCATCGTTTACATAAAGCACTTCCCTACGAATCATGTCTTGTGATATTAGTAATGTACCGTGACCAATTTTTTTCTGCAATAATCTTGCTACTGTAGTTTTACCACTTCCCGAGTTACCTCTAAGAATGATTATTTTCGTCTTCTTATCCATATTTGCTTCCTTTTATATTCTATTTCACGACATGCACTCTATATATTCCCTACTTTTTATAAGGTACTCTAGCAGCAGGCACCAATTTAGAAGCTGGGTCTGTATGTACCGTCTGATCATCAAAAAAGATATTAGCACCAAAGGCTTTTAGTACTTCACTCTTTTCAATGCCTCCAAGGAAAAAGGCTTCATCGATTCTTACATTCCACGCTCTTAGTGTTCGAACAACTCTTTCATGTGCAGGCGCATTTCTTGCAGTTACCAGTGCTGTTCGAATAGGAACGGTTTCCTTAGGAAATTGTTGTTGTACAAAGGAAAGCGTCTTTAATAGTTTTGCAAACGGACCTTCTGCCAATGGATTTAATGCATTGCTATGTTCGTGCTCTGCAAACGCTTTTAAACCTTGTTCTTGATATAACATTTCTGATTCGTCAGAAAAAATCACTGCATCGCCGTCAAATGCTATTCTAATTTGTTCAATTTCTTCGTTTGAATCAATTGGCAAATCAGAATGTGAACATATAATACCAGCTGCTATATTTGCATTAATAGCTTCTTGCACATCATCTTCATTCGCTGATAGAAATAAATCTGTACGAAATGCATTTAAGTAGGGAGCAATCTGTGCTCCACCGACCAACGCTGCTCTACTTATATTTAGTCCGTAATGCTCAATGGAATTAAAAATACGTAAACTCGTATCTGCGCTGTTTCTTGACATGATTATAATTTCTGTAAGATATCGTCCGTCTGCATTCAATTTATGTAGTGCCTTAATAAGAGGAAATGCCGTTCCTGGTCTTAAAATTTCATTTTCATGTGCAATCTGATATTCTGAATAAGATTTCAAACCTTCTTTTTCATATATTGTGTTTTCTTCCTCTAAATCAAATAGTGCTCGTGATGATATGCCCACCACAAGTTTGTCATCCAACTTTAATGCCATAATAGCTTCACTCCAATCTTTACTTTATAGGAAACTGTACCGCTCCTTTTAATTGAACACTTATTTAGTAAATAAACCACATCCTGTTGTCGTTTGTTAGAAACTAGCAGAGAGATTTTATTCAGAAATAATACTTCTATATTCATTAACATTAGTTGGTCCTGCTTTATAATTAATAGTTATAAAATTCTCTACGAACTTGATTTGCTTACTACAAAATTTTTATTACTGTTATAATATTGGTAATATTGTACCATTTTTAATAATTTTTTACAATTAATTACTGTCCATAATTAATAGCAATTCTTCAATAATGTTTTAATAGTATTTTTGATATCTTACATCCGTCTCCAGACATTTTAAAGCATCATATCTTATGCATAAAATAAGGGCGCATGCCATTATGACAATCTAAATAAGAACAAAGTGTCTTGTTGAAAATATTTCCATATTATAGTAAAATATTTTTAATTCTCTAAACATATAGGGAATAAGACCGAAAGATAAATTTTCAAAGGGATGATCGGTTTGACCATCCCTTTTAGTGAGGTGAAATGATGCTAATTTATTTAAACTTAATAGACACTGAAGAAGATAAACGCAAATTTGAACGCATTTATCTTTCCTATAAGCAAACAATGTTTTATGCTGCAAACCGAATTTTGAAAAATCACCACTCATCAGAAGATGCTGTTCACCAAGCTTTTCTACGCATTGTTGACCATTTGGATAAAATAGATGAAAAAGACTGTCACAAATCAAGAGCTTTTCTCGTTGTTATAACAGAACACATTGCAATAGACATTTATCGTAAACAAAAGCGAGAAAATACGCTTTCTTATGATGAACTAGAAATATATATATCAGATAATACCACACCAGAAGATAATGTAATTGATGAAGTTTCTGATGCTATTGCTAGTCTACCAGTAAATTACTCCACTATTCTTCGCTTAAAGTTCTCACAAGGATATAACGACTCTGAAATTGCTCAAATCCTTGATATTACAGAAGATAATGTCCGTCAGCGTATTTCTCGTGCAAAAAAAAAGTTAAATCAGTTATTACAGAAAGATGGTGAGTCAAAATGGACAAAATGATTCCTGATGAATTTCTCTACACCCATGTGTCACAGGCAGAAAATAAAATGTTAGAGAAGATTCCACTAGAGAATGAATTATCTCATAAGTTTTCAAGAGGTTTCAACAGAAAGATGAAAGCACTGCTTAAATACGAACGAAGAACACCAAGTACGAGGCAATTTGTTCATCGCATGAAAATAGCTGCTACTATATTCCTTGTTATCTTATCTTTAACCTTCGGAACAATTATGAGTGTGGAAGCCTATCGTATCCGCTTCTTTAAGTTCATAACACAAGTTTATGAAGAACTGACTTCCATCGTCGTACACAGCGATGAAAATGCTGATCACGATACTTTGGTTTTAGTTTCTCCGAAGTATATTCCGGATGGATATAGTATTCTTGAACAAACAAGTAGCGAATATAAAAACTCTATTATATATTGCAGCGTGGACGGAGCAGAAATCTATTACTTACAAAAACTCTCCAGCCAAAGTGAGTTCATTTTTGATACTGAAACTGTAGAACCAAAAGAGATCGCTATTGGTACTCATAAGGGATATGTAATTATAAATAAAGGTGTTACTCAGATTTACTGGTATGATAATTTTAATGTTTACTCGTTAATTGGTTCTCTCGATGAAAGCGAAAGCATTAAGATGGCAGAAAGCATCCATAAATAATTTCAAATTATTTTTTACAAGTGTCACAAATCCCCTCTTTCTTTCGTTGTATAGTAACAAACTAAGAAAGGGGGGATTTTTTTATGAAAAAACGTATTGTATCTTTGGTTCTTTGCTGCTTGATTTTGTGTGCCGGTAGTGTGCAAGTTTTTGCAGCTGAACCTAATGTATATGCTCCGTCTGCGGTGTCTTTTCCCATTTCACCATATATGGATTATATCATACAGGCCAATGGCACTTTGTACATCAATTCCAAAGGTGTTGCCACTGTGGATTGTGACGTTTATGGATACCAGGGAACAACAACTCGTGTGGAAATCAGTGCAAACCTGCAGCAATATACGAGTGGCAGCTGGGTCACGATTAAAACTTTCACTGCCAATAGTGACTCGCACCGGACAAGCTTAAGCGAGACTTACAGTGTTAGTAAAGGCTACAATTATCGAGTACAGGCAAATATTAAGGCTTATAGCGGTTCATCTGTTGAAACTCGATCCGTTACAAGCAGTGAAGCAAGTTACTGACAAATCTCATAACGAAAGAGAGGAAATAGCATGTTAAAAAAAATATTATCATTAGCATTGGTGGCCGTTATCGTTATAGGTATGAGAACAACTGCATTTGCAGCAGAGAGTGAAGCTGAAGAACGCTATAAGCCAATTTCTGAAATTTCTAACGAAGAACTCTCCACTTTTGCTTTGAACTTTGCGAAAGATTTTGATGAAGAATTATTACTATCTATTGGCGACATCTTACCAATGTATAATGGTGATGATGTACTGGTTGGATTCTCAATTTCCTATAAGTTGGGTGAAATTCCTTATGGGTATATTAATCTTGATTTCACATATCAGAACCCTGTCACTGAATTTTCTATTTTTGAGGAAGCCGAAAGTTTATACGATAGTCTACTGCCCCAAGCCATGACATTTTCTAACACCAACACATTTGAAGATAGAATTTACAGTATTGGTTCTAACCAATACGCAATTAGTTCTGCTACAGACAAAACAACAACTTTTTATTTTTCAAATGGGGAGCAATTAACTACAGAAAATGGGCAATTACCATACATAATAAAAAATAAAAGTAGAAGTGGCGAAACAGAAGCAAAATATGATTCTCACTCACAACTATTTTCATCTAGTTATGCATCGGGATCAACTGTAGTAACAAGCCCGACCTATACATCCAAGTATGACAAAAGCAAATCGCTCATATCTGAAAGTGATATTGAAAGTGCAACAAATAAATATGCATGTGCAGTTGCAGCGTTAACCGCTATCGCTAACCAAGAAGGAATTTGGAAAAATTCAAGTTTAGCTGATACATTTAATCAGTTGTGGGATGATACTGGTACTACTGTGTCCTCAACATCAGGTTCAATCAGTTATGGTTCAACATATGATTCAAAACTAAGTACTGGCATGACCACATATGCTAAAGCTAGAGGAAAAAGCAACACAACTACTAGCACTTCAACTAACCCATCCTTTTCATTTTTTACTGGAATTATAACGTCAAATGTTTCTGGGACATTATCCTACCGAATCAACTTAACAAATGGAACAGAATCTGGTCATACTGTTAATGTTGTTGGCTATTGTGTTGCAAAATTAAACAACGTTACTTCCAATTACCTAATTGTTGCTGATGGGTGGTATAAGACTGCACCTAAATACATCAATCATTCAAATACAGACTTTGTAGATACTTATGGTGTGAAATATACTATTAAATAACTAATGGGAGAATGCTTATGAAATGGAAAAAAAGCATCATCATTGTTATATTTATTATTCTTTTGGGAGTGATAATAGCTTTGATATCAATAAATGAGCTTAGTTTAAACAAAACAGGTGATATGTCCGCTACCATGTATGGTTCAACCGGTCTTGATGAGCAGTATTGGACAGCTTATAAAAATTGTTTACATTACATGGATGAATCTGGTGTGGATCAAACTAATATTGTGCTAAATCGTGTAGTCTTTAACATATTACGCGATGATGAAATAGCCACTATTGAAATCACAAACAATAATAAAAATGAGAATATGAGTGCTGGTACATCTTATTGGAGTTTTATGATAGGTGAATCATCTGGCGATTTTATTACAATAATTTGTAACAGCGACACATCTGAGGTAATAGGATATATCCCTGCTAAATCTAAATTTAAACTAATACAAGATTCTTAATAACCTTTATAGTTCCAGTAAAATTTGCTTTATGATAACATCTCACACTATTACCCACTTATTCAAGGAGGAAAAGTTATGAAAAAGATTTTTAGCATAATATTAGCAATCACTATAATACTTAGTTTGGGAACAAATGTGTTTGCTGCTGAAACTGGCAATACTGAAAAAATGGGAAATTACGATTCATTGACAGGGCTTATTTGGGAGGATGGTACAGAAAACCCCTTGGCAGATTTTAGTCCAGATCTTATAGAATGGCTTTCGTGGTATAATTCACTTTCTGAAGATGAACAGCTCGCAGTAAACTACTGGCCTGCTGAATTGGGAAGTCGAATGCTTACTGAACAGACAACTGTAATATCTGCTACTGAAGCAAATTCATTTGAAAATAAAATATCATCGTTTAGTGCAGCAGAAAAAATGCCAACTGGCGGATATGAATTGCCCTATAATCAAACATATTGGGATGAAAAGGTAAACTATGCTAATTGCTATGCATATTCAATGAATGTTATTTCTACAACTGAATATCACAAATTACAACCTGGAGAAGTTTCAGGGAATACGTATAAGTTAACCAGTACAAGCATTTTTGACTGTGCTAAAGCTGATGGACCTAAATTAGGCAATGGAAGAACAATACGAAAATCTTCATACTCCGAAGTTCCTGGAGTTAATGAGTACAAAGTAGCTTTAGTTATTGCTCCTAATGTTGACTATCACTGGTACAGGCAGGATTCTGATGGTGGTTGGAGTCATAAACGTGGTCTAACAAAAATAGGTTATAAAGATGCGAGTGACAAATATATCTATGATCCACAGACCTGTGATCGCAATTATTCAGGTGCAAATTATTCCACATGGTGTGGCTACTATATTGTTACATACTAAACACTCAATACTTTATGCATAAGGAGGAATCATGTGAAAAAAGCTGTAATGATTTCAATTGTTTGTATTCTACTTATGGGAGGAACGATAACCTTTATGAGTGCAAAAAATTCTGAAAAATTAAGTGCTGATGTGCAGGGGTGGCTATCTTGGTATAACAGTCTTTCCGATGAAGCTCAGGAAAACATTCGCTATATTCCTTCGGAATTGCAAAACACACTAGATATAAAAGATGAAACAAAAGAATTCATATCAATAAAAAAATTAAGTGAAGAAACAAGAAAATGGCTAAAATGGTATGGTAAATTACCACACGAAGAACAAACAGCCATTAGTTATGTTCCCGCTGAATTGCAAGAGCTACTAAAACCTCCTATGCTATATGATGCTCCATTCGGTAACACAGAGTAATATAAAATTGTTCAGCCGGCAATTGTTAGCATACCCAATTGGCATCACTAAAGTTAAATCTTTATACAAAAAAGTATGGGCAAACCCTGCTATTAAGCTGAGTTTGCCCACTTTCTATTTCACCATCACATCCCGAGAATATCCAAATATATATTAGCGCTGTCCACAAAATTTGAAACCAATATCTATTCCCATATAAAATTCTCTTTTTGGGCACCAATTTCAAAGTGGTACTTCGCTATCCCAACATCTATTTTACTATAAAAACCTATTCCTGCTTTTGCTTTCACTTTATTTTCATTTAAAATAAATTTAAACTTTTGTTGGTTCATTGCTGTTGGAGCAAGTAAAGCGGCATCAATGCCTTTTTTAAACCACTCTGGTGCAGTGCCATTTACTTTACACACATCTTCGTAAGACTTTGACTTACGTTCCACTCCTTGATTCTTTCCATAACCTATGGCAATCACAAGACATAGTTTTTCGCCTTTTTCAACGATAAATGCGTCTTTAATTTTACTAAAAGTAAGCGCAACCCAACAAGTGTTAAGTCCAAGTTGTTGTGCATATAAGACAACCTTTTCGCCATAATATCCACATTTTTCTTCCAATTCAGAATTGTTTGGTCCAACCAATGCTATATAGTTTTTTACACCAGAGAATTTACCATAGTGTGCCATAAACCCGTCAAAGGCTTTCTCTTCGTCTAAAACTAGTTGCATATGAAGACCACTCTCTTTATTGCATGTTGCTATCATTTGCTGTAGTTTCTCTTTTGTTTCTCCTGTTATTTTTCTGTCATCATATGAACGTACAGAATGTCTCTTTTTAATTGCTTCTAAAATTTCCATACATAATCCCCCTATATTTCTATGATCTGCGGCTTAATACTCGGATCATGAGTTGCTAAAATCGCTTCACAATTTTGCTTCCTACTAATATTTTGAACCCACTTAAGAGAACGTATAGCTGCATCCTTATCCACAGTAAGACCTGGTAACCATATTTCTTCCCATGATTTCTTCATATAACCTACATCACCAATAATAGCAACAAATTTTTCATTGCCTTGTACTAGTGTAGTAAATAATCCATGGGAATGCCCAGGAGTACTTACTAATTGTATGCTTCCATCTCCAAATACATCAAAACTTTTACCAAAAGGCCCGATGCCATTGTTAGCAAACTCAAATGTACCGACATCTACACCATTCCATACTTCGGAATGATATCGGTAACCATACTTTTTCGATTGGCTATCTTTCCATTCTTCACGGGATACCATAATATTTTTTGCATCTTTTACAAGTCTTAGTCCATCGATATGATCACCATCCATGTGACTAATGAATACATAATCAAGGTCAGACGTTTTATTTCCTAACCTCTCTAGCTGCTCATTGATTGCCATGCCTTTTGGTAAGTCTGCATAGCTAATAGGTAGCAAACCGAATTTACGTTTCACTGTAATATTTCGTTTGCTTGTATGCCATCCAGTATCAATTAGCACCAGCCCATTGGGATGTTCTATTAAGTAGGTTGTTACAGGTAACCAAACCCGATGTTTGGCACTTCTAAAAAATCCTGTTACGGCGAATGGATTCTTCTGCCTTAAGGGCACTCCAATATCTACACTTACCCTTCCTGTTTGTAATACATGAATTTTAATCATCACCACTCCTATCTGGAACATTTTTCATAATTCTTTTTATATCATTAAAAAGACATATCATCTTATCAATTTCAACGTCTTCTGGGTCTAAATAGTAATAAATTAATGTTCCTTCTTTACGTGATTTTACAATCCCGGCATCTTTTAATATCTGCATATGATGAGATACTGCTGGTCTTGACAGATTTGTTTTTTTAGCTAAGTCAACTACTCGAATACCACTACATTCGCTAGCAAGCATAATTAAAAGTAAATGTTGTCTCGTCTCATCTCCCATAGCGATTAGGGTTTTCTGACATACTTGAAGTTCTTCCCGTAATCGTTCAATATCTTCAATTGTATTCATATTCTTTATTCACCTCTGTCTGTTTAAACACTTGAACACTTGTATTATAACATAATAATTTTACCCCAAAACATCCGTAAAGAAAATCGAGATGGATATTTTTTTATATGAAAGAAAAAGCTTCTCTCTTGCATTGTATATCTTGTAACTACTTTAATAATCAAGAATATAATTAATACAAAGGATGAAAGGGAGTGTTTCTTTGCCAATTAAGATTTTCATCGATCAAGGTCATAATCCTACTGGTTATCACAATAGTGGTGCGATCGGAAACGGTTTGTTTGAACAAGACATAACGTATCAAGTTGGCATTTACTTAAGAGATTTATTAAATAGTGACTATCGATTTGTAGCTCGCGTGTCAAGACCTACTCCATATACAGTATTAGGTACCAACACAACAACAAGTTTGGCAGAAAGAGTTCGTATGGCAAATGAATGGCCTGCAAATTATTTCATAAGTATCCACTGTAATTCAAACACAAACCCAGCAATCAATGGAACTGAAATATATATCTATCAATACTATACCCAGGCAAATTGGTTAGCAGAGCAAGTGATTAGTGGAATTACGGATATGGTTGGAACAAAAGATAACGGAATCTATGCTAATCCATCTTTATATGTACTACGTAAAACTACAATGCCTGCAATCTTAGTAGAATTAGCTTACCTTTCGAATTACTCGGATGCTGTAAAACTTATGAATAATCAATACCAATTTGCTTATGGAATCTATTTAGGATTATTACGATATTTTGGCTTTACTCAAACTTAATAAACCAAAAGCTCCGTAAACCTTTCAATGTAATACTAAACTCATTGAAAGATTTCACGGAGCTATATCATGTGTAATTACTTAATATCAGAACTATTTTATTCTACTGATTTTAAGGATTCTAGCATATCAATATTTTTAATTCTAGGTTTCATACACTGGTTAACAAGCCAAGTGAACGCCATTGTTAGTATTGCCGCTCCTAAATACCCCTGCCAAGTGAGATAACGAGTTAGGAGTATCATATCTGGTTCTCAGTTTAGCAGATACCTTTTTTATAAGTTATACTGCTAAAGCTGTACTAATAGAAAAAGCACTAACCAGTCAAGTAGCGTAAATAAGTATTACACATCCTTTATGTTGGTACATGCTCTCTTCAAATTACTGATAACATATTACTTATCGCTTATAACTTTTATTCTTTAACCAAGCATCTACCATTTGATAATATTCATCCTCTGGCTCAGAGTTCTCATGATAAAACTCCAATGTTTGTGCATAAATGCTCTGTCCATCCACGTCTATCAAATCCGTATTTTGGTATAATAATTCATCTGTATCATCGCCAAGATAGTCACCATAAAACATACATCGTATTTTCATACCTTTAAAATAAGTATCAAAATATTTGAACCCTTTAAAAGTCTCTTTTGCTCTTCCTCCGCATTCAAAGAAATCGAGTATTTTTTTCTCCTCACTCCATTTAAAGGTCAAGCAAATTTTCTCAAGTTTAAATTCCAAACCGTGTACAAAAATCATTGTATTTCCATCAACTTTAAACTTAATCCCCTCATGATCAAGATTTCGAGCCAATGATAGTAATGTTTTCCAGTCTTCTTGCTGCTTCATTTCTTTTAGATGAATTCGATAATCATATTTCTTATTTTCCATTGATAAGCCACCTTTCATTTTGGTAGTTTTATCATACCAAATAAAAAGGTCATCTTCCTGTCTATAGGAACTATGTTTTGTCAGGGATGAAATTTGCTGTTTTGACTGAGACAATTCCCAACCACCATGTATTTCTAGTTTGACTTGTAAAGGATTGAACATTTTTAATTTTGGATAAGTTCTTCTAACTAAACTTGGCGGAAATCCATGAAATCGAGTGAATGCTTTTGTAAAAGCTTCTGGCGTTTCATACCCATATTTAAAAGCAAGGTCGATAATATGTATCGTGGATGTCAGAAGCTCCATTCCTGCTAGGGTAAGCCTACGATTCTTTACATATTGCATAATCGGCATATCGCAAACTACCTTAAATAAGGTACTTATAGAAGAAATACTAAGAAAGAAATGTTCTGCAATAATCTTCGGTGTTATTTCCTCTAAAAGATGCTCCTCAATAAAATTAATAACAAATTGAACATTGTCTATTGCGCTGACATTTGAAATTTCTATCTTAGATTTGTTTAATATATTTTCATCGTTATCCATGTATAATCTCCTCCTTCCACTTAGATATTAATAACAGGAGGATTTTTTTTCCTGTCTATAACAATATACTTTTGTCTATTTGATGAAAGATTTCTACCTTTGCAACGATTCAACCATTCGCCCCTTTGACCTTTCATACATAAAAGAATTCTTAAAATATTGTTATATGCTAATTTATCCATATTTAGATATTAAATAAAAAACGTTATAAACTATCTATTGCTATTTAACATTTCATAACAAGCATAGGTAAATTCTTTAAACCTGCTAACATCAGATAATAAACCATGCTTTAATTTATAACAAGTATCAAGTGCCAATTGATATTGTTTGTTATTTATATCCTTATCATACAGAGCTTGTTTTAGCTCATCCATATCATCTTCAATGATTTCTCCATTCGGATAAACAACTAAATCCAAATACAAATCATCAAAATAAGGAATACCATCTTCTATCCCTTGACTTGCTATCATATCGATGTACCATAAAACTATTTCTGAGTTTTCATCCATCATAGCAGTAATACAATAATATTCATTCTTAGGTAAAATAGTTAACCACTTTAAACCTTTATTACAAACAACGATTTCTTCTCCGTTAAACTTCCAAATCTGTGGCTCATCCACTTCCTCAATATATATTAATCCTATGTAACCATAAAAACGGTTCGTATTTACCGTAATACCTGATATTCTTTTTGAATGAATACAAGTCCATTCCTCATAAGATAATCTAGTTTTTTTCATATAAGCTCCTTAATTTTAGATAAATCCAATGACTCATTGTATCCCATTAAATACCATTGTTCAACAATAATTTGAAATACCATGTCTACGATACTATTAAAGTGCTTTTTAACAATTGATAATTTGGTTATATATGGTATAATATGTAATAAAACATCATTTAAAGGAGTCATAATGAAAAAGTACACAGGTAAATTCTACAAAATCATAGCTTTAATAATAGGTATCCTCGGTGGCTTCGGTAGCATTTATATTACCTACTTATTATATACAATGAATAGTTCATCCACACGGTCTTTGTATATACTCTTGCAGTATTCATTTTACTGTTTTAGTCCCTTTATTGCATGTATGTTATTCTATGCAATAGGTCATATCATCGAGCTTCTTCACTCAATCAATAATCAAGTATCTTCCTTAGCAACACTAAATGAGCCAAATAAGAAGTTACAATCCTATAAGACAACAGATGCTTCACTAGATTTAAACCATAAAAGTGATACTGACCCAAGTACTATAAATAACTACATTTCCTATGAAAATATAGATTTTAAATATGATGACGTTGAAGAAAAATAACAATTCTTTTGCCGCATCAATACATAAGAGTAAACACCTAATCTGTGTAGTAAATTAGGTGTTTACTTTATTTTAAATTAGGCCCAACTCATTCATTGTTTCAATAAATTGAGCTGCTTCTCCATTCGCATTCGCTTTCTTTGTTGTTTCTTACAGATCTAGATGCAGACCCGGCTGTATTTCCGCCACCCAATATGCAGACCCATCTCTCATCCGATTCATAAAACCATATACAATTAGCTCTCTACGGATTAATTCATGGTCACTAAAGGATAACCAATTCATAATAATTTCATTTACTTCTTTTTCTTTATACTTTTTTTCTCTCTCAAATTGATCTGTTATATATGCCAGAGCCATCATTCTTAGTGGCTTTTTAGAAGGATACTGTTTTAATTTACCTTCCTCTGTCAGATACCTTTGTAACATTTCTTTATAATCCATACGAATCACTACTCCTTCACACGATAAACTTCACAGTTCGTTGATCTATCCATAAAACCATATTCAATCAATGCTCTACGAATGGTTGGATAATCTTCTTCATATATTCGTTTTAAAACTCTATTTACTTCTGCCTCTGAATACTCAACATTTCTTTTGAAATTTTTTGTAATTTCACCAAGCAAAATAATCTTTTTCTTTGCTTTGGCTGGAAATTGTTTTAATGCACCATGTTCGTCCATATAAGTAGCAATTGTCTTTTCACGGTCTTTGTCTGTTATGTTGTAACGTTCATCCACCATAGTTGCTGTCATATGAATATCTTCAATAACACCGGTATCGCCCTTTTCAATCGTATTACTGGTTTCATTCTCAAGAGAATTCATGAGTGCTAAGAATAATTTTGCTTGTTTTTCTTTTTCTCGAAGTTTAAAACGATGATTTCTCACTGTAGAGGGAGCAATTCCTAGATCATTTGATATCTCTTTATCAGAGTTTCCTTCCATGATTCGTTTTAATATTTGCCTTTGTATTTCTGAAATACCAGTTAAAGTTAATTCCTGGTGTAGCAAATAGGTTGCTATACTTTCATGGTCGTTTTTGATGTGTTGCCTAATCGCACCATATGAATCATATAAAGTACTATTCATTTCGTAAATACGTCCTTTTTCATATTGTCTCCCACACATAACGCAAACCATATTATTTTCTTTTTCTGTGTATCCATTTAATATTTCAGACATTGTATAATTCCAAAGCATAGTATCACTTCCATTCGTTTTTATTTAATATAGCAAACTATTTATCTTTTGTCTACTATATAATAAACAAAACCAATTTACGTTTACATTCTTTTGTTATTAAATAACGATATAATAATTATAAAAGTGCTTCTAACAAAATTGATTAATCGTTTGTCTAAAGAAATGAATTTATCATTTTTCTACATATGTAGACTAAATTAGCTAATTTTTTGTATCTCTATGACCCTGAAAAGTTTTGTTTTCTACATCTGTAGACACAATATGATTTAATAATTTTTTATAAAGAAAACCCTTTGCCAACGTAGAGGCAAAGGGTTTATATTTTTATTTTGGTTATTCTGATACAACCGAAATTCGTTGCTGAATATGATTTCCTTTTACTGCTTCATCAATCATAGCTATCGCATAATCGGCATAGCTTATACTGCTTTCTCCTTTAGAATTCAAGATCAATTCTTCGCCACCTAGAATATACATACCAGTTCTTTTGCCATCTGCCTGAAAATCTCCAGCAGGACTAATATAAGTCCATTTAACATCATTTCTGGTACGTAGTTTATCAAGTGCAATTCCCATGTTTGAAGCCAATGGTTTGAATATATCAGGAAAATCTGGAGCATCCATAACCTGGGCAGTATGCTCTGAATTTACGTAAAGACTACCAGCACCCCCCACTACCAAAAGTCTTGTTTCCTTACCACTAAGAAGATCACAAAGATGATTTAGAGACGTAATGTGTTGTGGTAATTTTTCAGGTTCCCATGTACCAAATGCATCAATTACAATATCAAAGCCTTCCAAGTCAGAAGCGCTTAAATCGAATAAGTCTTTCACAATTACTTGTTTTGCCTCGCTCTTGTTTTCACCTCTAACTACTGCTGTTACATCAAGACCTCTTTCTACTGCTTCCTTTACAATCATTCTTCCTTCTTTTCCATTTGCACATATAACTGCTATATTCATATCATTTTCCTCCTTAAACTTTCATAAAAACTGTTTCGCTTTTCAACCTAAATCTTAAAGCTTGTTTTTTCTTGTTTGTAAGATTATAATAATCCTATACAGTTATTTCGTAAAGTAAGCACCTTTTTGTGCTATAGTTACCTAAATGATACTATTGTGAAAAATAGAGGTTTATTATGGATAAAGAATTGCCAAATTGTCCGGTTGAAACAGAATTAAAATTGGGCTGTTATAAATAAAGTTATATCTGTGATTCCTAATATTTCTCATTAAAAAAAACTAGGAAACACTTATATACAACTCTATCTTATAAGAGCCCTAAAAGTAATAACTTTCACTGAATTGATTTTACAAAAACAAAGGACGAGAGCCAAAGATTCGTAATAGCACTCTAATTCGTACAAATATTCAAATATTGAAATATTGACCTAACGAATACTAACTGTAAACTATCTACTATATCTTTTCATATCACTCATATCTTTTCAAATCTATTCATTTTTTTCAATACTCATCGACCAATCTGATATGTTTTACCAATCGGTACGGTAAACATAAATCCAACGCCGGTATCCGATATATCCCCTATCACTTCTTGTACCACAGCGACTGTTTTCTCAACCATCGCTTCACTTTCTAGCACGGTAAAAATCGTTTTGCTGTAGGGATGGGAATCTCCAAGTAGCATATGTAACGCACCAAATAGCGGGATGTTTGTACTTTGGTTGTTTACAATCGTACTACCCATTCCTTGACTATCTAAAATAGTAGCCCCACTAACTCCAACCTCTACAAATCCAGATAGAATTTCCTCTAGATAATCAATTGCATTTAAAACAATAAATAATGCATACATAAAATCAAGCCTCCCTTATTCAACGTTTTGTACCTTTGGATAGTTAGACGCAGATGGTAAATGAATATTACCTTTGTTATGCCTCCCCTTGTTACGAGCGTGTTTTACTTTTTGTTTTTCTTTTTGAGTTTCAAGCCCGTTGATTTCACCTGCTCTTTGAATCGCAATCTTTGCAAAAATAGGACCAGAAACTTCATAAATCAATACACTAAACATGATAATCGTACTAATTGCAACCGCATGCTCTGGAAGTTGCTGCCTTACCAATACAATAAGACCGATGGATATACCGCCTTGTGGTAATAGAGCCAATCCTAAGTTTTTGGTAATCATCGGGTCTGATTTTACACTTTTGGCTCCAAAGTAGGCTCCAATCATCTTCCCACCAGCTCTAGCAAATACATAAGCAATCCCCATAAATCCTACTGTTTTAAAGGTGCTTAAGTTAAGGCTAGCTCCTGCCAAGGTAAAGAATAAAATATATACTGGATTTATAAAATCATTGATAGAATCAAAAACTCTCTTTGATTTGTGTAAATAATTCACTACCATGGTCCCCATCATGATACAGGTTAAAAGGGAGGATAAACCGAGCATTTTAGATAATCCTGTTGCTATTCCAATTGCAACAAGAGTGATTGCTTGCAAATTGTCACGTCCAGTGGATCTTTTTGCAAGTAAAACAAGGGCTCCTCCAAGAATGATACCAAATAACAACGAACCGAAGATTTCAATCAGTGGTCCCTGAAACATTTGAACAATTGAATATTGTTGCTTACCTACCGATAACTTTGCTAGCGACATAGCTATCCCAAAAGCCATAATACCAAACACATCGTCAAGAGCTACTACGGGTAAAATAGTTTTGGTTAATGGCCCATGTGCTTTGTACTGTCTCATTACTAATAAGGTAGCCGCTGGTGCAGTAGCAGCAGACATGGATGCAATTACTATGCTAAATGCAAATGGTTGCCCAAATATGTAATACATGACTGAAAATACAATAACAATTGCCCCCACTACTTCTGCAAGGGTAATGATTACAATTGATTTTCCTAACTTTAACATCTCTTTAATTATAAACTCGCTTCCAATATTAAAAGCGATTACTGCCAATGCCAATTCATTAATAACAGAAAAGGTATTGATTTCCTGTGCTCCTATAAATTTTAAAAAGGAAGGTCCAAGAAACAAACCTGCCACGAGGTAACCTGAAACGTTCGGCAATTTAAAAATACCTGCGATTTTACCTCCGATAACGCCAACTAGTAAAACAACACTGATTGTTAATAACAAGTCCAATTACAAATCCTCCATCATAATATTAAACCTTATGACGTTCTTTCGCGCATTTCATATTACTGACGTTATTACTCTTATCCTCCCTTCTTGTTCAGACAATTCATGAGTGAGACATTTAAATCTTAGTAAGACGATAAACTTCCTAATAAAACAATTAATTTGCTAGAAAGAAAAAGAAGTTCCTTGTAAAGCAATTAACTTCTAGTAGGACAATAAAATCCTAGTAAGACGATTAATTCCTGTAGGACAATAAACTTCCTTGTAAAACGATTAATTCCTGTAGGACAATGAACTTCCTTGTAAAACAATTAATTCCTGTAGGACAATGAACTTTCTTGTAAAACAATTAATTTCTGTAGGACAATAAACTTCTTAGTAAAACAATATTTTTTTTAATTCTCTACTGCATGAACGAAAAAAGCGCACATACTCACTCGCATTGAGTGACGTCATACGCTTGGTGTACTCCTATGAGGTTAGCTGACGGGTTAGGGCTCCCAAGTCGCCCCTCTTAAAATAGATAAGATTCACCCCTTACACTGGGTCCCCCACTATCTTTTGGATATTAGGAGTCGTTTCATTCATCATACTATACATATATACAATAGTCAAATATTGGTGGTTGTATTGGGATTACATATCGATCTAAACAAATAATCAATATGTTCCTATTAGTAATAAATACATTGAATTAAGCAATAATGCAATGTATAATATTACCATGTTTTTAATTTACAATGGGACACTATGGGAAATACAGATTTTTTAAATTTTAGAGGAATAATAAATGATGAGGTGAAATTATGAAAGATTTGAACGTGATATTTATGGGGACACCTGAATTTAGTGTAAATATACTTAATAGCTTACTATCTAATACGAATGTAATAGCTGTTGTAACGAAACCAGATAAATTAGTTGGTAGAAAACAAGAATTGACCGAATCAGCTGTTAAAAAGGTGGCACTTGAAAATAAAATAAAAGTAATACAACCAACTAAAATAAGAGAGGAATATCAAAGTATTATAGATTTAAATCCTGATATCATTATAACTTGTGCATATGGTCAATTTCTCCCAAAAGAGATATTAGACTATCCTAAATATGGATGCATCAATGTGCATTCATCACTACTTCCAAAATTAAGAGGAGGAGCACCTATTCATAAAGCGATTATTGATGGATATACTACTACAGGTATCACCATAATGTATATGGGTGCTAAAATGGACAATGGTGATATAATAAGCCAAAAAAGCATTGAAATAGATAAAACTGATAATGTAGCTACGTTACATGATAAATTAAGCCTACTAGGTGCGGAATTATTAATGGAAACATTACCAAATATAATAAGTGGTCAAGCAAATAGAATCGTCCAAAATGAAGAAGAAGTTACATTTGCTTATAATATAACCAGAGAAGATGAACATATTGATTTTAATAAAACCAAAATAGAAGTTTTTAATCAAATAAGAGGACTTAACCCATGGCCAGTAGCTTATGCAACTTTAGATGATGAAGAAATAAAAATATTTGAAGTTATAATAGGTGAAAATTTATATAATGAAAAGTCAAATGGGGAAATCGTAAAATTATACAAGGATGGTTTAGGAATTAAAGTATCTGATGGTGAAATTATTTTAAAAACAATAAAACCTTCAGGTAAGAAAAAAATGAGTGTGAGGGATTATATTAATGGATTTAAAGAAAAAAACAATCTAATTGGTAAGGTATTCCGATAATTTCTGAGTAGTCACTCATATATCACAATTATATAAGCATTATACGAAGATATTTTACTTTGCTTTATTATAGAAAAAGAGATTTAAGAAGACTTTAGAGCAAATAGTTTAATGTAATTTAATGTAGTATCATCAATCTTATACTAATTTTAGTTATAGAGAGATATAAATTGGCTGTTACAACGTATAGTTTAAGCTATGGATTCCTAATGCTTTTTATCAAGCAATCTGCGGAACACCTTAAAAAAACTCTATATTATAACAGCCATCACATGTATGTCATTTAATTCATCTCTTTTTCTACACAAACAAACACCAATATACACCATATTTATCAATAATAGCTGCGTTATAAGAACTAAAAAAGCTGGTTCCCAATGGATATATGACGTTACCACCATCTAACATCGTCTCGTAAGCTTGCTTAATGATAGGTTCTTCACCTGGTTCAAACTGCAGACAAAACTGCATCGTATTCTCTGGAATCATTTCACATTGCTTATCATCTAATTCACCAACGGCTAAACTCTGTCCACAAAAATTAAGTTCTGCATGAATAGTTGTTCCATCCTCAGCTCGATCACAATAACCAAGTTCTGCATTAAATGCTTTTTTATAAAATTCATAAGCCTCTTCCCAATTTCTTGTGTAAATTTGAAGTAAAATTCTTCTCATTTCGTTCCTCCCAAAATACATTCAAGTTTTTCGTTTAAAAATATCCTTCACAATTTAAATCATGTATTTTGCTTCTGGGATTGTTTCAGGCTCTTCCTCGTTAATAACTGCAATGTCCGCCCCTAAATTAATTAGTTTTTGGAAGAAATTATCATATCCTCTTAAAATATGTTCTAGACCATAAATTTTTGATTCCCCTTCTGCAATCAATGCAGCCATAACGAGTGCAGCACTCATCCTTATGTCTGTTCCCTCCATTGTTGTTCCATTTATTTTTTGTACTCCGTTTATCGAAACTTGAGAAGGCATACTTGTATATAACATACCCATCCTACTCATTTCAAACAAATGATTAAACCTTACAGGGAAAATTACATCTTTCACGAATGATTTTCCATTACATTTTAGTGCGTAAACAGTTGCAAATGGTTGCAAATCCGTTGGAAAACCAGGGTATGGCAATGCATCAACATTGACCTGTTCCAGTTCATAATTCGTTGCATCAATGACTATGTTATTCTCTTTTATTTCAATCTTTGCGCCAGAATCCGATAAAATAGTAATAACAGACATTACATGTTCTGGAATTGCATTTTTAATGACTCCAGAGCCTTTTGAGGCTGCTATCATAAATAAAAATGTCCCCACTTCCAATCGGTCCGGTATCACTTTATGAACCGTTCGTTTTAATTTTTCTTTGGATGGCTGAATTCGTATCACAGGGGTACCTGCACCAGTAATTTTCACTCCCATAGAATTTAATAGAGTTGCCATATCAACAATTTCTGGTTCCATAGCTGCATTGTAAATGATGGTTTCACTGGTGGCTGCACTGGCTACTAACATTGCATTTTCTGTCGCACCTACACTTGGAAAGCGTAAAAATATCTTTTGACCTTCATAAGGAAATTGAGAAGCCTTACATTTTACACAACCATCAATGATTTCTGTATGAATTCCAAACTTATTAAATATATATAAGTGAATATCAATTGGACGGTTGCCGATCTTATCACCACCTGGTAGAGGCACGGAAGCCATACCAAATTTAGCAAGTAAAACGCCAAGAAACAAGTTGGATGCTCTAATTTTTGAAACATAATCCTTACTCAATTCCGAATATACCATGTCTCCCTTTATCTCTACGGTATTATTTTCACAAACCATCTGTATACCGATTTCATTTAAAATTTCCTTCATTGCATCGATATCTGATATTCCAGACACATGTGTTAATCTTCCAACGCCCTCACCTAAACACATTGCTGGTATTAAAGCTAAGACTGAGTTCTTAGAACCACTAACTTCTACTTCTCCCACCAGTGGGTTCCCACCATTTACATGCAAATACGTTTTGCTATTTATCATAATGCGTTACCTCTCCTACTACGTTTTATAAAAAATGATTCTAAAATATAAATATTCAGAATATAAATATATGTTAAATTATTACATAAATGTAACGATATCTAAAGAAAACCCGCTTTGACGCATAGCGTCAACGAAAAAAGCAATGCTTTTTTTGAGTCTATACCTAACAAGGTCCAAGTTTGACATGTAGCGTAAACAAAGAAAAATCATCGCTTTTTTCTATCTATGTTTATCTAATTTCAATTTAACACATGGCATCAACGAAGAAAATCATTGCTTTTTTTGAGTCTATCTTAATTTTGATCCCAATTTATATATTTTACTATTTTTTACTATGGAAATCAATGTAATTATCAACGTTCTAAGATTTAATTTTGATAGCTTTGTGAGATACTAAACTGTAACTACATTTTAATAGATTTATTTGCTTAATTAATGAAGTTCGGAGGCATAATGTATCAAAAGTTTAGCCGAAAGCATTGGGATGTCTTTAGCTTGTATATCATTCCGCTGTTTACAATTATATTTGCTTGCGCTGATGGTTGGTTAACCAGTAATTTTTCAGCTATTTCTTATACAAAAGACCGACAATTATTGTTTCTAATACTTGGTTTTTTATTGGCAGGGTTTTTTAATTCTTATATATGGTATTTATTTAAAAAAGCAAATTATAAAGGCAAACTAGGTATCAGCTTATTGCAAGCTGCTACCTTAAGTTTAGTACTTGCAGTTTTAACCCCTTATCTACCGGGTACACAACAAGCAAAAATACATTTTATATTTGCATTTTGCTCACCGTTTCTATTACTTCTTAGTATTCTTTGTTTTCAAGTACATTTAGAAGGTATAAATAAAGTTAAATTTAAACGAGCCCGATTCGAATTAGCATTCATGGTCTTAGTATCATTCATATTATTAATACTGGTTGGCTTTGTAAGTAGCTTACTAGAGATTTTTGTTTGCATAAGTATTTGTTTTTACCTAAGAGAAACCCATAAACGGATTGAGAGTGAGTAGAACAGGTTTATATACATGAATAATTGAAATATATATGTTCAGAATTAGCTATATCTTCATGGAATGATTAAAGAAAATTTGATTCTTATGACTTAACTATATTCTTTTGCTTAGAATAATAAATGTAGAAAGAATAAATACCATCTATCATAAATTGACCCAAAAGTAAGTCAATGATAGATGGTATATTATAATTTACTATAATTTCTTTATTTAATTTGCTTTAATTTTGATACTTTAATTTATAAATTTTGCATTGTTGTAATTTAAATGGTGTATATTGTGCATTTAAATTGTCTCAAACTACAATTTCTATTTCATTGGATTCTCTTAAATTAACAAGTATAATTCATCTATTTTTAGTTAAAAGTCTTCAATGAGCATTAGTTTTCTCATTGCAGGCAAGCTCTATCTCCTATAGAAATCAAGCTTCATTATCCGCTTCATACGCCTCCATAAAGATTTCATATAACTCTGGTAGTACCTTCTTTAAAGATGTTGGACGTTTCCTCACCCCATCGTAATAACAATGTTTACTTTCTCCAACAACACGCACGTCATGGGTTATTGTATCGGTTATTTCATACTGTATGGTCATTTTAAACGGTGTCAATTCCGTAATTTTAATTCTGATTTCAACGGTATCTCCAAACTTGGTCATAGAGCGATATTCGCAATGAATTCCTAGTACTGCAAAGTCGATTCCAACTTCAACTGATTTTTTATAGCTAAAGCCCATTTGTTCCATATAATCAACTCTTGCTTCCTCGAACCAATGGATATAATTTGCGTGATGTATAATTCCCATTTGATCTGTTTCATAATATTGTGTCTTTCTTACATATGGTTTAATCTCCATCTCAGGCCTCCTAAAAACTCAATTACAATGTATTTTATACTAATAATAACATATTTGGAAAATAATATACAAAATAAAATATAAAAATTAATTATTCCTATTTTTAAATGTTTGAAATATTAAAAATATTAAATATTTAAAATTTAATGGAATCTTCTATAAAATAATAAAAACCAGCAAATTTGCTGGTTTCTGACTGTAGATTAAGTCCCAGACTTTTGCCTGGGATTTATCAACGTTTTACATTTCGTTTCCCTAATTTTTAATACCTTTCTATTGGAAGATAAAGCTGCTCTTATGCAGAACAGAATTCATAATATTTATCATTTATCTCACCTAACAAGGTACCGTGATTTCCATGCAAAATCAATGGATTCACCCATTATGTTACACATCGTATCTAACATTACCAAGCCAAGCCACCATTTCAGGATCATAATGTGAGAAGAAACAACTTTGTTTTGTATCTAATGTTGAAATTAATTCCATATCCTCTGTACTTAATGTAAAATCAAAGACATTGATATTTTCTTCAATACGATTTTGATGTACCGATTTAGGGATACAAACGATATCTCGTTGGATTAACCATTTTAATATTACTTGAGCTACAGATTTATTGTATTTCATACCAATCGCTTTTAAAGTTTCATTTTCAAACATATTGTTCCTACCTTCAGCAAATGGTCCCCATGATTGTATCTGAACATTTTTAACTTCCATAAGTTTTTGATCCTCTACACGTTGGCAAAATGGATTTACTTCCACTTGATTGATGGCCGGCACCACTTCATTATGAGCTATTAAATCAACAAGACGATCTGGCATGAAATTTGCAACTCCAATTGCACGAATTTTTCCTTCCTTGTACAGCTCTTCCATTGCACGCCATGCACCATAATAATCATTAAATGGCTGATGAATTAAGTATAAATCTAGATATTCTAAACCGAGTCGATCTAAAGATTTCTGAAACGCTTTCTTAGCACTTTCATATCCTGCATCTTGAATCCATAACTTTGTGGTGATAAAAAGCTCCTCACGAGGAATTCCACTTTTCTTGATTGCACGTCCAACTGCCTCTTCGTTCATGTATGCAGCCGCGGTATCTATTAACCGATATCCACTCATTAAAGCATCATAAACAGCTTGCTCACACTCGTTTGCATCTGTAATTTGGTAAACACCGAATCCAAGGATTGGCATTTCAACTCCATTATTTAAAGTTACATTTTTCATATTTACCTCTCATTCCGCCACCTATGGCAACACAATTATTCCGCTAGAAGTCTCACTACGAAATCTTTGGGAGTGAAAGTGATTTTTCTTTCCCCTTGACTTCTCATGAACCAATTATCTAACTTAGTTGCATACACATACCTCATGTGCTATAGTTACTCTAGCACCTTCGTGTTACTCGAAGTCAAGACTTTTTTATAAGGAGTGAAAAATTTGTATACAGTGAAAGAAGTATCTGAGCTTTTAGATCTAACAGAACATACGATTCGGTACTATACAGACAAAGGACTAGTACCAAGTGTTATACGTAATAAAAACAATATTCGTCTTTTTAATGAGGAGTCCATCAATTGGTTAAAAGATATTAAGTATTTAAAAGGAACTGGTATGTCCATAGAATCAATGAAAGAATATGTTGATTTATGCTTAAAAGGCGAATCTACCATTCAAGAACGATATCAAATAATATTAGATCAAAAAGAAATTGCAGAACGTCAACTAAAAGAAGCAATAGAACGGGTTGAATATTTACGGAACAAAGCTGGCCACTACCTAGAAATTGTTAACCATACAATTGTGGATGATACGAATCCTGGAAAATGGGATACTGAAATTTAAATTTTTATATGTAAAAAGTACACCTTCAAATGTTTTTTTTGTGTCTAACATTTGGGGTGCACTTCATACTTCCGTTCCATTTTGAAGAAACTCTTTCTAAAAGAACGATTTTAAAAGCATCATTTTATAAGCATCATTTTAAATATCAAAATACTAGAAATCTGATGTTTCTTTAAAGAATATATACTATATATTTCTATATATATCTTAAAAAACGTTTCTCCTCACCATCAATTTCAAATTCCAATGAACGATATACTCTTAGCGCAGTATTATTATGCGTTTGCACACATAACGTTACTTTTTCATATCCCTTTTGATTCAGAATACTCATAGCCTTTTCCAATAAAATTCTTGCGTAATGTCTTCCACGGTAATGTTCTAAAACAAACACATCTTGGATTTCTGGTAAAGAATTATCATCCTGAGTAACCATCACTGCACCAATTAACTTACCGGATTCAAAAACACCATACATAAGGAAAAAATCAGAGTCCATATATTCTTCTAAATGTTTTTAGGCTCATAATGTCCTCCGTAAAGCATTTTCCTTCTAGTTCAAGAAAATCAATTTTCGCTTCCAAAGTATTAAGATTGAATTCACGAAAATCTATATTTTCCTCTAAAATATACTCCTCTTGAAAATATGTACGATTGCTTATCGGAGCACTCATAAAGTATATGTCCCCACGGGATAGAAATCCTTTTTTTATGAAATAACGATTATATACCTCTTCTTCCTCTTTATTACCTACACATAACTGGCATTTTCTTTCACACAAACCAGCCTTGATATCATTGGCCTTCTGACATACTGCATTGTATAGTAAATCTAATACCTCTTCGTCTTGCTCAAATTCTGGCAATACTCTGATATTAATAAAAATACGGTGTTCAGCATAAGAAGGGGAATTCTCATCCTGTTTTTCATTAAGCATTACCTGACCTTTACCAATCACTGTGTCATTGTGTACACAGACAAATACGTTGTCCCACTCTTCGTTTGTAATACCAGGATGCCAGTAAATACAATTTTTATATTTAGCAGCAATTGCTTGATACAATTTATAGACACCTTTGCCATGATTTTCTTTCACAAATTTTTCTATTTCATATTTCCCACTCATTAGCTACATCCTTTTTAACATTTTATAGTATAAATAATCATTTAACCTATCTTTCTTTAAGTAACATTTACATGTCTTCCACTGGAATCCATACTTCTCCTCTTGGATTATCAGCTTTCAAAACATTCTTACACAATCCGTAATTTCGCTTGATACAAATAAAGGCCCTTACCAATAATCTCTATTCTGCAAAAGCCTTTATCATTTCTTCAATTAAAAATACTTTATTATAATTTAATGTACTTTAACATCTATCTAAATTAAAGTCTTTTAGAAATGCTGTCCCTCTTCATAATAACTCTCTTTCTTAAGATCATGGAATATAATCACAACTTCTTTCGCACCAGTTCCAGTCGCTCCATTATGTATAATAGAAGCAACCTTATCCTGAACTTCCTGGGTTCGCGGAAACCACTCTACATTTACAAATACGATTTCGTCATTCTCTACACCCTGAACGAATGTCTGGCTCTCAATATGATTAAATGTAATCCAGTCCTCAGGACATTCAATTACTTTTGCTAATTGGGCGGTTAAGTCATTACAAAGTTGTTTTACTTTATTTCTTTCTATGTTTTTAAAATTTAAATGTGGCATATGTTCTCTCCTTTTTACGCTAATACATATTTCTTAACACGTATATTCCTTGGTTTACTAAGACCAACAATCATTATACTAAATCGAAACCATCATGACTAGTCTGATTTAACAGTGTGTTGAATCGTTTCTAAGTTACAAAGATTGCTTTTTCACGGACTGAATCATAACAAGACATGGATTCTACTCATCCCCTCCGGTAAATCGGCAAGTATATTCTTAGCAATCGTTTCCTTAATCTCCTGATCTGAGATTCATCTTACGCATTCTCATATTGTTCTCTCGTCAATTCATATTCCACACTGGACTGTAAATTACCAAATTGATCTTTCCATGAATTATTATGAATAACCAGTTTTGTAAATCCTATTTTTTCATAAACATGCTGAGCTCTAATATTTTTTAGATTCGTATCCAAAGTAATCTTATTAATAATTGTCTTGCTATTAATATTAGCATCATGAAAAAGAAACTCAATCAACATATGGAATAACTTTGTTCCTAAGCCTTTATTCTGATACTCTGTAGCACCTAAATTATCTTCTGCTTTCTTCCCCAGCCTTAAAATTATAGATAGGCTTCACGATTTTAACTATCTCAGCAGTTTCTCCGATGTTATCAACAATATCCTCCATTCCCTTGTATACCATAGGACATTCATCCAGCGTTTCAGCATTCACAGAGGTTGTGTAAATGCCTTTCATTTCTTTTTTAAACTCTGATAATGTGTAAGTGCTTTTCGCTTGAGTTCTTGACATCAGCCGTCCAGCTCCATGCGGTGCAGAATAGTTCCAATCCGCATTTCCTTTACCAATACAGATTAAAGAACCATCTCTCATGTTAATTGGTATAAGAAGTTTTTCACCTGCCTGGGCTGACACTGCTCCTTTTCTTAATATCATATTTTCCGTATCAATATAGTTATGAATCGTTGTAAATTCATCCACAACCTTTAATTTCATACCCTTGATGATTTCATCCATCATTGCTTTTCTATTTAACATTGCGAATTTTTGAATTATTTTCATGTCATGGATATAGTCTTCTAAAAGCTGACCTGACACATACGCTAGTGCTTTCGGTATATCGGTAGAACTCTGTTTTTTTAACTCTTCTACTGACTTTTGTATTTCATGTTCTCTACCTGTAGATTTAAGTTCTTTAATTAATTTCATAACGTCTATATTTGAATTTCCATTTAACGATTTGTAAGCTTGCTCTTGATAAAATTCTGCTACTTGTAAACCTAAATGTCTCGAGCCAGAATGGATTACAAGATAGATTTTCCCATCTTCATCCTTCCCAACCTCAATAAAGTGATTTCCCCCACCCAAGGTACCTAAAGAACGTTCCGCTCTGTCTAAATTAATTTTAGCTTCCTCTTTACATTTTAACTGCTCCAAATCAATTTCTGAATTATATCTATGAGCAGTATCTCTGATATTAAAGCCAGATGGAATCCTGTCATATATCAATTTATCTAGCTTTTGCACTTCAATGTGTGAATTCTTTATTTCAACGGTCTCCATTCCGCAACCAATATCAACCCCAACTAGATTTGGAACTACTTTATCTACTATAGTCATGGTGGTCCCAATGGTGCAACCAGCTCCTGCATGAACATCCGGCATAACTCTAATTTTTGACTGTTTTGTAAATTCCTGATCGCATAATGTTTTTATTTGTGCCAATGCACCCTCTTCTACTACATTTGTAAAGACCTTTGCACTGTTAAACTTTCCTTCAACTATTTTCATTTGTTTAATACCTTTCATTTTTTCTTATTTCTTGGATTTGTTGCTTCTTTTTGTTTAAATGTTTTACTTTTGCTCTAGGATAATATTTATCACATTTTTGACAGTAATTATGATGACTGGCATCCCTGCCTTTTTTACACTTACCAACAGCTTCATAATACATACAAACAGTTTCTCTATATTTTGCCATTAAAATTCCCTCCATATTTTATAACGCTTAAATTATTTCTATTTTGAATAAAATGTGCGAAGCTCTTTCTTGTCGTTATAACAACTGATGATAGCAGGCGCTGTAGCGATAGAAATCCATGTGCATGAGTGAGTTTAATAATTAAAGTATTTTTTATTTAGAAAGCATCGATTTTATGCTTTTATGCTCAATAAATTAAAAAAAGAGCCATATTCAAATGCTACAGCATCTATTTTATCGGCTCTTACACTCATCTTATATGATTTTATCACCGATAGTATGTGGATATGATAATCATCCATAAAATCATACTATCTGAATTATAAAGGAAATATGCATCTTATAATGCTAAAATCTGTTTGATGTTCCAAAGTTAATATAAACTTATATATTTTCAAAAGATTCCACCGCAAGAACCGTAATATTCTTAGCCATATATCCATAATTAGAGTATGATTTTTTATTTTGATAAATATTGAATCCACAACTGTTTTGACTTATTCTTTTTATGTTTAAATTTGTATTACGTTTCATTGCAATGTCCTCCTTTCAGTAGTTTTAATTTTTGTTATAGGCTTCCTAAATAGACACCTATTACGGACTATATCATACCAAAAACCTAAAGTAAAGATATTTTTTTCCAGTTTGGAAGGTTTTTACCAGAAACATGATCCCATATGGAACATTTCTAAATTCGACTTACCCTTACACGACACATTTTTTCTGACGTTTAATGCCATCAATTCATTGGAAGAAGTTGCATCTACCGCAGAGGGGGTAGAATAATAAATGCTTTACATGACTATCCGCTTCTATTTGCAATACAGCTGCTGATTATGCTTACTAAACTACACAGGCGACGTTCTCATAACTGAGCATCGTCGCCTTCTTTATGCTTTATTTAATTCTTGTTTTTAACGGACTACAACGAATCCTCCACCCTTATTGGAAGTATTCAACCATAGCTTTAAATCGATTTCTTTCAAACTGCTTTGGTCCAAGATCGATACGCTACCCTTTTCTCTATCTAACTCATATATTGTTACCCAATGCCAACTTTCTAAGTTTAACAACTGTCCATTGTGGAGATTTAAAAAGGCAACTGGTAAATCCTCTTTTAGGGCATCTTCAATAAAATTAATAGCTTTTTCGATTTCTAGTTCACTTATATTCTTTCGCCCTGGTATTTCTAGCGATTTACATGAGAGTGTAAAACCTTTCTCTTTGCCATAACGTATGGCTCCATTTTCAAACATTTCAAGTTTATTTACTCCCATAACCCCTGGTGTTACATAACGCCACACATCTTCCATAAGTTTTAGAAAACCTTCAAACGTTGTACCATCATATGGACAAAGCTCTTTATATTTATCCTGTGTTTGAGAAAGATACCATATAATATTAGAGCAAGAGGTAGGACCACAGCCTGCTGATCTTTGAAATCTTTTTGGATACCAACTTTGATTTGGTCCATTATAAATTGTGTTACCATCCTTTATTTTATAAAGCTCAGTATTGCTTAATTTAATTTTCTTTATGTCCATAATTTCACCTCAATTCTACAGGATAAAATGCACGTCGCGTACGCATTGGTGGGCTTCTCTTCCAACAATTCCATTCAGTTTGTTGTGCCTTAGGTCTATACGGAACAATTTCATTATATGAAATTAAATTTATACCATTATTTAATACTTACATATTAATGTGTGCTTTTCTAGTATTATTTTTCTAGAGGAACCTTCTTAAACATAAATTTTCACACGATCCACATACTCTATTATATGCAAGTCTAAGTACAAATTGTTATCACATCTTTATTATATCCTTTACAAACATAGACGTAAAGATAAAGAAATTTAAGCAATGATAAAAGACCTTTATCATTAATGGATAAAATGCTACTTATTCACCTAATTCAATTTATTACCATTGCGTTTCTACCCCAGAATTATGAACTTCAATATTTCTTATTTCACAAGTCAATTTAAGAGTTTCTGAGCTAAGACTTTTTACAATTTCAGCTACCTTTTTTGAAAGATTTTTTCTGATATTACTACTAGTAAGTTGTGATTCGCTTAAATCATCAACATAAGATTGGAGTTTGGTGTGAAATGTTAGTAACGCTTGGTCTCTCTCTCCAACGGTAAGTACTTCTGAATCGGAAATTGTGTATTTGATGCTATACCATGCTGTAAAATAAAACTCATACGATGGTTTCTCAGATAATAACTGTTTCTCTTCCTCATTAAGTGGTACAAGTGGACGATCGACCTTTCTAACATAACCATCATATGTGGTTTCTTCGCCAAGCTGCTCACAATACAATTCATTCAAAGATGCTGCAAGAGACACTCTGAAAAAATAATGATTCTTATCATTCTCTGGCAGTGAAGCTATTACTGTCGAATATGTTTCCAATATTTCAGACAAGTTTCCATCAATGGGCATTAGAGAATCATTGAATTTAGCAACACTATTTAAGGAATACTCGTCTACTTTAAATAGTACTAGATTGTCATAAGCATCTTGATAGTTGCTTGTAGAAGATATGCCCGTTGATGTATCTGACGCTAGTAAGTGTGTAGCAATATTGGCACTTCCATTCTCTTTCAGCGTACATCCTGTAAGTATACTCAAACTTATCAGGACTGTGGTAACAGTAATCATACATTTTTTCATAATTAGGTTTTCCTTTCTGCACTTGTTATACAAAATAAGAATAGCAAACCTAATTGTATTGATGTTGAATTGAATATGTATTTTATATGTAGATAAATAACTTTCATTCTCGCCATAAATACATATGACGATTGAAGTGGTTTCAGAGACATTATATATTGTTTCTTTTGCTCGATTACAAATATTAATCAAAGCATCCACCTCGAGTGCTTTAATTGTAATACACTTTTCAATGACATCAAAAATATACAAACATTCTATACAAAAAAGTATTTGAATTAGTTTTTCAATAATTTTTAAAAAAGGGCAACGAGTCATTCTACTCGCCACCCTACATCCAAGGATATTCAAAATTCAATTAAAACACAAACGCCTTGCGATGAATTATCAATCTGCATTTGTGCATTGTGCAAATCGAGAATAGTTTTTACAATATAAAGCCCCAGCCCACTTCCACCTGTCTGCCGATTGCGTGATAGATCCACACGATAAAATGCTTCAAACAGCTTTGGTAATACCTCATTTGGAATATGTACTCCCGTATTCTCAATGGAAAGATAAATCTTTTCGGACTCACTGCTTAAATTAACCGTTACTACATTCCCTTCGGGTGAATAAATCAATGCATTACTAATTAGATTGTCAATCGCTTTTTGAAGCAGTTGCATATCACCATATATTTTTATATCAGAGGATATATTCTTTTCTAAGATTATATACTTTTGTACCAATAAATCTTCATGAGCATTGAACCGTTCACCCAGAAGTTTGCTTAAGTCAAAACTAACCTTATTACAGACATATCCTGGCGTCTCAAGACGAGATATCATTAATAACTCTTGCACCATCTTTTCTAATGTTTCAGTAACCTCTATGGATTTAGCAAGATAAGTTTCTCGATCTTTATAGCGCCCCACTTCACATAACATACCTTGCAACTGACCTTTGATAATTGTAATAGGCGTTTTCAGTTCATGGGAAACGGCAGAAAAAAACTCCAAGCGCTGCCTCTCTAGCTGCCGTTCCATATCAATATCATCTTGGAGTTTTGCATTCGCAGTCTGTAAATCCGATAAAGCATTATTAAGATTCTCTGATAAAATATCTAGACTATTTGCCAAAATGCCGATTTCATCCGTTCGTTTATTTGTATATCGTCCACCAAAATCCATATTAGCCATTTTCTTTGATCGTATGCTTACTTTCTTAATCGGAGCAGTTATATACCATGAAAAGAAAAAAGCAAAAACAATTGAAACAAAGACAATTACAACGCTAAGCACTGGAAGTGCTTTATTAAGTACCGCAATAACCTGACTGGTTTTATTTGTATTCCTTGACAGTAATAAAATGTATAAAGAAGAACTGTCTTTAAACGAAGTTTCATACCTTTGTGTGGTATCTACCTTGTTATAATCTTTAATATGAGCATCTAATTTTGTATTTAAGTCGTGTAAACTAACTTCCTTACCAGTACTCTGAAACATATGTAGTTCAAATTCATCATCATATTTTTCATAAAGAATATCGTTTGTGTTTTGAAGCCAGAATGTTGCTTCTTCTATTTCTACGAACGGTAATTCGTTGGATAATTCATAAGCAACATGCTCAACCTCCGATAAATTATAGGTGTAAGAGTATGGGACTAGCCATGCGATGACCAAATAGGTGATTGTACTACAAGCCACCATCAAGAGAGCTGTTACTAAGAAAACCTTAATCGCTAACCTGCTTTTAACCTTCCTTATCAATGCGATACCCCACCCCTCTGATCGTTTCGATATAATCTGAACCTTCTAATTTTTTACGAAGATTTTTAATGTGAGTATCAACAATCCGTTCATCACCAAAAAATTCATATTTCCAAAGTAAGTTTAATAAATTCTGCCTTGTTAATATTTTTCCCTTGTGCATAAGTAGTTCACGCAGAATTTCAAACTCACGAGGTGTAAGGTCAATGCTGCTCCCAAGAATCGTCGTCTTATATGCCTCCAAATCTAAGATAAGGTCTTTGTACTGAATTGTGATTGGCGAAGATGGATTGCTAATTGATCTTCGTAATACAGCAGATATTTTTCGTAAAAGAACTGGCATGGAAAATGGCTTTGTGATATAGTCATCCACTTGCATATCAAGCCCCTTTACCTGTTCAGCTTCGCTATCTAATGCTGTAAGCATAACAATTGGAACATTTGATTTTTGGCGAATCACCCCACAAACACCGTATCCATCTATTTTAGGTAACATTATATCTAGTACCACTAAATCAAAAGATTGCTCCGAAAACTTTGTTAGTGCTTCTACACCGTCAGAGGCTAAAACTACATCAAAACCTGCTTCTTGTATAAAGTCATGCAATAGCGCTTGGATTGATAAATCATCCTCTACAATTAGTATTTTTTTTCATAACAATTCCCCCTTTTGTCCATTTTAGCATAGTAATGTGAATCTACTTTGTAGATGTTTATATTTCTTGAATATTTGTATTTCTTGATTTTTTAATGCATTATTAAATATAAAATCATTACATGCTACTTTCAATCTAATTTTAGGAACATTCATGAGGGATTTCTAAGAATTTAAAATCATTGTATTGTTGCACTGATAAAAAAAGAGTGGCTGTTTTATCATGAGAACATATGGAGAGAATAAGCTTATCGTTGTCAAAAAAAGCAGGATCCTCTAGCCATTTCGTGTCTTTATATAAATAAAATTTAAAAAGATTATCTTCACGGGCTAAGTGCTTTAGTATTATATGGTCTATTCTAAATTTGTACGATTTATAAAGACCTTCAATTGTACAATGGGAGATAAAAGTAAAATTACTACTTAAAAAGTTATCGGTTGGTAATGAAACATTGCTCATTTGATTTTCGATATCTCGATTCATAATTTCATCATGTTTTGGAGGCTCAAAACTTTTTATAAAGCGTTTTAATTCCATCTTTACTTCTTCAAACTCTATCATATCATATCTCATCAAACGATCAAAATATTCTGTTACCTGTTCCGTAGTATGATGCTTCTTTAAAAGTTTTTCTCTGCACTCTTCTTTTTCGAAATAATCATTTCTTCGAACTTCATTTTCCTTCATATAATAATTATATATATCATTGCAAGCTATTTTATATTCATTTGCCGTAAAGTTATAATTACTTAAGTGTACATTAAATGAGATATCTGAACAAATAGCACCACAAAATTCAATAAGCTTTTTAGTATTTTCACTTGATTTCAGAGTACTATAATCGAGATAAAGTTTTTTCGTAATCATCTTTCCTCCTTTAAGAGTGTTTATTAAAATAAATTTAAAAAGCTACACACCATCAATTTTTAGTTTTAATTTACTCAAATATCAATAAACAATATGTAGAATTTATATTTCTTTATTAATTTAAAATTTGATTATATATCCTTTATTTATTTATCCTATACAAGGAATAGAAATATTCCTTTTTCTACATTAATTCATCAAATGTCACTACTAAATAGCCATTGTTCATTGCAATAATACTATCATACTGTTTTAAGATCTCTGCATCAAGTTTATGCGTAATGATTATTCGCGTTATATCATTGATATTCAGCATCTTTTTCTCTACTAACATAGATGTGTTCAGATCAAGTGCAGAAGCTTCTCATATTAATGTATAGAAACCTATGTAATCCATTTATGTTTCAACTAATCCCTTTTTCAAGCTATCAAATTCAGGTGTAAATTGAAGTCCTAATCGTGCCAACTCTCCTAGTACCTTTTTTAGACCGATATCTGTTTTATACCAATTGTCTTTACTAATATGATATCCTATTAAATTATCTACCGGTATCACAATAAAATCAGTGTTAGGGAAAGAGAATTGATAAAACATCAAGCATCTCCTTGCATGAAATGCTTTACAACATATGATAGCTTTTTTCGGATATATCTTTTTCGCATCTAAAATCTTTTTCGTATATCTTGCATTATCTGCCGTACAACCCGATTCGTTTTCTCCTATGATACACTTTGAATCTACTCCATTCTTCTCTAAAACATCGGTATAAAAATCATATTCCGTTATATAATCTTTATTGTATATGTCTTTTTTTGATTTCACCCCAGCAAACTTACCTAGCTTGATACTAACTCCACCAGCAGGAACAAGGATTGGTGCATATCCTTTTTTCCATAGTTCAGCAGCTTTTTCAGGTAAATCCGGATAAGAACCTCCAGGTATCATTATGACATCTGCTTTTTCTAAGGGATCTTCAACAAAAATAAAATTTGATATATCTTCTAGGATTCTTGTATTCATTGTTTTCCTCACTTGTCTAAAATAATAGAACCACCTTTACATATTATACCATTTTTAAACTTAAAACAACCAAATCTTTTAACACTTTAACTAATCACAGTGATTAAATCATACCATCGGTTTTGAAGTAAACCCTTTTGTCTAACTAAAGGGTTCACTTCAAAATCCATGGTTTATTTTTATTGGGATACAATTAAAAAGAAAGATGCCACTCCCAATAAGTGTATCTTTCTTTTTTGTTACTCCCCATAAAATATTTATAATAATTATTATCCAAATAAATTAAATTCTTCATCGATAGCATACTTTTTTGTGGCTTTAGAATATTACTTTTAAAACATGTTTAACTTTTGCTACATGAAACTATGTACGCTAGAATTCTTTAACTTTTTCATATATTACTCAAAATAAACTGTCTTACCAGTTCTTGCAGACTCATAAATCGCCTCTAATATTCTCGTTACTACAATGGCTTGCTCTGGTTTAACAATTACATCTGCTCCATTTACTACTGCATTATAGAACACTCTTTGTTCTACATCCGCTTCCTTTTCCGTTTCTCCATCAAAAAATGCAACTCCTCCAGACTTTAAATCTGGTTTTTCAATGCATTGTTTATTATATTGCACTCGATTGATGCGTAAGCCATCTTTCATATCCGCACCCGCTTTCGTACCACACAAACTTGTTTTTGCTTCATCAACATCCAATGTGTTTAAAGCCCAAGAGGATTCCAGATGAATACTAGCACCATTTTTCATTTTAATAAAGCCAAAGGCAGAGTCTTCTACGGTAAATTCTTGTGGATTCCATTCTCCAAATGCATTACCAGTCTCTTTTTGATCACCAAGCTTATGGTAAACAGATCCTGTAACAGAAGCAGGTTCGTAATTATCCATCATCCAAAGTGTTAAATCAAGAGCGTGTGTGCCAATGTCAATCAGTGGTCCTCCTCCTTGTTCTTCTTCGTTTAGAAATACACCCCAAGTTGGAACTGCTCGCCTTCGAATTGCATGGGCTTTTGCATAATATATTTCACCCAAATCACCATTTTCACAAGCTCGTTTTAAGTAAGTAGAATCCGCACGGTATCTATTTTGATATGCAATTGTAAGAATCTTTCCAGTTTCTTTTGCTGTGTCAAGCATTAACTTTGCATCTTCATAGGTTTTTGCCATTGGCTTTTCACACATTACGTGTTTCCCTGCTTTCATCGCAGCCACAGAAATCATGGCATGGGATTTGTTTGGTGTTAATACATAAACTGCGTCAAGTTCCTCTTCTTTTACTAGTTCTAAATAATCCGTATAAACTCTTGCATCCTGAGTTCCAAATTTTTCTTTTGTCTCTGTGGCCTTTTCCTTTATAATATCGCAAAAAGCAATTACTTCAAAATTACCATTCTTCTTTATTGCTGGCAAATGTTTATTATTGGCGATACCACCACAACCAACAATTCCAATCTTTAATTTTTTCATATGGCTTTCTCTCCGTTCTAATCTAAAATTTCTTATCTATTATTCTTCATTCAAACTCGTTCTCTTGATAACTTAAGTATTATGCTTTGTTTCATTCATACCTATCACCATCCAATGCTTTTAAAAACTCGATACTAAGTCTTGTATCTTCCATTGGAGCATTGGTACTATGACTGTCTTGTTCTACAATAATCCATTTTGCTCCTGCTGCAACCGAAGCATCTAAAATACCTTTTATATCTTGAACTCCTTGACCAATTGCTGTAAATTCCACCGGTAAGACTCCTGTAAAATCCTTCAAATGAATTACAGGGCATCTTCCTTTATACTGACTGATATACTGGGTTGGATCAACATTCGACGCTTTTACCCAACAGGTATCAATCTCAGCTTGTAGCTCCTGAACAGGCAATCTTTGAAACAAATCATCCAATACGTATTCATTCGTCGATGTCTTTAAGAATTCAAAATCATGATTATGATATAATAAAACAATATCGTATTTAGTACACTCCTCTGCAATTCGAGGTAGAAACTGAATAAACTCTTCATAAGCTTTCGTTCCATATCGTTCGTCTTCCACTAAGTAAGGAATCGCAATGTAAGAACAACCTATGGTTGCGTATGTTTTTACCGTTTTCTCCAATTCATACCGCAGATCAGCATAGGGAACATGTGCAGAAATTGGAATTAAACCAATTTCATTTAACCAGTCTTTTATATCCTCTGGTTGATGACCATAAATACCTGCTAGCTCTACTCCATCGTATCCCATATCTTTGACTTCTTTCATTGCCTGTTTAAAATTTCGCTCTGCTTCTTCTCGAATTGAGTACACCTGCAATCCGATTGGCAACTTCTTCATATAAGTTCCTCCATTTTATTTATAAAAGCAAACTTTCATAAGAACCATTATGTACGATTAATCTATGTTATTGACCAGTTACAATCTTATAATATTTTACTTACTTTCTAGTAGATATTGGTTATGTAATAATATTAAGTAATCAGCTTGGTTGCATACTTTTCTTATAACGAATCCTCAAACTGTAGTAGCTGATTCTGTTTTGCAGATTCAAACACAACCTCCATAAGTTTCATCACACGCATTACCTCAGATAATTTTATTTCAGACTCTCCACCATGTAAAATGACATCTTGAACATTCTTATAGAAATCTTTAATGTCACTCGTTACAATTGGCAATGCTTGTTTATGAATGGTATCCTCTCTACGAGGGGCCATAGTTTTCGTTATTCCTGCTGCCGTTTTCACTGGTACTACATCTGTCTCATTCACTCCAGATGAGCAAATCATTTCACCGTGCAACTCCCAATCGTGTATGATGGCAGTTCCATTCTGCCCCAATAGATACCAACGTGGAAGGGATATGAAATTATTCGTTCCAACCTCTATAAGAACTTCCACATTGTTTTCATAGCTTAAAATCACTGTAAATCCATCGTCTACCATTTGATTTGTAACATTCGTGGTTCTAGCATACACTGTTTTAAGTGCTACACCTTCCATCAATAACAGGATTTGATCAAATAAATGCACACCCCAGTCAAACACCATGCCACCACCATGTTCTACTTCCTGTCTCCAATCACCAGGGATTCCTCTTGAACCATGAACTCTAGATTCGATTCGAAATACTTCTCCTAGTAATTGCTCTTTATAAATCTTCTTTATTGTAAGGAAATCTTCATCCCAGCGTCTATTTTGATGAACGGTAAAAAACATTCCCGTTTCAATTGAAACATGGATCATTTCTTGTAAATCTTTTGAAGCAATCGTCACTGGCTTTTCACAAACGACATGTTTGCCAGCCCTCATAGCTTGTATTGCTAACATTTTATGAGAATCGTTTGGCGTAGCGATGACAACAAGCGTCAGGCTTTTATCCTCTAATAACTCCTTAAAACTTGCGTAGGTATGTAAATTAAACTCCTTTGCTAGTTCCATTCGTTCCTCTTTTATGTCATATATTCCTGCCACAGTAAAGCCTTCAATCTCTGAAATGATTTCACTGTGCCATTTGCCCATGCCACCAAATCCTACAATTCCAACTCGCATATTCCCTCTCATTCTGGCGTTAAGTGTTAACTTCTATTGAACATATTACGCCCAGTACATATTCCCTTTATCTTCATATAACAGTACATTCTTTAAACACATAATGGCTTTTTGTAAACCTTCATTGCCAGACATAAGACTATCTTCATGCTCAATACTGATTGCGTAATCATATCCTGCCATTCTAAGTTCAGAGGCAATTGCTCTCCAGTATTCTTCCCCATGTCCGTATCCAACCGAACGAAAGATCCAAGAACGATTTAACTCATCCCCATAATGCGTTGTGTCAAGAACACCATTCAAACTAGTATTGGTAGCATCGATCTTTGTATCCTTTGCGTGGAAATGAAATAGAGCTTTTGCCTTTCCTAATTCACGAATGCAAGCACATGGGTCCATTCCTTGCCAGATTAGGTGACTTGGATCAAAGTTCGCACCAATTTCAGGTCCCACTGCTTCTCTTAACCTTAATAGCGTTTTGGTATTGTAAACACAAAATCCTGGATGAAGTTCGAGGGCTATTTTTTGTATGCCATGTTCTTTTGCAAAGGTAACTTTTTGTTTCCAATATGGTATTAATACTTCGTTCCATTGGTAATCTAAAATCTTACTAAAATCCTCTGGCCAAGGACAAGTCACCCAGTTTGGTTCCAAATCCTCACTGCTACCACCTGGACAACCAGAGAATGTGTTTACCACTGGAACACCTAATTTTTCTGCTAAAAGAATAGCTTTTGTTAAGTCTTCATCAAACTTTGCTGCCACGTCTTTGTTTGGATGTACCATATTACCATGACTACTCAGTGCACTTATTTCTAGATTGTATTTCTTTAGGGTATCTTTAAACTTTTGCAATTCTCCTGCATCATTTAATAAAATATCTGGATCACAATGAGCCTTTCCTGGATAACCACCACAACCTATTTCGACCATTTGCACACCACTTTTTTCTAAATATGCACAGGCATCGTCCAATGGCATATGCCCTAAAACTACTGTAAACACTCCCAATTTCATTGTATTTCCTCCTTATGAATCTAATTTATATAACATTTTTAGTTACCGAGTTAATTTATTTCCCACTGCTTTAACCATTCTTTTACTGATTGCTTTTAATTTTTATGAACCTATCGTATCTTTCTTTATGTAACTATGTTTTCTTTTATGTACCTATCATACTTCTTATATAAGTTTATAGCTATCGAACTGTTGCTATATATACATATAATCTTGCTATTTACTACAGACACTTAAAACCTCTTCGTTCGGTATAAATAATTAATTATTTTATTTCGCGCTTATTGTATTATCAACAATAATAAAATTATTCAAATCTTAAGAATTGTTTTCGTAGCGCTTCTTTCATATTAAGTTTAAATCCGAAATCCATAAATATGAGAATTGATTGACGAATATAATCCAATAAATATGCTCTATCGTTTCATGGAGTGATGATAAATACTTACAATATTGTTAGATAAATCTATATTTGATGGCTTGTTTACACGAAATTTATGTTTGTTTTAATATAATTTCTTGCATTATCACAATTTTAAAGATATAATTGTAAAATACACTATTAAGATTCAAACCATTTTAAAAGAAAAGGAGAGATTACAATGGAGTTATTAGAATTAGCCCTATCAATGGAACTTGATTTAGAGAAGTTTTACACGGAACAAGCAGAACTCAACAAGGGGAATACGTTAAGTGTAGTTTTTAAAATGCTGGCAAAAGAAGAAGGAAATCACGCAAATATTTTAATGGTCAAAGCAGATAAGCTCACCTTACCTTCCAATGACAGCAACATTCTTGATGATGTACAATCAATTTTTAAAAATGTAGAGGAAATTAAATCGGATTTATATGATATGCCAACTCAACTTGATGTTTACAGAGAAGCTTTGGAAAAAGAGCAACAAAGTTTAAAGTTTTATCAAGAGTTGCACGATAAAGCATCTGAAGAACAATCGAAAAAAGTATTCCAGTATCTAATTGATCAAGAAGATAAACACTGTATTATATTAGAGGAACTTGTAAAATTAGTTTCAAGACCAGAAGAATGGGTCGAAGATGCAGAATTCGGAAGAAGAGAGCCTTATTAATTAACCCATGTTTCAACTATTTATAGAAAATAGTTTTTTGAACAGACGCAAAAAACCATTTATCAGTGATTGATATTACATAATAACTAATTTATCAATTTCGCCACTACGGTGTATTCCCGCGGATTTTAAATCCTACTGAAACAGTCAAGACCCTACCACATTTATAGAAATTAGAAGGTATTCCTTAAAGGGATTAAAAGTTGATTACCCTTAAGTTACTTCAAAATTAGATATCGTAACCCATAATTAGCAGATCTTTATTTCGATGCTTACAATTTGCAAATTAAAAACACAATGTTTTTTACTATATGAACTTTTATACATTATCACATTATGAAAGCCTTGCTGTTACAACAAAGCAAGGCTTTTACTTTTAATAATATCTAGTGCAATCGATAATGATTTATTCGTCTTTTGATTTGTATAGCAATCATGTGTAATGCATCTGAATTTTAACTAAATTTATAGACATATATGTAATGTTTAGTTTTTTTCACTGATTTCCCAAACCTTTGAAGGTGGAAATCCATATTTTTTTCGGAACAATCGTCCAAAGTTATTGAAGTCTTGAAAACCTACCATAGAGGCAACTTCGGAAACGGTAAATTCCTTTTGTTGTAGTAACCGATTTGCTTTTTTAAGCCGAACTTCATTAATATAAGCAAGTGGGCTTTGTCCTATACTTTCCTTAAATAAATGGCAAAATCGATACTCGCTTAGATGAATTAGCTTTGCCAATTCTATATTACTCAAAGGTTCGGTATAGTTGTTTTGTATGTACTGAAATACTGTATTTAACCGTTTTAAATTCTTATTCCTTCTTATATGTTCTTTGTTCGAAATGCTTTCTACCACGTAATAACGCATTAGATATGTAAGTAACTCATAGATTTTACCTTTCACCGCTAATTTATATCCAAGCTTTTTATCTCTTTCTTCTTTATGTATTGCTCTTAATAATTCTTTGATATATTCGTCCGATTCTATTAACGTTTGAAAGATCATGTTATGGTTCACAATCTCTTTTGAGAAATTATCCATTTCAAATATTATAACAAGTGCATTAAAAATTGGTGTTTTACTTACTGCCTTATGAAGCTCATTGCTATTAATGATAATTAAATTCCCTTCCTGCATCGGAACAGGTTTATGATTACAGTATAAGATCGCATCTCCTTCAAGAACAAAATGCATTTCAATATGCTCATGCCAATGCTCAAAACAATAGGTACCCACTTGTCGTATATTGTTTTCAAAAATCTGAACTGGAAATTCACGATCTGCAATTATTTTTTCCTCATATAAGTTTATTTCTTGCATGTTAGATTCCTCACTCATACTTTCACAAAGACGATCAACATTTCTATACATATTTAATAATCATGTGTTAACTAATACCTAATATTCGAAAATTTAAAAGTTGCTAAAAAAGTTTCTTACATTGATTCCTTTTTACAAACATTCCACTCACCATCTTTGCTATCTCTCCATGCATGCCATCCACAGGGAATGTTGGAAATATTTCCGATTGATGGATCCAATTCATATACTTCTTTTAAGGAAACGATTCTTGCATCTTCTTCTTTCAAAATTGTACCATCATGAAATTGCCACATTCCATCATCTTTATCATGTGTCACGTATAATATAGTCTTCCCCTCTTCAACTATTCCTTTTGTCGTAATTGATATAACATCCAACTTATCTTTGAATGGCCATTTTTTAATATTCATTAGTAACTCCCCCCACTGTCTTCCTTGACATTAATTATGCTACTAAGAGATGAACCCATTAAAACTTCTCTTTTATTAATTGCATAATTAATATACCTCTTTTAAATCTTGTTTAATTATATAATTAGTACTCACTCCTAAGCGTATAATATCTGCGGTTTATAAAGTAAAACAATCAAAATGATACCCTACGATCTATCATCAATTCCATTTCAATTCATAACCACTCTCATGAAATCTCTTTTTCATATTTCGTACAACAGTTCTCATGAATTCTATAACAATATTTTTTTGGTGTTTTCATTAACACCATCTCTTATTTTTTACGTACATAAAATATATACATACATATCCAAAGTATATCATATATTGAAACAATAATTATCCCAGCTATATGCGGTTTCTTTTCAGAAAATAAACAGGATAAAATTACAATCAAAGTTAATACAATACAAACAGTAGTAATAAGAATTGTTACAAGTTTTTTTGTAAATGGGCTATCACTTTGAAACATTGTAGTACCTCCATCTTTAAACCTTATGTAGTATTTCATACTCTCATTTTTTTTATATTTTTCTTCTACCTTATTACACTTTTAAGCCATTCGGAATAATATTTTATTTGTTCATCTAGATTAACAAAGTCCAAACTCATCAACAGCAGAGATTTGAAGTACAGTTTTACTCTTTCAACTCACTTTACTTCCTAAAAGTACCAATTTCCTTCAGATAAAGGTTCTAATATAGTTATTAAATCATTTTCAGGTCGTTCACCGTTCAATGAATAAACAACTCCACGGCCATAGTCTCTGTTCGACCATCTTTGGAAATATACCCCGTTTTCTTTTTTTTGTTATACATTAAATTTATATTTTTCAAACAAGTCTGTAATTCTTGTAGCTATTTGACTATCTGTAATATGAATATGTTCACCTGCTTCTTTATTATTTTTAGTAGCAAACATTTCACCACTTTTACTTGTAGATGTTATATAAATACTTATGTATTCTTGTTGCTCTAAATATTTAGCAACGCTTAGTAGATTTTTTTTGTTTTTATCGAATTCATCTTCCATATTAAGTTTTGATATAGGTGATGGATACAATACTTTAAGGCAGATTACTAAAAAAATAATCCCTAAACAAATCAAACTTAATGCAACACCTATTATAACTTTAAAAACTGAGACCCTTTACTCATTATAATTCTCCTAGTCCACTTAATTCCATTGCAGTTAATGCTACCATAATACCTATTTTATTTTTTACGTAAATAAAATATATACACTAATATACATATAACATCATAGAATGCTATGTATATAACTGCAGCTATATGCGGTTTAGTTTCAGAGAATAAACATGATAAAATTACAGTTAAGGTTACAACAACACAAAACAATGTCATTAAGATAATTAGCACTTTCTTAGTAAATGGACTATTACTTTGAAACATATTTTTACCTCCTGTTCTTTAGTTTTAATTTGCTATCTATTGAAATTTTAAAATAAAAATTATTCATCCATCAATATACACAGTAAAATAAATATCCCCTATTAAACATAGGTTTTGAATAAAAAGCTTACAAATAATCACTCTTTCAAACCCTTATAAGTAATATTTATGAGATATCTTTGCAATATCCCTCAACAGATTGAATTATTCCACTCTCAGCTACTAAATCCATATTCACCGTTCCTATAATTGTAACCTTTAGTAAATCACATTCCGTTTTGCATATATCAATCGTCCCTGAGTATGTATTATTTACAGATTTAATCGCAAGTTCACGGATGTCAAAAAAGTCCATCTGAACAATAATTGAATTATAGCCGTTTACTTTCCATTTTTCAGGTGGTGTATCTGCATAATAAGGCATATCGAATAAAAGAGACACACAATCCCCTTCATCCAATATTTCAATCTTAGCAATTCTTACGTCTATCAACAATGGTTTTTCTAAATAAAGCTTATTTAAAAAAATATAATTATCGAAATTCTCAAACCACATTTATTATACAGTCTTTCTACACTAATTCTATTGAAAATATTCATTAAAGTTTGGTGCCTTTCAAGTACTGGTGTTATATATGTAACCCATTCGTTAAAATACAGACCTTGTCCTTCTTTTCCAGTTTCCAGTGCCATATCGTTAACGATCTTACTTCTGTTTGTACTCACCAATGTTTCCACGTTACACGTTATTTATTTTATTCTTGAAATAATATACTCATTTCATAAAATGAGGTTTTACTCTCTTTAATTCCTTCCTCATCGTTCGTTCCAATCATACATATTTCCTCTTTCGTAAGAAATATAATTTGAGTTGGATTCAAAATCTTTCTATTATATAATGATTGTAGTAATTCACACTGTTCATCTGTCATGTCATAATATTCTTTCCATGCCTCAACTGAATCCTTTAATTCCATTGTCTGCCTTGATAAAAGAAATCCTCCATGCTTATACATATCGTCATACTTATCGCTAGAGTAAAATCTGTGACCTTCTTCCCAAAAGGCACTTGTAATTATAGGAAGTGTTTTTCCATCAACTGAATCAAGCAAATATTGCAATGCCTCTGATTCTGCTATAGCAAGAACTTCCTGTGATGCACCTTTAAAATATTCAGAAGCTTTACGAACTATGTTAGCCCGTTCACTATTATCATCACGAAAAGCAGCAATACAATATTGAGGGTGGAATGTTATAGTACCTCTAGCACCTTCGGTATCCTGAATACTATAATTTATTCCATCCCAAGAGTGTTCATTTGCAAAGTCTGGATAGTGAGCGACCATAATTGCATGTGCTATAGAAGCTAGAATACACCCTTGCCAAAGTTTGTTTCGTTCCCATTTAATTTTATGTATGTTATTAATCATATTACACCTTATTTCTGTTGATTTTCAACTTGCATACTTCTCTAGTTAAAAATAATTACTAATTGTAGGTATACTCCTATTTCATGACTTCGTTTCGTATGCTTAGAATCATACTCCTATTTCCATTTTCTTTCATATAATTTCAAACATTCCAACATCATCAAAATACATTCGATAATGATGAATTTTACTAAGCTCCCCACCGAATATATCTTTAAGTGACCTATTATCTTTTTCCCAATTTTTTAAAAGTTCTTTAATCCAATCGAATTCATGAATTTCAACCATTCCTAAACAGAAATCATTCGTATCAATATATTTACATTCTAGAAATTTAAACGCATATACATATTCAAATCTGACAGTAGTCCAAAAAATATTTTCATCGTAATAATAATCATATTTTATAGTTATGTCTGAATTATCCATACTAAGTAAAGGACCTTCGTCACATTGACTTGTAGGTATAGGTAGTTTAATAAACTTCATTATTGTTTTAGCCTTTCATAATTTATAACTTAGATCGCTGTTATCAACTGAAGTTATTCATAATAGCTTTTTGAGAAAACAATTACACTTTCTACTGGTTCATTTGGCTCATCTTCAGCATATGGAGCGTAGACACCTATCCCAAACTTATATGATGTAAATCCTACTTCATTAATATCAAGTGTATTATCTAACCGTTCAAACACCTCCTTGACTCGGGTATAACTTATCCCAAAATTATCTATATCACCATATGCTACACTAGAAACTTCGAATATTTCCACTGCTTCACATTCATTTACTTTATTATAGTACACATGTAAATCCAAAAAATCATCTGTCGTATTTTCACTGCTTGTGGATTTAATAAACTCGATATAAACATTATTAAAAAATTCTCTCACTCTATTTCTAGACATACCAAATTCAATCTCGCTGACCCCAATGTAGGGTATTATTTTAAAAACCATTATAGCCTTCCTTTATAGAACTTTATTTAAACACCCACGCTACTATTTAATCACCCATCAAACGAATTCACATTAAATGTATCATCATATCTATCTATACTTTCATATGAGTGTGCTTTGATAGTTACATGCGTTGCTAATACTCTACTGTAATATTGTGAAATATTAGTCCTCAAGAACTCTAACAATTCTTGTAATTACATATTAAATTTTTCTTTATATTCTAAATTTAAAGTTATTAGCTCACTAAATGGTACTATATTTTTATCAGCAGCTTCAATATTACATTCATTTGACCACAAGAAAGGATAAATCAAAATGCCTTGATTAAATTTTATATCCTTTACATCCTTATAAAAATCACTCCATTTAAATGTACTATAAAATTCATTCATACTATTTCCAGAAATCCAATCAATAAATTCTTTATAGTTGATTTCGAGATTTTCCCATTCTAAAGTGTCCGGTGCAAAATACCAAATTTCCTCTTTAATACTTTGAGAAGCCTCTTTATTTAAAGCAAATAAACCACCAAAGATATCATCAGCAATCACTAATCTTTGGTTGCCTAAATACTGTTCTAATTCCAAATTAAAATGATAAATATTACACATGTCTATATCATTACCATTCGCATATACTCTTATTGTATTATCAACTAAAATGCCTGCTGTATTAATTACTATTTGACCTAGTGTAGAATTCTCATTAACACCCAACTTTTCTAATATATTACCGTATTCATTCTTTTCGTTTATAAGTATATGATTAGATGATGTATTTAATATATTTTTAAAATCATTCCACAACTGCATCTTATGCACCTTTTGCGGCTCAATGTTAGATTTACTCATTATTCACGCCGCCCTTTTCAAGTATTCTTTTGATCTTTGGTCATTCCAATCGACCTTTCAATTAAATATCATTCTGCTGAATCACTTTAATATTAAACTCCTCCAACTGTGTATTTATGACTTTAATGTATTTCTCACAGTTATCAGTGATTGGATATTTAAAGTTTAATTCAATGATATAATAATCAAATTCGGAATTTGGATACACTTCCAGGAATTCATTTTCCTCTATATATCCAAGGTAAGCATTTATCTTATCTTGAAGCAAAAACAAGTGATCGGCCTCATTATCCCAATCAAGATGATCAGAAATCATGAAAATTAATCCTTTACCATCTTTACTTATCCCCTTTGCATCTATCTGATTGATTTCTACAACTGACATTATTCGCCTCCTGGTTTATACTCCATTCTTTTACTTGTACATATATTTAAGTGTTTTAATTTGTTTAACAGATGCATCTTTAACCACATGTTCAACATCATACTCTGCTGTTTAAATTAACGTATACTTTTCACGATACATCAGCAACTCTACAACGTTATAAATTTTTCTAACATTTTACATTAATCAAGTCCATTAATTTGAGGGGTAGTAGGTCCATCTTCATCATACATTACACCTTTTCCTTCAAATATCAATGACAATATATTCACTTCCTCATTTATCCAAACCCAAATATTTTCACACTCTCTTAATACTTCATAGGTATCTGGTGCACAAATACTTTATATGTCATATGCTTTTTTGTAGTTACTCCTAAAATTATATATTTCCCCCTCATCTGTTTGTAAGTCTTAACCTACCATATTCAAAAAAACTGCATCTAAAAAATGATGCAGGCTTACAATTTCTAAAGTACATGGTAATTTTAGGTCATCCGGCTGTCATACCTTTGAAGGTTTAAGCCATGCTTTGTGCCCACAGCTATCGCCGAGTTTGCCTTTATCTAGACTATTTTACAATTCCGTACAAGTATAAAATATTAAAATTACCATATCATAATTTACTTCATTTGATAATAATTTACATCATTCGACTCATTATTACAATAACTTTTTAAACTAGTACTCGCCGGTAATCTTTTTATCTTAACTTGTTATCAACTTATTGTAATGCATCCTCTGTTTTCTTACCATCTTCTTTTAGAACCAAATACATTGCAATCACTGGTAACATATTTTTATGTAAATGCATTTTTATATACTTATTGTTTCTACTCTTGTTCTCACTTATTAATTCTTCTAACTTTAATTCAGATTTATGTAATATCGTTGTGCCTGAATCTACGCCAAATCTTTCAATACAAAACATCTTGTTATAAGGGAAAAATGTTCTAGAATAATTTATCATATCCACCTCTTATTATATAAAATACTCATAGATTTACTCAGTAAACGTGCTTTTAATAAATAACTAGTACTTCCCTTCATTTCTTTTCAATTGCTTAATTTCATTTCTTTCGCTTATTATCCTTTCATCTGCTTATTTTAGATATCAAACTAAGTATTAGTATCCTACTTCGATCGTTCGATTGTTTTTCGTATGATTTTTTATCATTTAAACGCCCTACTTACTGCTATATATTCTAAATCATGACCACCGGCTTAGCCGGTGGTTTGTACTGCCCCTATAAGGGGCTCTTGCCTGCTTGCGCCCGGAAGGCGCCTGAAGGATTTGCCAACCGCACTTCTTTCTCAGGCGAGCCCTAAAGGGCTTTTTTTATGCCTTTTTACTCCTGCAAGCTCCTTGAGCCTTTCATGATAGCTTTATTCCCCAGCTTCCCTTTCAGGGATTACTTTTTGCTTTTTTGT